>JAABUQ010001015.1_pt1 | contig 63207 bp, 47 predicted proteins | sample 5560001 | NCBI WGS metagenome assembly JAABUQ01 (sample SAMN10711888, study PRJNA513371) | rock metagenome | isolation source: Antarctica rocks | place: Antarctica: Victoria Land, Finger Mt nord | collected 2015-12-18
GGGCGCAAGACTACTATTCCCCCGGACGAAACAGTCCGCGTCTGGGGGTTTCAATCCTCGCCCAGCGGTGACGCCGGGCGCAAGGTCGTCCGTCGACGTGCCGGACTCCGGGTTGCCTGTATAGTTTCAATCCTCGCCCAGCGGTGACGCCGGGCGCAAGGAGGGCATCATGAGCACAGTGACCCCACAATTCACGTTTCAATCCTCGCCCAGCGGTGACGCCGGGCGCAAGGTTGAGGGCCTGGGAGTTGATCTACAATTTTAAAAGTTTCAATCCTCGCCCAGCGGTGACGCCGGGCGCAAGCAGGGGGCGGACATCTATGTACGGCCAAGTCCGAGGTTTCAATCCTCGCCCAGCGGTGACGCCGGGCGCAAGTCTTTCCCACTAGGGGGGGGCAGTGCCCTCAAGGAGTGTTTCAATCCTCGCCCAGCGGTGACGCCGGGCGCAAGGCGTGAACTGGCAAAGGCATTCAGGCAAACCTACAACATCGTTTCAATCCTCGCCCAGCGGTGACGCCGGGCGCAAGTCGCGGCGGGCGGGAGCGTCGATGCGTTCGCGCGGTCGATGTTTCAATCCTCGCCCAGCGGTGACGCCGGGCGCAAGGCTACCATGCCGTGTGCCTCAACCCATCGCACTGGTTTCAATCCTCGCCCAGCGGTGACGCCGGGCGCAAGACAGAGCAGCCCCGACGATCAGCCATTGACATAAGAGGTTTCAATCCTCGCCCAGCGGTGACGCCGGGCGCAAGGCGGCAACAGCAACAGCGCGATGGGACAGGCGAAACCGTTTCAATCCTCGCCCAGCGGTGACGCCGGGCGCAAGGTGTCGTCGCGGGCCGTCAAAGCGTCGGCGACATAGTTTCAATCCTCGCCCAGCGGTGACGCCGGGCGCAAGCGGGATAGGCCGCTCCCGCCTGGGCCGTCAGCGCCAGGTTTCAATCCTCGCCCAGCGGTGACGCCGGGCGCAAGGCGACGTGGGGCTACGGCAATCACCTCCTCATAAACCACGGTTTCAATCCTCGCCCAGCGGTGACGCCGGGCGCAAGCCCATTTTGCACGGCGCTATCGATCCATATAACGAGTTTCAATCCTCGCCCAGCGGTGACGCCGGGCGCAAGCAGAGCAGCCCCGACGATCAGCCATTGACATAAGAGGTTTCAATCCTCGCCCAGCGGTGACGCCGGGCGCAAGACGGGCGGCGCCTCTGGGTCGTAGACGCTAGCGAAGTTTCAATCCTCGCCCAGCGGTGACGCCGGGCGCAAGTTCACGGCGAGCGGGGCACGGCGCCCCGCTCGCCGTTGGGGAAGATGTTTCAATCCTCGCCCAGCGGTGACGCCGGGCGCAAGAGTTGGGCGCCAGGCGTATCGGCCGCGGCGTCAAGTCGTTTCAATCCTCGCCCAGCGGTGACGCCGGGCGCAAGGGCGTCGTTTGAGGCGCAAGCCGCGTCGCTGGGGCTGTTTCAATCCTCGCCCAGCGGTGACGCCGGGCGCAAGGCCAGGCGCCGCAGCGCCGCGCCCGTTGCCGTGTCCAAGTTTCAATCCTCGCCCAGCGGTGACGCCGGGCGCAAGATGAGGTCGACTTCGCGGCCGCGATCATGCGTGAGGTTTCAATCCTCGCCCAGCGGTGACGCCGGGCGCAAGAAGGGACGGACCTGCACTACTGGGTCTATGGTCAGGTTTCAATCCTCGCCCAGCGGTGACGCCGGGCGCAAGGTCATCGGACATGATCCCCATTCTCACCGCGTCACGGGTTTCAATCCTCGCCCAGCGGTGACGCCGGGCGCAAGATTGGCATAGTTGATGATGAGGTCAACGGTCGTGTAGTTTCAATCCTCGCCCAGCGGTGACGCCGGGCGCAAGCGCCGTCGCACGCGCCACGCGGCATCGGTTTGTCGTTTCAATCCTCGCCCAGCGGTGACGCCGGGCGCAAGCAGATGGGTCTCGGAGCCTACGACATCGAGGTGTGGTTTCAATCCTCGCCCAGCGGTGACGCCGGGCGCAAGACGGCCTGCATTACAAATGGGCATGGTACAAGTGGTTTCAATCCTCGCCCAGCGGTGACGCCGGGCGCAAGGGACAAGGGCGATGCCGTCCGCGGACCGTAGCGAGGTTTCAATCCTCGCCCAGCGGTGACGCCGGGCGCAAGTGCGCCGTGAACTCGCCTATGACCGTCTCGTCACGGTTTCAATCCTCGCCCAGCGGTGACGCCGGGCGCAAGTACTATGGCGCGAATGTGGACCTGAGTACCAACTGTTTCAATCCTCGCCCAGCGGTGACGCCGGGCGCAAGCTGACCAATCAATATAGTCGCAACGGTCCTGTCAAGGTTTCAATCCTCGCCCAGCGGTGACGCCGGGCGCAAGGTGTTGCGACATACTGGACTGGCGCGCGCAAACGGGTTTCAATCCTCGCCCAGCGGTGACGCCGGGCGCAAGTACCTGGCCGATGTATTATTCGCGCAGTTTGCAACGTTTCAATCCTCGCCCAGCGGTGACGCCGGGCGCAAGCTTACTTGCAAAGTCGCGCGCGGGGCGGAACGTTATGGTTTCAATCCTCGCCCAGCGGTGACGCCGGGCGCAAGGTTGGCGGCGAGGGCGGCGTTGACGGCGCGCTCGGCGATGGCACGCGCCTGATCGCCGCTGAGGCGGAAAATGTTTCAATCCTCGCCCAGCGGTGACGCCGGGCGCAAGGGGCTCGGTTATCATACCCAATAACGCGGCTGGAAACGGTTTCAATCCTCGCCCAGCGGTGACGCCGGGCGCAAGGTCACCCGTCCGTGAGTACCTTGCGCGCACCCTACGTGTTTCAATCCTCGCCCAGCGGTGACGCCGGGCGCAAGGGCAGCCCGCAAGGACAAGCTACCGTATTTGGGTTGTTTCAATCCTCGCCCAGCGGTGACGCCGGGCGCAAGTTGTCGCCTTGCGCGTTGCGGTGGGCCAGCCAATGTTTCAATCCTCGCCCAGCGGTGACGCCGGGCGCAAGCCAACCAATGGGGACGCCTTGCCGGTTTCACCAACCGGTTTCAATCCTCGCCCAGCGGTGACGCCGGGCGCAAGCACACCCCCCGCGTCCAGATGGATACGAGGGGTGTGTTTCAATCCTCGCCCAGCGGTGACGCCGGGCGCAAGCCCGTCTGAGCGCCCGTCTTGGGGTCTACGACGGTGTTTCAATCCTCGCCCAGCGGTGACGCCGGGCGCAAGCAGGACAGCAACGGCGCCGGCAAGCTGTACGCTTACGAGTTTCAATCCTCGCCCAGCGGTGACGCCGGGCGCAAGCACGCCTGACATGGCATGGCCGCAAGAGTTTGGGGTTTCAATCCTCGCCCAGCGGTGACGCCGGGCGCAAGCAGCCGGGAGAGGCGCTTGAGCGCGCGGTCAGCCCAGTTTCAATCCTCGCCCAGCGGTGACGCCGGGCGCAAGGCGACTGGTCATGACGGTACAAGGGGGGGTGGTACCGTTTCAATCCTCGCCCAGCGGTGACGCCGGGCGCAAGCATGATCGCTTGGACGGACGCTACTCTCAATCCAAGCGTTTCAATCCTCGCCCAGCGGTGACGCCGGGCGCAAGCAGGCTGCAGACGTATTGGTTAACGGCGACGGCAACGGTTTCAATCCTCGCCCAGCGGTGACGCCGGGCGCAAGTTCGGCAGGCTGCGCGCCCGGTCCATCAGCACGCGGTTTCAATCCTCGCCCAGCGGTGACGCCGGGCGCAAGATGCCGGTGCCGCCAAAGAGGAGGGCGGTGGCAAGTTTCAATCCTCGCCCAGCGGTGACGCCGGGCGCAAGTGCCCTTGTCACTGTCGGGGGGTATCGCCATGACGTCGTTTCAATCCTCGCCCAGCGGTGACGCCGGGCGCAAGCATCCCGGCACATCTAGCAACAACCGCCGTATGCGAAAGTTTCAATCCTCGCCCAGCGGTGACGCCGGGCGCAAGGGGAGAGTTTCTATGGCCGGCGCCCGACACTGCGCGTTTCAATCCTCGCCCAGCGGTGACGCCGGGCGCAAGACCGGGTCCTTCCAAATAACGACCTCGCTGTGAAAGATGTTTCAATCCTCGCCCAGCGGTGACGCCGGGCGCAAGCGGACGCCGCGGACGGCGGCGCGGGCGACGACGGGTTTCAATCCTCGCCCAGCGGTGACGCCGGGCGCAAGATCCGCCTCTAGATGTCCTCTGGTCGGACTGTCCAGTTTCAATCCTCGCCCAGCGGTGACGCCGGGCGCAAGGCCCGGCGGTACCGCCGGGCGCAATGTACCTCATTATGTTTCAATCCTCGCCCAGCGGTGACGCCGGGCGCAAGATGCACCCAGACATGCTCACTGGCCTTGCTGCCCTGTTTCAATCCTCGCCCAGCGGTGACGCCGGGCGCAAGAGGGGCCACCTGCTGCCGACGTACAAAGACGCAGGGTTTCAATCCTCGCCCAGCGGTGACGCCGGGCGCAAGTCCACGAGGGTGCCACTGACATGGAGGGGTATCCCCTGTTTCAATCCTCGCCCAGCGGTGACGCCGGGCGCAAGGTGCCCTCTCCGTCGCCCAACCGCGACCCATAAAAATAGTTTCAATCCTCGCCCAGCGGTGACGCCGGGCGCAAGGCGGTATCAGCGGCGCTCGTGCGCGCCGCCAACCTCTCGTTTCAATCCTCGCCCAGCGGTGACGCCGGGCGCAAGCGTGTTCTTAGCGATGCCGGGGGCGGTGTGGTGATTGTTTCAATCCTCGCCCAGCGGTGACGCCGGGCGCAAGCGCCACGTCGCGCGCCGCCTCCGACTCCGAGTGGCTTGTTTCAATCCTCGCCCAGCGGTGACGCCGGGCGCAAGCATCCTCGTCCTCGCCGTGCAGCGTGATCCATCCTGTTTCAATCCTCGCCCAGCGGTGACGCCGGGCGCAAGCCGACGGGCCAGCCTGGTTCACTAACGGCCAGCCGTTTCAATCCTCGCCCAGCGGTGACGCCGGGCGCAAGGGCGTACCATCCGGCGGGGTAGGTGGTTGTTGCCAGGTTTCAATCCTCGCCCAGCGGTGACGCCGGGCGCAAGCCCCTGTCGTCGTCGCCTGTTGAGCCCACTCACTGTTTCAATCCTCGCCCAGCGGTGACGCCGGGCGCAAGCGGGCAGTGTAACCGTCTATTGGGGGGACGCAACAGGTTTCAATCCTCGCCCAGCGGTGACGCCGGGCGCAAGTTTACACTTTGGCATCTGGGACCTGCACGGACAGTTTCAATCCTCGCCCAGCGGTGACGCCGGGCGCAAGACGTGTCGCCCGCCAGCATGCTCGCGCCGCTGGTCTGGTTTCAATCCTCGCCCAGCGGTGACGCCGGGCGCAAGCCTTTGCCTGTGTTTCCCATGCGCGTCCCATCAGGTCGTTTCAATCCTCGCCCAGCGGTGACGCCGGGCGCAAGGCTCGGTTATCATACCCAATAACGCGGCTGGAAACGGTTTCAATCCTCGCCCAGCGGTGACGCCGGGCGCAAGTATCGTTTGACCGGCAATCCGATGACCGTCATTACGCTGTTTCAATCCTCGCCCAGCGGTGACGCCGGGCGCAAGAGTACAGGTGACGGTCCCATAATGACAGTAATAGCAGGTTTCAATCCTCGCCCAGCGGTGACGCCGGGCGCAAGCGGACGGCGTCGGAGGCCCGGGCATCGCATGACATGTTTCAATCCTCGCCCAGCGGTGACGCCGGGCGCAAGGCGAGACCCTTTTCACGGCAGGGATACGGTCAAAAAGTTTCAATCCTCGCCCAGCGGTGACGCCGGGCGCAAGTGTACGCTGCTCATAATGGTCTCCTGCTTCTGACGTTTCAATCCTCGCCCAGCGGTGACGCCGGGCGCAAGCAGTGGCAGCGCGTCCAACCCCGCGATGAGTGGGATGTTTCAATCCTCGCCCAGCGGTGACGCCGGGCGCAAGAAGAATGAGAGTTCTTTACCGTCCGGGAGAGTAAAGTTTCAATCCTCGCCCAGCGGTGACGCCGGGCGCAAGCCGGCGGTCGGTGAGCCACCCACCACCACCAACTAGTTTCAATCCTCGCCCAGCGGTGACGCCGGGCGCAAGGACCGTACGGGGCAGGGTCCCCCATCTCATACCCGCGGTTTTTAACCGTTGATAGTTTCAATCCTCGCCCAGCGGTGACGCCGGGCGCAAGCCTGCCGGGTGGTACACACGGCGTGCCAGGTCGGGTTTCAATCCTCGCCCAGCGGTGACGCCGGGCGCAAGATGTTGCTGGAGTCTGGTCGGCCAATGATCTCATGTTTCAATCCTCGCCCAGCGGTGACGCCGGGCGCAAGCACGCCACTGCCTTCAAGCGTGGCGCGTCAGTTCTCGTTTCAATCCTCGCCCAGCGGTGACGCCGGGCGCAAGGTTTTCAACAACGCATACTACATGTGCGTGGATGTTTCAATCCTCGCCCAGCGGTGACGCCGGGCGCAAGTTGCTATGGCACTAAACATAGCAACCGGGGACGACGGGTTTCAATCCTCGCCCAGCGGTGACGCCGGGCGCAAGTGCAACGGGGCGGGGGTAGTAAAAGGCACGAACAGGTTTCAATCCTCGCCCAGCGGTGACGCCGGGCGCAAGTCTGCCACTCTCTGTCTGTCTCTCGCATCTATCAAATCGTTTCAATCCTCGCCCTGCGGTGACGCCGGGCGCAAGCACAGAGCGTTGTGGCGGTCGGCGCTAGCATACCGAGTTTCAATCCTCGCCCAGCGGTGACGCCGGGCGCAAGTTCCCTTCAGCAGGTCATGACCAGTCCCCAGGGCGGTTTCAATCCTCGCCCAGCGGTGACGCCGGGCGCAAGTCCGCTGTGTGCCCACGCAGCGTCACCGTTAGGGAATGTTTCAATCCTCGCCCAGCGGTGACGCCGGGCGCAAGTAGCGCGGCTCCAGCCAGTCCGATCCCGCCTGAGCCACGTTTCAATCCTCGCCCAGCGGTGACGCCGGGCGCAAGCTATACACACGTGGCAGAAAACGCGCTGAGTTGGAGGTTTCAATCCTCGCCCAGCGGTGACGCCGGGCGCAAGCAGTCTCTCCAGGCACGGATGAATCCGACGTCAGGCCGTTTCAATCCTCGCCCAGCGGTGACGCCGGGCGCAAGGTCTTGCGCGGCAACCAGGATGGTTGCCCCCTTGTAAGTTTCAATCCTCGCCCAGCGGTGACGCCGGGCGCAAGATCCTCGACATAGCGGTAGCACATGGGGATATTCAACTTGTTTCAATCCTCGCCCAGCGGTGACGCCGGGCGCAAGGCGGCGCGTTCGTTAATCCCGGTGTTGGCGCGCTCGTGGCCCCCGCGTACGGGGCGGTCCTGGCTCCGGTCAACCTGACGATGGCCGCCAGTCAGACGTTTCAATCCTCGCCCAGCGGTGACGCCGGGCGCAAGTAGAGTCGGGAGACTTCGCGTAGCGTGAGGTTGCCGTTTCAATCCTCGCCCAGCGGTGACGCCGGGCGCAAGATCCGGCGTCGTTGGCGTCTGCGGCTGCTCGGCAAAATGTTTCAATCCTCGCCCAGCGGTGACGCCGGGCGCAAGGTTGCACGCCCACGTGATGAGGTCGCGCTGAAAGGCGTTTCAATCCTCGCCCAGCGGTGACGCCGGGCGCAAGGCGATTAATTGCTCATGGACAACCATGGGTTATCGAGTTTCAATCCTCGCCCAGCGGTGACGCCGGGCGCAAGGACAGGGACATCGTACGCCCGAACATCCCTAACACGTTTCAATCCTCGCCCAGCGGTGACGCCGGGCGCAAGACAGCGATCAGGAGATATTGGCGTACCTGCAAGAGTTTCAATCCTCGCCCAGCGGTGACGCCGGGCGCAAGTCGAAGCTGAACAGCGCGCAATAGGCGCGACCATGGTTTCAATCCTCGCCCAGCGGTGACGCCGGGCGCAAGTGATGCCCGACACGACTGAACGAGGGGCAATCACGGTTTCAATCCTCGCCCAGCGGTGACGCCGGGCGCAAGCGCCAGGTGCGCGTGTCGCGCATCCTCTCCTGGCAGTTTCAATCCTCGCCCAGCGGTGACGCCGGGCGCAAGGGCACATAAAGTGCCGGTCGAACGTACGAGAAAGTGCTCCTTCACTTTCAGTTCGTTAAAACCGAGCGCGCCGAGAACGGAAGCATTCTCGCCACAATCAGGTTTGTCCACGTCTTCCCACGCCGTTTTGACCAACTTTAGGGCGGTCTGACGATAGTCCCTGCGCGGATCTCGCGCCTGTTGGCGAATCACCAAAGGTCCGCGTTCACAGGATAAGAGGGTCGTGCAGATCGAAAGCTGGCTTGCGCCCAATGACCTGAAGGTACTGCTCGCGCGGTTCCCGCAGGCGGTAGACCCGCAGGCTGTCCTGTGTTACGTCTATCTGCAGTCGCAGCCGATGCATCAATTGCTCCAACTCGACCGGGTTGACGATACATTCGAAGACGGACTTTTGCACGCGCTGGCCGAATGCCTCGCAGGTTTTGGCAACGCGGCGCAACCGACGGCACCCCTCGGGCGTATCGGTGGCGACATCATACGCGACAAGTACTTCCATCGGCTCCTCCTGCTTGGTGTTGGCCATATGACACCGGCGACGTACTTATCTACTTATCTATGATAGCCGTCGGCTGTGTCATCCCTCATGATAGTGGGACGCCAGGTCGCGCCTCACTCCGACTGGCGTGTCGTCATCGTGGTGAACCTGGCGTTGCTAACGATATTGGAACGCCGGGTAGTGGGGCAGGTCGCCCCGCAGGTGGCGCGCCAACAGACGGGCCTGGACGTGCGGTACCAGGCCGAGCGGGACCTTTTGTTTCAAGACGCGATGTTGCAATTCTTCCTCCTTGCGTTGCTGATACGCGACGATGACGGCGCGGCGTCCCTCCTCGGTCAGTTGCACCGCGTTGCCCGGCGTCTCCTCGAAGTGCTCGGCCTTAAGTTGTCGCCGATTGACCAAAGTGATGGCGAGCCGGTCGGCAATGACGGGGCGGAACTCTTCCATCAGGTCAAGCGCCAACGCTGGCCGGCCCGGACGTAGCACATGGAGATAACCGACCTGCGGGTCGAGACCCACCCCTTCCAACGCCGATGCGCATTCCCCTCTGAGCAACGCGTACAGGAACGACAGGACCGAGTTGACGCGGTCGCGCGGCGGACGTCGCGTTCGCCCGTCCGGCGTGAAGTTGGCGCGGTCGGCGCGCACCATGTAGCCAAACACACCGAAATAGGCCCGCGCTGCTTCACCTTCCGCCCCGCGCACGGCGTTGAGGTCCGGACAGTGGTGCAGGCGTTCGAGGATTCCTACCAGCCGTTCCCCCGCGTCGCCGAGTGCAACCTTGTCCTCGCCATCGCTGGCCTCTCGTGCCGCCCGCAGCAAAACCTGGCGGCTGTTCTGCACCTTGGCGGCGACGATCTGCCGGCCGATATCGAGGGGACGATCCGGATCGGACAGCGCGAGGTGTTGCGCGCGCCTGAGCAACACGTTGCCGCGCACTTTGCCCTCGAGGCGCGCCTTGAACCGTCCGTTGCGGTCGAGCCAGACCAGGCTGCGGCCGTCCTCGGCGCAGCGCTGGATCAAGAACGGCGTGATGGTGACCTGGCCCATCACCACGATGCCGCTCAGCCGCAACAGCGGCGCGCGCAGGCGCGTCTCGCGCTCGATGGCGACCCGCACGGTATCGTGCTCCAGGTGCAGGACCGCTCCCTGTGTCTGGACATAGAGGACGTTCAGGATTTCATGCATCGGTGCTACTCACTTCCCACGGGCGAAACAACGCGCCTTGCAAGCCGCGCAACCGGGCCTGCTCGCCCACCACCGTCGGCAAACAGGCGGTGATAAGCGAGCAGTTGGGACATCGCTCGTCGTTCGGCGCTGACGGGAGGAGTTGGTCCTGCAGCAGGGTGCGGATCGCCGTCACGATCTCGATTGTGTGGTGGCGCAATGGCGCGTCGAACGGCACCTCCTGCCGTTGCCGGGTCGCATGATAGAAGATGGCCCCACGCGGGACGCTCGTCCCCAGCATCTCCTCAAGGCAGAGCGCCTGGGCGCACAACTGGAGGTCGGCGTGGATGCCATGGCGGCGACCGACCTTGTACTCAACTGGGAATGGTACGTCGCCGTGGAACTCGATGACGTCCGATTTACCGCGTAGCCGCAGCCTCTCCGACCACAGCGGTATGCCACGCAATGTCCGAATGCCACGGCTTGCCGCGTCGTCGCCTCCATGGACCCGCTCGTGGGCAAGCGCGCCGCGCATCGTGAACACGTTCTCGTCGTAGGTCTGCTCGACATGGATCAGCGCGCACTGGCGCGGGCAGTAGCTGTAGTGCTCGATAGCGGAGATTGGGACCTCGACGTCGTCGTCCGGTAAGGCGTCTTCGAGAGGGTCCATGGTCAGCCGACCAGCGGAGTTAGCGTGATACCTTGCGGTAAACCGTCGGCGTCGACCTCGACGTTGTAGTCTTTGAACGTGCGCGGCGCTGTTGCCTCGGTGTGGCACCGCACGCGCTCGAAGAGGCGGTAGGCGGGAGCGTTGCCCAGGTTGCTGTCATGGCTAAACACGTAGAGCCCCTGGCAGGCCATCAGGCCGCGTGACGACGACCGGTCGATGTCCCACATATTCTGGATGGCCTGCCAGAACAGCTCGAGGTCATCCGAGGTCATGCCTGTACGCTCGGCGAAGTGCGGATTGAAAAAGCCGTGGGCGCGGTACAGTCCGTAGGGCACGATCGACTTGCGCCCCATCTCGGTCTGTTTGCCGCTTTTCCCTTCGCCAGTGTCTTCGGCGACCACGACTTTGGCGTCCTCTTCCTTGGTGACCGCGACCCGCGTGATCGACAGGTCGAGCGGGATGATGGGATCAATCGACCGCGCAAAGGTGATTTGCACCGGTCCTCGGACCTGTCCGCAGTTGACCCCCGTGGTCATCACCGCGCCGAAGGTGCGTATGTCGTAGAAATTTTCGCACATCCACCCCCGCGCCTTATCGACGTCGTCTTTGCCCTGCTTCGCGCCCGTCGACTTGAGCTTGAGGTCGGTATAGGCGCGCTGGTGGATCGTGTTGAGCGCCTCGCTGCCACTCTGGATATAGATTTTGTAGCGATCCTTATCCCCACGGGCAAGGTCCACCCAGTCGCGCACCTTGCGCTTGATGGCCACATCGGTGACCAGACCTTGCATCGTCTCGGGATCGACGCGCGGTAAGTTGCCGGCATCGGGATCGCCGTTGGGGTTGCCGTCGGTCACGTCGAAGAGCAGCACGAAGTCGTGGCGGCGGGCAACGTCGAGGTATGGCTTGATCGTGGTTGTTGTCTCCATCTGTCCTTATCCTTCCATCATCTGCATGTCATCGGCCGTGGTCACGTCGTCGCCGGCAAGTTCATCTGTCGCGTCATCCGCGTCGTTCTGAGGGCCTCGTTGCGCCGCCTTCCTACGCTCGGCGCCCGCGATAGCCTGGGCGCGGTTGTGCGCGCGCTGGTGGTAGTATCCGAGGGCGAAGAGGCCCTGGTCCTCCAGCGTCAGGGTGCGTGGGAACGTCTCGAGATGCGACTGGACCTCCTCCAAGCTCCTTTGCAACGCGCCGTACACGGTTCGTTTGTCGCGTTCGAGTTTGCTGAGGTGCGGCTGTGCGCCCCGCAGGAGTCGCCCGAACACGGAGGCTGGCGCGGACGAGGCGGTGCCGAAGAATCGCTCCACGATCGTGGCTTTGCCAAGGGCCTGGCGCTGTGTTTCCTCCAGCACGGCCAGCAAGCGTCCGCACTGGTAGGCCTGGCTACTGTTCGCCGGGTTAAGTTGAACCATCATGTCCTCCGTCGTAACCGATTCCGTTCGTCTATCGTGGCTGCGCAGGACGAGTTTGATGAGGGCCGCACGCTGGTAGGTCACTCCTTGCTCCGCGCGGTTGCGACGCACCGCCTGGTATAGGAGTCCTTTCGGCAGCGGAATGCCGGTGAGGGCCGCGTAAAGCATGGCGCGCGGCGTTGTAGGAGGCAGGTCTTTGGCTTCGCGCACCGTGCCGACCGCCAACCGATAGAGGTTTAGTGGCGCGGCCGGCTGGCCATAGGCGTCGACAATCTGCTGGTCGGCGAACCAGTCGGTTAGATGCTGTCGTACCTGGCCGACCGTGGTGTCGATCCAGTCGCGTACCACGACCCGCCCGCCGCTGCCGGAGAGCGCGGTGGCATAGAAAGCCGTGTCGTCGATCTCGGGGTTAAAGCGCCCGGTGCGCACGGAGGCGATGAGATCGCGTACCTGCTCGGGCTGTGGATCATCCAGGAACGTGAGAAAGTTGAATCCGACATCGCTCCTGGTCCAGGCCAGGAAGGCAACGCCGCCGACGGTGATGCGGTTGGTGTCGCTCGCGAGCAAGTGGTTTGCCGCGCGCGTGAAGCGTTCGCCACAAGGGGCGCACGTCGGCGCAATCAGCGAGGCGTCGAGCCCGTACGACTCGAACGCGGGGGCATTGGCAGAGATCAGCGCGGTACCCGCCGTCTGGCCGCCGGGCACCCGTTTGAGTTTGCCCTGCAACCGGCTCAACACCGGGCGTTGTTCGCCGCATACGAGACATTGCATCACGGGTGCCGGTTTGTCGGGATCGGCGTCCGGGTCGTTGGTCGCTGCCCAGAACGCCTGGACCGCGGGCAGATCGGTCACTAACGGCCCCACGCCAACGCGGAACGCGATGGCCGCTCCACGGTCGAAGTCGTCGTCGAGGTCGAGAGCATCGGCCGGATCGCCGTGCAAGAATGCCTGCACGGCGCCGACGCTCGGGTCCCGCGTCTCCGCGAAGCAGCGGTCGAGCAGGGCCATGTAGGCCTCGTGGCAGTCGTGTACGCGTCCAGGCTTTGACTCGGGTCGGGGCAAGCCGAGCGTGTACTCGGCGTTGTCGGCAAGCAGGAGAGGCTTGATGCCAACCGACCGCTGTATCTGTGGGACAATCCTGCGCTTGCCGCGGCGCGTGCTTGGGCTGGCGGGGTCGGACGTGTCCGTCGGCCGTGGGTTGAGCAGGTGTCCCGACGGGTCAAGGTCGATGATGTAGCGCACCGGAACCTCGCCATAGAGGGCGGGAGGAGGGCTCTCGAGACGACCGGCATACTCGCTAAGACGCTGTAGCAGCATCGGAAGCCTCACGATCGCGCGCTGGTACGCGCAGGATGCCGCCCTCCAGGCGCGCCTGGAAAAAGCGCGGCACGTTGCGGCCACTACCATTGGTTGAGTAGTCCAGGTCGAGCAGCATCGAACCGATCTCATCGTCCAGCGGGATGGGCTGTTCAGCGCCGTCGGGCTCGCCAAACGAGGCCGAGAACTCGCGACAGCCGAGGTAGGGCGTGGAGAAACATCGTCCGTCGCGGACGCGGCGCCGGAACTGGTCGCGATACTTGGCCGGGTCGTCTGCCACGCCCGGCTTGAGCTCGACCTGGGCGCGGATGAGATAGTCCACGTCGCGTAGCGCCAGCGTGTGGCGTTGCGCGCGGTCGGCGCTAGCGTCGTACCCGCCGCCGGCCTTACTCCAGGCGGCGACGGAGCGTTCGCTGGCGCGGCTGTTGACTTCGTTGCGCAGGATTGAGAAGTAGCGGATGGGCTTGAGCACCCAGATCTCTTCGATACGCCAATCGAACTGCGGTTTCCAGAAGATGGCCTCGAGCACGCCTCGCGCTGCTGATGGCGTTGGCGCCGGGTAACTGACCCGCTCAACTTTTAACTCCGGGCGAGTGAAGCAAGCAAAGTCGCCCCACACATGAACGGCGAGTGGGACCTGCGCATGGTTCATAAGATCATCCTTTCCCTTCGTTCCTCTTGCCGTGATGCAGACCTTTTCGACTGCGCACATCAACGAATGCCGCCGGTTCCCGTCGAAAAGCCTGCGTGTAGGCTTCCCGACGGGCACGACGCCCACCTGGTTGATAGGTGATCGTCGTCGATGATCCTGTTGCAATCCTCACCTGATCGTTCAGGTGCGATGAGGCGTCAGACAACAATGCTGACGGTACGAATGTCGCCAGGTTCCATACCTGGATCGGAAGCGGCGCCGCCGAGGTTGATCGGGTTGCATGGGGTCGCCAAGATGGTACGGGTCGTGTGTCGCCGACGCGAGACTCCTGCTAGACGACCAGGACGTCGGCTTTCAGGTCGGCGTCGGTCAGCCCGCGGACGGGATCGTAGTCGCCGAGCCACTCGCCGATGCCGGGGCAAACAGGGCTGATGAGCCCCCGACGCTTGAAGTGCTCGGCTTCGCGCGTACGTACAGAAACCATGCATGGTTGCAGCCGGCGCAGCAGCACGCGGGCCTGCGGATCGTCGTGACGCAGACGGTCTAAACTCCTTTGCACCTCCTTCCGCTCATCATCTGAGCCATAGCGTACCACAACCGACTCATTATCATCTTCTATTATCCTGAATCTTTCAGCTGCCTTGGGATAGTCGAGTCGCGATCGCAAGGCCTGGATGCCTTCCGCATCCGTATCCACATCACGGTAAAGCAACTTGAAGTACGCCCGACTCACATCCGGGTCATCCAGGTCGAGGCGTCCCTGGGCAGCGCCCAACATGGTTGTGGTTGCGTTGGTCGCGATGCGGTAGAAGCCCGGCGGCATGCGGTCGCCTTCGCTGCGGAACACGACGACGCGTCCTCGCCGCGACAGGCCCTCGCGGTTGCAGCGTCCGGCCGCCTGGATCATACTATCGAGCGGTCCCAGCGCGCGCAATACCAGCGGGAAATCTATATCCACGCCCGCCTCGACGACCTGGGTTGCTACCAGGAGGCAAGGCTCTTTCTGCTGCAGCCGGCGCTTCACTTCGGCGATGACGGCCCGGCGGTGCGCCCCGCAGAGCAGCGTCGAGAGATGCAACGCGTCGGGATCGTCGAGGACATCGAGCAGCGTCAGCGCATCGCGCTTTGTGTTGACGATAGTCAGCGCCGTCCCCTGTTCGCGCATCAGCGTCGCTATCTCTGTCCAGGGAACCTCGCGGTCGGTCCACCACTCATACTCGACCCGTCGCAGCAGCTCGAAATGACGCGCGGCGTCCGGTACGATGTCTCTCGTCGTCAGGCTTGCGAAGGCCGGAATCTCTTCGAAGGCAGGTTGCGTAGCGGTGGAGATGACGACCGTCGTTCCGTAGTGCCGGCAGAGTTCTTGTAGTGCGTCGAGGATCGGCGCCAGCAGACGGGCCGGAAGCGCCTGAGCTTCGTCGAGGATAATGACGCTACGGGCGAGACGATGGTTCTTGCGGCTGGGACTTGTCCCATTGGCAAACAAGCTCTCGAACAGCTGGACCGTCGTCGTGACAATGATTGGCGCGTCCCAGTTCTCCGCCGCCAACCGTGCCCACATGGCTCCAGGATTAGACTTCTGATCGACCGTTGCGCCGCTATGATGCTCCAGGACGACTGTATCCGGCTGGTCTGTCCGCTCAAAAGCCTCTCGATAAGTCTGAGCAGTCTGCTCCGTGATACTGATGAAGGGGACGGCGACGACGATACGCCGCAGGTCGTGCTGGCGCGCATGTTGCAGGGCAAATGCCATTGCCGACAAGGTTTTCCCACTCCCGGTTGGCACCGCCAGGCGGAACAGGCCGGGGGGAAGCGCGGCGGCAGCGAGGCAGGCATCATAAACGGCGTGACGGACGGCGCCAACGGCATCGGCGCGCGGGATGTCCATCCCCTTGGTCTTACGATAGGCGCCGAACCGCTCCCAGAGCGTATCCATGCTCACCGTCGTGCCCCGCTTCGGGCTGAGGTGAGCCGAAAAGTGCTGCTCGGTATCGAGATAGTCGGCGTCGACGAGGGCGGAGAAAATCATGCGCAGGAAGAACTCGGCGGCCAGGCGATCGCTCAGCACATGGCGCGGCAACACGGGCGGCTTCGTAGGCTCCAGGTCAGGCATCGACTGTCGCGCGAGCCGTAAGGAATCAGCTATCGCCGGGTCCTTACGTCGCTCCACAAGCCAATCGCGAAAGTCGTTTGTCGCCTTGAGACCACCATGGTGCGCCTGGATGACGATAGCCGCGGGTGGCAGGTGCTTGGCAGTAAGTTGAGCGCCGGCCGCTTTATGATCGGGACCGTGGCCGCGGTGTGTTGGATTTGCTTCGCAGTCGAGGAGATAGTGCTGGAACGCAGGATTGTACTTGCCAAGGTCATGCCACAGGCCCAGCAATCGCGCGACATCGCCGGCGTCGAATGACGCGGCAAAGCCGGCTGCTAGGTCGGCGACGCTGCGGAGATGAGCTTCGAGGTCGTGACGCTGTCCTCTTGTGTTGCGTGAGTGTGCGATGAATCTCATACTGCTCCCACTGCTCACTAGCATTCATGTTAGTACGTGCGCGCTATGTTACAGGGGAACGATGTCCACGTCAAATAGTACTTTCGTACCGTATAGGCGCCATCCCGTGATGCCGTTGCATAGTCTCTTGAGCCCCACTCCCAGTTGGCTTACCGGCGCGGACTACAGCGCCGTCCTCAGCAGCCCGTTGCATAGTCTCTTGAGCCCCACTCCCAGTTGGCTTAGCCGTCTGTAGCTCGAACGTTTACGGCTCCCGCAGGTGGCTCGTCCCTGGTCGGGGCATTCGTCGCGGTGACGGCGAAGACGGCGCTGGCGCGGACGATGCGCCGGGGTCCGACGGAGAGGTAGGCGTTGGCGGAGGCCAGGCGGCCGCCCACGCGCTGGATGTCTACGTGGGCTTCCACCCAGTCGCCGACCGCGGCGCTGCCGGCGAAGTCGACCGAGAGGTTGGCGGTGGTCAGCGCCGCGCTCGGCCTGGCGCCGGCCTGTTTGTCCGTGCCGGCGAACGAGGCGTTGTAGCCCAGCGCGATGTCGGCCATAGTGACGAGCAGACCGCCGTGCGCCGTGCCGCGTATGTTGGTGTGCCCCTCGGCGATGCGCAGGCCTACCACCAGTCCGTCCCCCTCTACCTTCTGGTAGAACGGGCCCACGAGGTCGAGGAACGGGCTGCCGCGGAAAAGCGGCGTGAATCCATCGGGAACATTGGCCATCGCCTTATCCTCTCTATTGGCCGTACAGGTTGCGTCAGGCACAGGCCACGCTCGGTCACGGCACGGACTATTCCCCTCTCCCGCGGCCGGGAGAGGGGTCAGGGGTGAGGGTTGTCCCGCACAACCGCTGCCGTCCGGCATCGCCCCTGTTATACTCTACATACACATACAGAAGAAACGACGACGATGATGAGGCGGGCCCGCGCGGCGCGCTCTGTCACGGGGTGGGCCCTCGTCCCGACGCTCGTGGGTACGCCGATGCGCTACCTGCCGGCGCGCTGCCCTGGACCGCCGGGTACCTCTACACTTTATGATGACGATCACCACTAAACTATCCGCCGCCGCTCTGGAGCGGCTCGACCGGGCCTTCAAGGCTGCCGGTAAGTCGCTCTACCTCGTGGGCGGCTCGGTCCGCGATGCCTTGCTTGGCCGGCCCAGCACCGACTACGATTTCACGACCGACGCGCATCCCGAGGAGATCCGCCGGCTGCTCTCCAGCGTGCGGCCGGAGAACGTCTTCGCCGTGGGCGAGAAGTTCGGCACTATCTGCGCCACCATCGAGGGCTACGAGGTGCAGGTCACGGCCTACCGCGGCGAGGTCTATAATCCCCGCTCGCGCAAGCCCGAGGTCACCTTCGGCGTCTCGCTGCGGCAGGATCTGGCGCGCCGCGACTTCACCATCAACGCCATGGCCCAGGACCTTGCCAGCGGCGAGATCGTCGATCCCTTCGGCGGCCAGGACGACCTTGCTAACAGGCTGGTCCGCGCCGTGGGCGACCCGGCCGCGCGCTTCGCCGAGGACCCGCTGCGCCTGCTGCGCGCGGTGCGCTTCGCTACCACCCTCGGGTTCACTATCGAAGGGGCCACGCGCGACGCCGTGCGCACCCAGGCCGCCGAGCTGGCCAATATCAGCCGTGAGCGCGTGGCCGAGGAGATGAATAAGATTCTGCTGTCGGAGCAGCCCTCGCGCGGGCTGCGCCTGCTGGTGGAGCTTGACCTGCTGCGCCAGATCATCCCCGAGGCCCTACCGATGACCGAGATGCGGACGCGCGCCGACCGTCGCCACAAGGACATCTGGGGCCACGTGCTGCAGGTGGTCGACCGCTCGCCGCCGACGCTCGAGCTGCGCTGGGCCGCGTTGCTGCACGACATTGCCAAGCCGGCCACGTTCTCGTACCGCGACGGCGAGGTGCACTTTTTCGGGCACGAGGCGCTGGGGGCGCAGTGGGCGCGGGACATCATGACGCGGCTGCACTACGACCGCGCCACGGTCGAGCGCGTCTCCAATCTGGTGGGCATGCACATGCGCATCAACACCTATAGCGATTGGACGGACGGCGCGGTGCGCCGCTTCATGCGCGAGGCCGGCGACGAGTTGCCCGCCCTGTTCGAGCTCTCGCGCGCGGACATCACCTCGCACCGCTTCGAGCGCGTGCAGGCGGTGCTGGCCACGGTCGATAGCCTGGAGCAGCGCTGCCGCGAGTTGGAGGCGCAAGCCGAGATCGCCAAGATGCGCCCGCCGCTCGATGGCAACGAGTTGATGGCCCTCTTCGGCCGGCCGCCCGGTCCCTGGCTGGGCCGTCTCAAGGCCTACCTGCTCGACCTTGTGCTCGACGGCGAGCTGGACCAGGACGACAAGGTGACGGGCGAGGAGCGGGCGCGCGTCTACCTGGCGGAGCACCCCGACGTATGAAGCCCTCACCCCCCGCCCATGCGGATTGGTCTCTCGGCTCTGCGGAGCCGACAGCCCAACCGGCTCTCCCGTGCGCGGGAGAGGGGAGTACGATGCACTCGTTTGATGTCGTGGGAAAAGTGGCGGCGTCCCGCGCGTCCCAACCGACCGCAGTCGGCCCATGGCTGACTGGCCCCCGACCAGCTGCGGCCGGTCCCGGTCCAGCGCAGTCGTTTGCCATGCGACACATGCGGACTAGCCCCCCGAACCCTAGCCGTGGGTTCGCCGGTCTAGCCGGGCAGTCGCAGGCCGAGGCCGCCACATGAGCGGCGCCCCTATGCCCACGCCGTTCGCAGCGACACTCGACTTGCTGCGCCGGGTGCTGACCCTGGAGCAGCGGCAGGGCTATCGCAACAACGCGGCGACGGGCGGCCTCTACCGCTATTTCCACCAGCAGTTCGACCGCCAGGACCTCGACGCCGCGACCGCGCCAGTGGCCGAGGGGCTGCTGCGTGACCTCAAGCGCTACGAGTCCCTGGGCAGCGTGGAGGAGCGCGCGCAGCAGGTGGTCATCGTGCTCAAGCGCGTCGAGGCGGCGGCGGCTGGCCAGTCCCCCGTCCACGAGCCCGTCGCGACCGGTCCCGTCGCCGCTGTCCACCGCGGCGACGCCGCCGCGCTGGCCCGCATCAGGATGCCCTCACCCAAGGAACCCTCACCCCCGCCCCATGCGGATTGGTCTCTCGGCTCTGGGGAGCCGACAGCCCAACCGGCTCTCCCGTGCGCGGGAGAGGGGAGCGCGACGGCAGTGTCGGCGCGGTCTCCTCGGCGTGTGCTGAGTGATTCCTGGGAAGCGGACGGGAGAGAGCCCTCTCCACAGGAAATGGCTATCCGGCGCGAGATGGCGCGCGAGGCGGGGTTAGAGGATACGCCAGGCTCGACGGCGCCGCGTGAGTCGTCGGGCGAGACCGGCACCTTGGACATAAGCTCCCCTCTCCCGCGCACGGGAGAGCCGGTTGGGCTGTCGGCTCCCCAGAGCCGAGAGACCAATCCGCATGGGGCGGGGGTGAGGGTCGCTCTCGCCACCAGCCTGGAGCAGCCGCTGTCCGAGGTGCTGAAGATCCGGCCGCAGGAGCTGGAGAAGCTGGAACGGCTGGGCCTACGCACGGTCGAGGATGCCATCCGCCACTTCCCGCGCGACCACTACGACTACCGCAATCCGGTCCCCATTAATAAGCTGCGCGCGGGCATGACCACCACGCTGCAGGGCGTCCTGCGGGCGGTCGATATGCGCACCACAGCGCGCAAGCACGTCATCGTGGAGGCCAAAGTGGCCGACTCCACGGCCGTGATCCGCGTGGGGTGGTTCAACCAGCGCTTCATTGCCGCCCAGTTGCGCCCGCACATTGGGCAGCGCGTGGCCATCAGCGGCCACACCGAGCTGTTCAACGGACGGCTGCAGTTTGTGCCGCGCGACGTCGAGTTTCCCGAGGAGGAGGATACCGGCGGAACCGGAGGCGCGACGCATACCGGTCGGTTGGTTCCCGTCTACCCGCTGACCGAGGGCTTGACGGGCCGCTGGCTACGCAACACCATCAGGAGGACGCTGGACGCGGCCCTGCATCTGGTGGTGGACCCGCTGCCGCCCTCTCTGCGCGACGCGCACGACCTCCTGTCGCTGGACCGCGCGCTCTACGCCTATCACCTGCCGGCCGACGAGGAGGAAAAGGCCGCGGCGACGCGACGCCTGGCCTTCGAGGAGCTGTTCTACGTGGGCATCAGTATGGCGCGGCGTAAGCGCGAGTGGCAGCAGGGGCCTCCGGCGCGTCCGGTAGCGCGCGACCCCGCCGCCCTGGAGGAGTTCACCCGGTCGCTGCCGTTCGCCCTGACCGGGGCGCAACGCCGCGTGCTCGACACTATCCTGGCCGACATGGCGCGCGCGGTCCCCATGGGCCGGCTGTTACAGGGCGACGTGGGCTCGGGCAAGACGGTGGTGGCCGCCGCCGCGCTGCTGCTGGCGGCGCGGGCGGGCTGGCAGGGCGCGTTGATGGCCCCAACCGAGATCCTGGCTGAGCAACACAGCCGCTCGCTCGCGCGCCTGCTGGCCCCGTTCGGTGTGGAGGTGGCGCTGCTGACCGGCTCGGTCAAGGGCGCGGAGCGCAAGCGGGTCTACGCCGGCGCGGCCGACGGGTCCATCGCGGTGCTGGTAGGGACGCAGGCCCTGATCCAGGAAGGCGTGGCGTTCGACCGCCTGGCCCTGGCGGTGATCGACGAGCAGCACCGCTTCGGGGTGGGGCAGCGCGCCGGCCTGCGCCAGAAGGGCTTCAACCCGCACGTGCTGGCCATGACCGCCACGCCGATCCCGCGCACCCTGTCGCTGACCATCTACGGCGACCTCGACGTGGCGGTGATCGACGAGCGGCCGCCCGGCCGCCAGCCCATCGACACGCAGTGGGTCCCGTCCGACGCGATGGCCTACCGCATGGTGCGCGAGCAGGTGACGCTGGGCCGCCAGGCCTACGTGATCTGCCCCCTGGTCGAGGAGACCGACAAGTCGGAGGCGCGCGCCGCCGTGGCCGAGCACAAGAGGCTGCAGCGCGAGGTGTTCCCCGACCTCGTGGTGGGCCTGGTCCACGGACGGCTGAAGGGCAGCGAGAAAGAGGCCGTGCTGGCGCGCTTCCGCGACGGCGAGATCCAGGTGTTGGTGGCGACCTCGGTGGTGGAGGTGGGCATCGACGTGCCCAACGCCACGGTGATGGTGGTGCAGGAGGCCAACCGCTTCGGCCTGGCCCAGCTGCACCAGTTCCGCGGGCGCGTGGGCCGCGGCGCCGAGCAGTCGTACTGCCTGCTGCTGGCCGAGAGCGCCTCCGCCATGGGCCAGCAGCGCCTGCAGGCCATCACGTCGACGGATGACGGCTTTAAGCTGGCGGAGGAGGACCTGCGGCTGCGCGGCCCCGGCGAGTTCTGGGGCACGCGCCAGAGCGGATTGCCCGCGCTGACGGTGGCCGGGCTGGGCGACATGCGCGCTATCGAAGAGGCGCGCGACGCCGCCACGCGCCTGGTCGAGGAGGACCCTGACCTGGCGCGCCCGGAACACCGCCTGCTGTCCCAACAGGTGGAGCGCTTCTGGAACCGCGGCGTCGGCAGCGAGCGGAGCTAGCGGGCCATGGCGTGGGGCAGGACCTGTGAAAAGTCACCGCCGCGGCGATGGAAGAGGCGTCTCTGGGAGCGCGGGCGTCCCGCCCGTCCCTGCATTGCCCCTGGGACGGGCGGGCAGTGCGGCGAGCGCCGCGCGTCTTCAGCCCGACAATTCACGGACTCTCTGGTGCAGGGGTACAGCCCGCGACGTCAGTCGCGGGCCCGCGACATCGGGGGCCTGTGATGCGTGTCATTGCCGGGAGCGCGCGGGGAGCGCCGCTCAAGGGGCCGCCGGACGCGGCGACGCGGCCGACCAGCGACAAGGTGCGCGGCGCCATCTTCGACGCGCTGGCGCCTGACCTGCGCGACGCGCGCGTGCTTGATCTGTTCGCCGGGACCGGCGGGCTCGGGGTGGAGGCGCTCAGCCGCGGCGCCGCCTCGTGCCTGTTCGTGGAGCGCGCCGCGGCGGTCTGCCGCGTCATCGACGCCAACCTGCGCGCCACGCGCCTGGCCGACCGGGCGGCCGTCTGGCGCCTGCCCGTATCTGCCGCCCTGGATCGCCTGGAACAAGCCCTCACCCGGCCCTTCCACGAGCAAGACGCCATTCCTGCCCTCCAAGGAGCGATAGGCAGCGCGGACGCGGTCGCCCTTTCGCTCCCCCCTCCTCAACAGGCCATAGGAAGCCCGGATAGCATGCTACTCCCCCCACAGGCGACCGGAAGCCCGGATCGCGTAGCTCCCCCCCTCTCCCGCGCACGGGAGAGGCGCGCTAGACCGGCGGACCCGCGGCTAGGGTCCGGGGGGCTAGTCAGTCATGGGCGGGGGGGTGAGGGCCCCCGTCGCGGTGGATTTTTGCTACCGCCCATGTCCCAACCGCCGTATAATGTAATAGTGCTGGACCCTCCCTATGATGATCCCGAGGGTCTGGCGACCGTCGAGCGCGTGAGTTGCTCGGGCTTGCTCGCGCCGGAGGCCATCGTCGTGTTCGAGCACGGCAAGCGTGTGGCGCCCCCAACCGAGGTAGGACCGCTGCGGCTGCGCCGTACCCGGCTCTACGGTGACACGGCGGTCACAATCTGGCAGCGCCAGGAACAGGAACAGGAGGAGGGGTGATGCGCGCGATCTTTCCCGCCACCTTCGACCCGATCACAAACGGCCACCTGGATATCGCCACGCGCGCCGCTGTCCTGTTCGACGAGGTGGTGATGGCCGTGTTCGACCGGCCCGCCCGGAAAAGCCCGCTCTTCTCGCTCGACGAGCGCGTGGCCCTGGTCAAGGCCTCTACGGAGCGCCTGCCCAACGTGCGCGTGGAGCCGTTCAGCGGGTTGATGGTGGCGTTCGCGCGCCGCATCGGCGCCGGCGTGGTCGTGCGCGGCCTGCGCACGTCCGGCGACTTCGAGGCCGAGTACCCGCAGGCGCTGGCCAACCATGAGCTGGCGCCCGAGGTGGACGTCGTGTTCCTGGTCTCGCACGGGTCGTGGTCGTTCGTCAGCTCAACCTTAATTAAAGAGATTGCGTCGCTGGGCGGCGACGTGGCGCGCTTCGTGCCTCCACCCGTCGCCGCGCGCCTGCACGGCCGCGAGTGGTCGTCGTGACCATGGAAGGAGGGGGCCGCATCGATATCCTCCAGCTGCTCGACGATGTCGAGGACGTGATCAGCGCCGGCTGGCCGGTACCCGGTCTGGGCCGGCACATGGTCGACGCCGATAAAGCGGCCGAACTCATCGAGACCATCCGTGAGCACCTGCCCCATGAGGTCCAGGCCGTGCGCGAACTCGCCGGTGAGCGCGAGCGCCTGCTGCGCGAGGCGCACGAGGAGGCCATGCGCCTGGTGCAGGACGCGCATCGCCAGGCCGATGAGTTGCTGTCGCAGCAAAAGATTTACCTGGCGGCCGAACGCCAGGCAGCGCTCCTGTTGCAGCAGGCGCAGCAACGCGCCGACGACATCCGCGCCAGCGCCGACGACTACGCGGTCGAGAGCCTGCGCGCCCTGGAAGCGCGCCTGGCCCAGACCTTATCCACCGTGCAGAATGGGATCGCCTCGCTGCAACAGGCGCAGCGATCCGCTGCCTCGTCCGATTAGCTTTCGATTAACCCATCGCCCCACCTAATAGGGTACGCATCATGGAATACAACGTTTCACACCTCTTGAAGAGCGCCGTTGGGACGACGCGCGAGTATGACCTTGATCCCGGTCAGGACCTGGCCCTCGACGACGAGATCGTGGCCCGGGTCGACGGCGGTCACGTGCGCTTCGACCGTACCAACACGGGTATCCTCGTGCGCGGGCACGCCGACGCCACGGTCGGCCTGAGTTGCGCGCGCTGCCTCGACCCGGTCGACGCCACACTGAGGACCGACTTTACCGAGGAGTTCGAGCCGACCGTCGACGTGACCACCGGACGCCCGCTGCCGCCGTCGGAGAACGATCTTGCGTTCGAGATCAATCAACAACATATCCTCGACCTCGGCGAGGCGGTGCGCCAGAACCTGATCGCGGCCCTGCCCATCCAGCCGCTGTGTCAGAGCGACTGCGCCGGCCTGTGCCCCGTCTGCGGCGCCAACCACAACACCGATAGCTGCGACTGCGTCGTCGCCGACGAGAATCATCCCCTCGCCGCACTGGCCGACCTGATCAAGGAAGGAGCATAGACTTATACGATTGTATGGCGGACCTGGCCCTGAAGGACCATGGCAGGGACGGGACCCTGAAGGGTCGGTGCTGATGACGCTGTCGTGTCGACCTTTTAAGGTCCGTCCCTGCCATGACCTTTCAAGGCCAGGCGGCCTCACAATCGTGGGGCGTACCCGAGGGCCGCTCTTGCGTTTGTGGATCGGCTCGCAAGCCTGTACACTACTGTTTGTCACATCTGTTCACTATGCGTTGCTTACAGGACGCCCTGGCTGATGGTCAGGGATGCCACGAGGAGTTTTATCATGCCCGCGGTACCGAAGAAAAAAACAAGCCATGCCCGGCAGGGCCGCCGTCGCACCCATCTGTTCTTGCAGCCGACGGCCCTGACGCCGTGCCCGCAATGCCACCAGCCGCGCCTGGCCCATCGCGCCTGCCCCACCTGCGGCATCTACCATGGCCGTGAGGTGATCGACGTGGGCGCCAAGGCTCGCCGCCGCCAGGAGCGTGAGAGCGGGGACCAGCAGGGTCGGTGAGCGCGCCTGCCGCTGCCCCGTCGCCGGGCACGGTCGCGCTCCTCTTCCCCGGTCAGGGCGCCCAGGCGGTCGGGATGGGCCGTGCCGTGTACGACCGTTCCGCGGCGGCGCGTGAGGTGTTTGCGCGCGCCGATCGCGCGCTCGGCCTGCCCCTCTCTCGCCTGTGCTTCGAGGGGCCGGAGGACGACCTGCGCCAGACGCGCTATCAGCAGCCGGCGATCCTGGCGTGTTCGCTGGCGCTGCTCGCGGCACGGCAGGAGCAGGGCGGGCCGTTCACCGCGCGGTATGCCACGGGGCACTCGCTGGGCCTGTACAGCGCGCTGGTCGCCGTCGGGTCGCTGACGCTTGAAGAGGCGCTGCGTTTGGTGGCGCGGCGCGGCGAGTTGATGCAGCAGGCGGCGGATCGCGTCCCCGGCGGCATGGCGGCGGTGCTAGGCCCCGACGATGCCACGGTCGAGGCGGCCTGCGCCGAGGCCTCAGGCGACGGTCTGGACGTGGTGGTGGCCGCCAACTATAACGCGCCGGGGCAGGTCGTGATCTCGGGCGCGCGGGAGCCTCTCGATCGTGCCGTGGCCCTCTTGCGCGCGCGGGGCGCTCGTAAGGCGCTGCCGCTGGCCGTCGCCGGCGCCTTTCACTCTCCGTTAATGGGCTCCGCGGCCGCGGAGCTACGACCGTCGCTCGACGCCGCGCCCATCCATGACCCCATCTACCCCGTGGTTGCCAATAGCAGCCCCGCGCTTCTGCGCACGGCGGAGGACGTCCGCGCCGAACTGACCGTGCAGGTGTTGGCCCCCGTGCGCTGGACCGCGGCGGTGCGGGCTATCGCCGTGGCGCCGGACGCTCCGGCGACGTTCGTCGACTGTGGTCCCGGCGCGACGCTGGCCGCGCTGCTCAAGCGCATCGCGCCCGGCGCGCCGGTGGTGAAACTGGATGAGCCATAGATGTTCAAGAAAATCCTGATCGCCAATCGCGGCGAGATCGCCCTGCGCATCATTCGCGCCTGCCGCGAGCTGGGGGTGGGCTCGGTCGTCGTGCACTCGGAGGCGGATCGCGACTCTCTGCCCGTTGACATGGCCGACGAGAGCGTCTGTATCGGGCCGGCCGCCGCGTCCAAGAGCTATCTCAATATGTCCAACATCGTCACGGCGGCGTTGGTGACCAGGGCCGACGCCATCCATCCAGGCTATGGCTTCCTCTCCGAAAACATCTACTTCGCCGAAATCTGCGAGAAGTGCGATGTCACGTTCATCGGACCGCGGCCGGACGTGATCGCGCAGATGAGCGACAAATCCGTTGCCCGCGCGCGCATGCAGGCCGCCGGCCTGCCCGTCCTGCCCGGCACGGACCGCGCGCTACGCTCGCTGGAAGAGGCCCAGGAGCTGGCGCTCGACATCGGCTATCCGGTCATCCTCAAAGCCGCGGCGGGCGGCGGAGGCCGCGGCATGCGCGTGGTGGCCGGCGAGGCGGAACTGGCGCAGGCGTTCTCCACGGCACAGGCCGAGGCGCAGAGCGCCTTTGGCAGTGGACAGCTCTACCTGGAAAAATATCTTCAGCATTGCCGTCACATCGAGGTGCAGGTCATGGGTGACAACCACGGCAATGTGATTCACCTGGGGGAGCGCGATTGTTCGATCCAGCGGCGCCATCAGAAGATGGTCGAGGAAGCGCCGTCGCCCGCGCTGTCCCCGGCCGAGCGTGCCCGCCTGGGCGCCCTGGCCGTGCAGGGGACCGCGTCCATCGGCTACTCCAACGCGGGCACGCTGGAGTTCCTGCGCGACGAGCGGGGCAATTTCTACTTCCTGGAGATGAACACGCGTATCCAGGTGGAGCACGGCGTCACCGAGGCGGTCACGGGGATCGACCTGGTCAAGGAGCAAATCCGGGTCGCCGCGGGCTTGCCGCTGGGCGTGAGCCAGGACGACGTGGCGCTGCGCGGCCATGCCATCGAGTGCCGCATCAACGCCGAGGACCCCGACGCCGATTTCTCGCCGCGTTTCGGTACCCTGGAGACGTATCTGCCTCCGGGCGGCCCTGGTATCCGCGTCGATTCGCACCTCTACGCCGGCTACACCGTGCCCCTGCACTACGACTCGCTGCTGGCCAAGGTGATCGCCTGGGGCCGCGACCGCGACGAAGCGGTGGCGCGCATGGCGCGGGCCCTGGCGGAGTTGCGCCTCGACGGCCTGACCACCACGACCCCCTTTCTGCAAGAGGTGATGCGCGAGCCCCTCTTCCGCGCGGGCGAGGTGTATACCGACTATATCGAACGGATCACGGCGGCCGCGGCGATGGCGGACATGGCCGTGCGCGAGGACCCGCCGGGCTAACGGGGTAACGGGGTAACGGGGACGGGCAGTAAGGATCGGATGGTGAAGCGATGACGGACATCACCGGGACGATGGCGGACATCACCGGCACGGTCAAGATCGCGCCGGAGGTGCTGGCGACGATCGTGAACCTGACCACGGTCGCGGTGCCGGGGGTCGTGGCCATGGGCACCGTGCCGGGCCACGGCTTTCCCCTCCGTCCGCGCCACGACACCACGCGCGGCGTACGTCTGGGCGTGCGCCAGAACACCGTCACCGTCGACCTCTACGTCATCGTGGCTCAGGGCATCAATATGGTGGGCACGGGAACCGCCATCCAGCGCGCCGTCACCGACGCCGTGCACGAGATGCTCGGCATGGACGTCAAGGACGTGAACATCTACATCCAGAATATCGAGTAGCGGCACGCACGGCCCGTACCTCGCGCGGCAACACCAGCACGTTAGCGTGCTATTTTTGCGTTGCGCTATTTTTTCCCGCGCAACACCGCAAACTGCTATTCTATCGGTATTATGACAGACGGCCCATCACGTTCAACACAGACGGTGCAGCAACGAAGTTTTGATTCGGTTGGGCTATCCCCCTGCTATCATCTACAAACGTCAACGCGCGAAGTACTTATCTGCTTTGCGCAAGGCGGACGCGGGCTTGCCTGGCCCATTAGGAGAGTTTCTCGCTCGCGCTATCATGGACACACTTTATGCCTTTATCCTACCGGCATGCCTTTATCCTACCGGCAGTAGCAGGACCGTTACGGCTTGTACCGCTTGCCGCGCTTGCTGATTCTACAGTCACCCATCGTGCGTTACGCGATGCCGCAGAGCGTGACCGTCTCGAGGCACAGCGCGGTAGAGATGGACAGTGGCTGAGTTCGCGGCGTTGGGTGGATGAGTACAAAGCCAGCCGCTATCACGGCAAAGGACGGTTGACAGGAGCAATCTTGCCCATGCCTTGACCTGTTCTTCCTTTTGTCCGCCTTCTTTTGGCCATCCCTGGAGGGGGCGAGGCGGGGCTTCGATGCCGCGGTGTCATGCCCAATTTGCCTATTCGTACGCACTCGTGTTAGAGTATCGCTCATGACAGAGTATCGACCGACCGTGAAGGACTGGCCGGAGAGCGAGCGGCCACGAGAGAAGCTGGCGCAGTACGGCTCCTCGGCGCTCTCGACCGCCGAGCTGCTGGCCATCATCCTGCGTACCGGCACCGTGCGGGAGGACGTGCTGACCATGGCGCAAAACCTGCTGGTGCGGCACGGCGGCATCGCGGGGCTGGCCAACGCCAGCATGGTCGAGCTCTCCGCCGAGCATGGGCTGGGCCTGGCCAAGGGCGCCCAGCTCAAGGCCGCCCTGGAGCTGGGCAAGCGGCTCCTTCTGGAGCCCGGCGCGGCGCGGCTGCAAGTGCGTTCGCCCTCGGACGTGGCCAACCTGGTGATGCTGGAGATGGGCCTGCTGCAGCAGGAGGTGATGCGTACAATTCTCCTGAACACGAAAAACCATGTCATCGCCTCGCCGGTGATCTACCAGGGCTCGCTCAACACGGCCGTGGTGCGCGTCGGTGAGCTGTTCCGCGAGGCCATCAAGCACAACTGCCTCTCCATGATCGTGGTCCATAACCACCCCAGCGGCGACCCCACGCCTTCGCCCGAGGATGTCGCGGTGACGCGCGAGATCGTCGCCGCCGGCAAGCTGCTGGACATCGAGGTGCTCGACCACCTCGTGATCGGCCACCAGCGCTTCGTCAGCCTCAAAGAGCGCGGCCTCGGCTTCGGGCCGTAACTAGTGGGCATGGGATGAACGGTGGTCCACGAGAGCACAGGCGTCGATGGCGTGACTATCGCACGGCTGCCGGTCATCGCCCTGTAAAGGACTTTCTGACCGGTCTCTCCAACTATGACTACGCGCGCGTGCTTGCGGCTATGAAAGAGATACAGATTTATGAAGCCGAACGGGCGCGACACGTGCGAGGTGATATCTACGGAGTAGGGAGGGGTAAGCATCGATGGAGAGAGACTTTCTCGATGAGCTTATGGATGAGCGGACGGCAGAGAATCCGGAATTTCCCCAGGTATTTGATCAGGCGTGGCAGGAGCGTTTAGCCATGCGCGCTATGTTCGCACGCCGCTCCCGTCCGTTGCTGTCCCATAAGGCGGCGCTATGCCACGATACAGGGATTGCCAGTGAAAATGGGTCCGGGTTGAAGCCGTGGAGAAAGCAGATGCCGCGCTAGCCTGGATTATTCACGAGACGACGCCCCCTGGGAGCGCCGGCTTCCAGCCGGCAGACCTCCGCGGCAGGCTCGGTCGCCGCCCGCGGGCGCACACCCGCCGACCGGGGCCGGCTGGAAGCCGGCGCTCCCAGGATGGACGGTCGCCGCCCACGCACCTGTCATGAATAATCCAGGCTAAGTAGACACTGGTAAGTTCTTGCACAGCCGCCACGCTTGGGTGCGTACCTCGTGCAGCCTCTCCGGGTTGCACGAACTTCGCAACACCTACTTAGATGCCTGCTGGTTGCGACCGGGCGTATGACGCTTCGAGCAAGGAGGAATCATCATGGTGCAAGAAGCATTGCACATTACCACGCGTATTTTGCCTGGTGGTCGGATCGACATTGCCGCGCCACAACTTCAACCCGGTGAGTCGGTCGACGTCTTTATCCTGCGCGGATATGGTCCCGCACCAGCAGCCATGCCGGTACGTCGTTCGGCCGTCGACATCCTGGCCGACGCGCCCGCTCATCGGCTCTTTAATGACGCCGATCAGGTTGACGCATACGTGCAGCAACAGCGCAACTCGTGGGATCGTTAACGCTTTCCTCTTCAGGAACCGTTTATCTCGATGCGAATGTGGTAATATATAATGCTGTCTTATATGCAGGTATTTCTGGTTGACGAAATTGACGTTCAGGTTGTACTATGACTGTGACGGTTCCAGGAAGAACAAGAGAGGAACTTATGGGTATTGCAGAGTTACGAGAGACATTGACCCATGCATTGACGTCGGCAGAAGCGGGCAATGTTCCGGAGACCGTTCGGGTCTTGCGGGCCGCGTTAGAGGACGTTGACGGCGAGCGTCTGCTGACGACGACGGAGGCGGCGCAGGCGTTGGGTATCCGTTCCATCAATACGATCAAATCATGGTGTCACCGTGGGTACATCACGGGAGTGACGATTGGTCATCGGACGCTCATCCCGATGGCGGAAGTTGAGCGCCTGCAGTCGAGTGAACGAGTGCGCGGTATCCGCCTGGCTGAGCAACGACACGCCGAGAGTGTGGCACTCGGCGGTGATGAGGAGATGAGTCAGGAGGAACTCGACGCTCTCGATGCTGGACGACCGGGAACACTGCCTTGGCAGCGAGACGCTGCTAGCCATTTTTCGATTGAAGACGATTGATGCTGATGCCTTCGATCCGTGCCGTCCTCGATACGAGCGTGCTGGTACCTCGTCGTTCTCGCGAGGCATTACAGATTGCGGCGCAAGATGGCTTGTATACTGCTCTTTGGTCGCCATGGATTATCGCTGAGTTGAATCGCGTCCTCGTTTGGCGTTGGATCGACCGCACTGGTAACGATCTGTCATCAGCGAATCAGAAGAGTTGTAGTCGCGCGGCCAAGGCGATGATGCGCATCCTGGTACCCACGTTTGAGTTGGTCGATGCGTCCTCCCGAATCGACCGCATGGGAATCGCTGGAGGATGCGGACGATGTCCCTATATGGACCACGGCCGTTATGGGAGGAGCGACCCATGTCGTATCAAGTAATACCCGACACTATCCACCCGCACGGGCAGACGGAGCCCATGTCTATCAGGACGTGACGTATATCGGCGCCAACGACTTCCTGGGCGTGTTATATAACAATTTCGTCGCCGATGGTGGTGGTAGACGGCATCAGCCGTAGATGTATTGCAAAGGTTGAGAGAGGTCCGGCCAGACCTCGATGGGACGATGGTCAAGCTCCGCGGCGATAATGTGGGCCGTGGCCAGGGCGCGCCGCAGCGAGCTGCTCACGAGGTGGGTAACGCCGACGCTGCTCAGGCGCTGCCCAGCGCGGCGCGCCTCCCACTCACCCCGCGCCGATAGATCCCAGTCAGGCGTCGCGGCGTCAGGCTCGCTTTCACCATGGCGGACAAGCAACATCTGCATCCGATCTCCTTCTCCCTATTGTGTCGCCTGCCGGCTTGGCGCGGGACGGTCGAGCACGCGCGCCACCCCGTCCTTGTTGTTGGACAGCGTGACCTCGTCGACGACGGCCAGCACGTCCGGATGCGCGTTGGCAACGGCCACGCTGTGGCCAGCCCACCGCAGCATAGGCAGGTCGTTGGGCATATCTCCGCACGCCACGACCGGCGCGGCCCCGACGCCCAATCGGGCGCAGAGCCCCTCCAGCGCCGCGGCCTTGGTCACGCCGGCGGCCGACACTTCCACGAATAAGTTGCTGGAGTGGGTCAAGACTCCTCACGCGGCTCGTCGGGGACGAAGACCTGCTCCAGGATGGGGCTGACGAACTCCGCGGCCAGCGCGTCCATGTACACGAGGTCCCACATGCGGCCACCCATGAAGCGGCAGGCGCGCCGCCGCCCGAACTCTCGGAAGCCGGCCTTCTCGTAGGCGCGCAGCCCGGCCAGATTGTAGGCGTTGACCGTTAGCAGGACGTTGTTCAACCCGCGCGCGGTGAAGGCATAGTCGAGCATCAGCCTCGTCGTCTCGGTCCCATACCCTTTGCCGCGGCAGTCCGGCTCCCCGATGATGATGCCGAACTCGGCGCGCCGGTTTTCCAGATCGATGTCCATCAGCATGGTCGTCCCAATGGGACGCCACGTCGCGCGCTCGTAGATAGCGAAGTGCGCCTCGCGCTCGTTCGCCGTGTGCCGTTCGTACCAGGCCGCCGCCTGCTCGTCCGTCATGGGCCGCGACTTTCCGACCGTGCGCGTCGTCGAGAAATCGCTGAGCCAGCGATGATAGGGCAGGTCGAGTGGGCGCGTCTTCGATGGCGATCGCCTCGTCCGGGCGCAAGCCGAGCGCCTGGATAGCCGTCAGGTAGATGTCGGGTGCTGGCTTCACGCACGTCACGTCATCGGCGGTGATGATGGCGTCGAACCGGTCCGTGACTCCGAGGCGGTCGAGGTGTCCGACGACCCACGCGCGCGACGAGCTGGACGCCACGGCGAGCTTGAGGCCCAGGCGCCTGGCGTCCGCGATATATGCGCCCACTCCAGGGAGCAGAGGCTGCGCCGCAACCAGCTCCAGTTTGCGCTGCCAGCGCCGCGCCCGGATGGCGTCTGTATCGAGGGGACGGCCGACCTGCTCGGCCAGGTAGGCGACGGGATCGAACTCGAGGCCGGAGCCACCAAGGACCGCCGTCCATTGCTCCAGGGGGAACGTGTGCCCGTGCTCAAGGTAGACCTCCACCCAGGAGTCATGGGCGGGCGACTCGGTGTCGACCATCAAGCCGTCGAAGTCAAAAACGAGACCGCCGATCATAGACATTACCTTACCTCCAGCCGAAGCTATCAAACCAGCGACCCTGGCGGTGGTTGTCGAGCGCCCGGTGCACGTAGGGGATAACGTTCTCGGGCAGCGCGTCGAGGGGCGCCCAAACGAGCTCATCGCACTTGTCGGGCTCGTGGTTCGTCAGCTCGCCCGTCCACGCGTTCGCCGAGACGAAGAAGTCGACGCGCTCATTGATGGAGCGCCGGTGCATGACGCCGACGACGCGCACGTCGCGCGGCTCCAGCGCGATCCCGATCTCCTCGCGCGCCTCGCGCACCGCCGCCGTCACGACCTCCTCACCTCCGTCGAGATGGCCGGCGGGCACGCTGTAGCGCCCGTCCTCGTACCCGGTGTTGTACCGGCGCAGCAGCAGAACCATGCCGTCACGGATGAGGAACAGGTGGACGGCCGCGACGAGAGAAAACCGGCTCGGCATCATGCGTTCCCATCATCCCTATCTTTTTGTGCCCTATCGGACGAACGACGCTGGTTGAGCGGCCCACGCATCGGCGATCCGTTCCCGGTGCGGCTCCATCAGGTCCAGGCCCGCGATCTCCGTCGCCGTGAAATAGCCGACCTCCGTCGTCTCGTCGCTCAGGCCCGGCTTGCCGCCCACGGGCTGCGCCTCGAAGCACAATCCGACGATCTGGCAGCGGTTGCCGTCGGCGTACACGAGGAGGCGGTGCGGCGACGAGTACACCCCGATGAGCCGGCCGACGCGGACGCGCAGCCCCGTTTCTTCCCACACCTCGCGGGCGCACGCCTCGGCGGCATCCTCGCCCGGCTCCATCTGGCCGCCCGGCAAACACCAGCGGCCGTTGTCACGGCGGCGGGTGAGCAGCGCCTTTTGCCGCGGCTCGTCGAAAATCACGGCCGAACATCCGACGACCAGCCGACCCTGCTGCCCGACGCGATCACCCTCAACAACCGTCGCCATGTTCTACGTCCTCTCCTGGTTCCTCATGCCTGGGCGCCGGGCCGCTCGTCTCGCGTGTAGCCCGACGCCCCCTGTGTCACCGTCTATATCGGCTCCTCTATTGCTCGTGTTCGCCGCATCACTTGCCTCGAGCGCGGCGCGGTGCTCCAGCAAGTGCGCCACGCTGAGCTCGAGCAACGGCCAGGAGCGGCGCTCGATCGCATCCAGCACCCTCCGCGCTTCCGCATGGGCGAGGTCGTACTCATTGCGTGACACCAGCCCGGCGTGCAAGGCTGCGTCCAACTCGTCGGCATCCAGGAGCCAGTGCGCCCCCGAGGGGGATACGACGATGTCCAGGTAGAGATCGTCAAACCAGGGAACGCCGCGGTCGTCGATGCCATGCCCAGCGCAGATGTCGATGTACCACTGCGCGACGCGGCCCTGCGAGTCGAACATCGTGGTTAGCGTGTGCTGTGCGCTGGCCGGGAAGTGCTGCAGCCAGGCAAAGCCCGTGTCGGCGATGCGGCAGCGTTCCACACTCTCCTGCGTCCAGAACGGGGCACTCACCGCGTCGATCAGCAGCAGCGACCGGTACCCGGTAAACTCCGGGGTGTCGAGATGCATGGTATGGAAGCGACGTCGCGTCAGGCGCTGCCAGCCCGCTCGATCGGCGGACCGGCGCTTCATCGGCCGCTCTGCGCCGGACAACCGGGGCCAACAGGCCATGCGTAGAGCCGTGGCGCCGGATAATGAGGGGAGACCAGGTGTGAAACGATGCATGTATCGAGGCCCGCTTTCTCCGGTAGACGCGCGTTGGCAGCGATGGGTATGGAGGAAAAGGGCCGCATGAGGATAGTTATACGCCCTCGCGTGCCACCCTGTCAAAGATGATAACTCCAGATTCCAGAAAACTTCTTGAGTCGCCATTTGTGGCGCAACCAGGGCCGCTCATGCTCTTGCACACGGCGCCTGAGCCCTCACAGCCCTCTTATTGGAGGGCTATCGACGGCAACATGCCCTGCTCGTCGGGCCGGTCGCTGCCTCTCGTTGACCATAACGCACGCCCCGGTCCATCCGCGCAGGTGTTCAGGCGGCTGTTTACCCGCCTCTAACCTCCTCGTAGAGTTTTCTGGAATCTGGAGTGATAAAGATGATATGGTTGCCAGTGAGACGAAGCAAATGGAGAGGCTGCTCTTGATCAAGGCCGTTATCTTCGATTGGGGGCGCACGCTCTACGACAGCGAGGCAGGGGCGCTCTTTCCCGATGCGGCCGCCGTCGTCGAGCACCTGGCGCGCACCTACACCCTGGCTATCGTCGCCCTGATCACGCGGGGAGATTATGAGACGGGGGCGCGGGATCGCCGCGCTATTTTGCGCGATGCGGGTCTCGCTCCCTACTTTGCCACCACATTGTTCGCGCGCGAGGACAAAGACCGCCTCTACGCGCGTGCATTGGAGCAGCTAGGGCGCCGGGCCGACGAGGTCGCGATCGTCGACGACCGGGTGCAGCGCGGCATCCGGTGGGGCAATCGCCATGGCGCGACGACAGTGTGGCTGCGACGAGGCAAGTTCCGGGATGAGCCTCCGACAACGGACACAGGGCAACCGACGCACATAGTGAGCGCCCTGACCGACCTGTACAAGGTGTTGTAGGTCGAACCGATAGCTCTACTGCGGCAGGTCCGCGAACACGTAGTACGAGGTGAGGCAGGAGATGTCGTACAGCGCGATGCCGTCCGGCCCCTGGACAAAGGCGCGTCCCGTCCGGTTGTCCACCGCTGCAGCGTCGGGCCAGATACCCTGCTCGGGGACCGTGTGGATGATGGTCCCGGTGCGGCTATCCAGCGTCGCCAATTGCGCCGAGCCGGCCTCGGGACCGTCGTCGTCCACAATCTGGGGGATGCTGACCACGACCCAGCGCCGCTTCTCGTCGATGCGGGCCAGCGTCGGCGGCGCCTCGTCGCCGGACTGCGGCGGCGGGAGTGTGGAGTGCAACACCAGATGGCCCGCCGCGTCGACGTCCGAGCGCACGCGCTCGGTCAGCAGCACCCTCGCCGTCGCCGTGTCGAGCATGCTGACCTTCACGTTGTCGCCGTAACTGACGAACACGCGGTGGGTGATCCCATCCACCAGCAAACCCGTCGGCGCGCCCGGAACGTGTCCGATGTGCAGGATCGCGCCACGACGCCCATCGAGGATGCTGACGGCGCCACCAGCGCCGCTTCCACTTCCACGGTCGCCTACCATCACATGCCCGTCCGAGGGGTCGACGGCAATGGCCTGCGGATAAGGCCCCACGGCCACCTTTGTCAGTAGGGCGCCGGTGCGGGCATCCAGGACGGCGACGGCGCCCGGCGCGGTGTTCTCGGCGAAGAACACGCGCCCGGTCTGGCTATCCACGACGGGCGGCGCCGAGGGCTGCAGGGCCGTATCGGCAACGGTCATCGTCCGCAACAAGGCGCCAGTGCCGGCGTCCAAGACGGTGATGGTCCCGCTCTGCTGGTTGGCGATAAAGACGCGTCCTGTCCCTTCGTCCACTACCGGTGGCCGCGCAATGCCGCCGGCCGGGACGGTACGGAGCAAAGCCAGGGTGCGTTCGTCGAACACGTCGACCCGGCCGGACGGCGAACCGCCGCCCTGGGCGAAAGGTTGATGCAGAACAAAGATGCGCTCCGTTGCCTCGTCCAGGGCGACGAACGTGCCCTCGGACAGGATCGGCGTGGCCGCGCGCGCCGGCGGGGCGGTCGTCACGCGGTTGGACCGGATGGCCACCCCGTTCGTGGCGTCGAACTCCGCGAGGGAATCCACCGTCGATCCGGCGCTATACGACGCCGAGGCCACGACCGCGATGTGCCGGCTCTGGTCGAGCGCCAGTGTGCCGGGCGATGTGAGTGTTCCAAGGCGTGGCGGATTGAACGGGGTCTTCGCCGCACAGGCCTGATGCGGATGGTTGCCCGCATCGGCGACGGCGCCCCCATAATGACCGGGCGCGGTTCTCGCCGCTGGCGCATTGTTGGGCGGCCGCGCGGGCGTGGCGGAGGCTGCCCGAGGCACGCCGACGAGAGTAACGAGCAGGATCAGGAGGCCGCCCACGCCGATCGCGACGCCGGCGGCGGCATACCATGCTCGCGCTCTATCCCGTCGGCTCGTCTTGACCGTTCCTGACCCCGGTGCGCGTCGCCCTGTGTGCGCGTAGGTCGTCGCGGGGCGCTGATATCTCCGGCCCATCAATCCTCTATTCCCCTCTGTGTCGAACACTACCATGGTAACACCACATACCAAGAAAAAAGAAGCAAGTAGACATAAGACCCGTTGAATTGTAAAAAGCGTGTTAAATGTTACGAACTGTAACGCGCGGAAGCCCGAGCACGGCCGGAGCAGTGTTATGATGCCCAGTGGTTGGTGTTGACCGGCGTCCCCATCACACCGTATGTCGTCGCGTGGCGTCGGCTATCGCCCCACGCGCGTCACTGTCGTGCGTTGTCATCGAGGAGGATTGGAAGGGAGAGACGAGCGCGCCGCGCGGTCCCACCGTCATCGTCGACGGCTTGAACAGGTGAGTACAAGAGATTGGCTTTCCCGCAGGTCCCACTGGAATCGACCACATCGTTAGTCAGGAGAAGGGAATACCGTGGATCGAACCGCACAGTTCTACCGACGGCCCGTGGCGCGCATCGTCGCGACGGTCGCGCTGCTGCTCAGCGTCGGCGCCGTCCCCGTCGTCCACCCGTTCGCGTCATCCGCGACGCCTGCGTCCCCGGCGACCGCGCGCTCGGCCAGCCCGACTGGCTGTAGCCTCGGCCCCAACGGCGCCGTCAAGCACGTGATCTTCATCGAGTTCGACAACACGCACTTCATGCGCGACGCTGCCCGCAACGGGTCCCACAACGTCCCGTCGGACCTGGAGCAGATGCCCAATCTGTTGAACTTCCTCAAGGGCAACGGTACCGTCCTGACCAACTACCATATGCCCCTCATTTCCCACACCTCCGACGACATCACCTCGTCCGAGTCGGGGCTGTATCCCAGCAACAACGGTATCGCCAACTCGGCGAACAGCTACTACGAATACACATCCCCCGGCTCTCCGACCAGGCAAACGGGGTTCACCTACTGGACCTCGAAGACCGCTGATGGCTCGTACAACTTCCTGGGCGCCAACGGCCAGAATGCGCCCGCGCCCTGGGTTCCGTTCACTCGCGCCGGCTGCAACGTTGGCGCCGCGGGCATGAGCGGCTTCGTGCTCGAGAACAAGACTGACATCGGCCAGGCCTTCGGCACGAACTCACCGCAATATAACGACTCGAACTACTTCGCCAACTATATTGGCGTCGCGGTCCACTGCGCGGCGACCGATTCGCTCTGCTCCAGCGCGAACGGTGGCGCGGCGGACGTGCTGCCTAACGAGTCCGGCGGCTACGCGGGCTTCAATGCGCTCTACGGGCACAAGCCCCTGACGCAGGCGCTGACGACAACCGGGCAGATCAGCTCGACGGCCGTGCTGACGGATATCAATGGCAACGCCATCGTCGACGACTTCGGGGGCTCGATCACGAACGGATTCCCCGGCTTCAGTACTCCTCCCCAGCAGTCGCTGGGCTACGTGGCCGACATGCAGGAGCACGGCGTGCCGGTGACGATCGCGTACATCATCACCCCGCACCGCCCGAATCAAAGGCAGGCCAACCCCTACAACTACGGCTTCAGTGACCCGAACGACTACGGGCCGGGCGAGGCGCATTACGTCGCCCAGCTCAAACAGTACGACCAGGCCTTCGGCGCGTTCTTTCAACGCCTGAACAACGACGGCATCAACAAGAGCAACACGGAATTTGTGTTCACGACCGACGAGGGCGACCACTTCATCGGCGAGACGCCCTCCCCGGCGACCTGCGACGGCGTCAGCGTGCCCTGCGCCTATCCACAGACCCCGCCGGCCACCACGCCGGGCATCACAACCAGCCTTGGCGAGCTAACCCTCAACTTCAACGGCCTGTTGCAGGGTGAAACGGGCATCACGACGCCGGTGACGATCAACAACGACGACGCGCCCGACTTCTACCTCAACGGCCAGCCCGCGGCGACGGACCCCGCGGCTCGTGCCTTCGCGCGCGGCACGGCCGCGCTCACGGTCACCAACCCGCTCTCCACGGCCCTTGGCATGGCGAGCACTGAAAACCTGGCTCAGTATCAGGCCGACCCCGCCGAATTCAAGATCCTGCACATGCAGACCGCCGATCCTCTACGGACGCCAACATTGGTGACCTTCGCGCAGCCCGACTACTACGTGCAATCAGGCTCGTGTAGCGGCGCGCCGGTGTCCATCACCTGCGTCACGCAGAACCCGGGTTTCAACTGGAACCACGGTGACGTGCAGCCTGAGATCACGACGGGCTGGCTCGGCCTCGTCGGTCCCGGCGTGCAGCAGAACGGCATCGACAGCGCGACGTTCGCCGACCACACCGACCTCCGCCCGACCTTGCTGTCGCTGCTGGGCCTGGCGGACGACTACACGGACGACGGCCGCGTCCTGACCGAGGACCTCTCCAACATCCCGCCGGCCGTCCAGGCCGACCGCAACACCTACGAGGCGCTGGCGCGCACCTTCAAGGCGCTCAACGCCCCCGTCGGTCCCTTCGCCCTGGCTACGCTTGTGACGTCGACGCAGGCCCTGGCCAGCGGCTCGGCCGGCAACGACGCCACCTATACCACTGACGAGGCCCAGCTGACGAGCCTCGGCCAGCAGCGCGATAATCTCGTCGGCCAGATGCAGACGATCCTCGCGAGCGCCGCGTTTACCCCTACCTACCAGATCCCCGAGGCGCAGGCCCAGAGCCTGATCGCCCAAGGCCAGGCGCTGCTCTCTCAGGTCACGGGCACGCCAGCCGTGGCCAGCCCGTCCTCCACGCCTATCCAGCACGTCTTGTTGATCAGCGTGGACGGCTTCCACGCGGCCGACCTGCAGCGCTACATCGCCATCAGCCCGACCTCGGCGCTGGCCCAGCTCGCGGCGGCGGGCGTGACCTACCCCAACGCCTCGACCTCGAAGCCGTCCGACTCGTTCCCCGGCCTGCTCTCCATGGTGACCGGCGGCACGCCCAAGTCGACCGGTGTCTACTACGACGACGCGTACGACCGCTCCTACCTCGCCCCTGGAACGACCAACTGCGTCACCGATACGCCGCCCATCTCGGGCTCCGGGCCGGTTTCCGGGACGGAGGTGCAACTCGCCGAGAACATCGACCGCGATCCGACGCGGACCGACGCCGGCGGAGGGATCGACCCGAGCAAGCTGCCGGTCGATCCGAGCAACTGCCAGCCGGTCTATCCGCACCAGTACCTGCGCGTTAACACAATCTTCAACGCCATCCACAACGCCGGCGGGCGCACCGCGTGGTCCGACAAGCACCCGGCCTACGACCTCGTCAACGGCCACCAGGGCGGCGGCGTCGACGACCTGTACACTCCAGAGATCAACGGGGCGATCACGGTGACGCCGGGCACGCTGCAGTACTCCAACATCACCGTTGCCACGACCACCACCTACCAGGCGGCCACGGCCGCGGTCACAGGGACGGTGGCCTACGACAACCTGAAGGTCCGGGCTATCCTCAACGAGATCAACGGCACGGGCTCGATCACGCCCACGCAGGCCTATAGCGTGCCCGAGATCTTCGGCATGAACTTCCAGGCCGTCAGCGTGGGCCAGAAGGCCTACACCGGCGGCTACTCCGATGCGGCGGGGACGCCGACGGGCGACCTGGTCCCCGCACTGGACTACGTCAACAATGCTATCGGAGCGATGGTCGGCCAGTTGCAGGCGCAGGGCCTCTACACCTCGACGCTGGTCATCGTCACGGCCAAGCACGGCCAGGCGCCCATCGACCGCAGCACCCTGCGGCGCATCGGGCACCAGGTCAGCAAAGTCCTGGGCAGCGCGGGCATCAACGTGGCCCAACTGACCGACGACGACGTGGCGCTGGTGTGGCTGCGCGATCGCAGCCAGACGGCGGCGGCGGTGCAGGCGCTGCAGAACATGTCGGCCACGATCGGCATCTCAAACAACAACCAGATCATCAGCGGGACGCAACTGGCCCAGCAGTTTGGCGACCCGGCGTACGGCTACATCGACCCGTCGCTCGATCCGCGTCTGCCGGACATCATCGTGACCCCCAACCAGGGCGTCATCTACACGAGCGATGGCCCGACCAAGAAGATCGCGGAGCACGGCGGCTTCAACCATGACGACACCAACGTCGCCCTGCTCGTCGCCAACCCGCAGCTGGCGCAGGCCGGCACGGTCAACACGACGCCGGTGTCGACCACGCAGATCGCGCCGAGCATCCTGACTCTGCTGGGACTCTATGCGGACTCACTGCAATCGGTGGAGCTAGAGGGCACGCAGCCCTTGCCCGGACTCACCATCTCCTCGACCAACCCGATGACGCCGACAGGAACGCCCACGGTTAGCGCCACGGCATCGGCGACGGCCACCGTTTCCGCCAGCACGACGGCCACGGCAACGGCGACCTCGACATCCGCCACGGCGACGACGACGACCGGCGCCGGCACGGCGACCACTACCGCGGTCCCGGCGACGGCGACTCCTACGTCGAGTCCGACGAACACGGCGACGAACACGCCCACTAATACGGCAACGAACACGCCGACGAATACGGCGACGAACACGCCGACCAACACCAATACGCCGACGAATACGGCGACGAACACGCCGACCAACACACCGGTCGCGCCTGCTCCGACCTCGACCAGGACGGCAGTTGCAACCACGGGCCCGACCAATACGCCGGCGCCGACGGCCACGCCATATCCCACGATCATTGTTGTCACGCCGCCGTCGGGCACGTCCACGCCGACGCCACGGGGCTGCAACGTGGTATTCCTGGTGCTCAAGGGCACGTCGGGCCATCCCGCGCGTCCAGCCGTGGCCGTCAATAACCTGCGCAACGTGCGTGGCGAGGGGTCGGCCGCGGTGTCGCGGACGCAGTTGTTCTTCGCCGATGGCCGGGGAGTCACCTTCCACTCCAACCGGTCGTACAAGCTGCTGATCTGCGGCATCGCGACGCTGGTAGATGTGCAGGGAACGATCCACGATGGGAGCGCCAGCGTGGGGAGCGGACGCCACGTCAGCCACGTCAATCTGCGCGGCTACTCTTTCGAGGCGAAGGTGACGCGCGACCGGCCGCGCGGCCACGTGCGACGGGGCCACGTCCAGCCGCCGACCTTCAGCGTGCATCTGCATATCTCGGGCGTGACCCGGGGCCGCAGGTCCGTGCTCAGGTACGTGTTCAACCACACGTACTCGGGCTTGCGCGGCTCCTTCGACATCCGTCGATAGCCAAAGCGCTGGTCGGGGGTAGCGGGGCAGGCGCCCCGCTACCCTCGAGGTCGCGTCGGACCATCAGGCCGACATGCGAGATGGGGGAGCCTCGAAAGTTGAACTTTCGAGGCTCCCCCATCTTTTTTGCGGTATTGCCTCAACGCCGATGCGGCGCGCGGCGCGAATAGACTATCATGGCATCAGTACACGAGCGGAGCGCCCGCCATCCGTATGGTGGCGCGCTGTGTTCGTTCCCCGACAAGATGACAATTGGTAGGTAAAGAGCATATGAGCCAACCCTTGTCACCCGATGCCCTGGTGTACGACCTGGTCCCGGCCTCCGACCCGCAGGTCTCGCCCGATGGGACGCGCATTGTCTACGCTCTGGCCACGGCTGAGCGGGGCAAGCCGCGCCCGTCAAGCCAGCTCTGGATCTGTGCCATCGACGGCACGGACGCGCACCGCCTGACCTGGAACGGCGAACGCAATGGCAGCGCGCGCTGGTCGCCGGATGTCCGGCAGATCGCTTTTGTCTCGGACCGCGCCGAGCGGAGCGGAGTCTTCGTGCTGCCGATGGAGGGCAGCGGCGAGGCCCGCGAGGTGACGCGGCACGCCGGGCAGATCGGTGACCTGGCCTGGTCGCCCGATGGAGCGAGCCTTGCCTATACCGCGCTCGTCGACCCCGCCGACTCCGAGGGCACGGGCGCCTCCCCCGACGGGGCGCCGCGCGTGCGCGTGACGCGTCGCATCGACTACAAGCAGGATAACCGCGGCTACCTCGGCGACACGCGACTGCAGGTCTTTGTGGCGGACGTGGCCGCCGGAACGCGGCGACAGGTGACCACAGACACCGTGGACCACAACGGCCCGGCGTGGTCGCCCGACGGGCAGTGGCTGGCGACACAGGCGCCCAACCGCAACGGCATGCACTCGCAGTTGCACCTGATCCGCGTCGACGGCGGCGAGACGGTCGTGGTTGGCCCGTGGGACGGCGTGGTCGGCATGTGGGCCTGGTCGCCGTCGGGCGATCGCATCCTCTTTGCCGGCGACGTTGCGCAGACCTTCCAGCTCGACTTCTTCGTCTACGACGTGGCCAGCCGTACGACGCGCCGCCTGACCGACGACCTGCAGTACGCGCCCGACGCGGGCTTCCCCACGATCCTCCCGCCCGCGCAGCCGGCCTGGCTCGACGACCGTCGCGCCCTCTTCCACGCCATGCGCGGCGGCGCCAGCCTCCTGGCTATCGTCGACTGCGAGACCGGTCAGGTCGAGCAGCTGGAGCGTTGGGAGGCCCTGCACACGGGGCTGAGCGTCGATAGGGCGCGCCGTCACGCGGTGCAAGCCCGAGCCAGCCTTGACTCGTTTGGCGAGCTCGCGGTGGTTGACCTGTCGTCACACCAGATGACGATCATTGCCCCGTCCGCGCAAACGGCGGCCGTGCTCGTCGAGCGCCCGCCCGCACGATGGGAGCGGTTGACGGTCGAGCGCGGCGGCGAGCACATCGACGCCTGGCTGCTGCGGCCGGCCGACTTCGACCCCGCGCGAGGCTATCCCGTGGTGCTGGACGTGCATGGCGGACCGCACAACTTCTACGGCTACAACTTTAACGCCATCCAGCAGTGCCTGGCCACCAACGGTTTCCTGCTGGTGTGCGCCAACCCGCGCGGCTCGGCCTCCTACGGACGCCAGTTCGTGCAACGGGTGGTGCATGATTGGGCCGGGGAGGATTACCTGGACCTGATGGCCGTGGTCGACGCGGTGCTGGAGCGTCCCTACGCCGACCCCGCGCGCGTTGGCATCTACGGCTACAGCTACGGAGGCTTCATGACGGCGTGGACCATCGGACACACCGACCGCTTCCGCGCGGCGGTCTGCGGCGCGCCGGTCTTCGACATGGAGTCTTTCTATGGGACCAGCGACATCGGCCACAGCTTCGGGGAACTGGAGTTCGGGACGGGGCCTCACGAGGGGCGGGAGTGGTACGCAGCGCACTCGCCGTCGACCTATGCGCACCAGGCGCGCACACCCACGCTGATCATCCACGGCGAGGCGGACGACCGCTGTCCCATCGGGCAGGGCGAGCAGATGTTCGTGGCGCTGCTCAAGGCCGGCTGCGAGGTCGAGTTTGCGCGCTACCCCGGCGGCTCGCACCTCTTCCTGCGCAACGGGCCGCCCGCCCACCGCGCCGACGCCATCGCCCGTATCCTCGGTTGGTTCACGACCCATCTCTGTGAGCCCCGCTCGGCAGGCAGTGACACCGGTGAATGATGAACCGACCGCAAGAACACCAGTGAACCAACATGTGTCCGATATCGATCAGGGGCTATGGCGTCACTATATGGAGGCCGAGCAGACATGTATAGCGGCCCGCATGCGCCTGTTTTCCGAATCCTCCACTCTCGTCGAGTTAGTCCGCTCGGGCCTGGCTAATCCTACAGAAAGAGCGGCTGCGCTAGATGTTAGCGCCTTGTTGAGCGTCGGGCAGAAGCAGCAACTGTTCGGCGAGTTGTTGGCACTGGCAAGTTTCGGCCATGGTTTAGTACACAAGGTCCGCGAGATCATCTTGTTGCTACCGCATGACTGGCTGGTGGTGAACATCGAGCACTATGCCGAGCCGCTTCTGCATTATGACGAGCATGAAGAATACAGACGGCTGCTAGAGCTGTACCGTCTGATCGATCGCGACCTCACGCTACGCCTCGCGCGTCGCGCCGCCGCACACGGAGACGCGGACATCAGAGAGGCGGGCGAGGACGTCCTGGTCGCTTTGGCCGCCGTTGCGTAGCAGGGCAACCGCTGGGCTCCTTGCCAACTCGGGTAGCGTTTAGAGCCCGTACAACTGCGTGGCGTTGCCGCGCAGGATCGCCTCGCCGGCCTGCTCGGCCTCGGTCAGGTCCAGCTCGCCCGTCCCGACCGCCTCGCCCAGAACCTGCCCCAGGGCAGTCTCAGGGGAGACGACGTGTCCCATGCGAAAAAGTGGCATGCACCCTGCGGCATGGGTGCACCTCGAGATTGTGGTTGCCGCCTGACCATAAATGGTCATGGCAGGGCACGGACCCTGAAGGGTCTCCCCTGGCACGCACCCGGCGCGAACCTACCGTGCGGCGGACTCTCACGCCGACCTTTTAAGGTCCGTCCCCTGCCATGACCTTTCAAGGTCAGGCCGTCGGCACGCACGATCACAATCTCGGGGCACACCCCTGCGGCATCGACGACATGGCCATGCGGATGCCACCCGTGGTAGGATGAGGATGATGACAGCACGAGGTGACACAAACAGAAAGCGTGAGGGAGAGAGATCATGGAGGCAGCGGCAATCAAGGCGCCTGGGGACGAGCCAACGCGATTGGTTGCGAAACTCCCCAGTCGGATCATCGTGGCGCTCGACCATTTTGCGCCCGACGAGCGTGAGGCCGTCGAGCGCGCGGCGCTGGCCTTCGCGCATGGGGAGGCCGCCGCAACGCGCTTGCCCGCCCCCGAGCCGTTCTACCTGTTACGCGCCACGCCCGACCTATTGGTCATTGTGCGGCGCGACGATGGACAACCAGTTGTGGTCGAGGACATCGTGACGCAAGAAGCGTGGGACCAACTAGCCGATGCCGGATAGCGCACCTGCCGGGCGCCTTGCTCCATGGGACTACGAAGAAAGCGCGGCGCGTGCCGATCTCGACGCCCTGGACGCGCTCTTGGCCGCACAGAGCGATCTGTCCGAACGCGAGGATATCCTCCCTTTTATGCGTGCCCATCCGCATCTCTGTGCTTTGATCGGATCGTACAACCGGCGCGCCAATGTCTACAACCGCTTGGGGCTTGAAGTGCCTCTCTTCGGACAGTTCACGGCGGACCTCGTGAGCGGCGACCGCTCCGCACGGGCCTATACCTTGCTTGAGTTTGAGGACGCGCGGCCGGGCAGCATGTTCGCGCGGCGTACGCGCCAGCGTACAGAGTGGTCGTCGCGTTGTGAGCATGGCTTGAGCCAACTCATCGACTGGTTATGGCTGCTCGACGACCAGGAACATACCCAGGTCTTCGAGGAAATCTTCGGATCGCGTCCGATCACAACGACGGTGGTGCTGGTTATCGGCCGCGATAGCGGCCTATCGCTCACGGACCGGCGTCGCTTGGAGTGGCGACGGGACCGCGTGGTCATCAATTCGCAGCACCTCTACTGTTGCACCTTTGACGAGTTGCTGCGTGACCTGCGCTGGAAAGCGCGCTGGCATCCCTGGGTACGGGAAATCACACCGCCGCCACGGTAGCTACCAGCGATTAGAGCCGTACCGTCTGATCGATCGCGACCTCATGCTACGCCTCGCGCGCCGCGCCGCCGCGCATAGAGACGCGGACATCAAAGAGGCAGGTGAGGATGTCCTGGTCGCTTTGGCCGCTGTCGCGTAGCAGGGCAACCCCTGGCCTCCTCGCCAACTCAAGGTAGGGCTTACAATCCATACAGCCGCGTGGCGTTGCCGCGTAGGATGGCCTCGCCAGCCTGTTCGGCCTCGGTCAGGTCCAGCTCGCCGGTCCTGACCGCCTCGCCCAGGACCTGGCCCAGGATGCGCCGGCCGTGCAGCGCGCTCAGCCAGTGGATGTCGGGCACGTAGATGCCGTCGGAGCTGTAGAGCAGCTTCGACAGCGGCGCGACGCCGCATGCCGCACGCGTGAACGCAACCATCTCGTCGTAGCCCAGGAACGGGATGCCGTAGGACAGGTCCAGGTAGACGTTGTCGTAGACCGCCGCCAGGTAGCCGCCCCGCCGCGTATAAGGATAGCACTCGTGCAGCAGCACGACCGGCATGCCGCGATACTCCTCGCGCTCCAGCACGGCGCGCAGGTGCAGCGGGTTAGCCAGCAGCATGTCCGCGTCGGTGTCGCCGTAGCCGGTGTGGAATTGTACCGGCAGTTCCTGCCGTGACGCCAGGGCGAAGGCCACGTGCAACAGCGTGTCCAGCAGGGGCTTGTGCGCCAGCCGCAGCGCGCCCGTCCGCTCGACCTCGCCGCGCGCGACGGCGAAGGAGGCCTGGATGTCGTCGTCCGGCCACGTGCGGATGTCCAACCCGGTGCGGTAGGCCACGACCGTCTTGAGGGCCACGTAGCCCTGCGCCCTGACGTCGGCCAAGTCCGCGCCAAGGGCCTCCGTTACCATGGCGAGCGTGTCGTGCGCGGCGATGAGCCCTTGCATCAGCACCTCCAGCCGCAGCATGGGACCGATCCGGCATCCGGCCAGGGCGGCCAGCTCAGCGCGTAGCAGGACGGCGTCGGGCGGCGGATAGCCCTCGTCCACCAGCAGCGCCTCGATGCGGGCTGCTCCCAGCAGCAGGCGGATCAGGTCGCGTTCGTCGTGCGACCGGCGGGCCGCCAGCACGGCTTCTTCCGTCGGCGCGCAGCCCAGAAACGCGGCCAGCTCGCGCATCAGCCGGTGATAGAAGAGTGTGGTGGTCACATGGTGTTGCCTCGTCTCCGCGCCCGTCGACTCGGTGAACAGCCGGCGCCAGGCCGCCGCGTCGGCCGGGTGCTGGGCGGGGATGAGGCCGTGGCAGTGGTTGTCGACCACGGGAATCTGGCTCAAGTCGATGGCGGTCATGGCGACATCCTCCGTTATGAGATGGCTTACTGCCCAGCTAGACCGGCAGTCGCAGGCTCCCAGGCTAAAACGTGCGGGCGTGGGTCAGGCGTTCCTCGTCTTCGCCTTGCTGGGCGAAGTCGGCGATGTCGCCGCGCTTGACCGCGAGGTAGGCCGAGAGCAACAGCGGCCCCAGAGCCACGGCCAGCACCGCGTCCGCCTCCAAAGCGGCGAGCGCCTCGCCGAGCGAGGAGGGCAGGCGGGCGACGCCGCGCCGCGTCCGCTCGTCGTCGGAGAGGTCGGCCGGGTCGACCAGCACGGGCTCTCCGGGATCGAGCCCGCGGGCGATGCCGTCGAGGCCGGCGGCGACCAGGCCGCCCAGGGCCAGGTAGGGGTTACAGGAGCCGTCGACGGGCTTGAGCTCGGCGTTGAGGGTGCCGCTTTCGTCGTGGCTGAACGGCGAGGCTACGCGGACCGCGGCCTCGCGGTTGTCCGGCCCCCAGCAGCTATAGGCCGAGGACCAGGCGCGCGGCTGCAGGCGGCGATAGGAGTTGACCGAGGGGCAGGTCAGCGCGACGAGGCCCGGCAGGTGCGCCATGATCCCCGCGACGACGCGCCGGCCCAGTTGGCTCAGGCCATACGCGGCGTCGCGGTCGTAGAACAGGTTGGTCGTCCCGCTCGTATCCCAGGCGCTGAAGTGGATGTGCGCGCCGTTTCCCGCCTGTTGCGCCAGGGGCTTCGGGGCGAATGTGGCGTGCAGGCCCAGCGTCGACGCCACTCCGCGCACCGTCTCGCGCAGGGTCACGGCGTCGTCGGCGGCGCGCAGGGCCGGGGCGTGGCGGATCGTGATCTCTTGCTGCCCGTGCCCCAACTCCGGGTAGTACTGCTCAAGGGATAATCCCTGCCGCTCCAGGGCGTCGATCAGATCGCCGAGGTACGGGCCGGCGATGTTCATCGCCGTCGAGCTGAAGCATTGCGCCGTGTCGACCGGCCGCGGGACGCCATCGGCCCCGATGCTGGCCAGGAGAAACTCGCCCTCGAATGAGGCCTGCACCTGCAAACCCCGCGCGGCCGCGTGGCTGATCTGGCGCTTCAAGAACGACCGCGGGCAGGCCTCCCAGGGCTCGCCGGCGGGGGTGAGCAGGTCGCAGAGCAGCGCGCCCTGCCGGTCGGCGTACGGCAGCGGGACGAACGAGGTGGGGTCGGGCACGAGCCGGACCTCGCCGACGGGACCCATGCCCTCGACCGGTTGCAGGTGGTCGAGCATGCTCATCGCTTGCATAGCCCTGGTCAGGCCAATGCCCGAGGCCATGCGGTTGCCCAGCCCGGTCGCGCTCGACATCTTGCCGCGCACCACGCCGTCGGTGTCGCACCATAAGAAGCGCACCAGGGCCAGGCGGTCGGCCTCGACCAGCGCCAGCGTCTCCTCGATCGTGGTCGGCCGGCCGCGCGCTCCCATCGGCCCGGCCCCGTTGCCCGTCCTATCGCCGCTTGCATCCTCGTCCGTCATGCCGCCCTCCTACCCATTTATCGGAATGCTCCTATCCGAGCATCTTGTCTCATGGTCATGGTGCATGCGCGCCGATAGATTGCCCGCGTTGCGGGCCTTGCCCGGAGTATAGCCGATGCCTGGCCTCAATTAACAAAGACTGACATTCTCTGTCGGCGGTGGTGCTCTACACTATCCTTCTCCATAGCTGGTTGGCGGTCTGTGAGTCGTCGAGAAAGCATGAAGTGTAAGGAGGACGACCTGTGCTGGACTTAAAGGGGAAGGTAGCGGTTGTGACCGGGGCCAGCCGCGGCGTTGGCAAGGGTATCGCGCTGGGGCTGGGCGAGGCCGGCGCCACGGTGTACGTCACGGGCCGCACGCTCGACGACGACGACCAGCCGGAGAATCGCCCGCCGGGCTCCTTGCACCGGACGGTGTGCGAGCTCAACGACCTTGGGGGCCATGGCATTGCCGTACGCTGCGACCATCGCCGCGACGACGAGGTGGCTGCCGTGTTCGAGCGGGTGCGCGCCGAGCAGGGCCGGCTGGACGTCCTGGTCAACAACGTCTGGGGCGGCTACGAGGACATGCACGAGGGGAACGCATTTACCTGGGAGCGTCCCTTCTGGGAGCAGCCTCTCCATCGCTGGGACGCCATGTTCGGAGCCGGGGTGCGGGCGCACTACGTGGCGAGCGGGCACGCGGCGCGGATGATGGCGCCCCAGGGGAGCGGCCTCATCGCCAACATCTCCTTCTTCGCCGGCCAGAAGTACCTGGCCAACGTCGCCTACGGCGTGGCCAAGGCCGCCACCGATCGGCTGGCCGCCGACATGGCGCACGAGTTGCGCGACCATAACGTGGCGGTCCTCTCGCTCTACCCCGGCCTGGTGCGCACCGAGGGCGTGATGTTCGCCGCCAACGGGCTCCCGCCAGAAGAGAGAGACCGCTGGCTGAGCAACTCGGAGTCGCCCCAGTTCAGCGGCCGCGTGGTAGCGGCGCTGGCCGCCGACCCCGACATCATGCGACGGACGGGCCAGGTGCTCGTCGTGGCAGCGCTGGCGCGGGAGTATGGCATCATTGACCTCGACGGCAAGCGTCCACGCCCCCTGTCTTTGGAAGAAGCGTGACAGCCCTGTCGTCACACGCTCCCTCATCAGGGCAATAAAGCCACGCATCGATGAGAGAGGGGTCCATGATAGGATGAGTTAGACACCAAGATCCTCCAGGGGAGGGAACGTGAACTGCGCGGCGGCGGCGACCAACGGCGCGGGATCGCGCCGGTAGCCCTGCAACCGCCGCAGTCGCGCCTCGTCCCAGCCGCGCGGGGCCTGCGCCTGGGCCACCAGCGCCGCGAGGGCTAGCCGGCGCAGACGCTCGTCCCGGTGTTGCGCCAGCGCCTCCTCCAGCCGCGACAACCCGTCCGCGTCCGGACGGGTCGCTGCCCCCCACAGTGCGGCCTCGGCCGTGGCGAGCACATCGTCGTGCAGTTCTCCCTGCCCGGCCATGCTCGTCAGGAGCGCCGCCAGGCCGTCCCAGGGGAGCGCGTGGGCCGCCAGTTCGACGCGCAGGGAGGCCGCCAGCGGGTCGGCGGCCAGGGCGTCGAGCACGGCGCGCGCCGCCGGCAGCAACGTACCACGGCTCCAGGTCAGGCTCTGCCGCAGCGCCTCGACCATGGTCGTGATGGCGCGACGGTTGGGTAGCAGCAGCGCCGCGGCGGCGCCGACGAGAGGGGCATCGCGTCCGCCGTAGGTGGCGAAGACTGCCCGCGCCGCGGCGCCGCTTTCCTGGGGGATCGGCGAGCCCTGCGCCTCCAGCAGCCGGGATATCAGCGCCTGCCCCGGATCGGCCACCGGCAGGTCGGCGCAACGTTGCAGCGCGTCGAACCGGACCCTGGGTTCGGGGTGGGCCAGCAGCATGGCAATGACGCCGACCAGGCGTTCCTGCGCGCGCGGAGAGAGACGGTCCGTGGGGATGCGCCCGACGACCGTGGCCACGGCCGGGTCGGTCGACCGCGCCGCCTCTGCGACGATGGCCCACGACTCCTCGCGCTCCAGGCGCGTCCACAGCGCTCGTAGCAGCGCCACGCGCACGTCGCGGTGCAGCGGCTGCTTATCGAGCCCAAGCAACTCCCGATAGGCCTCGTCCGAGCCGGACAGGTCGCCCAGCAGGCGCACCACCTCCTTGGCCACGGTGACGCGCTTGAGCGGGACGGCGCGCAGCAGGGTCAGTGCCCGCCCCACGGGCATGGCCAGCAGCGAGCGACGCAGCGCGTAGATGGCGATGCGCGCGCGGTCGTCGTCGAGCGCGTCGAGCAGGGTCGGCACGCCCTGGCCCGCGTCGAGCCGACCCAGCGCCCGCAGGGCCACGTCGCGCACGGCCTGGCGCCCGTCGCCTGCCAGCGCGATCAGCCGCGTCGGGGACACGCCCTGCAGGCCGGCCAGTTGGGCGATGGCGGTGAAGATGGAGGGGCTATCGCGGCCCCCGTTGCCGGTGACACCCGCCAGGGTGGCGGCGAAGATCTCCTGTTGCTCTTGCGTCCAGCGATGGAAGCCGCGCATGAAGGGCAGGATGATGCGCACCTTGCCGCTGGTGAAGCGCCCGCGGTAGGTGCGCTGGCCCAGGTAGGGCGTCAGCAGGTCCTGGCGGTGGCGGTGCAGGTAGGTATAGACGACGGGCTGCGTGACCCAGCTTTCGTCGCGTCGCAGCAGCGCGGGGATCAGGTCGGGCAGGCGCTCGCGCCGGTGAGCGGCGATGACCGCCAGCGCCTGCCCCGCGATGGAGGGCGTCGCCGTGCCCTGGAGCAGCTCTTCCAGGATGGCCGCCAGATCGTCGAAGGCCGCCAGGCGCCGGCCCAGGCTGCTCGCCGTCGCGATGATCTGCCACTCGTGTTCGCGCGTCTGCCACGAGCGCAGCACGGGCAGCAGGGCCGGCGCGATGCGGCGGGTGTCGTCGTCGGTGAGGCGGCTGCTCAGATTGTACAGGTTGATCCGCCCTCGCTCGCGCACCAGCGTGGCCAGCCACGGCGCAGCCCAGGCGGGGTGGAAGGGTAGCGCCTGCACCACCAGCCGCTCGGCCGCGGCGGCGGTGCTATGGGAGAGGTCGGCCGCGTCGAGCGCCTCGCGCACGATGGCCCCCAGGTCGTCCAGGTGTTCGGGCCGCCAGATGCCCGGCGGCAGGTCCGCCAGCGCCATAAGCATCGCCCCGCGCACGGGGTCCTGCTCGTTGCGACGGGAGCGGACCATGGCCAGGGCCTCGGGCGCCCGTTCGCGCGCGTAGCGGACGGCCCCGATCCGCGCCGAGAGAGCCACGACCCGGAGGTCGGGGTCGGGGTCGCCGATCGACGCGGCGAGCACGCTCCCTGCCTCGCTCCAGGGTAAGAAGGCGGCGTAGGGCAGGCGCGCGCGCGGGCTGGCTGCCAATGCGGGCAGGGCCAGGTGGCGCCGCCCCTCGGCTTCGCGCGGAGCGCGTGGCAACTCGGCGACGATGGTTGGGGCAATGGCGCCGTTGCCGTCGCGCCAGCCGTCGGCGCAGGCGCGGTAGACGGCCTCGCGTCGCTCGGGCGACAGGCGCGGGAACCACAGCCGCACCTGGCGGACGGTGTGCCCGTGCCGCGCGATCAGGGCCAGCAGGTGCTCCATCGTGAGCCGATGCGCCACGCGGTCGAAGGTGATCGGCGCGCGATCCTCCAGAGGCAGCAGGATGGCGGCCACGGCGTCGGGACGACGTCGGGCCAGTTCCTGCAGCGGCGCGGCCAGGCACGATGGCGGCGCGTGCCGCAGGAGGGCGCGGACGGTCCCGAGAGCGTCGTCGGGCGCGGTCCTGGCCAGGGTGGGCAGGGCGAGATTGGCCTGCCAGACCAGCCGTTGGTCGAGGGCGTCGGCCGCCTCGGCCGGGCGACGCAACGCGTCCACGGCGATGGCAGGGTGCAGGCGAGCCAGGCGCGTCCAATCGTCTGGCCCGAAGTAGGGCAGCGCGGCGTCCAGGCGCCGCCCCACGACCGCGGGCGACCCGAAGGCGAGCAGGCGGGTCAGGTGCGGGTCGCGCCGCGCCGCCAGCAGGTCCAGGAAGCGGTCGATGGGAGCCTGGCGGCCGCGCGTGAACAGCTTGCGCACAATGGCGCGCCGGGCCGCGAAGGGCGACCGATCCAGGGCGAGAGCCGCCTGCGCGTCGTCGCAGACCAGGGGCACGAGGCTGATGGCCAGCCCCCGGATGGCGTGCGAGGGGTCGTCCAGCGCCGCCAGTACCCGTGCGCCGTCGCGACTGCCGAAGCAGGACTGTAGCGCCAGGCATCGCTCGTAGAAGCCTCCGCCGGCCAGGGCGTTGATCGTGCGCGCGACGCTGCCGTCGCCGGCCGCCTGCCTGCCGACCTCGACCATCCTGGTCATGCGCGCGGCGTGGGTCAGCCCTTCTACCTCGCGCAGCAAGTCTCCTGGCGCCATCGTCTCCTCCTTTTTACTCGTTTGCTTCGCCCTGTTGTGACGCTACTGTATCACAGGACGGCCCTTCGCCCAGCCCACGGACGACCACGGCGACAAGCGGACGCGGGACCTCATGCTCCGAGCCCGACGGGGTGTGCCCCGAGATTGTGATCGTGCGTGCCGACGGCCTGACCTTGAAAGGTCATGGCAGGGACGGACCTTAAAAGGTCTGCGGGGGAGTTCTGCGCGCTGCGCTACGATGGGGTGACGGGCCGGCACAGACCCTTCAGGGTCCGTGTTCTGCCATGACCATTTATGGTCAGGTCGCGTCTCACAATCTCGGAGCACACTCAGCCCGGCGAGAGCGCCTTGGCGCGTGCCTACCCCTGTGCTACGATCAAGGTGTACCAATCCTCTAGCAAGGACACTTCCCTACCATGCCGTTCGGTTTTTTCTTCGACCCTCGCTACCTGCTGTTCGCGCTGCCCGCGTTCCTCCTGGTGATGCTTGCGCAGGCGCGCGTGCGCTCGGCCTATGCGCGGTACTCACAGGTGCGCAACGCTTATGGCCTGACCGGCGCCGAGGCGGCCCGGCGCCTGCTGGACCGCGCCGGCCTGGGCTACATCTCGATCCAGATCATCCCGGGTGAGCTCTCCGACAACTATGATCCGCAACGGAAAGTGCTGCACCTGTCGCAGGCCGTGGCCAACACGCCGTCGGTGGCGGCGCTGGGCATCGCCGCCCACGAGATTGGCCACGCCTTACAGGACGCACAGGCCTACGCGCCGTTGCGCGCGCGCGCCGCGATCGTCCCCGCCGCCAACTACGGCTCGCAGCTCGGCTTTATGATCTTTTTCGTCGGCCTGGTGTTCCACCCGCTGCACATCCTGGCCTGGGTCGGCGTGGCGCTCTTCTCGGCCGTTGTGCTGTTCACCCTGCTCACCCTGCCGGTCGAGCTCAACGCCAGCGTGCGCGCGCGCCAGCTGCTCTCCGCCAGCGGTCTGGTCAGTTCCGCGGAGATGGAGGGCGTGGGCAAGGTGCTCAACGCCGCCGCGCTGACCTACGTTGCCGCGCTGGCCCAGGCCCTGGCCACCTTGCTCTACTTCCTCGACGCCCTGGGCGTCTTTTCGACCGACCGGAGGCGATAAGTGGCTAGTGGTTAGTGGTTAGTGACTAGAAAGACTTCTCGTCACTAGCCACTAGCCACTAGCCACTCGATCATGATTCTGCTGCCCGATTTCAACCCGGATCAAATGGCGGCCTGGGCCACCGAGCGCGGGCTGCCGGCCTACCGTGGCCGGCAGCTGTATGCCGCTGTCTATAAGCGCCTGGCCACCGACTTTGACGAACTGACCGACCTGCCGCGCGAGCTGCGCGCCTCGCTGGCGCGGGAGTCCTCCCTGCGCCCGTTCGAGGTGCAGGAGAGCCACAACCACGCGGCGGCGCGGACCGAGAAGTCCCTCTTCCGCATGGTCGATGGCGCGCTGGTCGAGGGCGTCCTGATGCATTACCCCGCCGGGCACAATGGCGGCGAGCGCAATACGGTGTGCCTCTCCACGCAGGTGGGCTGCGCGCTGGCCTGCCGCTTCTGCGCGACGGGCCTGCAGGGCTTCACGCGCAACCTCAGCCCCGGCGAGATCGCTGGCCAGGTTATGCACTTCGAGCGCCAATTGCGGCGGCGCGGCGGCCACGTCACAAACGTGGTCTATATGGGCATGGGCGAGCCGCTCGTGCCCTACGAGAACACCATCGCCTCGGTGCGCCTCCTGACCGACCCCAGGGGCTTCGGGCTGGGCCAGCGGCACATCACGATCTCCACCGCGGGCGTGGTCCCCGGTATCCGGCGTCTGGCCCACGAGGGCTTGCAGGTCGGTCTGGCTATCTCTATCCATGCCGCGACGGACGAGGCGCGCTCCGCGCTGATGCCCATCAACCGCCGCTATCCCCTGGACGAGCTGCTCGACGCCTGCCACGAGTACGTTCGGGAGACGCATCGCCGCGTCTCCTTCGAATACACGCTGATGCACGGCGTCAACGACGGCGTCGGCGATGCCCGCGCGCTGGCCGAGCGCCTGCGCGGCCTGCTGTGCCACGTCAATATCATCCCCTGGAACCGTGTCGAGGGCATGCCTTTCGAGCCCACCGACAGGGCCGGGATCGAGGCCTTCCGCGGGACCCTCGCCGTGGCCGGCCTGCCCGTCACGGTGCGCGACACCAAGGGCAGCGCCATTCAGGCCGCCTGCGGCCAGCTCAAGACCGCCGCCACGCGCGAGCACACCGTGCGCATGTCCGCGCTACGCCCGCTGCCCGTCGCCACGGCATAACGCCGACCCGGGATATGCTTTGCTCGATTCGGTACAGTGGGACACAAAGACGACGGGGGACGCGATCAACTGATCGCGTCCCCCGTCGTCTTTGTATCCCAATCACCACCCTATTTAAGTGGTCTTATACTCCGTGCGCAAGCAGCGCGTACAGATGCTGACCTTGCGCGCCACGCCGTTGCGGTAAATGGTGGCGTTCTGCAGGTTGGGCTCGAAGCGGCGCGAGGTTTTCGGCGCGCGCCGCAACCACTGTCCGCTGTGCTTGTGGCGGATGTTCCGTCCGAACACCGGCGCCTTGGCACAAATATCACACTTGGCCATCAATCTCTCCTTACTGGGCAATACGCTGCTATTGTACCAGGCCCGCGGAGTGATTAGTGGCTAGTGGCTAGTGACTAGAAAAACTTCTAGCCACTAGCCACTAATCACTCGTCACTCGTTCTCGACGCCGGCGTGCGGCCGGACGACGATGGTCAGGGGGATGCTCGCCACCTGGTCGCCGAACACACTGTAGACGTACAGGTAGGCGTGATACGCGCCCGGGCCGGCGCTGAGGGGCACGGTGACCGTGGCGTGCAGCGCGTCGCTCTGGCCGGGCAACAGGATCAGCGGCTGCCCGCCGGTGATCTTACCATCCCGCAGGCCATGGTCGAAGGTGACCCAGGACAGGGGCGTGCGCGCATAGGCCACGCTCGTCCCGACCAGACCGGTGTGCGCGCCCGCGTCGATCGGCTGGCGTAGCGTGACGGTTCCGTTCCACTGGCCGATAGGCAGTTCCTGGCCCATCACCGTCGCCGTCGTGCCCTGGTAGACGTGCCCGTTCACCCGCACTGGCCCCTCCTGCCCCTGCGCCCGCGCGAAGCCGATGGGGTCGGCGAAGGACAGGTCGATGGGCACGTTGGGGTTGACCGACGTGAACGACGTGGATACCATGCGCGTGCCCGGCGGGACGAACCCGGTAGTGTAGGTATAGATGCTCGTTCCGCTGACGCTCGGGGGACCGAACGGTCCGCGGATTGTGCCCAGCGGGATGTCGCTATAGCCGTCGGTGACCGCGTAGCCGATGTAGCCCTCGGCCACACTTGGGCCGTTGTTGTTGCGGATGGAGAGCGATACGTCGAAGGTGCTGCCCGGCAGGACGACGCGCCTGAGCGACGTGGGCGTGACAGGCGCGTCGTTGAGACGCACCTGGCCATTGAACTCTTCGCTGCGCTGCTTGCCCGAGAACACGGCGTCCATCACCACGATCTCCCAGCGTCCGGCCGCGGGCCTGGTCCAGAGCGCCTCGACCTCGTGCAAGCTCAGGTCGAATGGGGTGGCGCCGCCACTGTTCCTGATGCCGTTGAACTGCCCGTCCACGATTTCGCCGGTCGGATCCACCAGCAGCATCACGAATCCGTAGCCGGGGTCGGGCCACCGTAGGTCAACCCGCAGCGACTGCGTGCCCGGCGCCACGTTGAGGGCGTACACCTTGTTCTCGTTGTCCAGCGAGAAGTAGCTTGTCGAGGCGCCCGTGAAGATGCCCCGGAACAGGCCATTGCTGTTCCGCACCGTGATGTAGGAGGTCAGCACGACCGGGAGCACGGCCGTATGGTCGCCGGTCACATGGATGCTGAGGACTTTGGCCCCGGCGTCGGTTGGCGTGGACCCCGCGAAGGTAATGCGGGCGCTACGTCCGGGCGTCAGCGTCACCGCCGCCGGCGAGAGCGTACCGTAGCCGACCGAGGTGTATGTCTCCAGGCGCGCCTGGAAGCCTTCGCGGGTGTAGCGGCGCACGCCGTTGTTGTCCTTGCGCCCGTTCTCAGAGATGACCAGCGACCACAGGCCTGGCATGGGATGCGCCGCCTGGGCCGAGGCGTAGCCCGTGCCAACGCCGTAGGAGTAGTTGACGAAGCGGCCCAGCGGGTCGTAGAGCGACACGCGCATGGCCACCTCTTTGGATCTGCCGCCCACGTTGTAGCGGTCGGCCGAGTTCCAGTAGACCGAGCCGACCATGCGCTCCATCCCCGGCGCGGCGATGAAGCGGTACACGGCCAGTTGTGTGCCATTGATCGTCCCGTTCCACTGCCGCACCGATGTCTGATGCGAGCCGACGGCGTCGAACGCGTAGCGCTGCACCGTCGAGCCGGTGTTGGTGATGGCGAAGCCCGTCCGGAACGGCGTGCCAGTGTCGCCGGCGATAGCCACGGCGTTGGGCGCCATCATGAACGAGGGGCCGCTGTGGACGGCCGTCCGCACGGCCTCCAGGGCGTCGATGCGTCCCGCTCCCTGGTCGAAGGCCGGGTAGCCCAGGTCGTGGGCCGAGCTCATCAGGATCGAGCGGACCAGCGCCGGCGAGGGGCCGTGGCCGCCGTGCGCCTGCCGGAAGGCCTGGATCACCAGCGCCGCCGCGCCGGCCGTGACGGGCGTGGCCTGGCTGGTGCCGCCGAAGATGCCCACGTCGTAGGGCGGTGTGGTCGGTCCATCGGCGGACGGATGCAGCGGGAAGAGGCCCCAGCCAAAGGCGCCGGGCGCGACGACGTCGGGCCGGGCGCGCCCGTCCGTGGTGGGTCCGCGTGAGGTAAACGAGGCGATGTTGTCGTTGGTCGTGTTGCCGTAGGTGGCCAGGAAGCCGGTCTGGCCGAAGTTGCGGAAGTCGGTTGAGGCGCCGACGGCGATGACGCCGGGAGCGGTGGCGGGCGAGCCGATGGTGGTCTGCCCAGGCCCCTCGTTGCCATCGGCGGCGACCACGGTCACGCCGGCGCGCACCGCCGCCTGGTCGGCCGCGGCGGTCGGATCGGTCCCATCGCTGGGCACGGTGAGGCCGCCAAACGACTCGCTGATGACGTTGGCGTGGTGGTCGACTGCCCACTCGATGGCGCGCACGATCCACGAGTCGTAGCCGCCATCGTACGGCGCCCTGGTGTCGAAGATCTTGGCCGTCATGATGCGCACGCCCGGCGCCATGCCGTGCATGGTGAAATGCGAACGGTACACCGTGCCGGTGGCGCCCGCGACGGGGGCGGGATAGACCTGTTGCAGGGTGTGGTTGTCGCTGCTGTAGAGGACGCGACCCTGCGCGGCGATCATGCTGGCGCAAGCCGTGCCGTGGCCGACCGTATCCTGGAACCCTGTGCCCGTGAAATCGACGCGCAGCGGGTTGCCCCGCGCGTCGGCGGCGGCGACCGACGAGAGGTCGGGTTGCGACAGGTCGAGGCCCGAGTCGATGATGGCGACGCGCACGCCCGCGCCGGTGATGCCGCGCGCGTTGACGGTATCGGCGTGGGTCAGCGCATACGACTCTGGTTCGATGGTGCGGGGCGTGTCTACCGTTGCCCCTGTTGCCCCCGTCGCCCCGTTCCCGGAGGGAGCGGCGTCCGAGGCGCGATCCGCCGCGGACGCCAGGACCGCGCCACTCGAGGCCTCCCTATCTGGTAGGGGCAGCAAGGGATGCTGGCGGTCCAGCACAATCGAGGCGATGCCCGGTTGCTTGAGCAGCGCCGGCAGGTCCGACCCGGGCAGTGTGGCCGCGACGGCCGGGATGAGGTGGTAGCTGTAGACATCGCGCGCGCCGTCCAGGCGCAGCGCCTGCAGCAATTGAGCGCGCACATCGGACAGCAAACTTTGTAGCTGGGGCTCATGTTGCAGTAGAGCCCGCGCGGGATTGCGCAGCTCGATCATCACGGGCACGGCCGAGCCATGCAACAGAGAATCCGGGACGCGCATCACCGCCGGCGCCGCTTGCAAGGTCGGCGCGACGGTGAGCGGCCGCGCCGCCGCGGCGACAGCGGGCGCGTTAGGGTGAACCAGACCCGTCAGGCTGAGCGGCAGCAGCGCGGTGACGGGTAGAAGGCGGGCAAGAGCACGGGACCGGCGACGCATGGAGACCTCGCTTCGTCTAGGCGGCTAGCTTACCTGGCTAGTCTAGTTAGGATAGGGGCGCCAAAAACGACCGGCCGCCAGGTCACCGGCCTCCCTGACTCGCTCTCGGGACAGTATATACATGATACACCACGGCTCATCACTGGCACGTATAGGCGTATTCCAAACGACCGTTGACGTATTGCGGGACGAACGTATAGTGCCCGCCGCCGCAGATGTCCGAGGTCGACCCGGGATTATAGGTGAGGATGCCGGTCGAACCGGGGGCGGAACTCGCGCCGGCGCCAGTGGTCCCCGGCGTCGCGGCGGGGTTGGTGGCGCTGAGCCCCGTCGTCGCGCTGACATTGATGACCGACGTGAGCGGCACGACGCCGTTGACGCCCGCGCCGGTCGTCCCGCCGTCGAGGTCATAGGCGCCGTACGCATACAACATTGGGGCCGTCGGCGGCGTCCCGCTGCCGTTGTCGTACTGATGGGGGATGCCGCCGGCCGCGAACACGTCGGTGATGGGCCAGCGCGTGTACCCGTTGGCCAGGTAGGCCGGTGTTGTCCCCGAGACCCTGGCCAGGAACATGCCCGGCGGGATGGCGAACTCTTGCGGTTGCGCCTTGTTGAGGTGCGTCAGGTCCCACTCCATCACGTCGTGCCAGATGGGGCCGGCGCCGGTGACGCCCTCGACGTTGAGCATGGGCGTCTCATCGGGGTTGCCGACCCAGGTAGCCGTGAGCAGGTTGGGCGTGTAGCCGATGGTCAGGTTGTCCCGGAAGCTCTCGCTGGTCCCGGTCTTGACCGCGGCGGGCACGTTGACCGGCAGCAAACCGGTACTGGTCTGACCGTCGAAGCTCTGACCGGGCAGGTCGGGACCCAGTTGCAGCGCCGAATTGGGACCGAAGGCGATGGTGCGCGCGTAGTTGTCCTTCAGGATGCTGGTGAGCATGTAGGCGTACTGTGGCGCCACCACCTGCACGGCCGCGGGGACGTGGTAGGTATAGATGGTGGCGCCCCCGGCGTCCTGGATGGAGCGGATCGAGGCCATGGGGCGGAAGGCGCCGTTGTTGGCCAGCGTATCGTAGCCCTGCGCCATCTGCCACAGCGGCACGATCTCCGACCCCAGTGTCATGGAGAGCGGCGCTTTGTAGGTGTTGCGCAGGTCGCGGCGCAGGTCCGTCACGCCCATGTCCTCGGCGGTGCGGGCCACGTTGTTGGGGCCGACCGCGTCGATCGTCTCCACGGCGGGGATGTTGAACGAGTTGGCCAGCGCGGTGCGAATAGTCACCGCGCCGTGGAACTGCCGGTCGTAATTCATCGGCGCATAGGTGATGACGCTGCCGTCGGCGTTGTAGCCGTCGGCCCATTGCTTGGGCTCGTCGGGCAGCACGGTGGCGGGAAACTGGCCCTGCTCGAAGGCGGTCAGATAGGTGTAGACCTTGAACGACGAGCCGGGCGAGCGCGGATGGGCGGCCATGTTGATCTGCGACCCGGTGGCCGTGCCGTTGTAGTCGATGCCGCCGACCATGGCCAGGCACTCCGCGTTATGCGGATCGAGCGTGACCACGGCGGCGTCGTTGACGTTCTGGGTGGCCAGTTGTTGCACGCGCTGGCTCATCACCTGCTGGGTGTGCTGGTAGAGGCCGAGGTCGAGCGTGGTGCGGATGGTCAGTCCGTTGGTGAAGCCGCCGCCCTTGGTTGCCACGAGGTTGGCCAGCGCATCGTCCGTCCACGGAGTGCGGCGATAGCCGAGCAGACCTTCGATCCAGTCGGTCCAGTAGGGGGCGACGCTGGTTGAGGTCGTCAGTTGCAGATGGGGCTCGCTGAAGCTGAAGGTCTGCGCCTCGGCGTACGCGGCCCGCGCCTGCACCGGGGTGATGTAGCCATATTTGACCATGCTGGGCAGCACGACGTAGTGCATGCGGTAGAGCGCGAAGCCGGGGCCGTGGGCGATGGGGTCGAGGCCGGTAGGCCGATTCACCAGGCCAGCCAGCAGGGCCGACTGCGCCAGGTCGAGCTGCCAGACGTGCCGCCCGAAGTAGACCCGCGCGGCGGCCTCGATGCCGGTGGCGTGGTGCCCGAAGAAAACCGAGTTAAAGTACAGGTACAGGATATCCTGCTTGCTGATCCCGCTGCCCTTCTGCCCGGCGGCGTAGGCGATGGCGATCTCCTGGAGCTTCCGTTGCGGCGTCTGCTCCGAGTTGAGCACCAGCCGTTTGACCATCTGCTGCGTGAGCGTACTGGCGCCCTCGACGCGGCCGCCGGTCAGGGTGCTCTTGAGGGCGCGGCCGATGGCGGTGGGGTCAATGCCAGAGTTCTGCCAGAAAGTATGGTCCTCGGTGGCGATCAAGGCGTCCTGCATGTAGTGGACGGGGATATCCTTGAGCGGCACGATGGTTTGCAGGCCCTTGTTGGGGTCCCTGATCTCCAGCAGGTGGGCGCCGTTGCGGTCTTCGATCACGGTCGGCTGCACGTTCTCCAGCACGGCGTGCTGCCGGAGGCGCTGCAGGCCCGCGGTGGACACCGCCTGGTAGTAGCTATTGGCGCCGGCGCCGATAGCCGCCACGACGGCCCCGATGAGCGTGAACTGCAGCAGCGCGCCGACCGCCCCGACGGCAATGGCAATGGGCCAGAAGCGGTTAGGTTTCTTTGGCCGACGGTGCGAGATACGGTTGATGCGGCGCGTTCGTTTCATTCGCGATCCTGTTCCAGTACTCCTAGCAGGTAGCCGCTGCCGCGCACAGTGTGCAGCAGCTTGACGGTCGCCTCGTCGTCGATCTTGCGGCGCAGGCGGCGGATATAGACGTCGATGATGTTAGAGAAGCTATCGTAGTCGTCGTCCCAGACGTGCTCGCTGATCATGGTCCGCGTCAGCACCTGATGGGGATGGCGCATAAAGTACTCTAGCATGGCGTACTCTTTACTGGTGAGCCCGATCAGGCGCTCGGCGCGGGTCACGCGGTGCGAGCTCGTATCCAGGATCAGGTCGTCGACCTGCAGCCGGTTCGACTTGGCCGGCGAGTCGCGGCGCAACAGGGCGCGCACGCGGGCCATTAGCTCGCCCATATTGAAGGGCTTGACCAGGTAGTCGTCCGCCCCACTGTCGAGGCCCTGGACGCGATCCTCGTAGGCGTCTTTCGCCGTGAGCAACAGGATGGGCGTGGTGTCGCCGCGGCGGCGAATCTCGGTGCACACCTGCAGGCCATCGGCCTTGGGAAGCATGATGTCCAGGATGATCAGGTCGTAGTCATTGATCTCGCTCAACTCCGCGGCCTCCAGACCGTCGAAGGCCGCGTCGACCGCGTACGACTCCTCGCGTAGCGCCTGACAGACGGTGCGATTGATCTTCTGCTCGTCCTCGACGACAAGCACGCGCATCCTCCGTGCCCTCCTTCCATGTCAGTCCTAACCCCTATTGTAACCATCACGCGAGATAACGGTTTTTCCTCCCCCCTAACCGCCTAATTCTTACCCACAAATGGGAGGGGGCGCACACGGGAGGTAGGATGGGATAGAGCGGGTGAACAGAGGGGAGGGAGGGACGAGAGGGATGGTCGTCGCGCTGGAGCA
>JAABUQ010001016.1_pt1 | contig 63175 bp, 61 predicted proteins | sample 5560001 | NCBI WGS metagenome assembly JAABUQ01 (sample SAMN10711888, study PRJNA513371) | rock metagenome | isolation source: Antarctica rocks | place: Antarctica: Victoria Land, Finger Mt nord | collected 2015-12-18
CGCTGACGCTCGTTCAACTCGCCCGCCAGCGCTCTGAAACGCTCACCAATCGCATCCTCGTCGATCACACCCCCACAGTTCTACATAACACCTCCCAATCCTGCGGGCTTGTTTATCTACGCTTCCTTAGATCTTTTGCGGGATCACCGCGAACGCTCCCAAGCGGAGCGGACGCGGCCGGAGGGACCGCCGTCACATCAAAGTTCTACGAGCCCCGGGACAACCTCCCGGTGCTCCTCAGCCGCTCTTACGGAGCGCAGACGGCGGCGGAATAGGGCCATCGCCGAGATGATCGGTACACCCGGGCGCCAGGAGCGGCCTGGGGGGCACAGGGATTCGAGCCTGTGGAACGTTGGCCGTGGAACTCGAAGGGGCCCGTGCGGCGCACAGTGTGTGACGCGGCCGCCAGCGCCGACCGCGGTTTCTTGAGATGCCCCATCGGAGCGGGCAGACGCTGACGTCGCGAAGGCCGGATCTGCTCAGGCGTGGGAGGGGGACGACGAGGCGCAGCTCGCGCGCTGCTTGCCGCGGAAGTCAGATTTTGTGAACGAAACCGTCATCCGCATACCTTGGCCAGTAGCTGGTGGGCGAGGGAGCCCGGCCGAGCGAGCGCGATCGGGCGACCCGCGGGCAACACGTCGGGCTCGACGCCGAGACGCTCGCGAGCCAGGCAGCTGCTGGAAGGCGAGCGCGAGGTCGCGGTCGTCCAGGTCCTCATGGGTGCGTGGCGGCAAAGCGTCTTCGCTGCCGCCTCATCGCACAGCCATAGTCCAGGATGGCCTCAGTTCAGTGGCGGCCGGCGGGGACTGTCAACATCGTCTCGACAGTCCTGACGATCGGATAGTTCAGGCGCAGGTCCGGCGGGTCGTCGCCGAGCCTCGTGCTGATGCGGACGCGGACGCGATGGTGATGGGCAAGCAGACGCTTTCCCGCCGTGGTCAGTCGATGATCGACACCGTCCGCAGGGCTCTTCGATTTCGCCTGTGCTGGCGAACATCTTCCTGCACTACACGCTGGACATGTGGCTTGGCCGGGAGTTCCCGGCGGTCGCGTTCGAGCGCTACGCAGACGATGTGATCCTCGCCGGAGGACCAGTGCTTGACGTTGCGCTGGGTGGTGCGGACTCCCGCGATCCCGGTGCTGAAGGGTGCCATCCTCGAGTTGAAGCGGCGCTTTGAGCCACCGCTCCACGTAGAGGAGGATCCACCGCAGGTCGGTGTGGTGAGCGACCGCTTTCAGAACGAGCGAGTGATCAAGCGAGTCAAAGAACGTCCGGAGATCCAGGTCGATCGCCCAGTCGTTTCTCCAACACCGCTGCCGGCATGCCCGCAACGCGTCATGAGTCGACCGTCGCGGCCGGTACCCATAGGAGTCCGGGTGGAAGATTGGCTCCACCTCGGGCTCCAGGTACAGACGCGCGACCGTCTGAGCGACCCTGTCAGCGACTGTGGGCACGCGATCCGCGAGTCCGCGGCTGGCCTCTACGACGACGACGCCCTCGAGGCTTGGGCCTGTGGCGGCTCAGAGGAAGAGCTGCGCCGCAAGATCACGACGACAGCTGCCTTCGTGGCCGTCGTGGGGGGACAGATCGTCGGCTGGGCCACCCTCGAAGGCACCGAGGTCGAACAGCTCTAGCCGGGATCAGCCGGTCATAGCGGGCCAGCGGCCGGATTTCGACCTCAACGCGGTCGCGCTGGTGACGGCGCGCCCGCAGGCGCTCAAGCTCGGTCTGATGGTCGGGGTCAGTGAACGTGAGCCCGCCGGCGAAGGACCGGCGGTGCCGACAAGCGAGCTCGCCGGTGTCTAACACCACCGCGCTCACCTGCGCCTGGGACACACGCACCTCGACGCGCCGACCGACGAACCTCGGGTCGATCGAGTAGTCGTTGCGATCGACCCGCAGATAGGGCTGCGCCGGCACGCGGGCGACGAACCGGCGGTCCAGATCGGGCGGCCGCTCAGGCAGCGGACGCATCCACGCGCGCTCCTGGGCGAGCCGCTCGATCGGGACGGCTCGGATCGTGCGATGCACCCGCTGGTTGGCGCGATCGCACCAGCCATCAAGCTGATCCTGGAAGTCGATGTGGTTAGCGAACCGACGGCCCGGCTCGAAGTTCGTGCGCATGAACCGGTGCGAGCGCTCAAGCACACCCTTGGCCTGCGGATCAGCCGGCTCGAGAATGACCCAGCCGACGCCGAGCTGACCGCAGAACCCCGCGAACTCGACGGTCGGGCGTCCACCGCCGGCGTGGATCGCGCCCTCGCGATCCCACACCAACTTCTGCGGCAACACCCCCAGCCGCTCAAGACCACGCCCGAGTCCCCACAGGATGTCCGGCGCCTCCTTAGAAAAGATCAGCGCGCCCGCGATCACCCGCGACCAACACACCTCGACGGTCACGACAAAGCCGCGGCGCAGCTGTCCATGGCCGACCGGGATCTGCTCCCGGGGCTCCCACAGATCACACTGGACGAGCTCGCCCGGTCGATAGACAGTCCGCTGAAACGTTCGGGGCACCAAAAACCGGGGGCGCACCTCGCGGACATAGTCATCAAAGATCGACTTGCCGCCCCCATAGCCCAAGTCGCTTGCCATCTCGCGCAGCCGCAACGACTGGATCGACGGATCACCCCGCAGCTGCTCGCAGATCCACTCCTTAAACGGATCGACCTTCGAGCCCGCCGGCGCTCTGAGATACCTCGGCGGCACATCGGCACTCACCGCCCTGGCCACCGTGGCACGAGCCAGCCCGGTCACCCTCGCGACCTCGCGCACAGAGCGCCCCTCGACCAGCACCATCCGCCTCATCTCAGCCCACTGCTCCACGCCGACCACACACTCCTCCTCGCCCGATCGCTCGATCAGACGAGAGTCAAGGCCCACCCGGACACCCCCGGGCCGCCGCACCAACCGGCCTAGATTTCAAACGGCGCAACTGGCCCAGTATTCACCCGGCGCCCACACGCCTAACTTGACGTCACAGGCCCAAACCGCCGGCACCCGGCCCGACGACGCCCAAGCGCTGAGCGCCGCACTCTCTGCCGCAGCGAGGGTAGGCTCCGGAGTGAGCTTCAGCATACCCGCCGACCCGACAGCAACGCAACACAAGTGACGTATTGCCCGTCCCGACCGGAGTATCGATCGTCAGCGCCCAGCGGTCACTGAGCTGGGCGAGCACGCTCGGAAGCGTCCGCCACCACAGGTCAGCCGAACCGCCGAAGCGAGCACGCAACCGATCGCGGACTTCCTCATAGACACTCGTTGAGAGCTCCATTTGAGCTCCACGATGCCACACGCACCGCAACCGGGCGAGCCCCCAACCACTAGCTACTTGCCCCGGATAAACGGGTGATGCTGGGGAAGGAAAACGGCCGCGCCTGGGCAATTGGCGCGGCCGTCTTGTCGATCGGGTTGCTCTGGGTGGAGGTCGAGCTGAGTGAGTGTTTCACCCGGCGCGGACGGCGAGCGTGTCAAGGTTGTAGGCGAGGATGCCCCATCCGGTCCAGGTCTGCATCCCGTGGTGGTTCTTCAGGCGGCTGCGGCGAATACCGTAGCCGCGTTTGAGGTGGCTGATCCGGCCCTCGGCGCCGGTGCGGTAGCGCCCGAGGCGGCGTTGGGTGCGGCGGGATCCGGGTTGTTGGCGGCCGGCGATGAACGTGCGCTCGGGGTCGAGGTCCTGCAGCACCTGGTTGGTGGGTCCAGGCTGGAAGCCGCCGTCGAGCGCGACCTCCCGCGGGCGCAACCCCAGCCGGTCGAGCTCCTTGGCGGTGCGGGGCAGCAGCTTGTTCTCTTGCGGGTTGCCGATCTCGCTGGTGGCGGGCAGGATCAATCCGCGCGCGCCTCGTTTGGTGTGCTCGGTCACCTCGCAGATCTGGCTGACGTACCCGAATTCGTTTGGTTTGCCGAGCTTCCCCTTGCGGATCGGCCTGGCGTCCGGGTCGAAGATCGACACCAGCCGGTCGGTGATCGGTTCCCCGCGCATCCGCTGCTCGATCTGCTCGGCGACCCGCTCCGCGCGCGTGACGAACCGCTCGAGCCGCTCGATCTGCCGCAGCTTCGCCTGCGCGCCGCGGCCCCGGGCGCGCCGGCGCGCGATCACCGCCAGCCGCTTGGCCTCGCGGATCGAGCGGGCGACGAGCTTGCCTGCCTGTTCGGTCAGTCTCAGCACCTGCTGCTTGCGCTCCCCGGTCCGCCGGCCCAAGGTGCGGGTCATCGCCCGCACCCGGCGTCCGATCGACCTGGAGCGATCCGTGACCCAGCCCGCATCCCGGCCGATCTTCTTCACCAGCTTGCGCGCTTCGCGTGCTAGCACCCTGGCGCTGTCCAACGCCAATCCGGAGTCGGTCGGGTAGCGGACGTCCGCCTCGATCACCGTCGAGTCGATCCTCACCGCTCTTGCTCTGAAGCGCGTCTCGCGTTGCGCCTTTGAGATCACCACTCGCGTGAGCTCGTCCACGACCTCCGGCCCCAGCCGGCGTGTCAACTTGCGCACTGTCGACTCGTCCGGCACCCGCTCCCCGAGCGCGATCAGGCAGAACCGCCGCAGATGCAGCGAGTCCGACACCTCCCGCACCAGCGTCTCGTAACCCCAGCCCGTCCGCTGCTTGACGACCATCAACCGCACATAGCTCTGCATCGAGATCGTCGGCCGACCATGACCGGCCGCCGAACGCCCAGCCGCCTCGGCCTCCTGCCGCCAGTGCGCCTCGATCGGCGCCAACAGGCCCGGATCCGCGAGCAACTCGTCTAACCGCGCCAGATCCTCCGGCAGCTCTCGCGCGTCCACCGGCAGCATCCCGTCCCACAAGCACTCCACCTGCCCGACCCCGAGCCTTAGCATCCACCCTCCGATCGACAAGGAACCTAGGAACCTGCCCATATGCAGGCAATTATCCAAAACCAGTCGGACGGAACCGGGCGTTCTGACCGGCGCGGATGCGACCCTCAGCCAACCGCGACGACAGGAGGAGCGAGTGCCCGGACCCGGACGCAACCAGCCCTGCCCATGCGGCTCAGGCCGCAAGACCAAGCACTGCTGCGGACAGACCCGCGGGCCCTCCCAGCATCAGCTCGACCGGGCGTTCATCGCTCATCACGCCCACCAGGCCGCGACCGAAATCGGTGATCTTCCCACCCCCGTCCTGCACGATCTCTGGACCGGACTCGCCGACCTGCCAGACCTCGACCTCTCGCTCGTTATGCCGCTGCCGACACTCATCACCGCCGAGCTCGACCAGCTCCTGAAAGCCGCGATCGACGACGACATCGACAGCGCCGAGGAGGTCATGCCCGCCGTCCTCGCCACCATCGACACCCCCCAACAACGCGCCCGACTCGCCCGCGCCGTCCTCAACCTACGCGACACCGACAGGCTGTCCAGCCGTCAATCCGCCGCCGCGATCATCGACCTCGCCGGCAAGTCCCAAACGCTCATCCGCGCCAGCCTCATCAACGCGATCTTCCTAAAGACCGGACGTATCCAAACCCCCGCCGGCCTCCGACTCGCTGCCTAGACCCCCCGTTTATCCGGGGCAAGTAGCTAGCTGTTGCAAAGGGCGACCAGGCGCGCGTCGTCGGTGACGGTGGCGGGCGATCGCATCTCGCGCGAAGCGCAAGGCGGGCGGCTCGCACACTTACCCGCGATACCTTTGCTCGCGCATCGCGACAGCATTCGCTGCGGTCGCCTCAGCAACGGGCCTGCCCGCGAATATATGCGGGCTCAAGGCGCGCCCATAGTGTCTGGCTCGCCCGACTGGACTCGGCCGTGCGGTAGAAGTCGAGCACGCCTTGTGGAGTGTTGTACGGGTCAAAGCCGCCGCGGAGGATTTCCTTCGCCTCAGCGCTGACCCCGGCCGCACCCGTCGTGATGAACGCGCACCCCTTGTGGTTGGGTGCTGCCCAGCTCTCCCCGGTAGACGCCGTGTGGTTCCCGGCGTCGCTGTCAACCAGCAGCGGTGCGCGAGGATGCCGCCAGCCTGCTCTGCGCAGCTGCCCTTGCTCAGCATTGAGGAATATCTCGACCGAGCCGAAATGGCTGCTGTGGAGCAGCACAAAAGTTTGGCACGGCTGGTGGTCGTCGTAGTGGACCGATCCGACCTTCGAGCAGTCGACGTAGCTGGTGGTCTCGTGCGCGGTGGTCACCACGGGAAGCAAGCCCGTGCTGACCCTCGCCTGGTCAGGTGCTCGCGGCCAGAGGTCGATGACGATCACAAGGGACCCGCGGACCGACCTGCTCCCCCCACAGCACCCGGCCTCCCGCTGGCACCGGGCCCGCCACCGGCACGCTGCCCAGGCGAGCCACCACCTGCGCCGCGGCTGACCCTGGGCTCTGCGCCCACACGCCGCAGGCCACTACCAGCGCCAACCGCCACCGTCCACTCCGCCCGCGGCGCTGGAGCGCGCTCGCGGCTATGCCTTGCATTCGTTGGGCATGTCGTGCAGCAGGGTTGGGATCCCAGCGCGGGCGACATACGGTTCCCTAGCTGGCTCTTCGGCGGTGTGCGCGAGCTGTGACGGTTGCCTACCGTACCCGGCCGGCTCGGCCGAGGGCGAAGCTCCTGAAGTCGGCAAGCGCGTCCACACAATCAATAACGCAAGCAAAGCGAATGACGCAAGCAAAGCGCAGCATTGGACCGTTTGGAGAGGAGATTCCTCAAGAGCGTTCAGCCGGGCTGCGGAGAGTGCCTGCCGTGCCTGCGTGAAACCATCCCGCGCCCCGCCGCTCCCACACCCAACAAGAGCGCCGCCAACGGCACATAGAGGGCAGCGGCAAGAGCGAGTAAGCCTAGGGTCGCTTGCTGGGAGTCCCGAGGCCCCGAGGCCGGAAAGAACGGAACCAGCAGCCACAGGCTCGCAAATAGAATGACCCACCACCGTCCAACTGCATACCCGACCGAGACCGTAATGACGACAACGACAACGGAGATGGCCACGTCCAGCGACGGCGCCGAAACGTACTGCACCCCCGCAACGGTCAGCACATAGCCAACGAAGGCCACTAGGGTGAGACGCTTGGCACGGATGCGATCGGAGCGGGCGGAGGGCGCCATCTATAGTTGCTAATTACCAAAGTCTATGGTGTCGGTGGTGACCCGTCGGCCGTGTCGGTTGGTCAGGCGAAAGACCTCGGTAACGCTGATTGCGTGACCGGAGTGATTTAGCGCGCGTACTCTGGTGGCGCCCGCGGCGGTTACGTGCAGGCGGATCTTCGTCGGGCGGCAGCCTGATAGACGGGCGGTTCCTTGCGCCAGAGTGAGGGTGGAGCGGTGGCCTTTGACCACGATCTGTATGCGAACGGTGGCGTCTTGGGTGGAGATCAGTTGACCCACCATTTTGTGGCGCAGCAGTCGAGCCGGGGTCAGACCGTCAAGCAGTTCATTGGTACCAAGGCGCTCGAAGGAGAGCAGGTCCGCCCGGACGTGAGGATTACGCTGGCCATTGAGCGTCACGGCGACGAGCAGGGTCCCCTTCTGGTTGTCTGCGTCCTCGGCGACGACGAGTGGGCCTTGTGGCTGGACGACCATGGCCTTTGGGTCACCATAGAAGCGCGGCGAACTCACGCCGCAATCCCCGAAGGACAGGTCGGGCTTTCCGTGGGCGTCGATTCTGGCCAGGGAGTCCTTCCCGGCGGCCAGGTAGGCACCCGTGGTGTCCTGGGCCGCGAGGTACGGCGCGAAGTCGGCGATATCAGGCTCGTTGACCGAACCCCCGACGCCGAACCCGCGGTCAGTTCGCCCGTCGGGCAGCAGCCGCCCCAGCACGCTGTGACTCGGCAGGCCGTTGCTGTCCTCGCACATACCCTCGCCGCCGGGGATGACGAGCTGCCCGTCGCGATCGACGAGTAACTGCTTGACGGCGGCGAAATCGGAGAACGGAAGCGTCGGGGCGAAGTCCGCGTTTACATTTCCCGGAGTGTCGATCGCGATCACTCTTGAGGCACCGGAGCCGCACTTGAGCCCACTATCCGTGGTATTGGTGTGCTGCAGTACGGCGAGGTGTCCCTGAGGCAGGGACACGAGATCGGCCGCGAAGGTCTCTGTGTTGTAATGCGGACTGGGGGAAGTGGACAGCAGCGACGTCCAGCCGTCCGCCGTCCTGCCCCCACGGACCGCGCCGCTGCCATCCAGGCGAATGAGCGCGCCGGTATCGGTCAGTAGCGCCGGCCCGCCGGTGGACGCCTCGACCGCAACACGCACCAGAGTGACCGGCGAGTCCGGCTGCCTGTGCGAGCCGCTGCCGCCCGGGGGCGGGCTGAGCATCACCTCGCCACCCCTGCCAAAGGTTAAGTCCGGCCGGCCGTCTGTGCCCACCCGCGCGACCAAGACGCCGTCAGAAAATTTCTTCCCCAGCGGGCCGGCCATGAGAATCCGGCCCTGAGGGTCAACGGCCACCACCGTCGCCCGAGCGCCCGCCGGCGAGGCCAAGCGAACGACGCCACCCGAACCGAAGCTGGCGTCCGGCTGGCCCGAGCGGGTCAGCCTCACGGCGCCGAAACCGTCAGACGGCCCGGCGAGCAGCAGCCGCCCATCGGGCTGCACCGCTAGGCCGCCGTGAGCCACCGAGGTCACCAAGGGCACCGTGACCTGGCCGTGCAGACCGAACGACGGGTCCAGTTGTCCCGGGCTCGCCGCGTGCGTCACCGCGGTCGACACCGCGCTGAACGCGAGGGCAACGACAAGGCTCTGCCCGATGCATCTCAAGAACCGCGCGCTCACGGTCGTACAAACGCGATCCGGGGGCAAAGGTAGCGTGCAGTCACCAGTGCCTACCTTCCCGTCGCCGCCTTGACCTCGTAGGCGAGCTTGAGAACAGCCCAGTGACGTACCGCTCGGTGCCCAGTTGAGCGCAGGTAGACGATGCGCCGCGCAAAGATGTAGGTGCCCGCGACGAGCGGGGCCATGCCCGCCAGCCCCTCATACAGCGTTCGGTGACCGGAGCGTTCGGCGGGTTCTCCGGCTGGGAGTAACTGCAGAACTCGTCCGCTGCGAGGAGCCGCCGGTGCCCGTGATCCCCGATGAACACCGAGTCCGCAGGGTGTGGGATGACTACCGAGTGACTGCCTGTGTTGTGAAACACCACGTCGTGCTGAATCCAGAAGTCAAACTGCGGCCGTTTCGGGGGTACGAGACGGTCGACAGCCACCCTCACCCCACGCAGCCCCGATAGCTTGACCATGACTCGCACCCGCCACTGCCCGACGATCAACGCCGGCGTGCGCGCACCCTGCGCAAGACGAGCAGCCGACGGCGAGTGCACTCCCATCGCCGAGGCTGCCGCGACCGCAACCCCGAGAACGAGAAGCACCACGAGAGCAACACGCAGCCTCACTTCCCCCACACTACGCCTGCTGCCACCGAACGGTGCCAGACCGGCTCCCCAGCGCCACTCGACCACAGCCAGGGCGTCGGCTCCGTGCTTACCGGTCATTGGGCAGAAACCCCGGATTTCTGCCCAAACCGCCCGCAATGACCCTCGATCCAGACGCATCGGCGTCGGCCCGATGTCCGATAATTCCCCTACCTCGCTCATGACATCCACGCTCTATGCCGCGCTGATGGTCTGGGCGCCTTGATCGGTTGGGCGACCGGCCGCTGGATCATCCTCGTGGGCGTTTGCTTCGCGTGGGGCCTGCTGATTGCCGGGCTCGCATCCTCTCGGGGTTACAGAACAACGACGACACCCCCGCGTGGTTCTGCGAGACCCGCGCGTGCGTGACCGCTCGTGACTCCGGACGGGCCGCCCACGAGAGCTTTAGGACGTCGACGCTGACAGCCGGGGCGGGGTGAGCTTGGGCGGTAGTACGCTCATCGGGTCCCGGCGAAGAGTGCGACATTGTCAAACCTAGGATCACGCAGGAGCGCCGTGGTTGTCGCGGTTGTCCTCGGCTGTATTGTCGGTGCGGGCTGTGTCACGCAGGCTCGCCACGGGAGCCCGTCTGCTCAAGATTCGGCGAAACCGTCGGTCTCTGGGCGTCCGGTTGGCCCGGTGAGCGGACAGCGTGGTAGCGAGCGCGCACTCGTCGCGGCCGCAACCCAAAGTTACGTCTTTGCGGTGGCGCGCTCGGATTGGCACGGTGTTTGCCAGCAGCTGGCCAGCTTCGCGTTTCGCCAGTTTGCCTGCTACATCCCAGATGACGTGATCCCGGGCCCGTACGCTCACATCAAGCCTGGCGCGCGAGGCGTCTATGTGCGCATCTTGGGGGTCGGGCGATCGATGGCCACCGCTTTGCTAACTGGTCCCGACATGCGAGGCTCAGACGGTGAGTACACGCCCCAGCGCCTAGAGCTCGGGCGCGATGTCGCTGGCCACTGGAATGTTCGGGTGGTGAGGGTGCCGCTGCCCAGCCGCGGGGTGCACGGAGACGTCGGCGAGAGGATCGTGGGAACGCCTTACCCGGCGATCTTGCAGCGCTACGGCCACCCCGAGCAAACGCACGTATCTCGCGGTGAGCTTTGCGGCACCTGGGACACCGTGGGTGACCCCTATGACTGGCAATTCTGCTTCCGGCATGGCGTGATGAACAGCGCCAGCGCCAACCAATGACCGCGCTCCGCCTAACTCTGAGAACCAACGCCCGGATCCAACCGGCGCCAGAAGAATCCTTGGCGGACGTTCGCCGCGTCGACGAGTCGCGCGGTCGTTAGCGCTGAAGTCGCGGTCGCTAGGTCGGTGGCTTTAACCCAGCCAGCTCTTGAGCTCGTCATTGGGCAGAAACCCCGGATTTCTGCCCAAACCCCCCGAAATGACCCTCAATCCAGGCGCATCGGCGTCGGCCCGATGGCCGATAATTCCGCTTCAGCAAGCCGAATTCGGCCGGGTCTTGCGCTTCCGCCGGGTAGCCTTACAAGCAGGAGGTCCCCGGTTCGAGCCCGGGACCGCCCATTCAGGACGCTCACCGCCGGCACGGCGTGCTAGTGCGAATCCAGATGAGCTCCGGGACGCTCGGCCCGCTGACACTCGAGCTGCGACGCGGCAGCCACGTGGTCGCTTTCGCAACCGCGGCCGGCTGTCCCGAACGGCCCGCGGCGTCGGATAAGAGAGATGCCGCGACCCACCACAGGACAGGTCGTCTATGACACTCGGCGGCGGAGCCCCGTGTTCGGGCTGCGCTTCCCCGCTTACGGCAAACGCCGATACGTCACCCTCGGCACCGCCGAACAGGGTTGGACCCACGCCCGAGCTGAGACCGAACTGCAGAATGTCCTGGCCGACGTACGACGCGGGATCTGGCAACCGATCGAGCCCGCACCCCAACCCGACCTACCCAGAGAGATCCCCACCTTCCACGAGTTCGCTTCCAGGTGGTATGAGCGTCAAGAACTAGAAGGGGGCCAACGCGGCAGCGGACTCAGCGCCAAGGGACGCGAGGACTTGCGCTGGCGCCTTAGCAACCATCTCCTTCCCTTCTTCGCCGCCATGCGCCTGGACGTCATCACCGTCGAGGACGTCGACCGCTACCGCCTCGTCAAAGTCCGACAAGGCGTTCTCGGGCCCAACTCGATCAACAAGACGCTGAACACCCTCGCGGCGATCCTCGAGCTGGCCGTGGAATATGAGCTGATCGACCGCAACCCCGCCCGGGGACGGCGGCGACGACTACCCGCAGCGCCCCAAGACGCTCATCGGTTGACCGAGCCGATCACATCACCGCGCTACTCGACGCAGCCGCCACGCTTGACGCTCAGGCGCGCACCCGCAGCGGACAACGCAGAGCGCTGCTGGCCACCCTCACCTTCGCGGGCCTGCGGATCGGCGAGGCACTCGCGCTTTGCTGGCAAGACGTCGACCTCGCCCGCGCAACGATCACCGTGCGCGCCGCCAAAACAACCGCCGGGATCCGGACCGTCAACATCCTCCCCGTACTCCGAGACGAACTCACCGAATACCGCGCCGCCAGCCACCACACCCCGCTTGACCTGGTCTTCGGGACAACCCGCGACACCCCCCAGCAGATGTCAAACGTGCGTAGACGGATCCTCACACCCGCCGCCCACCTCGCCAACGAGCAGCTCCGAGACGCCGGCGCTGAGGTCCTGCCGGACGGTCTCACCCCCCACTCCCTGCGCCGAACCTTCGCATCCCTGCTATTCGCACTTGGCGAGACCCCGCCCTACGTGATGGCGCAGATGGGACACACCACCCCCAACCTCACCCTCGCCATCTACGCCCGCCAAATGGACCGCCGAGACGGCGAACCCCAACGTCTGAAGGCCCTAATCAACGGGCTCGAATGGGCAGCAAAAGGCAGCAACGAGGCAGCCCGTGTTGGACCCGGGCGGGACTGACCGGATCAGAACCGGTCACCCCTCTTAGATCTGTCCGGGAAGGCCCTTCCTTGTCACCGAGCCAAACCCGGGTCGCGACGAAAGACTGCCGCCAGGTCGCGGAACAGCGTCAAGCAGAGGCCTTCATCGGGGCAGCTCTGCGGTCGCGACTGCGCCTTGCCCTAGCTGTGGACGAACATACGTTCGCCGACTGTCATGATGCCGCAATGCCCCCCGCGCCGCACCTCACCCCCGTCTTGACCAGCGAGGGCTCGCCCTCCGGCAGGTTCCAACGCGTACTTGGCAGTGGCAACGCGGACCTCGTCGCTGCTGCTGCGGCAGAGCTACCACAGCTCTCGCTGGCGGACGCGCTCGCCGTGGTGCTCGTGTTCGCGCGCTCGGGTTCTGCTGAGCAGTTCGAGCGAGGCGCCGTGCGCTGGACAGCGCGCTACCTGGAAAGAGTCAAGCCTCCGCCCGACACCCAGGAGGCCCACCTCATCCTGGATGCCGTATCAGCCCTAGCCGGCCCATGCGCGGAAGCGGGGGTTGAGGTGCTGCACGCCCTGAGCGAGCGGCGAGGACTGCGAGACCTCCTACGAGTGCTCGACTCCTGGCAACCATCCGAATGACAGACCCTCGCGTCTGAAGGCCCTGAGCAAGGGCTCGAATAGGCAGCAACGGGCAGCAGTAGCGGCCAGCCCGCTTAGGCCCCCCTCCTCGGCCGACTAGATCAGAACCCCAAAGCTGCCGATGAGCAGGCACTTCCTGCCATGGAGCCAACCGGGATCGAACCGGTGACCTCCTGCTTGCAAAGCAGGCGCTCTCCCAGCTGAGCTATGGCCCCTCGCCGGCGAGTTTACCCCGCTACAAGGCAAACTTTGAGCGCAGGCCGCACCGCCAGCGCTCCCCGCCACAGTCGCACCTGTCAGCGAGCGGAGCGCCGATCGCCGGCAAGTTTGACCAGCGGCAGCAGCACGGTCCGTGGAGCGAAGCGACCGCCGAAGGCGCCCAGGCGATTGACCACGCCGGGGATCACCGAGCGACGCCCCGCCAGCATGGCATCCACGGCTTGGCGCGCGACGCCCTCGGCGGAATCGAAGGCCAGCTTCGCGGCGGACTCGACGTCGGCGATGCCCGCGCGCTCGGCGAACTCCGTGCTCACCGGACCCGGGCAGAGCGAGGTGCAGGACACCCCGGTCCCCGCCAGCTCCGCGTGCAGCGCCTCGGAGAAGGCGAGCACGAAAGCCTTGCTCGCCGCGTACGTGGCCGCGCCGGGCAAAGGCTGGAACGCGGCGGTTGACGCTACGTTCAGGATGGCGCCGCGCCCGCGGGTGACCATGTCTCCCAGCAGCGCGCCCGTGAGCTCATGCAGGGCCACCACGTTTAGCGCGACCATCTGACGCTCGACGTCCTGGTCGAGGTCGTTGAAGTGACCGAAGCTGCCGAAACCCGCGTTGTTGCACAGTCCGATTACCTCGCGTCCGCTCGAGCGCACCGTGGCGATCAGCTCGGTGCGCTCGGCGTCATCGCCCAGGTCGGCGGGGTGCACGTCCACTGTCACCGAGTGGGCGCTGCGAAGCTCGCGGGCGAGGTCTTCCAGGCGGTCGCGACGGCGGGCGGTGATGGTGAGTCCGTACCCTCGCTGAGCCAGGCCACGGGCGAGCTCGGTGCCTATGCCCGAGGAGGCGCCGGTGATCAGGACGGTGCTGGAGGCAGCGGGCACGGGAAGGCTCAAGGGGGCTCCTTTTATTAAGAGAGATGCTGCAGGACAGCTGGCCGCGGCGGTTTTCATTATCGGGCGTTCGTGTCGTCAGGTGACCTGGGGCCCTGCGCACGCTGTGTCTCGCGCGAGCTCGAGGAGTTTGATGACCGTCCTCCAGTTCCGCGCAGTGGATGGCGTAGAGAGCACCGCGTCGAGCGCACGCGGGAGCTTTGCCCGACCGGCGCCCGCAGGGAGATGCAGGTACACCTCGCGACCCTTGAGCGCAAACTCTTCAGGAGCGAACAGGGTCCGATCGATCGAGTCCAGGGCTTTGGCGGGCGGAGCCTCGGCCAGGAACGCCACCAGCAGCTTCGTCGGCTCCCGCTCGGCGAACGGGTTGTCCCGCACGACCCCAGCCAGGTCCTCAGCGGTACGCAGGATGACCGGGACGGCAAAGCCGGCGACGGCGGCGAGTCGCTCTTCCAGCTCGACCGTGAGCCGCTCCGGCGATTGCGTGGGATGAGCGAACACGAGGTTTCCACTCTGTATGTACGTCCTCACCTCCCGGCCCCCGGCGGCGGCGGCGACCGCGCGCAGGTCGGCCATGGACAGTGGGTGCCTCCCGCCCACATTGATGCCGCGCAGCAGCGCGATGAGGGTCGTCACCGGCCGTCAGCCGACTCGTGTCGCACCCTCGACGTAACTGACCGCGGGGCCTCCCGCTGGCCTGAACGGTGGAGGATGCTCAGCGGCCGAAGTCAAAATCGCGCGGTGGGCTCTGCTTGAGCCACAGCCGCTCGTGCTCGGGAGTCTCCCGCAGGAAATCGGGTGTCGCCTCGAGCACGTCCTCTGCCGGCGGGTGCTCGGCTCCCGCGCCGGCCATTGGCTCGGCGTGAGCGCCGGGGGCGCTGCCGGCCGGCGGCTCGGCGTGGAGGTCGGGGCTGCCGCCGGCCATCGGCTCGCCGTGGGCGCTGGGACCGCCCGGGGCTGGCGATTGGGGGTGAGCTTCTGTGGCGCCGGGTGCGGGCGACTCGTCGGCGGAGGACGCGTCCACAGCTCGGGCAGATTCTCCGCGGACGCGCGAAAGCTTTGGTACCCACGAGCGCGATTTCTTGTGCGTCTCGGGAGGGGACTCCGCGTCACGGCGATCCACGTGCTCGTCCCCGGCATCTGCGCCGAGGTCGTACTCAGCGGTCTCCTGGCCGGCCATCACGATGTCACGGTCGTGGGGAGCGCCGACATCGGGAGAAGGCACACCCCCTGTCGGATGTCGCGCCGTTTCTTCGTCATACAGACCGTCATCGGGCGGCCCCAGACGCGGATCGTTGGGCGCGCGTGACTCCAGATCGGCCTCGGGGACGAGGGCATCGACGTGGGGCTCCCCGGCCAGGTCACCGCCGGAACGCACGGGTCCGAGGGCCTCGCGCTCGGCGCGGGCCACCTCTCCCGGGTCAGCACCGTGGGAGCGCTTTAGCTCCAGGTGCTCGCGGATGGCGTCATCGAGCAGTCCCATCGCGACAGGAACACCTTACTGCGCTTTTACGGTCTTGTTCTTGCCCGCGTGCTTGGCTTCGTAGAGAGCCCTGTCGGCCGCGGCAATCAGCTCGCGGGCACCCCCGTGGGGCCCCGGCACGCAAGCGGCTACGCCCAGACTCGCGGTCACCGTCACTGGCCCTGAGCCATTCCCGGTGGCACCGGGCAGGCGTATCTCAGCGATCTCACGCCGCAGGCGCTCGGCGCGCGTGAAGGCGCCGTTGAGGTCGGTGCCCGGCAGAAGCAACGCGAGCTCCTCTCCGCCGTAGCGCGCGGGAGAGTCGATCTCGCGGGAGGAGCGGCGCACCACACGAGCGACCTCGCGCAATACCTGGTCACCCTTGGGATGGCCGTGCGTGTCGTTGATCTGCTTGAAGTTGTCGATGTCGAGCATCACGAGGCCCAGGCTGTGTCCAAAGCGCTTAGCGCGCTCAGCCTCGGACACGATTGCCTCGTGGAAGCGCCGGTGGTTGAACAGGCCCGTCAGGCCATCGGTTACGGCTTGGAGCTGTACACGCTCGTGCAGGTCGAGATTCTCCAGGGAGACCGCGGCCTGTCCGGCCAGGTAGCCGAGCAGCTCGCGCTCGCGGGCGCTGAACGTGCGGTCTCGGCGCACCATCGACAGGACGCCCAGGGTCCCGCCATCACGACCGCCGGCGAGCGGATGGGCCAGCGCGTTGATGCCTTCGAGCTCGACGCTCCCGGCGGTGGTCGCTCCCTGCACCAGAGCCTCGACCTGCGCCAGCGCCTCCTCGGCTCCCTGCAGGTCTCCCACCCTCACCCGTTCCGGCATCTCCCCGGAGTCCCCGGCGAGCACCGCCCGTGCACCGGTGGCCCCGACGCCGTCCAGGGCGGTCGTGAGCAGGATGCGCAGCAGCGCGTCGCGGTCCAGGTTTGAGGCGAGGCTGTCCCCGATCGTGCGCATGGCACCGGCCAGGCGCGCCTGCTGGGCGCGTGACTCCTCCAACCGCCTTTCGAGCTCAGCCGACATCTTGTTGAACTCCCGGCCCAGCTGAGCGAACTCGTCGCGTCCCACCGTCGGAGCCTGGGCCGAGAAGTCGCCCGCGGCAAGACGGTGAGCAGCCGCCAGCAGCCCGGCGAGCTGGGCCTGCAGCGAGCGCGACACGAGCACCGCGAAGAGGACGGCGATGGCAAAGAAGACGACCAGAAAGCCACCCACCAACAGACGACTGGTTCCCGCCCCGGGGCCCGTGTCGCCCTGATCAGAGAGCAGGGACAGGTCGATTGTCTGTCCGGGAAAGGCGGGGGCCGCGACGGTAACCGCTCTGTAGGTGCGCGACGCGATGCGCACGTGGTTGGCGTGTCCGGCGACCGGCAGACCGCGCACGGGCGGTCCAGGCAGCGTGGCGCCCAGAACCGCCGGGCCGGCGCGGACGATCACCTGCAGGCCGGTGAGCGCGCGTACCTGGGCGCCGTAGGCGCCGGCCGAGGTCACCGACACCAGCAGGCGGCCCAGGGGCCGGCCGTCCACCTGCACGAGATCGCGCGCGACCGGCGCCATCGCATCGGGGCGCCCGGTATCCAACACGGTCGCGGCGTCTCGCAGCAGGACGATGCGGATCGCGTGGCCCCGGGACACGAGCTGCTGTGCGCGACGAAGTGCCCGTCCGGAGCGCCCGGCGCGCAGGGCCTGGCCGAGCACCCGGTCGGTGGCCACCCGGGCCGCGGCCCGGGCCGCGGCCGGATCCCTGGCGTCCTGCTCGTACACGCGGGTGGCGCTCTGGGCGCGGGCGGCGACGGCAGAGTCAGCCTTGCCTGACTGACTATCGGAGATCAGGCGAAAGAGAACCACCCCGACCGCGATCATCGGCACCATCACGATGACCACGAAGAAGAGGATGAGTCGGTTTCGAAAGCTCACGGGCGGGGCCGATGGTACGCCCGGCGCAGAGGCTGGGCACGGGTGCCGAGCAGCCTATGGGCGCACAAGCGTGGGTCGCCTACATCCGACGTCTCTACGACGCTTTGCCCTCAGACTCCTGCCAACAAGGCGAACGGACGTACGCCACCCGCGCTGCGCTCGAGCCCGGGCGCGGATGCCGGCGCGTCAGTCCTCGGCCGCGCTCTGGCTCTCTGCGCGCATGAGGTCCGCCACCTGCCGCTGTGCGTCGTCACCGGCGCTGAGGGCGGCAATCACCGACCGACGATCGGCCGCGTTGCGATTCTGGGAGAGCTTGAAGCGGCCGTCAATGCCCTCGACCAGCACCTCAAAGGCGCGAATTCCGTCGACCAGCGCATCGATGGTGCGCGACATCTCAGCGACCGCAACCGGGCGTGGTCGGCGACCCTCGTACTCGGCGACGGTCTCCTCGAGGAGCCAGCGGGCCTCGGGGCCGTCGAGCCGGCGCAGGCGGCCGGTCACCGCGACCTGTACGAAGTTCCAGGTCGGCACGTCGCCGGGCTCGACGTACCACGACGGCGAGATGTAGGCATGCGGGCCAAGGAACTGACACAGCACCGAGCGCCCGTCGGCCAGGATGCTCGCCTGCGGGTTGGCCGCCGCCAGGTGCATCCACAGGCGCCCGTCGCGACGAACGAACGGCACGAGCGTGCTGAGCGGGTTGCCCGCGTCGTCCGCACAGATGATCGACGCAAAGCTGTGGCGCTCGACCGCGTGCCAGAGGCGGTTATCATCCTCGACCGACTGGTAGCCCGGGATATAGATGGCGTCCCCCTCGCGCGCGGCGTCTGACCCATCGACCCGCCCGGGACACCTCACTCAGTAATGGAGAAAAATGATCCAGCGGCCTACGGGCGACTCGTGGGCCAGGATTATGACGCGCTCTACCCCGACTGGTCTGACACCCAGCCCGCGGTCTCGCGGCTGGCCGAGCTGGCCGGGTCCGGAGCGTTCTTGGAGTTCGGCATCGGCACCGGCCGCTTAGGGCTGCCACTCGTCGAGCGCGGGGTCACCGTAGCTGGGATCGAGGGGTCTGAGCTGTTGGCCGAGCAGTTGCGAGCCAAACCCCGCGGTAGCGAGATCAACGTGGTCGTCGGGGACTTCTGCGACACCGTCGTGCCGGGCAGCTTCTCGGTCGTGCTCCTGGCGGTAAACACGATCTTCGCCATGGCCACGCGCGAGGACCAGATCGAGTGCTTTGCCAACGCCCGGCGCCATCTTGCCCCCGGAGGCTGCTTTGTCGTCGAGGCCTTCATCCTGCGCGGCGAGCAGCTCGAGGGTCGCTGGTACGTGCAGCCGCGCACGGTGGTCGATCAGCACGTGGAGCTGCAGGTCGCGCGCTATGACCCCGCCGTTCACCTGATCGAGCGCACGCTCGTGCATCTGACCCCAAGCGGCTCGCAGTTCGTGTCGGTGATCGACAACTACGCCTGGCCGGGAGAGCTCGACCTAATAGCCCGCGCCAGCGGCCTTCAGCTGCGCTCTCGCTGGGGCGGCTGGGATCAGGAGCGCTTCGGTGCCGCGAGCGAGAAGCACGTGTCGGTCTATGAGGTGCCGGACGGCGCCCCCACGGTGACCTAGGTTGAGGCCGCTTCAACCGTCACGGGCCGCGGCGGACGCGGCGCGATGACCGCCACTCGGGTGCAGGATGCTGAAGTGCGAGAGCCCGGTCGTGTCTCGCGTGAGTTCGCCAGCGATGAGGCGCTGCTGACCGACGTTCTCTACGAGGTGATCCGTCGCAGCGACGGTGACCGTGCGCTTGAGCTTCTCGACCGGGCCGTCGCGCTCAGCCGCGCAACACGCGAGGGCGACGCGGCGGCCCCTGACGAGTTGGCCGCGCTGGTCTCCGAGCTTGACCTCGACCAGACCGAGTTGCTGGTGCGCGCGCTGACGCGCTGGTTTCAGCTCGTCAACCTGGCCGAGGACAACGAGCGCGTGCGGCGCCTGCGCAACCGCGCGGCGCGCGAGGCGCCGGCCCCGCGCCGGGGCTCGCTGCGCGATGTCGTGACGGCATTGGCCGAGCGGGGAACCAGCGCGTCAGAGCTGCAGACGCTGCTCGCTGGTGGCGGGCTGCGACTGGTTATGACCGCTCACCCCACCGAGGCCCGGCGGCGGACGACCATCGAGAAGCTCGCGCGGGTCTTTCGCGTGCTTCGCGAACGCGACGAGCGACCCGACGTGGACACTGCCGAGGCCCGCCGGCGGCTGCTGGCCACGGTGCAGGAGCTGTGGGGCTCAGACGAGCTGCGCGCGGCTACGCTGACCGTGCTGGACGAGGTCCGGGGCGGCTTGGTTCATTTCACCTCCACGCTCACCGGAACGGTGCCGCGCATCTACGACGACCTCGAGCAGGCGATTTCAGAGGTCTATCCCGACGCCGCGATCAACGTACCGCCGCTGCTGAGCTTTGGGTCCTGGATCGGCGGCGACCGCGACGGCAACCCGTTCGTGACCCCCGAGACGACCGTGGAGTCGCTCGAGCTGATGCGCGAGCAGTGTCTGCGCTTCCTCGAAGGTCGGGTCGGCCTGGTCGCCGGCCGGCTGTCGCTCTCTGACCGCGTCAGCGGCCTGGCGCCGGCTCTTGACCCGATCCTTGACGAGGGAGCTCAGCACTTCCCCGAGCTCGCGGCCAAACTCGCGGCCCTGAACCCCGAGGAGCCTTACCGTCGCGCGCTGACCTTTGTTCGCGAGCGCGTGCGGGCCACCGCGCGTCACGAGCTCGCAAAGGGTTACGCCGAACCGGCCGAGCTGCTGAGCGATCTGCGTTGCGTGGAGCGATCGCTGCTGGAGGGAAGCGCCGGAGCGTTCACTGCGGCGGGAGATCTGCGCGCCGTGATCAGGCAGGTCGAGGTTTTCGGATTTCACTTCGCGCGACTGGATATTCGCGAGCACGCGCGCGTTCACCGCCGCTCGCTGGGCGAGGTGTATGCGGCGCTGGGGATCTGTGATGACTACACGTCGCTATCCGAGGACGAGCGGATGGCGGTCCTGTGCCGCGACATAGCCGACCGACGGCCGCTCATCCCTGCTGACATCGCCCGCTTCTCGGACGACACGCGGGAGACGATCGAGACCTTCCGAATGATCCGTAGCGTCCTCTCGGGAGCGCACCGCGGAGCCATCGAGACCTACATCGTCTCGGGCACCGAGGGACCGGTCGACCTGCTCGAGGTGCTGCTGCTGATGAAGGAGGCTAGCCTCGCCCGGGCCGGCGGCGAGGGAGCCGTGCTGAGGATCGTGCCGCTGTTCGAGGCGGGAGCGACGCTCGCTGCGGCCCCCGCGACGATGGACAAGCTGCTCTCCCTGCCGGTCTACCGTGCGGCCCTGCGCGCCGTCGGGGACGAACAGGAGGTGATGATCGGCTACTCCGATTCCAACAAGGACGTCGGCTACGTCGCGTCGGCTTGGGGCGCGTACCGAGCTCAGACGCAGATAGCGGAGGTGCTGCGTGGCCACGACGCCCGCTGGGTATTCTTCCACGGGCGCGGGGGCGCCCTGGGTCGCGGCGGCGGTCCGACGAACGGCGCCATCCTCGCGCTTCCGCCCGGAACCGTCGAGGGACGCCTGAAGATCACCGAGCAGGGAGAAGTCCTCGCCGCAAAGTACGCGGTGCCCGAGATCGCCCATCGCGAGCTCGAGCTCGCCGCCAGCGCGACGCTCTCCGCCGGGACGCTCGACGTCCCTGACCCACAGCGCAGCGCCGCGGTCGAGCAGGTCGTCGAGCAGATGGCCGAGACCTCAGCCGAGGCTTACCGCGCGCTGGTTCACGAGGATCGCGACTTCGTGCGCTTCTTCGCCGCGGCGACACCCGTGGAGGAGATCTCGCGTCTGCGCCTGGGATCCCGCCCGGCCAAGCGCCGCGCCGACGGGGGCATTGACGATCTGCGTGCGATCCCCTGGGTGTTCTCCTGGACCCAATCGCGCATAGTGCTGCCCGCCTGGCTCGGCCTGGGCACGGCGCTCGCGGCAGCGCGCGAGCGCCACGGGCTCGCTGTCCTACAGGAGATGGTCAAAGCCTGGCCTTTCTTTGCCAGCCTGCTCGCAAACGCGGAGATGGCCTGCGCCAAGGCAGATCCACGGATCGCCCAGCGCTACACCGAGCTCTGGGACGACGAGCCCGCGCGCGAGCGGATCTGGAACACGCTCGAAGCCGAGCTCAAGCTCACGCTCACAGAGCTCGCACTGATCTACGGAGGCGAGCGGCTGCTGGATTCTGAGCCCGTGCTCCAAGCATCGATCGACCGCCGCAATCCGTATGTCGATCCGCTCTCGTTCGTGCAGATCGAGCTCCTGCGCCGCCGTCGCGCCGCCAAGGCCGACGGGGACGAGCAGCTCGCCCGGGTGAGCCTTCTGACGATCAACGGCATCGCAAGCGGCCTGCGCAATACCGGCTGAAGCTCACACGCGGTGAGCGGCAAGAGGCGGTCCGCCCGCTACGTGGGTGACGGAGACCGGTCGCTTCGCGCCGGCGGGCGACGTAGGCGCCGTCCAACGACCAGACCGACGAGAAGCGACGGAACCACATAGATCGACAGGGGCACCAGCGTCCAGAAGATCACCCCGTCGACGCTGAGATCGTCAGCTTCGTGGCCCCACATGTGGTAGCCGATCGCCCAGAGCACGGCGACGGCGAGAAGCACCGAGAACAGCCACCAGCGACGCACGAGAAAGCCCAGCACAAGGGGAACGCCGATGATCACTACGTAGACCCAGGCGGCCATTGTGCGAGCTTAGCCTTTGCGCTCTCGCCTGGAAGCCTCAAGGTTCCGGCGGGTCAGGCGGTGCTCGTTGCCCGGTGCAGGGACACGGAAGGTCTTGCAGGACCTGGGTGCAATGAGCGTGGGCGCGCGCCGGGTGGCTCCCGCGCGCTCGGCTCGCCAACTACCCCCGCCCGTGGGACGGGCGCTCCACCCGAGGACTGGTCCAGAGCCGGGGTGACGGCGACTACCCTCGTGCACGAGGCGACGCAGGCTGAAGCGCTCACTGGGTGATCGGTAGAATGCGACGATCCGCCCGCCCCCTGAGGGTGGACACGGGGCTATAGCTCAGTATGGGAGAGCGCCTGGATCGCACCCAGGAGGTCGCCGGTTCGAGCCCGGCTAGCTCCATCAGTGAAGTTCCTGCTACGGCGGGTCTTTTTTCTGCCCGCGAGGGTGTCGAGGAGGTCGTCGACGGGCATGACGTAGACGTGTCTCGCTCGAGCAGACAAAAGGCGAGGTGTCGGTGCGCCGCAAGGAGTGCGGTGGCCCTCCGGCGACCGGGGTCGAGCCCGTCGTCAGCGGAGATTGGCGTCGGCCCCGTCGACGGGTTCCGCATGACTTGCGCATCTGGCGTGACGCGTCGCGATTCCATGATGCACGCCGACCGGACCCTGGGTGCCCCCCGCTGAAATGGGTTGACCGTCCTTGGCACACCCAGGGGCTGGCCGAAGCCTAAGCTAAGACCTACGAGACCTTCGAGCTGGTCCTAACCGGGGAAGCGAGATGCGTCCAAGTGACCGACTACGACCGGCCTCAGGCGTGGCGTGGGCCGGCAAAGCGGTAGTCCGTGATCCCCGCAGGGCTTCAGCACTCGCCGGCGCGATCGCAGGTGACTCAGGTATGCGACCAGCGCACGGAACTTTCCGTGGGGCAGATTGCGAAAGGACGGCATTGGTGCCGTCGGGTTTGTCAACGCCCGGGCGATAGCCCGGCGGGGAAGACGAAGGGCGACGGTGGTCAGATCGGGCCCTGGGCCGTCGTGACCGACGTTCCCGATGCGATGGCACGCCAGGCATCCCGATTGCGCGGTGACCATCCGTCCTAACTGAACGCGCCGATTGGCAGCGTTCCCGGACGCCGGCGCGACCGGGAACGCTTTCAGCCCAGCTGCCCGCGCCAACCGGTTCTGCCGCTGCCCGCCCTCCCCTGGGGCGACAAGGACCACTCCCAAAGACATGGCCGCCAAGACCAGTCCCCCTAGACCGCCACGTTGCGCCAGACGAACAAACCGGCGGGTCACTTCACGCCGACCATTCTTGGCTCCGGGGCACATGGCGCAGGGCGGCCACCGGGTTCACTCGGGACCCACTCTCCGCGAGGTCGCCGAGAAGGTCTTCAACTCGGTCACTACCGACATTTGTACCCAGTTGTGCCCACTGCTGACGTGGAGGACACGCACTAGGCGGGCGCCCGCGCCCTGGCGACGCCGCTCTCCGATGACTTCGCGTAGATCCGCAAGGCGAGCTTGGGTCGGTGTGGCCCATCTGCTGCATGACGTAGACGGACGTCTCGCCCCGTTAGGTACAAGAGCGAGGCGTAGGTGCGCCGCAAGGAGTGCGGCGTCAGGCCCTCGGCGATCAGGGTGTGCTGCTCGTCGGCGAGCTTGGCGTTGGCCCGCTTGACGGCACGCCGCAGGCGCTTGGCGACGTTCGATCGAGTGTCGGGCCTGCCGCTGGACGTCCCGAACACGAAGTCCTCGGGACCAGGGTGTCTGGCCGTGGTCTTGTAGGCGACGAGCTCTTCGCGCGGCTCGGGCCACAGCCCGCCGGCGATTCGCCCGTACGCGGAGCCTAGCTGCGATGTCCCGCTAGAGACTCGGACTTATATCCGGCGAGGCACTACACTAGTGCCGTGATGGATATAAGCGAACTCTTCCCGGCGGGACCCATAATCGACGAGCTCCACCAGATCGGACGCGGGAATTCAATTGAAGCTTTGGCCGACCGGCTACGCGCGGGGGACGTCGTGCGAGTGTTCGATCGTCGCCGCTGGGGCAAGAGTAGCGTCGCGCGCGCCGCCCTCGCACGACTCACCGCCGAAGGCATGGTGGCTATCCGGCTGCCTCTGGATGAGTATCCGACGCCATCCGCAGCAGCCGCCGTCCTGGCCAGCGCGTTCCGGACTCCCGGCGAGCGTGTAGCGACCGATGCGAGGTCGCTCGGAAGTCGGCTTGGCACGGTGCTCTCGCGCGCCGGACGCACGATGGGAAGCGACGAGGCGTCGATGGTCGGCGGGCTGCTCGAGGGCCTCAAGCCCGAAGAGGTGACGCTCCAGCGGGTGCTCGGTGCGATACCCCACGAGCTAGCGGAGAGCGGGCGGCGCGGAGCGATCGCAATCGATGAGGCCCATGTCATCGCTAAATGGGGTCGCGACGAGCGAGCTTCACTGCGTGCATTCATGGCGCGCGACGATCGCCTCACGGGAATAGCGCTTACGAGCAGCGATAACCACGCCGAGCGGAAGCTCAAGCGATCAAGCGTCCTCGGCTACCTCGGCGAGGAGTTCACGCTGCCGGCGATCGATACTGCACGATGCTGCTCGCCAAGCATTCTGCCGAACTGGCGCAACCATTCGAGGCGGTCACGTCGAGCGTCGTCCGGCTAGCGCTACCGACAGTGCAGAGGCACGAGGCCTGGAGGCTCCGATGAGCGCCCCGCGGACCGAGATGCCCCGAGGGGCTCAGCTCGTCCGTTACCTCTATCAAGACTTCCCACCCTGGGGGCGACAGGTTCCGACTTCCGGTGGCCAGACCACGATCCTCCATGGGGATCCCGGCTCCGGGCTCGAAGAGGCAGCAGCCTGGATCGCCGAGGCATCGATCCCGTCCCTCGGCCCGATCATCACGTTGGACCCGAGCCTGGTCGGCGACTACGCGTCACTAGTGCACAAGCTGGTGATCGAGATCGCTGTCGGGGCGTTTGGCGAGGACGCAGCTTCCGCGCTGGCCGGGCTCAGGCGCGGCGAGTCGAGGGACCTGTCTGAGCTCAAGATCGTGCACGACGACTTTCTGCGGTTCGCCGCAACGCTTAACGAGCCCGACGTCGGATACGCACCAGGCGCTATGGCGGCGCTTCTTCGCAACGCACCGAATTCGCTGCTCCTCGTCACCAATGCTCACGTCCTGACGGCGCGGTGGTCACGCGACGCGTTATGGGAGATTCGCGGGGTGGTTCAGAAAGAGGGCCGGCATGGACTGGTGCTCACGTGCCCGACCGAAGCTCGAGATGCCCTCGCTGAGGAGGCTGCTCCGTTCTTCGGCGCCGGATCGATCGCCGAGGTCGGTAGCGACCGCGATGATCATTTCTGGATGCGCGTCGCACGCACTCGCGGCCTCGTGGTCTCGTCGGAGGACCTCGAGTTCGTCATAGCTCGCACGTGGGGACTCGCGGTCCCTACCCTCGCCGTCCTGCTCGATGCGCAGCACGATGGGGTCCGTGCCTCATTGAACAAGCACCTGCGGAGCGCCGTCGACCGCGTCCCGTTGGTCTTCCAGCTCGCTCAAGTCGTCAATCGATATGGGCCCGAGCTCCTCCTCCGGTTGTCCCGCGGTCTTCCGCCGTACGCCATTCCGTCAGCCACGGCTCGCGACGTCAACCGCGCGCTTCGCCAGCTCGGCTTTCATGGCCTCGTAGCTCGCGTCGGACGCCGCGGCTGGCGGGTGGCTGATCCATTTCTCTCAGACGCACTCCTCTCGAAGCCTCTCCCAGCTTGGTGACTGTGTGACGAAACGGAAGGAGTGATGGCAGACAGGCGTTCTCTAGCCACGATCCGTCAGTAGCGCGTGTGTCGCTGGCGATTGGCGGGCTGCAACGTCCGTCTGAGCAGGGAGAGTTGTGGTTGTCGAGACCTTGCTCTCCCGCTCAGGAGGTGCACCTTGCAGGTGATGGGACGTTCCAGCATCAAGAAGGTAGAAGTCCGCGCGGACGGCACCGGTCTGTCATCGGGTGCCGGGACCGCGTTGTTGGCGCTGGCGGCCGAGCGGCTGCGGCTTATCGACGCGCTGGGATGGGCGCTGGAAGAGACGCGCGTGCAGCGCTCCGCGCATGATCCTGGCCGGGTGGGCGGCTCCCGCCGGTCGTGCAGGCGTGGCGAGACGCGTGGGAGCACGTGATCCCGTTCATGGCATTCCCGCCCGAAGTCCGCCGGGTCATTTACACGGCAAATTCCATCGAAGCCCTCAACCGGCAGCTGGGGCGCACGCCGCGGTTCGTCGGCGCCGTACTGGTCTACTGCCGGAGCTGCAGCGTCGGCTTCGCCAGCGCGAAGCTCCCACCAAGCTGAGCGACGACACGGCCGCGCCCACCGAAAGGACGCCGCATGACCGAATACGACGTGATCTTGATCGGCGCGGGCCCCGCTGGAGAGCACTGCGCTGGGGCGCTCGCCGACGGAGGCGTCAGAGTCGCCGTCGTCGAGCGAGAACTCGTTGCCGGCGAGTGCTCTTACTGGGCGTGCATCCCGTCGAAGACGCTGCTGCGCCCGGGTGAGGCGCTCGCCGCCGCACGCGAAGCGCCCGGCGCCCGTGAGCGCGTCACCGGCGCAGTCGATGCTGGCTCGGCCTTCGCCTGGCGTGACTTCATGGTGTCCGACTACTCCGACGCCGGCCAAGTCAGTTGGCTGGCGAGCAAAGGCATCGACCTGATCCGTGGCCTCGGCCGGATCACCGGCCCGGGGAAGGTCGCGGTCGACGGCCGCGCGTACTCAACTGAACACATCGTCGTAAGCACCGGCTCGTCGCCGCTCATCCCGCCCGTGCCCGGCCTGGATGTCGCCGAAGGCGTGTGGACCAATCGGGAAGCGACCGGCTTGAAGCAGGTGCCGCGGCACCTGCTCGTGCTCGGCGGCGGTCCCGTCGGCGTTGAGATGGCGCAGGCGATCCGACGGATGGGCGCGCAGGTCACGTTGGTGGAAGGTCAGGACCACGTCCTTCCCCGCGAGCCCAAGGCACTCGGAGATGCGCTTGGCCGAGCGCTGCTCGCCGAGGGCGTCGACGTCCGCTTCGGCCAGCACGCCTCGGCTGTGCGCCGTGAGAACGGCGACTACGTCGTCGAGTTTCCCGACGCAAGCCACATCCGAGGCGACAAGCTCCTCGTGGCGACCGGCCGGCGACCCCGCGTCGACGACATCGGCCTCGAAACCGTGGGGGTTACTCCGGACGAGCACGGCGTTCCGGTGGACGGGCGAATGCGTGCCGCCGAACGCGTCTGGGCAATCGGTGATGCGACGGGCATCTGGCCGCTGACGCACGTCGGCAAGTACCAGGCCCGGGTAGCGGCGGCGAACATCCTGGGGCGCAGGATCGAAGCCCACTACGGGGCGGTACCGCGGGTCGTGTTCACCGACCCGCAGGCGGCGTCGGTGGGAGCGTCAGACGGGCCGTTGAAGGTCAGCGTGGAGCTGTCAGGGGTGGCCCGCACCGCCACGTACACACGTGCGTACGCGGAGCGTCCCGGCTTCCTGACCCTGATCTCGGACGGCAAGAAGCTCACAGGCGCCTATGCCGTCGGTCCCGAGGCCGGCGAATGGCTCCAGCAGGCAACTCTGGCGATCCGCGCAGAGGTGCCGCTTGACGTCCTGCACGACACGATCCAGCCGTTCCCCACGTTCTCCGAGGTGTACCTGCACGCTCTCGCAGGACTCGCAGCCGAAGAGCAGCGTTGAAGCTCACCCAGTGATCTGTACAGGCGTCCCCTGCGGGATGTTCCGGGCCATCCACGCGACCGAGCTGTTGTCGACGCGGATGCAGCCGTGTGACCGAGCACTTCCCAGAGGATCGCTGAGGCTGGCACCGCCGCGCCCGTGAATTGCCACTCGTCCGGGACCGCCTCCAAAGTTGTAGAGGGCGTTGGAGAAGATGGTCAACGGGAGCGCCCAGATACCGAGGAAGCCGCCGCGTGCAGGTTGCGGATCACGTTCATAGATTGCGGCGAGGCCGTCGGGAGTTGGGGTGGCGGGCTTGCCGATCACCGCTGGATAAGTGCTCACGCGCTTGCCGCTGCGGTAGATCAGCACCTGGCGGGCACGCTTGTCCACCGTGATCCAGTAGGGGGTCGACAGCAGCACCGCGTTGTCGCGCGCGATCCAGCCCGTGGTGCCGTTGGGGCGGATCGGCAGTAGGACCCTCAGCCACTGGCGGCCAGCGCGCGAAGCCGAACCGAGCACCAGCAGCACCTGCGGCTCGGCGGTCCAGACGGTCTGAGTCTGCACCCACCAGACTTTCCGGCCCCCGCCCGGTCGCGACCAGGCCTGCACGGACGACACGATGCCCGCGAGCGTGGCGCCGTGCCCACGTGATGGGCCCATCACACCTCCGACAGCAGCTCGGACGGCAGCGGCGCCCGCGATGGCCGGAAACCGAGACCCGTTTCTCGCAGCCGCATCGGGCGGACCCAGGGTGATGGCCAGAACCGTCAGCGACAGCGCCGTGGCGACCTGCACTGGCCGCCCGATCATATCCTGCTTGAACGTCTTCATCGTCTCATCGATTGCCCGGTGACAGCCGCGGAAGTCACCCACGCCGCCATCTGCGCCCTCGCATGGACCTGGCCGCCGTCGCCTACCCGGTGACTGCCGTGGCGCGCGGCGCGCGGGCCGCTATGACCCGCACGCGCCGGTCGGTCTGCGCCGGCGACACCCCGTCGGCACTCACCACGGCGCGGCTGACCAGCACTCCGCTCGCGCCGCGCAGCGCCCGAGCGGTCAGGCTGACCGCCTTCAAACCGTGCGCCCGCACGTTGGTGAGGTTCCAGCACACCCGTCCGTTGCTGAGCTGGGCGCGCGGGCGCGAGCCCAGGTACACCAGCCCGAGCGGCAGCTGTTCGCACAACCGCACGTGGCGCAGCGTGGCGGACGTGGGGTTGCCGACCTTGAGGTGAAAGGTCACGTGTCCGCCGCCCTTGACGACCGCGCGATCGGTCGTCTCGGCCAAGATGAGGTGCGACCGGACGATCGTCCCGACCGAGGAGAGGTTGTTCGCCGCATTGGTGTCCCTCGGGCACCCGCCGGAGCTGTCACAGGCGACCGCTGCGCTCGCGGTGTTTAGCTCATGGCCGGGCTGACTCGGGACGGCGCGAATCACTATGGTCACCTTCTTACCTGAAGCCAAGAACCCAAGCCGGCAGCGGAGCGGCACGCTGCTCGTGCACGAGCCCTGCGACGCCTTCGTCGAGAGCACCCGCAGGCCCAGCAGCGAGGTGTCGCTCACCAGCACGTCCGGGGCGCTACCGGGACCGTTGTTGCTCACGGTCAGCGTGTAGGTCAGCACGTCGCCGAAGCGCGTGACCGCGCGATCAACACGGTTCACGACTTGGACGTCGACCGTCTGCGGAGGCGACGCCACCCCCTGAATCGTGCTGGAGGGAGCGTTGCTCGACGGGTTCGCGTCGGCCTGGGCGGCGGGTACAGGAGCGGACACCACTTCGATCGTGCTGGAGGAGGTGTTGTCCGACGAGTTCGGATCGGCTTCGTGCGCGTTCGTCGTCGCGGTGTTGGTGAGCGAGCCCGTCGCGCTCCTCGAGACATCCGCCGTCACCAGGATCTGTACGGACCCACCATTGGCGATCGTGCCCAGCGAGCAGCTCACCGTGCCGGTCGTCGTGCAGGAACCCTGCGCCGGCCGCACTGAGACCACGCTCAGCCCCGACGGAAGCGCATCGGACACCTGCACCTGGGTGGCCGAGTCAGGACCCTGGTTTTGCACCACAAGCGTGTACGTCACCTGCCCACCAGGGGCGACGGTCTGCGAGGACGGCGTCTGCACGATTCTCAAATCGGCCTGCCGTGGGGTATTTGAGAACGTGCAGGCGACGTTTGGGCCCGTCTGACCCGTTTGCGGCGCGGGAAAGGGAAGCTGGTAAGAAGTCCCGGTCCCGGACGTGACCGGGACATTGCCGCGGGCAGGATCGACACAGGAGTAGGTTGTGTCGTAGTCGGACAGACTGCCGCTCGCGGCGGTCTCCGAGACCGTGTAGGTGGTCCCGGGACGACCGACAATGGGTCCCGCGGTCTGCGGCTGAACACCAGTGGAGCTTCCAGAGGTCGTGGCAGTGTTGCCCCCCGTGACCGTGCCGCCGGTGATGGCCAGGGTGAACTGATCTGAGGGATTGACACGGGCAGCGACGCTCGTCTGCGCGGTCAGCGTCGGGGGTAACGAACAGGCGGCAAGATCGACGTCAGCGTGCGCTTGGGCATTGGCGCCGATCGGCGACGGGCCGGAGATCACACTGCCGTTGTCGGCATCTAGGGCAGTGATAAAGGCGGTTCCCGAGGAGTCGCGTGACTGCAGGTACAAGCTCCCGTTGTTGTCAAAAGCGATGCCGTTGTACGTGCTGCTGTGAGGCGTCGACGAAAGCGTCCTCACGGCGAGGGAAGCTCCCGTCGCCGAGCCGCTCGTCGGGATCGGCCCCTTGATCACCCCAACGCCCAAAGTCGCTCCGTCCGAGGCTAGGACGTACATGTCGCCGAGACCGTCGAACGCGATGTCTCCGTTCTGGGGGGCGGCGCCCGCCCCGTCAGGCAGGTCGAAGGTCGCGATCACTCCGGGAATGGCGGTGTTCCGCTTGGTGTCGAACCCGTACACCGTCGCCACGCCAGGCTTAGTCGTGGTTCCGGTGGTGTAGTTGACGTAATAGTAGATGCCGTTGGCCGGGTCGACCGCCCCGGCCACGAACCCGTTGGCCTGTCCGGCCGTTCCCGTGTAGGACGACCAGGTGCCTGCCGCCGCGCTATAGGCAAAGACGGTGGTGCTGCCCGCGGTTCCGAACTGATCGACGGCATAGAGGGCTGTTCCATCCTTGGTCGCCCCCAGGGCGTTGGCTGCTCCGCCGCCGGGAATGGACGTCAGCGGCGTAGCGGTGACCGCGCTCCCACCGACCGTGTTGGTCGCCAGCGCGAAGACGGCGGCGTCCGAAGCCGAAGACGAGGTGGAACCGCGCTGCACCGTGTAGACCGTCGCTCCCGAACAATCCAGCGGCCCCGCCGACGCCGAGGCAGGAAGGATCCCCGCCGTCAGCGCGCATGCCGTGGTTAGAAGAAACAGTCGCAGGCGCAATCCGCAAGACAGCTTCCCGCAGCCGATAGTCGCCAGATCTAAAGACATAGCCCTCCCCTTCGCAGGAAGCTCCGCACCAGAAGGGCCGTGGAATCACCGCCCGTTGAACTCTGTCCTCGGCACATCACCTCTGCCGCTTTAATCAAGGAGCTCAAGGTGCGGCACGCCGGCGCAACTCGCCGCGAAACTTGCAAGTGATGCTTCACAGCCCACGGCCGCTTGGCCCCGGCACGATCTGGTGAGTAAAGCTCGACCACTCGACGCGATGACCTCAGCCGGGCGTGAGCGGCGGCGACCTGGTCGGTCGGGGGACCTCTTTCGCGAACTGGGCTACGCCACGCTCTATGTAGCCGTCGAGGCGACGCTGGCGTCACGCGAGCCCCACGGTTGTCGCTGGCCTGCTGATCGCCACCGCACCGACGGTGATCAGCGCAAAGAAAGCCGCCGGGGCAGGTTGCTCCAGGACGCACTGATGCCGCCGGCGTCGCGCAAGCGCGTGGATTCTCGCTGGACGTGACGGGCTATGCGACCACCCGCAACGAGCTGCGCTACGGGCATACCACCGCAAGCGCGCTGGGAGGCAAGCATTTCGTGGTGAGCACGAGCCGCAACGGACGCGGCCCCTGGTCCAAGCGCCACGTGAAGTCTCCGAACCACCGCTCAGCTGCCTGGACAGGGTTCGCCCTGCCTACAATCCCCCGATGCTTGCCCTTCGGCGTACGACACGCCGGTGGGGATCGCGGGGATCCGGTCACCTGCTCGCGCCCGATCCGCTCGGCGAAGCCCTCGACCAACCCTCGGATCAGCGGGGCGAAGCCCCAGCGGGGCCGCTTGACATAGGCGCCGGCGCCGTTCTCCTGATCGCAGCGAGCGGGTTGGCGATGTTCCTGCTCTTTTGCCTGATCCGGGGCAGCCTGATCGACGATTCCTACATCACCCTCTCGTACGCCAAGAACCTGGCGCTGCATCTGCACTGGGGGATGGTCCCGCAGGAGTTCTCAAACACCGCGACATCTCCGCTGAACGTCGCGCTGCTCGGTGCGCTGAGCGCAGTCACCAGGGTCGCCGGCGGCGTACACCCCGTGTTCGCGCTGGGCGCGGAATCGGTCGCGTTGGTGATGATCATGGCCTGGGGGTGGCTTCGAGTAATTCGCGTGTGGCGGCTGCCGTTGACGATCGCGGCGCTCGGCGTCGCGGTGGTGTTGGTCAACCCCTTCCTGCTCTCGGCGGTCGGGCTGGAAGTACTCCTGGTCCCGACCCTGCTGATCGTGCTCCTGGCGACGGCGCTGGAGGACCGACCGCTGTGGTTCGGGGTGGTCGCCGGCCTCATCGTGCTGTGTCGAGTGGACCTCATTGTGTTCGTACTGGCCATCGCCGCGGCCACACCGACCGTGCGGCGTCGCTGGCGGCGCAGTCTGGGGATCGCCGCCGTGGTCAGCGTGCCCTGGTTTGCGTTCAGCTGGCTGTTCTTCGGTTCGGCCCTCCCGGACACCTTGGTGATCAAGACATCGCAGCACTGGGTCCTCGGCTTCATGGTCGGTCAAGTTCTCTACTTCGCTGGGCACCCGAACCTGATCGCGATCGCGTTCATACCGGCCCTGATCGGCTTGAGCCTGCTGATCGTGTGGCTGGTCGCGCGGACGTCCGTGCGCTGGGAGCCAGCTCACCGGCTGCCCGCGATCGGGCCGGCGGCGGGACTCGGTGCGGGAGGGGTTGCGTACTACGGCGTGCTCTCGGTGCTGGACGTCCCTCCCTACCACTGGTACTACGTACCACCACTGACCTCGCTGTCGATGTTTCTCGTCATCGCCGTCGGTGTCTGGCTCAAGCGGGCGCGCGAGCTGCCTCGGCTCCGTCCCGCAGTCCCTGCTGTGGTCCTCGGCGTCATCGGACTGTTAGTGCTTGGGACCCTGGGTCGCGACCTCGCGCAGGGTGTCCCATGGCGCGCGCCGGCCATCTCGTCGAACTTCGCCACGGCGGGCCAATACGCGCGTCTGGCCATTGCGCTACACAAGCGGATCGGAAACGCGACCGTGGAGAACAACGGGGAGATCGGCACCCTCGCCTACTTCTGTGACTGCCACATCGTCGAACTGTTCTCCGACCGCCGACAGGCGATTGCGCTGATCGACGAGCACATCGCCAAAGCCGGGCCGCTGGCGCGGCTTATCTACAAAGTGAACTATCACTGGCTGGACCGCAGCCAGAAACCCCTGCACCCGCAGTACTTCCTCCACCACACGTTCGGCCCCGCGCCGCGACCCTTTCTCGAGGCGTGGCCGGTCGTGTCGCACACTACCTTGGTCGCGCAGCCGGCTCCCGGCTACGAAATCCTGACGGCCCTTCCGTGACGAGCTCACGCTCAGGCGACGTGCGCACACCGCGGCGCCCCTGGGCGACGACGGCTTCCGCTGAGCCCGCAGACGGGAATCGTCCAGTCGCTCGCCCCCTGCTCACGCGTGCCCTGTGGCGCTCGGCTCGTCCCCGGCAGTGGACCAAGAACGTGCTGGTGGCCGCAGCGCCGGCCGCCGCGGGCGTCATCGGCGACGGCGATGTCCTGCTGCGGACCGCAGCGGCCTTCGTGGCCTTCTGCCTTGTCTCGAGCGGTACCTACTTCCTCAACGACGCCAGTGACGTCGAGGCCGATCGCAGACATCCCGTCAAGCGTCACCGTCCCGTCGCCGCCGGCCTCGTGCCGGAGCGCCTCGCCGTGCTCGTCGGAGCCGGATGCCTGTTGGGTGGGGTCGCACTCGCTTTCGTCGTGCAATGGAAGCTCGGGGCCATCGTCACGGGCTACGTGGCCCTCACGGCCGCCTATACGTTCCGCCTCAAGCGCGTACCCGTCTTCGACATCGCCATTGTCGCCTCGGGGTTCTTCCTGCGAGCGGTGGCGGGTGGACTGGCCAGTGATCTGCCCATATCGCGGTGGTTTGCCATCGTGACCGCGTTTGGACCGCTCTACATGGTGGCGGGCAAGCGGTATGCCGAACTGGTCGCTCTCGGGCCCGAGGCGGCCACCACGCGCTCGACGTTGGCCGTCTACACCAAGGGCTACCTCACGCAGATCATCACCATCGCTGGCGGTGTGACCATTGTCGCCTTCTGCCTGTGGGCGTTTGAGGGGCACGGGGGACATCCCGCGTCGGTGTGGACCACCATCTCAATCGCTCCCGTCGTCCTGGCGGTCATGCGCTACGGCCTGCTGATCGATGCGGGCCACGGTGAAGAGCCCGAGGAGATCGTGCTGGGAGACCGCCAGCTTCAGTTACTCGGCCTGGCCTTCGTGGTCCTTCTTGTCCTCGGCGTCTATCTCTGAGCGTCCCGGAGAGGTGCGCCTGCTGACCGGGTGGGGGCGCACGGCGCCCACGCGTGCCAGCGTCGTGCGCCCCGCGGACCCAGACGAGGTTGCGCGCCTTCTCGCAGGGGCCGACGGTCGCGGAGTGATCGCCCGTGGCCTCGGTCGCAGCTACGGAGACTGCGCGCAGAACGCCGGTGGTTGCGTACTGGACATGACAGGGCTTGACCGCGTCGAGGCGATCGACCTCGAGCGCGGAACCATCACCGTTGGGGCCGGGGCGAGCCTTGACAAGTTGATGCGTCTGCTCGTCCCGCTCGGATGGTTCGTGCCGGTCACACCCGGCACTCGCGAGGTGACCGTCGGCGGGGCGATCGCCTCGGACATCCACGGCAAGAACCACCATTGCGACGGCTCATTCGCCATGCACGTCGAATCGTTCACGCTGCAGACGCCCGCCGGCGGGCGTCTGGAGGTCGACCGTACGGGCGCTCCTGATGTGTTCGCGGCGACCGCCGGTGCGATGGGTCTAACGGGAGTCATCACCCGCGCCACGGTCGAGCTCATCCCGATCCAGACGAGCCGCATTCGCGTCGATACCGAGCGGGCGCGCGGACTCGACGACCTGCTCGAGCGCATGGCGCGCCGCGACGACGAGTACCGCTACTCGGTGGCGTGGGTCGACTGCCTTGCGCGGGGCGCAAGCCTCGGGCGGGGTGTCCTCACGCGCGGTGATCACGCCGCCAGCAGCGATCTGGATGCGGACGCTCGCGCCGCTGCGCTGGCCTACTCGCCCTCCGCAGGGCTGACCACTCCGTGGACGCCACCGGGCCTGCTCAACCGCATCACCGGTAGGGCCTTCAACGAACTGTGGTACCGGCGGGCGCCGCACGATGAGCGCGGGTCCATCGAGCCGCTTGCGTCCTTCTTTCACCCGCTGGACGGCGTGCGCTCCTGGAACAAACTGTATGGCCCTCGTGGCTTCGTGCAGTACCAGGCCGTCGTACCCCTCGGCGCGGAGGGCGTGCTCCGCGCGATGCTCGAGCGGTTGAGCTCGGCGGGAACCGCGTCCTTTCTCGCCGTGCTGAAGCGCTTCGGCGAGCAGGAGGGACTCCTGTCGTTCCCGATGCCGGGATGGACTCTCACGCTTGACATCCCCGCCCGCCTGCCCGGCCTGCGGACGTTGTTGGATGGGCTGGACGAGCTGGTCGTCGCGGTCGGCGGGCGCGTCTACTTCGCCAAGGACGCGCGCCTGCGCCCCGATCTCGTGGAAGCCATGTATCCCCGGCTCGGCGAGTGGCGCGAGATTCAGCGTCGGCTGGATCCCGACGGCCTGATGCGTTCGGACCTCACGCGCCGACTGCCCCTGCTCGCGGCCTAAGGTGTTCGGCATGCGCGACGGCACCGGGTCGGTACAGAGCGTCCTGATACTGGGTGGAACCTCCGAGATCGGGTTGGCGATCGCCCGGGCGCTCGTCGACGAGCGGGCACGGATGGTGATCCTGGCGGGCCGCGATGCGGGCGCGATGGCGCAGGCTGCGCAGGAGCTGCGAACGCGCGGAGCGAGACGGGTCGAGGTGATGGCGCTCGAGGCCACGCGTGTCGAGGAGCACCCGGCCATGATGCGCGACGCTTTCGCGCACGGCGAGGATGTGGACGTCGTCGTGATGGCCCTGGGCATCCTGGGCGACGAGGAACGCGCCCGCCGCGATCCGACGGGCGCGGTCGAGGTGCTGGGAACGAACCTCGTGGGTCCTGTCTCGCTGCTGATCTTGGCCTCCGATCATCTGCAGCGCCAGGGGCACGGGACGCTCGTCGTGCTCTCCTCGGTGGCGGGCGAACGGGTACGCAAGTCGAATTTCGTCTACGGCGCATCCAAGGCCGGCCTGGATGGGTTCGCTCAGGGACTCGGCGACTCGCTGGCCGGCACGGGCGTCGACGTGCTCGTGGTCCGCCCGGGATTCGTGCATACGAAGATGACGGCAGGACTCAAGGCGGCGCCGCTCTCGACGACGCCCGAGAATGTTGCGACGGAAGTCGCGAAGGCCCTACGCCGCGGCGCCCACACCGTCTGGGCCCCCGCACCGCTGCGCTGGGTGATGCTGGCTCTGCGGCTTGCGCCCCGCGCCGTGTTTCGCCGGTTGCCGATCTAGCAGCCCGAACGCACGCTGCGCAGGTCGGGCAGCCGTGGGGGGCGCTGACGCTGATAGAGAAAAGCGCCTGTGAGCAGCAGCACGCCGAGGACCAGAAATGAGATGACGCGGTAAACCGAGTTGAGGGTGGAGAGGTCATAGAGGAAGACCTTGGCCACCGTGAACAGCAACAGCGCGAGACCCCCGCTGCGCATCGCGCTGATTGATCTGCGCAGACCCAGGCCCAAAGCGGCGAGCCCGACCACGCTCCACAGCACGCTGAGCAGCACCTGTCCCTGCTGACGGACGCCGAGGTCAAGCACGGTGACCATCGCGCCGGAGGATGTGGGCTGGAAGGCGGTGACGATCGCGATCGACGCCAGGTAGAGAAGGGTCACGGCCGCGGCGGCCAGCAACCAGCGTCGCAGCACGGCGGCGGGCGGCTGAGTGCGCGCGCTGAGCAGGGCGACGCTCGACAGTGTCGCCAGTGCGAACGCGCCCGCCCCCAGGTCGCTGGCGCCGGTGAGCAGCGCGACGGGGGGCGCCTCCAGCGCGAGCGCGTGAAGCGTGGCGCCGGCAAGGAACGCGACGCCACCGAGCTCTGCGTTCTCCTCGCCGGTGTGGCGAGCGATCCGGGTCAGGGCGAGCCCCTCCAGCGCCCAGGCGCCAACGAGCGCGGCGCCGTCCAGCACCCCAGCGGTGAGGTAGGCGATCGCCAGCAGTCCGAGGCCGTCGAGGATGCCCTGCCAAGCGGGTCGGTTCGGGTCGGTCAGGCGCGCGCAGGCCAGGCAGGCGGCCGCGAGGGTCGACACCGACAGCAGCGAAACGAGCGTCGCGGTGCCCGTCCCCAGCGTGGAGGGCGGCGCGTCGATCAGGGCTCGGATGAGCACCAGCGCGACGTGTCCGCCGAGACCGAGCTCAATCACCGCCCTGTCTGAGGACGTGTGCGACACGCGCCGGGCCAGCCACGCGAAGGCCACAGCCGATGTGCCCCAGCCGATGGCCAGGGCAAGCCCGTCAGCGCTCAGGCCGAAGGCGACGTCGGCGAGGAGCACAGCGAGCGCCACGAGCACTTGGCGTACCTCGTGGGAGAGCTTGAGCCTGTATCTGGACAGTCCGACGGTGGCGTGAGCCCCCGCGAGACCGACCAGCCACAGATCGGCGACCACCGCACCCGCGGCCTGGTGCACGACGAGGTAGCCGATGGACGCAACGACACATGCGTTGAGCACGAGGATGGCCATCGACGTGCGACGGCGACCTGGCGCCACCGCACGCAGGTCCGCTCCCACGCCCCCGGCGAGGCCGAGCGCCGCGAACGCGATGAGGACCACCATGACCAGGGCGGCCGGTTGGTCACGCCAGGCCCACTCGGCCCATTGCGGCGCACAGATCAGCACCGTGGCAAGGCCGAGCCACTCCCACTGCTGGCGGGCCACGACCCACATCGCACAGGCGCCGCGACCGCCAGCACGGCCACCGTCGCCGTGCTCGCCGGAGCCCCCACCAGGATCGGTGAGAGCAGCGCGCCTCCCAGACCCAACGCCCCAATTGCGCGTCCAGCCCAGCGAGTGGCCAGCGCCGTGGCCACGGCGCCGACGGCCATCGAAGCGCCCACGCTGATCAACCCCGGTATCAGCCGATAGACCTCGCCGGCCACGATCAGGGTGGCGAATAGGCCCGCGGTCCCGGTGGCGACCATGACGATCGCCGCCTCGGTCTTGCCGCGATGAGCGTGCAGCCACACCCCGCCGCCGACCAGGGCGATCGACGCGATCCCCGAGAGCAGGACGCGCGCCTGTTCACCGATCCATCCGTGCGAGATCGCCAGCGCGAGGAAGAGAACGATCCCCACCAGCGTGGCAACGCCTCCGATCCACGCCAGCAGTCGGCCGCCGACGAGATCACTCAGCGATGTCTGGGCAGACTGACCGGCGTCCCCGCGCATGGCACTGGTGGTCAGCGCCACCTCGGGCACTGCGCCCGTGCTCCCTGCCGCGCCGATCCGTGCGCGCGGGTTAGGCGGCCCGTCTGGCCCCCACAAGCGGGGCGGGGCGGCAACCGCGGGCGCGCCGGCGGGTGCGGGCCGCGCGGAGCGAGGCAGCTTCCACTCCATACGTGACATCCGATCCTCGAGGACAGCGGTGCGTCGCTCGTGAGCGGCGATGGCGTCGCCCACGCGCGACTCGAGGCTGGCGAGCCGTTCTCCCAATGTGGTCTCGGTGCCCGGCGCGCTCATCGATCCTCCTTGTTGACCGTCGGTAGATACGTAGCCTAGCGCGTTCTCCGGGCTTGTCAACCCTCGGTCAACAAACGGTTAGAATGAACGTTGTGAGCGAGCCTGCCTACACCCGCCTGCAAACCGAAGAGCGCCGCCGCCAGCTGCTTGAGGCCGGGGCCACGCTGTTCGCCGAGCACGCCTTCGAGGAGATCTCGATGCGCCAGATCGCCCAAGCCGCCGGGGTGTCCAAGGCGCTGCTCTACCACTACTTCCCGAGCAAGACCGACCTCTTCAGCGCCGCGTTGCAGGACGCTTCGGCGCAGCTGCAGCACCTGATCGCGCCGCGCGGCGAGGGCGCCCCGATCGAGCAGCTCGCGCGCAGCCTGGACGCCTACCTGCGCTGGATCGAGGACAACGCGCGCACGTGGTCCAAGCTGATGCAGAGCGCCGCGACCCTCACCGAGGCAAGCACACTGGTCGAGGGCTTCCGCGGCCACACCATGGACCTGCTGCTCGCCGCGCTGATCGGCAGGCGCGCGCCGCGCCCGGCGCTGCGCAACGCACTCAAGGGCTGGCTCGGCTACATGGACGCCGCGATACTCGACTGGGTGCAGTCCAAGGATCTACCGCGGGCACAGGTGCAGCAGCTCCTGATGGCCGCGTTCGGCGCCGCCGTGGCCGCCGCCCAGCAGGCCGACCCAGCGATCAAGCTCAGACTCGACTGAGCATGGTCGGCTCGGCCGCCACGCCGCATGCACGCCACCAACCCCACCCGTACAATCGGAGGGATCATGCCGCCGCCAGATAACGGTCGCGTGATCGTTCGTGGACATGCCACCCTTGACGTCCGTCCCGATGTCGCGGCGCTGTACTTTGAGCTCGGCGCGACGGAGAGCGCGCGAGCAGCGGCCGAGCAGAAGGTGGCCGAAGCAAGCCACGCGCTGGGCAACGTGCTCGACGAGCACGGCGTGCCTGCAGATGCCAGAACGACGGCGCACATCTCCGTGACGCAGGTGTCCGAGGGACGGGGCGGGCTGGGCAAGCGTTATCGTGCCGGCGCCACGGTCGCGGTGCGCATCAGCGACGAGCGCGTGATCGGAGGTGTTATCGACCAGGCTGTGCGGCGCGTCGACGCCGAGGTCGCCGGCCCGTTCTGGACGCTGTCGTCCACCAGTCCTCGCCGCCTTGACGCGTGCCGTGAGGCAGCGATCGACGCGCAGGCCCGCGCGTCGGCGTATGCCGCGGGCGTGGGGTTGGTGGTTGACGGGGTGCTGTCGATCAGTGAGCCCGAGTTGCTCGACCGGCTCGAGGTGGCGGACGCCGTTGCGTCGTCCAGCGCGGCGCCTGACGCTGCCTTCAGCCCGCGTGGCGCAGAGCAAATCGCCCGCCATCCGCTGCACGCTTCACCGGGCACCATGGAGCTCCACGCGATGGTCGACGTGGTGTTTGCCCTGGGTGGGCCCTCGTCGTGAGATGAGCACTGCGGCCCCGTCCGCGGCCGTGCGCCGGCTCGAGCTACCTCGCCCGCACTCCAGCTCGGCTTCGGTCTCGCCCTCGGCACCCGCCCGCAGCCTCAACCCGAGCGCCTCCTCCCCTGCGGGTGAATCGTCTCGCCGCGGGCGAGCATGCCCACGTACTGCTCCAGACGTCGCGCGCGCGTGTCGGCGCGCTTGGCTGTGTGCAGCCGGTACAGGATGGCGTAGCGGTTCTCGCTGGTGAGGGTCTCGAACATGGCCCCGGCACGGGGCTCCCTGGCCAACGCCGCCGTCAGATCGCCCGGCACCGCGATGGTTGCCGCCCCGGCGTAGGCGGCCTCCCAGCGACCGTCGGCCCTGGCTCGCTGCACCTCGGCAAGGCCGCCCGGGCGCATCCGCTCCTCGGCCAGCAGCCGCTCCACGATGGCCACGTTGCGCTTGGACCACGCGCTCTTCGCGCGGCGTGGGGTGAAGCGCTGAGCGTAGGAGAACTGATCGCGACGCCGGACCTGACCGTCGATCCAGCCGTGGCACAGGGCTTCGTCGAGCGCCTGGTCATAGGTGAGGGTGGTGGGCTCGCTCGTGCCCTTCTTGGCCAGGACCAGCCACACGCCGGTCCCGTCGCCGTGGTGCTCGGCCAGCCAGGTCTGCCAGGCGGCGGCATCGGCGACCGTGAGCTCACCCAGCTCAGAGCTCACCCGTCGGCCAGCCCCAGCGCGCGCCGCAACGGGCCCGGCGCCACCCCCCGTACGCGCACGACCTTCTCGCGCGAACGCTGTCCACCGACAACGCTGACCTGTCCGCGACCGATTCCCGCGCGCTTGGCGATCAGCTTGCACAGCGCCGCGTCGGCCTGCCCGTCGACTGGCGCCGCCGCGACGCTCACCCGCAACACGCCATCGCTCTCACCCACGATTGCGTTGCGCTTCGCGCGCGGCCGCAGGCGAATGGTGAGATCGACGTCTTCCATGAGCGGAGTGTGGCTCATCGACACGCGCATGGACCGTGCGGGCGCAGTGTCGCCTGCGAACGCTACGCTTTTGCCGTCAACCGGATAGGCGCGAGGATCACGAGAGACTCGTGGCTTACCCATCTGGAGGCCCAGCGTGGCCGGCAGAGGATCAGGCGGTCGGTTCGGGCGTTCCCCGCGCGGGGCGGTCGAGGGACCCGGGGAGAGCATCGGTACGGCAGAGCGGGTGTCCGAGAGGCCGGCTGGCGCCGGTAACCGCGATCTACCCGACGACGCGGACCTGGGCCAGCCCGTCGTCGCGCGAGACCTCAGAGACCACAGCACCCTGGCGCCCAGGCAGAGCGCCCAGACGCGGGTAGAAGGGGCCGAGGCGCGTGACACCGCGGCACATGCGCGCGACACCGCGGCGCTATCGCGCGATCGTGCGGCCGAGCTGCGCGATCGTGAGTGGACGCAGGACGCCAAAGGGCGAAGTGACCGCCGCGCGGCCTTTCTGCTGCGCGCCGCCGACACCCTGAAGCGTGTCACGGCTGACCGCGCTGCGGCGGCGCAGACCCAAGCGGGGGCGGCAGCCGATCGGAAGCAGGCAGCTCGCGATCGCGAGCTCTCTGCCGAGGACCGACTTGCGGCCAGGGCCGACCGTACCGCGCTGCTACACGAGCTCGCGCTCGCGGAGACCGACGCGCTGACCGGGACCCGGACGCGCGCGGCGGGCCTGGAGGACCTCGACCGCGAGATCGACCGCGCTCGCCGCACGACGGGAAGGCTGACCGTCGCCTACGTCGACGTCGTCGGGCTCAAGGCGGTCAACGACGCGCACGGACACTCGGCGGGTGACGCTCTGCTCCAACGCGTGGTGGACGCGATCCGCGCGGACGTGCGCTCCTATGACTCGATCGTGCGCCTCGGCGGCGACGAGTTCCTCTGCGTCATGTCGGGCGCCGGCATTCCCGATGCTCGGCGGCGTTTTGCGGCCGTCCAGTCGGCGCTGGCGGCCGATCCCGATCCCTGCGCGATCCGGCTCGGGTTCGCCGCGCTGGCCGGAGAGGACAGCGCGGCCGCGCTCATCGAGCGCGCCGACGCAAAGCGGCCCGACCGCCGCGACTGAGGCGGGGCGAGCGAGGTTAGAGGGACACCCCCGCGGCGTCGGGCGATGTGCTCGACGCGCCGTCACCCTCCGTCGCGCCCGCCTTGGCCACGTCGTGCTCGCCCTCGGCGAACTCCTCCACGATCTTGGCGCAGAAGGCGGGCAGGTCGTCGGGGTTGCGCGAGGAGACCAGGCCCTTGTCGACCACGACCTCCTCGTCGACCACGTTGCCCCCCGCGTTGCGGATGTCGGTGCGCAGGCTCGGATAGGAGGTGAGCGTTCGCCCCCGGACGAGGTCGGCCTCCACCAGCGTCCACGGTCCGTGACAGATGACTCCGACGGGCTTGCCGGCGCGAAAGAAGTCCTGCAGGAAGCCGATCACGTCCTCGTCCTGGCGCAGGTTGTCGGGATTGAGGACGCCGCCCGGCAGGATCAGGGCGGCGTAGTCCTCCACCGAGGCATCGGCCACCCTCTTGTCGACCGGGATCTTGCGACCCAGCTCCATGTCGTGGTTCATCGCCTGGATCTCACCCGTCTGCAGGGACAGGAGCTCGGTGGTCGCACCCGCTTCCTCCACGGCGCTCTTGGGCTTCTCGTACTCGACCTGCTCCACGCCGTCGGCCGCGAGGATCGCGATCTTCTTGCCTTTGAGGTCTTGGGCCACGGAAGGGTCCTTTCGGGTTGGATGACAGCCGCCTCCGGCGGCAGGGATGGCTGACCACAGGCCGTGAGCTGGGTCAAGGCCCGCCAGCGCAGGACCCCGACCGCCTGCGACGCGCGCGACAGCGGCCGGCTAGCCTCGGTCGCTCTCCCGCGCACGCTCGAGCGCGGCGGCGGGATCGCCCGTGAAGGGCTCGCCGTGCCCGAACAGCAGGGTGCCCGCGTCCAGGCCGCCGAGCGCCTCGGCCGACTTTCGGACCGCGGCCGGGTCTGCGTTTAGCTGATCGGGCATGAAGCGCGGTCCGCGCTCGCGGGTGAGCACGTCCAGCGAGGCGAGCGCGTCGCCGGTGAAGGCCACTCCCCGCTGGGGGAGATGCAATGACACATGGCCCTCGGTGTGGCCCGGAGTGGCCACCACCCGGGGGTGCCCGGGGACGTCGAGCTCCTGGCCGGAGTCAAAGGGGGTGAGGTCCGAGACCCAGGTCGGCGTCATGAAGCCGCGCACGGTCGCGTGCAGGACGAACCCCAACGCGGACGGGCGCCACAGCGTGGGGACCAGCCCGGGCACCAGGGTGAATGGCGATGAACCCCGAGCCTTGCCCCGCGCGCGGGCAACCTCCGGCCGGTGCACGTGCACCGCAGCTCCCGTGGCCCTGCGCGCGTGCTCCGCGGCGCCGAGGTGATCTGGGTGAGCGTGGGTGAGAACGATCGCCGTGACGCTCGAAACCGAGTGGCCGAGCGCCTCGATTGCCGCCTGCACGTTCGGCCAGGAACGTGGCCAGCCGGCATCGACCACCGTGAGCTCGCCGTCCTCCTCCACGAGGTACCAGTTCACGAGGCCGTCCGCATAGCGGTGCACGCCCGGTGCCACCATCTGGGTTTTCCCCTGGGCCATCGTGAAGGGACTACCCGGTGCGGTGGGCGCCAACCATTCGCGGGCCCGGGCTCCTTGACCATCGGTGCGGGTCGCGAGAGCTCGAGCCGCCGCGGCGTGGAGATCTCCAGCCGCCGCCCGCGAGGCCGCGCGGCCTCGAGAAGGCCGCAACGCAGCTTCCTAGTAGACGCCCTGGCGCGACCCGGAGCGCGCCCGCGGCGCCGCCTCCGCCACCGCCACCGCCACCGTGGGCAGCATGCGATCGAGCAGACCGAGGGCCGAGTCCTGTAGCTCACCGAGCACGGGAGCGAGCTGCTCGCGTGCGGCGGCCCGCGCGGCGGCGTGTCCGCGCTCACGCGCAGCGCGCAGGGTCGCCGCTGCGCAATCCCCCGCGATCGCCCGGACGGCAGCCCGGGCGCGATCACCGGCCATGTCACCCACACCCAGGCGCGCCGCGGCCCAGGCCGCGGCACCCGCCGCCGACCACGCCGCCTCGCGCGCGGCCGTGCGCCCCGCGGCACGCGGCCCGGCCCACGGGGCCAAGCGAGCGCCCCCGATGACTCCACGCGCGCCGGGAGGACAACCACGCACCAGGGCGAGCAGCTCCAGAGCGTCGGTGAGCTCGGTCAACGCGCCCACCGGCGCGGCGTCGCGCAGCAGCGCAGCGGACTCGCCGACGTCGGCGAAGTCAAGCCACGCCGGGGCGTAGTCGCGGATCAGCCAGTCCATGGCCATCCACGCGCGGGCCTCGTCGTGGCCATCGGCGGAGGTCCCGATCGTGCGGGTCAGGTAGGGGCGCAGACGCTGGCGGGCCAGGTCGTCCATGCGGTCGTTGAGCGCGATGCAGAAGACGCGCAGCACCGGGCTCACGCAGGCAGGCTCGTCGCTGTGCTCCTCCCCGGCGAGAAAGCTCACCCACTCCATTGCGCAGCGCCCGTCCTGCGGGTTGGCGTGCGTCCCGTAGCTCAGCTCATATCCAGCGGACATGCCGGTTCCTTTGCTTGGCGGTGGGCGCCGGCGCGCGCAAGGCGGGCGCTGCCCGCGAGCGCGCCGGCGCCTTTCGATGGTGGCAGGCCCCGCAGCCGCTGTAAAGGCGGGCAGCCGATCCTCTTGACCGGCCGAACTCGGAGAAGCGCACCGCCCTGGCCAGGGCGCGCTTAGAAGTGACCGCTGATGCCCGCCGCGGTGACCACACGCGTGTCCTGCGGGGCGGGGCGCAGGATGAGCACCTCCGCCTCGGCGCGCTCGAGCACCCACAGGATGTCGCTGCCCGAGGGCACGATGCCGGGATCCTCCGAGGCGGAGATGATCACGCGGTCGAAGTGCTCGCCGCTGAGCAGCCGGCGCAGCGCGTCACGGTAGGTGCGGCCCCGCACGATGCGCGAGTCCACGGCGATGCCCTGCGCCAGCGCCCGCTGCTCGAGCGCCTCGAGCAGCGGCATGCCCGCGGTGCACTGACGGGGAAGCGGGCTCTCCAGCGACAGGCTCATGGGCACCGTGGCGATGAAGGTGGGCATCAGGGTCGCCTCCTCCGCCCGCGCGAGACGCAGGGCGGCATCGAAGGCACGGCGCGACACCGTCTGTCCGGTGAACGGCAGCAGGATCTGGCGCGTGGCGCTGCCCCGCCCGGACTTGCCCGAACCACGCCGGCGGGGTCGCAGCCAGTAGCCGGCGACAAGCCCCACGACGATGGCGAGCAGGGCAACGAGCGCGATGATCATGGCTGGGGCGTGCTCTGGCGCCGAGAGCGGTCGGCCACGATGCGCACGTCGACCCCGGGTAGGCGGCGCATCAGGCGTTGGGGCAGCGGGGTGCGCAGCCGGGCCAGGGCCCCCGGTTCGCGTGACTGGCCCATGAGGATGTAGGTCGTCCCGCGACGGTCGGCGAAGTCGCCCACGGCGGCCGCGATGTCATCGGAGTCCTCGATGAACCAGCGCGCGCCGAGGATCGAGGCCAGCTCGGTCATGGCGCGCAGCGCCTTCTCCTGTTCGGGGCTGGGGGCGTGTCCCGGCGGCCTGACCCACAGCAGATCCAGGTCGGCGCCCAGGCGCTGAGCCGAACGCCAGGCGCGCCGCACGAGGCGCTGCGCGCCGGGGTAGGGCTCCACCAGCGCGAGCAGCCGCTCGCCGACGGCCTGGGGCGCGTCGCCCACGAGGTTGTCCTCGCGGGTGCCGGTCTGGGGCTCGCTGGTGATGCGCTTGGCGCCGACCTCCTCGGCCACCTGGCGCAGCGCGACCTCGCGCAGGGCGGACAGGTTCTCGATGCGAAAGAAGCCGTTCAGCGCGGCGGCGACACGATCCTCGGGGTAGACCTTGTTCGCGCGCAGGCGGTCGAGCAGGGCCTCGGGGGTCACGTCGACGAGCACGAGCTCGTCGGCGGCGGCCAGCACGCTGTCGGGAATCGTCTCGCGCACGCGCACGTCGCTGAGCTCGGCGATGCGATCGTTCAGCGACTCGAGATGCTGGACGTTGACCGTGCTCATGACGTCGATGCCGGCGGCCAGGACGTCATTGATGTCCTCATAGCGCTTGGCGTGCTCGACCCCCGGGACGTTGGTATGGGCCAGCTCGTCGATGAGACACAGCTCGGGGGCGCGCGTGAGGATGACCGGCAGGTCCATCTCGGACATCTGCTGATCGCGGTAGTTGACCCGGCGGCGCGGCAGGATCTCCAGCCCCTCGGCCACCGCCGCGGTGTCGGCACGCCCGTGGGTCTCGAGCAGGCCGACCGCCACATCGCGTCCGGCCTCGAGCTCGGCGTGGCCCTCCTGGAGCATGCGGTAGGTCTTGCCCACGCCGGCGACCATGCCCAGGAAGATCTTGTAGTGCCCGCGGCTAGGGACCATGGCGGAGGCTGGGAACCATCTCGAGCCGGCGCTCACCCACGCGCGAGCGCCGGGTCATCCTCCGAGCACGTTGTGCACAACCAGGTCGATCAGCTTTATTCCTATGAACGGGGAGATGATGCCGCCCAGTCCGTAGATCAGCAGATTGCGCCGCAGCAGGCCGCTCGCGCCGATCGGACGGTAGCTCACGCCCTTCAGCGACAGGGGAATGAGCAGGGGAATGATCAGCGCGTTGAAGATCACTGCCGCGACGATGGCCGAGCGCGGGTCGCCGAGACCCATGACGTTGAGCACGTGCAGCGGCCCGGTGCTCGAGCCCTTGGCCGCGTAGGTGGCGATGAAGATCGCGGGCAGGATGGCGAAGTACTTGGCCACGTCGTTGGCGATCGAGAAGGTGGTGAGCGCGCCGCGGGTGATCAGCAGCTGCTTGCCCACCTCGACGATCTCGATGAGCTTGGTGGGGTTGGAGTCGAGGTCGACCATGTTCCCGGCCTCGCGCGCGGCCTGGGTGCCGGTGTTCATGGCCACCCCGACGTCGGCCTGGGCCAGCGCCGGAGCGTCGTTGGTGCCGTCTCCGGTCATGGCCACGAGCCGGCCCTCGGTCTGCTGCTCTTTGATCAGGGCGAGCTTGGCCTCGGGAGTCGCCTCGGCCAGGAAGTCGTCCACGCCGGACTCCTCGGCGATCTTGGCCGCGGTCAGGCGGTTGTCGCCGGTGACCATCACGGTGCGGATGCCCATCGCGCGCAGCTGGTCAAAGCGCTCGCGCATGCCCTCCTTGATCGTGTCCTTGAGGTAGATGACGCCCAGGATCTGGCTGTCGCGGGCCACGGCCAGCGGCGTGCCGCCCTCGCGGGCGATGCGGTCGAGTTGGGCCTGGAGATCGGCGGGCGCCTGACCTCCCTCGTCGCGCGCGAAGGCGATGATGGCGTCGCCGGCGCCCTTGCGCAGCTGCGTGCCGTTCCAGTCCACGCCGCTCATGCGCGTCTGCGCGGTGAAGGGCACGAAGTGCGCGTCTGAGTCGGTCATGTCGTGCTCGCGGATGCCGTACTGCTTGGCCAGCACGACGATCGAGCGGCCCTCGGGAGTCTCGTCGGCCAGCGAGGACATCTGCGCGGCCTCGGCCAGGGCCGCCTCGGTGACGCCCGGCATGGGGATGAACTCCGATGCCTGGCGGTTGCCGAGGGTGATCGTGCCCGTCTTGTCGAGCAGCAGCACGTCCACGTCACCGGAGGCCTCGACGGCGCGCCCGGAGAGGGCGAGCACGTTGCGGCGCACCAGGCGATCCATACCCGCGATGCCGATGGCCGACAGCAGCGCTCCGATGGTGGTGGGGATGAGCGCCACGAGCAGCGCGATGAGCGTTGTCTCGGAGATGCTGGTCTGGGCGAACAGGCCGAAGGGACGCAGGGTGACCGTGACGACCATGAAGATCAGCGTCAGCCCGGCGAGCAGGATGTTCAGGGCCACCTCGTTGGGGGTCTTGCGCCGCGCGGCGCCCTCGACGAGCGCGATCATGCGCTCGATGAACGACTGACCGGGCTCCTGGGTGATCTCCACCACCAGACGATCGGAGGTGACGCGCGTGCCGCCCGTCACCGCGCTGCGATCACCGCCGGACTCGCGGATCACCGGGGCCGACTCACCCGTGATGGCCGACTCGTCAACCGTGGCGATGCCCTCGGTCACGGTGCCGTCACCGGGAATCACCTCGCCGGCCTGCACGACCACCACGTCGCCGCGCACGAGCTCTGAGGCGGGCTTGGTGGCGCCGTCGGCCATCACCGCCCGGGTCTCCTGGCGCATGGCGCGCAGGGTGTCGGCCTGGGCCCGGCCGCGGCCCTCGGCGAACGCCTCGGCCATGTTGGCGAAGACCACGGTCAGCCACAGCCAGACCGCGACGGTCAGCGTGAACCAGGCCGGCTCGCCACCGCCCCCTAGGGGCTTGCCCCCGAAGGCCTGGATGAGCCAGGCAATCGTGGTGATGAGCGCTCCGATCTCGACCACGAACATGACCGGGTTGCGCACCTGCACACGTGGATCGAGCTTGACGAAGCTGTCGACGAGCGCGCGCCTGACGATGTCGCGCTGAAACAGGGACGCCGACTTGCGCTCGGAGCTTGTGGCGACGGACATCAGTGACCTCCGCTGGCCCGGTTCAGGGCGAGGTTGAGCTGCAGAGCGTTGACCCCGGGCTCTCCGAAGATGCCCAGCGAGCGCCCGTGGGTGTACTTGGCGATCAGGCTCATGACGAGGCCAAGGGGCAGGTGGCGCACGGCGGCGAGGCGATGGGCCTGGATGTCGGCGTTGGCCACCGAGATCTCCGGGTCCACGCCGGACGCCGAGCTGTTGACCGCGTCCACCGGGATGCGCCCGGCGGTCAGGTCCGGCACGTAGGGCTTCTCCAGGCCCAGGTAGGTCTGGACGTTGGCGGCGATCGCCTGCTGGGTGGCCGTGCTGTTGGGGCCCAGATTCGAGAACGCGGTGCTCGCGGCGTTGTCGGCCGGCACCGTGGCCGACGGACGGCTCTGGAAGTACTTCGGGTCGGGGTTGGTGACCGGGTTGTTCATCTTGTCCACCTGGGGCTTGCCCCCCTTTACCACCTGGTCGGCAAACGCCTGACCGATGAGCTCTGAGCCCACGAGCTTGCCGTCCACCTTGATCTGCGAGCCGTTGGCGCGGTGCGAGAACGCGACCTGGCTGATCCCGGTGACCAGGAGCGGATAGACCAACCCGAGCAGCACGGTGAACACGACGACGGCGATCGCGGAGGTGAGGATGTCGCGGCGCACTCGGGGGTCTCCTAGTAGAGGTGCCCGGTCAGGGCCTGCACGATGGGACCGAGCAGCAGGGCGGGGAAGAAGGTCAGCGCGCCGACCAGGATGATCACGCCGATCAGCAGCACCACGAAGGTGGCGTTATCGGTGCGCATGGTGCCCAGACCGGCCGGGGACACCCGCTTGCCGGCCAGGGTTCCGGCCACCGCCAGGGCGAACAGGATCGGGCCGTAGCGCGCGAAGACCATGGTCAGGCCGCCGAGCAGGTCGGCGAAGTGCACGCCGTGGGCGCCGAGGTTCCCGGCGTTGGGCTGGATGTAGCCGGTGTAGCCGGCGAAGGCGGAGCCGTTGTTGTTGGCCTGTGAGAGGTAGGCGTAGAAGGTCTCTGAGAAGCCCTGGGGACCGGTCGCGGCCGTGGAGATCGAGGCCCGTCCGCTGTGCGACGCGGTGGCCAGCGCGGTGGAGAACAGCGCGCTGAGCGGCGTGACGAGCAGGCCCAGGGTGACGAGCTTGATCTCCCGTGCCTCGATCTTCTTGCCCAGCAGCTCGGGCGTGCGCCCGACCATCAGCCCGCCGATGAACACGGCGAGCAGCACGTAGAGCAGAATCGAGTACAGCCCGGTGCCCACCCCCCCGAAGATGACCTCGCTGGCCGACAGGTTGGCGAACGGAATCGCACCGCCGAGCCCGGTGAAGGACTCAATCGACGAGTTGACCGCGCCACACGAGGTGACGGTCGTCACCACGTCGAAGAGCGCGGACCCGGCGATGCCAAAGCGCTGCTCCTTGCCCTCCAGGTTGCCGCCCGTGGACCCGCTCATCACGTGGGTGTGCAGGCCGGCGGCGTGCTGGGCGGCCGAGCCGTGGGCCTCGGCGACGTAGGCGACCACCACCGCGACGGTGAACAGGGTGAACATGGTGGCCAAAATCGCCCAGCCCTGGCGGCGGCTGCCGACCATGCGCCCGTAGGTGACGACCAGGCCGACCGGGATCATCAGCACCAGCACCATCTCGAAGAAGTTGGTGAACCCGTTTGGGTTCTCAAACGGCATGGCCGCGTTGACGTTGAAGAAACCGCCGCCGTTGGTGCCCAGCATCTTGATCGCTTCCTGAGAGGCGACCGGGCCCTGGGCGACGCTCTGGCTCAGCCCGGTGGGTCCGGTGACACTGAGGTAGTGGGCGAGGTTCTCAAGGACGCCCTGGGAGGCGAGCACCAGCGCCGCGACGAAGGCGATCGGCACGAGCACGTAGAGCAGCGTGCGGATGAGGTCCTGCCAGAAGTTGCCCAGGCTCTTGTCGCTGCGCCCGGCGATCCCGCGGATCAGGGCCACGGCCACGACGATGCCCACCGCGGCGGAGAGGAAGTTCTGCACCGTAAGGCCCGCCATCTGGCTGAAGTAGGTGAGGGTGCTCTCGCCCCCGTAGTACTGCCAGTTGGTGTTGGTCAGAAACGACGAGACCGTGTTGAAGGTGAGATCCCACGTCCCGGAGTGAAACTTGGTTCCCGCGTACGCGTTCCACGGGTGGACGTCCTGGGTGCGCAGGATGAGGTAGAGCGCCAGCCACCCCACCAGCGAGAAGATGATCAGGCTACGGGCGTAGGACTTCCAGTCCTGGCCGCGGCGCACGTCCACGCGCACCAGCGAATACAGCCAGCGCTCCGGGCGGCCGAGCAGGCGGCTGAGCAGCACGGTCTCCCCGCTGTACACGCGGGCCATGTAGTTGCCCAGCGGCACGGCCACGGCCAGCAGGACCACCACGAAGAGGACGATCTGCGCCCAGCCGCCGACGGTCACGGCCTAGAAGCGCTCCCCGCGCAGGAGCGCATAGAGGAGATAGAAGATGACCATGACCGACACGACGAGGCCGATGAAGTCGGCGCCGCTCATTCCTCCGACGAAGGCCCCGAGGACGATTGTCGGGGTCATACGCGGTCGATGCCCTCGATGAGCGCGAGCAGGATCGCGAACATGAGGATGCCCAGGGCGATGGCGATCAGGTCCATGCTCGGCACGCTAGGTCGCGGCCCGTCAAGCTCACGTCAAGAAGCACGGGCCGGGCGTGGAGATTTCGTGAAGATCCGCCGCGACGGGATGCGCTACGCGCTGAAGCGGTACCCGATGCCCGAGTCGGTGCGGATGAACGCCGGGCGCCCCGCGTCACTCTGCAGCTTGCGGCGCAGGTTGGCGATGTGGGTGCGCAGCAGCGGCGACGCGTCCGCGTACTCGGGCCCCCACACCTCCACGAGCAGCTGGCGGTGGGTCATCAGCAGTCCCCGGTTTGAGACGAGCACGCGCAGGAGCGAGAACTCGATCGGCGTGAGGCGCACCTCCTCTCCGTCCAGCCAGACCGCGTGGGCGGCCAGGTCGACCACCAGGCCGTCGGCCTCCACGCGCGGTTCGGGTGTGGAGCGTCCGGCGCGCCGCAGCGCCGCGCGCACGCGGGCCACGAGCTCGCCGGGACCGAAGGGCTTGGTCACGTAGTCATCGGCCCCGCTGTGCAGCGCCTCGATCTTGGTGGCCTCGTCGCCCATGGCCGAGAGCACCAGGATCGGCATGTCGCTCCACTCGCGCAGGCGCCGACACACATCGAGGCCGGGCGTATCGGGGAGCATCAGGTCCAGCACCGCGGCGTGGGGACCGGCGAGCGCCGCCTGGTTGAGCGCCTCCTCGCCCGTGGCGGCGGCCAGGACCTCATAGCCGGCGTTGCGCAGGATGAGGCTCAGCGCGCGACGGATCTGCGGATCGTCGTCACAGACCAGGATGCGTTCGCCGGCCATCAGGCGCCGACCTCTCCGACGGGCTTGCCGCTGGCCTGCGCCTGAGGGGCGGGCACCCCGCCGGGGGGCCCGCCGCTGGCTTGTGCCGGCGGCGCGGCCTCGTCGCTGACGCCCGGGGCGGGCAGGGGGAACTCGACCACGAAGCTCGCTCCCTGCCCGGGCAGGGATTCCACCGCGATGTGGCCGCCGTTGACCTCGACGAATCCCTTGGCGATGGCCAGTCCCAGTCCCGAGCCCTGATGGGCCGCGGCCGCCGAGCGATAGAAGGGCAGGAAAACGCGCTCGTGCTCGCCGGGAGCGATGCCGGGACCCCGATCGACGATGCGCACCCGGATCCTCTCGCCGACCGCGCGGGCGCGGACCGAGACGGGCTGGCCGTCGGAGTAGCGCGCGGCGTTCTCGAGCACGTTCACGAACGCACGCTCTAGCTGCCCGGCATCCCCGCGCAGCAACGGCAGCCCTTCCTGCAGCGAGGCGACGAAGGTCGCCCCGTTCGTTTGCACCTGCTCGATGGCCTCCTGCAGGACCTCCTCCAGCGAGTAGGAGGCTTGGCGCGGCTCCAGGTGCCCGGCCTCCAGCAGCGACAGGTCGAGCAGCTTCTCGATCAGCCGCCACAGCCGCGTGCCCGATTCGAGCACCACCTCGCGGACCTCGGCGATGCTCTCAGGGTCCGAGGTGGACCGATCCAGCGCCCCGGCCGCGGTCAGAATGGCGGTCACCGGCGTGCGCAGGTCATGGGAGACCGACCGCAGCACCGCTGTCTTCATCTCGTCGCTGCGCCGCAGTGCCGCCGTCTCGACCACCTCGCGCTGCAGCTCGGCTCGGTCGCGGGCGGCACCCAGGATCGACCCCAGCGCCGGGACGATCTGCTCGGCGACGCGTGCTCGCTCGGCGTCAGCGAGCGAAGCGCCCAACCGCAGCGTGCCCACCCGCGCCCCGCCGCTCTCGAGCACGTAGGCCGTGTGCCGTTCGTCGGCGGGGACCTCACGCAGCTCGATTGCCGCGGAGGACACGCCCACGGCGGCGGCCAGGCGTTGCGCGGCCACCGGCAGGGCATCCTCCAGACGGGTGGCGCTCAGCAGCAGACGGGCCAGGCTCGCGGCGAGATCAGCCTCGCGGCGACGCCGATCGGACTCCTCGGCTCGACTGCGGGCCACCTCGGCGACCAGGCCGGTGGCCGCCGCGGCGACGAGCAGCGCCACCAGCGCCACCCAGTTGCGACGGTCGCCGAGGGTCAGCGTGCCGACCGGAGGCAGGTGAAAGAAGTTGAAGGCGACGGTGCTCACCACCGCCGTGAGCACACCGAGCGCCAGCCCCCAGAACACGGACACCACGACCACGGCCACCAGGTACACGACGCCGAGCGAGATCACCGGAGCGACGTGCTCGAGGGGATAGATCACCGCGGTGGCCACCGCGATCGACACGACCGCGACGACCAGCCCCGTCAGGCGTGAGGGCCGCTCGGCCCCCAGGAACGTCGCTGAACGACTGCGCCACCACATCGCGTCCCATGATGGCTGCTCGCAGGCGTGACCCCCGAGCAAGAGAGGTGCCGCAGGCCCCCCTGCCGACCGAGCAGAGGCCGGCGCATCACAATTAGCGAGGTGGAAAGCGGGGACTCCCGACCGGCGCGGTTTGCGCGCCTTCTCCCGGGCGCCGACACGCTCACCGCCGCCGAGGCCGTGCGCAGCGTCAACCCACCGGCCGAGGCCCATGCCGGGCGTCCCCACGTCGCGCTGAACATGGTGTGCACGGCCGACGGTCGCGCCACGCTCGCCGGGCGCACCGCGCTCATCGGCAACCGCGCCGATCGCGAGCTCTTTCACCAGCTGCGCACGCGCAGCGATGCGGTGCTCGTCGGCGCCGGCACGGCCCGCGTCGAGCACTACGGGCGGCTCGTCCGCGACGCCGACCGGCGAGCTCTGCGCGAGGCCAACGGGCTGAGCGCCGACCCGCTGGCGATCATCGTCAGCGCAAGCCTGGACCTCCCCCTCCAGGCCGTCCCCCTGCTGCGTGACCCGCACTCCTCGGTGGCCATTCTCACCGCGTCCGACGGCGAGATCGCCGGGGCAGCCGCGCGTGTGCACTACCTGCGCGCGAGCGACCTGCGCGCGAGCAGCGGGACCCTTGACCTGGCGGCGATGCTCGGCCGGCTGCGCACAGAGCTGGGCGTGCGCACCATCCTGTGCGAGGGCGGGCCGCGCCTGAACGCCGCGCTGCTCGCCGAGGGGCTGGTGGACGAGCTCTTCCTGTCGATGTCGCCCAAGCTCGCCGGCGGCCCTGCGCCGCTCACCATCGTCGACGGCCCCGCGCTGGCCGAGCCCGTCGACATGGAGCTGACCTGGCTGCTCGAGTGCGACGGCCATCTGTTCCTGCGCTACGCACTGCACGCGCGTGGCGGGGGAGTCTGAGGAGCGCTTGACCCTCGTTCGAGCCGGGCATTTCCTAAGGGTATGCTCTTGGTATGACCATCCAGATAGCGGTCAAGCTGCCCGACGCGTTGGTGGGCGAGCTTGACCGGTTGGTCCAGGGGGGTGCTTTTAAGAGCCGCTCGCAGGCGATCCGCAGCGGGGTCGAGGCGATGCTCACCGTGCGCGAGCGCCAGGAACGGGACCAGCGCTACCGCGACGCGGTCGCCCGGCACCCCGAGACCGACGAGGAGATGTCCGACGCGACGCGCTTGGCGGCGGACGCGATCCGGGCCGAGCCCTGGGAGCGATGGTGGTAGGGCGCGGAGAGCTGTGGTGGGGCGAGACGCCGGACGCGGAGGGCCGCCCGTTCCTGGTCGTCAGCCGCGATGCGGCGAACGAGGTCATGGGGCGCGTCCTCGTCGCGCCCGTGACGAGCCGCGTGCGCGGACTGCCCAGCGAGCTGGGGCTCGGAGCCGACGAGGGGCTACCCGTAGAGTCGGTCGCATCGTTCGACAACCTGCAGCCGTTTCCCCAGGCGATGCTTGTCCGCCGGTTGGGGACCCTCGGCCCGCGTCTGCACGAGATATGCCGAGTCGCCGGCGCCACACTTGACTGCTGAGCCGCGTGCTGCGCGTCCCGCGCCGCAACGGCTGCCCCGCGGCGCCTTGAGAAAGGTTCACGCGACCCGTGGATGAGCTCGATGCCGCGCGCGAGTGCGTGATGGCCGTCGGGGTCCGCCGCACGACGTTCTCAGACGTCGCGCGACGCGCTGGGGTCAGCCGCATGACCCTCTACCGGCGCCACCCCGATCTGCAGAGCGTGCTGGCGGCCCTGATGGCGCGCGACCTCGGAGCGATCGTGGCCGAGTCCCAGGTCCACGTCACTGATCTGCCCAGCGCCCGTGAGCGCCTGGTGGCCGCGTTCGTGAGCACGGTCACGGCCATGACGGCGAGCCCACTGGTGCTGCGCATCCTGGAAGTCGACCCCGAGCTGCTGCTGCCCTACGTGGTCGAGCGCATCGGTGAGACCCAGCGCCTGGTGCTGGGCGTGCTCGAGCGCTACATCGGCGAGGGCCAGGGCGACGGGTCGATTGGCCCGGGCGATCCCGTGGCCATGGCCGCGTGCCTGGAGCTCACCGCGCGCGGCTTCGTCTTCTCGGCCCGGGCGAGCGAGCACGCGTGTGAGCCGGGGCGCGCAATCACTGAGCTCGAGTCGATGCTGCACGCTTACCTGACCCCCGCGGCGTGACGGACCGTCGCTTAGCGTGCGCCGACCGCGACCCCACCCGCGCTGGCGATCGCGTGTTCGGCGGCCGGGCGCGCGACCTCGGCCCACGCGTCCACGAGGGACAGCCGCGTGCGTCGCTCCAGCAGGTCCTCGACGGTCAGGGCGCCCTCGGCGTGCACGCCCCACGCCAACTCCACCCCCAGCACCGGCACCCCGGGAGCGACCGGACTCAGCAGGTGAGGGTCGCCGTTGGCCAGCGCAGCCACGGCGCCCGCCTCGGCCCCGTAGCGCCGAACAAGGCGACCCGGAACGCCGCGCGGTAACGCGCCCACGGCGCCGAGGAGCGGCAGGTCCCGCGTGCGACACGGACGCTCGGTCACGCGGTTCACGACCTCCTGGGCCATCCTTCGGTAGGTGGTGAGCTTGCCCCCGAGAACGGTGAGCAGTCCGCTGTCACCCTGCACCACGGCGTGGCGGCGCGACAGGTCGGCCGTTGCTCCCTGCGCGCCGGCGAGCAGCGGGCGCACCCCGGCGAAGCTGCCCACCACGTCCGCGCGCGACAGCGACCGCTGCAGTCCCCGCGACAGGGTGGACAGCAGGAAGGCGATCTCGCCCTCCTCGGCCCGAGGGACCTCGGGCAGCGGCCCGTCGAGCGGGTCATCGGTCAGGCCCACGTAGATGAGCCCGTCCGGATGGGGCAGGGCGAAGACCCAGCGGTTGGGGTGTCCGGGTACGGGGACGGTCATGGCCGCGGTTGGGTTGCCAAGCGTCCACGCCTCGATGACCACGTGCACGCCCTTGCTCGGTCGCAGCCTGCTCTCCGGGGCGAGCCCGTCCGCCCAGGCGCCGGTGGCGTTGATGACCGTCCGCGCAGCCACGTGGAGAGTGGACCCGGTCAGCTCGTCGCGCACGTCCGCGCCGTCGCCGTCGGCCCGCAGCACCCTGGCCCGGGTGATGACCCGGGCGCCGTGAGCCGCGGCGGTCCGGGCCAGGCCCACGACCAGGCGCGCGTCGTCCTCGAGCTGCCCGTCCCAATTGAGCAGTCCGCCGCGCAAGCCTGCTCGGGCGACGCCCGGGAGCAGACGCGCCGTCTCGGGCACACCGACGCGACGCGCGCGCGGCAGCGCGCTGTGGGGGGTCCCGGCAACCATGCGAAAGCCGTCTCCCAGACGCTGCCCGAGATCGACCAGCAGTGCGTCGCGGGCGCCCAGGTCACGACCGAGGGGCATGACCATCGGCAGCCGACGGACCAGGTGCGGCGCGGTGCGGCGCAGCAGCACGTCGCGCTCCTGGGCGCTCTCGAGCACCAGCGCCCAGTCGCCGCTGGCCAGATAGCGCAGACCACCGTGCACCAGCTTGCTCGACCACCGGGAGGTGCCGTGTGCGAGGTCGCACTTCTCGACCAGCGCCACCGACAGACCTCGCGAGGCAGCGTCCAGCGCGACGCCGCACCCGGTCACGCCACCGCCGATGACCAGCACGTCGACTCGCTCGCCGCTCAGGGCGTCGAGGTCCTGCGCACGCCGCCGCGCGTCGAGCTGCCCCGGAGGACCCTCTGAGTGACGCTGTGACAATACCTGACACACTGTAACCTATGGTCAAGGCGATGGCGCACGCGGGGTGGGGAGACCCGGCGCGCCGCCCCGGGATCCCCGCACACGCCCGCCGTTGGCTCGAGCAGCAGCTGAGCCCTGGCGTCCCCGCGGTGCCTGTTCCCCTTGCCGCCGTGCAGGTCGCCCCATCAGCCCTGTCGAGCACCGCGCGGGCCGCTCTGGTGCAGGCGATCGGCGAAGCGCACGTACTCGACGACCACGACAGCCGGGTGGTGCACGCCGGGGGCAAGAGCTACCTGGATCTCCTGCGCATGCGCACCGGCAACGTCGAGGCTCCGGATGCGGTACTGGTGCCCGGCTCAGCCCGGGAGGTCGCGGCCATCCTGCGCGTGTGTACCGAGCGCGCCGTGGCGGTGGTGCCCTTCGGGGGCGGGACGTCGGTAGTCGGTGGCGTCGCCGCGCAACGCGGGCGCGCCGATGCGGTGGTCAGCCTCGATCTGCGCCGCCTTGACCGCCTGATCTCCGTCGATGAGCAGTCGCTGACGGCCGTGCTCGAACCCGGCCTGCTCGGCCCGGCCGCCGAGGCACTGCTCCACGAGCGCGGTCTGACCCTGGGCCACTTCCCCCAGTCCCACGAGTACGCGAGCATCGGCGGTTATGCGGCCACCCGCTCGGCGGGCCAGGCGAGCACCGGCTACGGACGCTTCGACGAGCTGGTGGTGAGCGCGGTCCTGCAGACGCCGGCCGGCGAGCTGCGCGTCGGGCGCGGTGCGCCCAGCGCGGCCGGGCCGAGCCTGCTGGCGCTGATGCTCGGCTCCGAGGGGGCCTTCGGCGTGTTCACCGAGCTCGAGCTGCGTGTTCGCCGCCGCCCCGCAGTGCAGCGCTTTGAGGGCCTGTTCTTTCGTACCTGGGATGAGGGCTGCGCCGCGCTGCGCGAGCTGGAGCAGTCCGGCACGGCGCCGGACGTGGCCCGCCTCTCTGACCCCGAGGAGTCGCGGGTTCACCTTGCCCTGGCCGGCAGCGGGGGCGCCAGGGGTCGCCTTGGTCGGGCGGCGCTGGCCCTGCGCGGCTACCGCCCTGGGTGCCTGGCCATCCTGGGCTGGAACGGGACACCGCCGTCGGTGCGTGCGCGCCGCGCGGCGGCAATCAGCGTAGTGCGCGTCCACGGCGGGCTGGGGGTGGGGACGTCGGTAGGCGATCGGTGGGCGCACGGGCGCTACGGCGCCCCCTACCTGCGCGACGACCTGCTCGACGCCGGCGTGCTGGTGGAGACGCTTGAGACCTCCGCGCGCTGGTCGGCCCTGAGCGCCACCCGCAACGCGGTGCGCGGGGCGGTGCACGAAAGCCTGCCCGGGGCGATCGTGATGTGCCACGTGTCACACCTGTACGAACACGGCGCGTCGCTGTACTTCACGGTTCTGGCCGGGCGATCGGACAGCGACCCGGTCGGCCAGTGGCAGCGCGCCAAGGATGCCGCGAGCGCCGCGCTCCTCGCCGGCGGGGCCACGATCACCCACCATCACGGGGTGGGCACCGAGCACCGCCCCTACATGGGCGAGGAGATCGGCGACCTGGGCGTCGAGATCCTCCGCGCGGTCAAGTCCGTGCTGGACCCCAGCGGGACGCTGAATCCGGGCAAGCTCATCCCCTGATCGGCGTCGTCGCGCGGTGCCGTGCCCTAGCGCTGGGGGGTGGCGCGCTACCGCGCGCCCGGCCTCGCGTCTTTCGCCGGAGGTCGGCTGCTCGGCCCCGCGGCCACCTTTCGGGAGGCCCTGGCGGCGACCAACGCAGCGTGTAGACACGACCGGGGCGCGCTGTCTACGGCCCGTAGACAAGTTTCGGGGTCGAACCAATCTCAGGTCGCCAGCGCGCTTGTGTCGTCGACGGCCGGTGGACGGATGAAGGTGTGTTTCCTTTCGTCTACGGCCGGTGTCCGGTTGAAGGTGCTTTCCTTTCGTCTACGGTCGGTGGACGGTTGAAGGTGCTTCTTTCGTCTACGTGCGGTAGACGTACTGAAGTGGCAGCGTCTACTCCCTGCGTTGGCCGGCGCGCGACACACCCCCCACGCTCCTTTTCGCGCTCGTGCCCCTGCTCGACCGCCGGGGAGGCGCCGCCGAGAGCGTCGTCGCCGGTCGCTACGTGCTGGGCGACGGGACGCTGTCGCGCGACCGGCTCGGTGGCGTGGCCGGCAGCGGTGGCCGGCCGACGGGCGGCGAGCTCAAGTGCGACGGTGTCAACGCCGACACCGTCTTCATCGCCGCGGGACCGGCCATCGGCGTCGAGCTCGGGACGGGAAGGTCGTCCATCCGACCGCCTGATCTCCCTTGGGCGGCCTGCCCCAGTCAACTCCCGACCTGGACACGCTCGGCTACTTCGACGCCCGCGGAGCACGTCACTGGCCGGACGTCTACCCCGACCTCAACCTCGGCTAGTCGGGGAGGGTGCGATCGCCGCTAACGGCGGTGGCCGATGAGCAGTCGCATCCCGGCGTCGTAGGCGTCGAGGCGGCGCAGGTGTCCGTGGCGGACGTCCCACGTGCCATTGCGCAGATCCTCCCCCACCGCGCCGACCACGCGCTCCACGACGGCGTCGGTCATGCGCGCGAAGCCGGATGTAGCGCCGCGCGCCTGTGCATCGAGTACGCGCTCGGGATGGGCCCAAAACGAGCCGAACGTCCAGTCCGGGGTGTCACGCGCGATCGGCAGCGTCTCGATCTGCGTGTCCCCGCCGAGCCACGCAGCGATCTCATCAGGAGCCGGAAAGATGCGCTGGTCGAGGTCAGCGACCTCGGGTAGGTAGTCGGCGTTCAGCCACATCTTTGCGCTGACCCGCGGGTCGTAGGTGAGAATGACCACCGGCCCGCGAGCGACGCGGCGCAGCTCCTGCACGCCGCGCTGCCGATGATCGCCCCAATGGTGGAGCGTGAGGATCGCCAGGGCGGCGTCGACACTGCCGTCGCGCAGGGGCAGCTCATCGGCGTGAGCGCGGATCGCCGGCGCGAGCTCGCCCGGGCGCTGGCTGGCCATCACGTCACTGGGTTCGATGGCGATCACGTGGCGGTCGCGCGGCTCGTATGAGCCGGTGCCCGCGCCCACGTTGACCACCGTGCGCGCTTGCCCCAATGCGGCGCCGATCCGCATCCCCAGCGCCGGATCCTCCCGACGCGTACGCGCGTAGCCGCGCCCGATCTGGTCATAGAGCGGCGGAGCGCGCTCGCCCTCCGGCTCCGGAGCATCGGCTCGCTCACCGTCCGCTGGTCGCCGCAACGACGCTGCGAACGCCGTCGGCCAAGCCGCGGGTCGTGAAGCACATGGGCTCGGCGAACTCCTCCATGGCCAGCGTCTGTTCTCAGTCGGCATCGGCCGCCGCCCCCAGCAGGGGCTTGGCGATGGGCAGGGCGTAGGGCGGGAGGGCGGAGATTCGATCACACTAGGCCAATGCCCGGGCGAGCCCGAGTTCGGCGAGCGGACCCTCGATCGGCTCGTTGACGCGGTCGAGCTCAGCCAGCAGACCTGGAGAAAGGTTGCCCTCGCGCAGATTGCGCCGGCTGAGCTCGGCCAGCAGCAGGGCGTCTTCGCGCTCGGCCAGGCAGAAGTCATAGACGGCCAGCGCGACACGCACCGCGCGCTGCACCGGATCCCCGGTTGCCAGCGCCGGGGCCAACGCGGCATGGCTGCGGCGCAGCGCGCGCAGCCACAGCCGGGCCAGCAGCTCGTCCAGCGAGCCGAAGCGGTGATAGATGGAGCCGACGGGCGCACCGCCCACGTGCGCGATCGCCGCCAGAGTCACCCCGCGAGCGCCGCGATCGGCCACCACCCCGCGCGTGGCGTCAAGGATCAGGCTGGACGCGTAACGCTCAGGGCGGGCACGGAAGAATTAGAGCAGATGCTCTATTAGCGCCAAAGGCCTGCGCCGGGCCACAAAAGGGTTTACCGTGTGTGCGTAATGCGCGCAGGGTTCCTGGTCGCGGTGGTGGTGGCGCTTGTCTCGCCAAGCGCAGCGGCCGCTCGTGGGGCCTTCGTGGTGGGGGCCGGCCAGGCCCCCGGGGTCGCCGTAGACGCTGCCGGAGTCACCCACATCGCGTTCAATGCCGCCTACCCCTCGCCTGCCGGTCCGGGACAGCCACTCATGTACTGCGCGCTGCGCCCGGGAGTAAACACGTGCGCCGCGCGGCCCATCCTCATCGACAAGGCGATCCCGGAGGCGCAGCCGGCCCTGGTGCACACCGGCCCCGCGGCCGGACAGGTGGACGTGATCTCCAACCGCCTGGAGCGGGATGGCCTCGACTCTCCCGACGTGCTGGTGCGCTCGGTCAACGCGGGCGCGACGTTCGGACGCTCGCTGGACCTCGGCTCCGAAACCTACTTCGCCGGCGCCTTTGGACCCGACGCCACCGTCACCCTGGCCGACGCCAACCGCATCAGCGGGGTGACCGTCCAGCGCTTCGCGCTGACCGGTCCTGTGGTCACCACGCAGGCATTGCTGTGGCCCGGCCAGGCGCGCGGTTCCAACCAGGAGGTGGGCTACTCGGGCCGCACACCGGTGGTCATCAGCGGCGGGGCCAGGGACAAGATCGCCTGGAGTGCCTGGAGCGGCAGGGGCGACTCGAGCAACGCCGCCACCTGGTCGGCACCCAAGCGGATTGTGAGCGCGAACTACTACTCACTCGCGAGCGGACCGCGGGGGCTCTACCTGCTCAACGAGCGCTTCCCGCGTGATGATCGCCTGCAGGTGCGCCACTTCAACGGCAAGGGGTTTCCCACCACGGGCACCATCCGCCCGGTGGCCCGCCGCAGCGGGGTGATCGACGACGCCCTCGTGCAAGACTCGCGAGGCCGGTTCGTCGCCGTCTGGTACGCGGACGTCACCGACCAGATCCGGGCGAGCGCCTCCAGGGACGGGCGCCACTGGGCACATCCGGTCACCCTGGCCACGGGAGTACCGCTCGTGAACGGCCTGACCGCCGCGATCGGTCCGAACGGCAAGGGCATGGCGGTGTTCGGCCAGAACGCGGGCAACGTCGTGCGCGCCACCCGCTTCGATCTCAAACGCCTGCTGCGCCGCTGACGCGGGCGAGCCTCGGCTCGGAGCGCCCCCTGGCCGGGCGAAGCCGGGGTCGGTCAGACGAACGGGTCTCGGACCTCGATGCCCTCATAGCGACGGAGGTCGCGGTCGCGCGTGTAGACGGTGGCGACGCCCTGCTGGCGCATAAGAGCGACCAGGTGCGCATCGGGCACTTGGTTGCCGCGCGCGTGCTGGCCGGCAGTCGCAGCAAACAGCCGCCAGAAACCGCTGGCCTCGCCACCCGTGCGCACATGCGGGCGCTCAAGCAGCGACGCGATATTCGCCGTAGCCTCGGCAAATGCGAGCGGGCGCGGCAGGATCCCCGGGTGGGTGACGATTCGCAGATAACCCATGATCGTCGGCCAGAACAGGTGGACGAGGTCGGGCCCGGTGGCCAGACGCTCGATTAGGGCTCGGGCGGCCCCGTGCGTCGAGTCTGCATCGTTGGAGGCGTAGACGAGCACGTTGGCGTCGACGGTGACGCTCATGAGCCGCGATCGAGCAACGCCCGGAGGGCCTCCTTGTCCTCTAGATCCACCGCCGGGACTCCGAGATCACGACTCGTCCAGCGCACGG
>JAABUQ010001017.1_pt1 | contig 63160 bp, 59 predicted proteins | sample 5560001 | NCBI WGS metagenome assembly JAABUQ01 (sample SAMN10711888, study PRJNA513371) | rock metagenome | isolation source: Antarctica rocks | place: Antarctica: Victoria Land, Finger Mt nord | collected 2015-12-18
GCTCACGCTCTTCGGGGGCGGCGTCAATGGAGGCATACGAGCGGGCGGTGGCCCCGCCGGCCTTTGCCAGCACATTGGTGATGGCCGCCGTCAGGCTCGTCTTGCCGTGGTCCACATGCCCGATGGTGCCGATGTTCACATGCGGCTTCGAACGATCAAACTTTGCTTTTGCCATAATTCAGATTCCTTGAAAATTCGTTTCTTTGTTTCGTTTTCGGTTTTTAGTGCCCGCACGAGGAATCGGACCCCTGCCGTTTCGGGAACACTGCTTCCAGTGTAACCCTGAGCGGCCCCGCCAGGTTCCGGGCAAAACGCAGATTCTGTCCGTGTCGCTGATTATACCCCACTCTGCCGCGTTATGCAACCGTTCCCGCGCTGCAACCCTCCGTGGTGTGGTACAATACGCCAAGAGGATTAACTGATGGCTCATCAAATGACGCTGGAAGAAGCCGCCGCTCGGCTGCCGGAACTTATTCGGCAGGGGCAGGAAATTATTTTGCTGAACGGGCTGGAACCTGTCGCAAAGCTGACGCCGCTCGGCGATGATGCGCCTTCAGCCCATGAAATCGCCGCTCTGGCAATGGCTGGCGGTGCATTTGACTGGCTGGCCGACGAGCCGGATTTGTATGAGGACGCTCCGGCGGATGCCGCGATTGCAGTACGCGAAAGGCTCCGGCAGTGGCAGCAAGAGTGCGGCCTGCCCGCTCGACTCGATGGACAAGCTCACACTCCCATTGAAGCCTTGTTCGCAGAATGGGATGCGGAAGACTCGCACCTGGCACCGGAAGAAGCGTTCGCCGAACAGCAAATAGGGGCAGACGCTCACCTGCTTGCTTGAACCGGCTCGTAGTGCAGCACCATCATCTGCTCGGCACGGAGCGGTAACAAGGCGTAAGTTTTCCCCTCTGTAGACACGAACTCCACTTCATACGCATCCGGCGCAAGCTGTTCTACCACGGTCCCGACCTGACCGCACACTAATTTTTGCTCCGGCAAGTCCTGTGTCAAAGTCACGGCATCAAGAACGCTGATATTCTGGTTCATCTTCTTTTCCTTATCTCCATCGTTCACAGCACATAGCAAGTCGTCAAGCGCGGCAAGACCTCGTCTGTCAACACAATCCAAGCGCTTCGTATTACTACGACACCTTCGGTGACGATGCCAACCGTATCAAGGCTGTAGAGGTTGATCGAGAAATCAATCTGGTAGCGTTGCCCATATCGGTCTTTTTCTTTTACAACCGCTTGATCCAGAAGGGCTGCATTGAGCAGCATTTGCCTGAGACGCCCAGCGTCTTTGACCGTAAAGCCTAGCGCCGAGGCAAAGACTTTGGCTTTGTGCTTCCCAACCGGATGGTTTGGGTTTAGGCAGTAGTCGCGCAGCTTGGCAATGTCAACGATTGCCTTTTCGTTTTCCGGCAGGAACATGATTATACCTCCTTGTCATCTCATCCGTCTTACCCCGCCGTCCCCTCCACCACCGCAATCTCCGCCTCCGTCAGCCCGTACAGGTCATAGACCAGCTTATCTATCTGCGTGTCGGTCGCCTCAATCTGCGTTTGCAGCATATTCTTTTCCGTCGTCAGCCGCGCCGCCGCCTTGTCTTTGTGCAGTGTCAGCATCCGCTCCACAAGCTGCACCATCTTGTCATGCTTGGCCTTCTCCGCTGGCTTGGCGAAGTCTATGGCGTAGATTGGTAATTGCCCAAGCTGCCTCGCTTGGATTTCCGAAAACACCGTTTTTGTCGACTTTAGGAATGTCACATAATAGAAGTTTAACAACTTGGAGTTTATGAGGCCAAGTAGATACCTCAACTTCAAGTCGCTCGTCGCATTCGGAGTTATTACCACCAGCGTGTTGAGAGCATAAAATTTTTGGTCATCGTATGTAGCTATAAGGCGATCCCCAACTCGCCGGAAGAAAATCTTCTCGGCCTCAAATATATCTTTGCGTTTGCAAGAGTGAATGTTATTTACGTCATAAGCCAGATAATATCCAGACCAGTTTAACTGGAACCGATTGATGTTTCGCCCATCAATCACGGGCTTGTAGTTTTCCGCCGCTTGCTCTTGAAAAAGTGATTTACTTCGGTCGTGTTTTAGAGCAATGGCTTGATTGATATTCGTTAGTGAACTTAAAGAAACGCCTGCTTTGTCAATCTTATCTTTAATAACCAGATCATCGCTGTTAGCCCTCACCAAAAAGGCATTGTGGTAACTATCGACGTACAGGTTTTGAGTAATGTCACGAGTTTTGGTAGCAAACGTCTTATTATCAAAGTCAACTAGCAAAACATTGTTATCACGAGGGGCAGAGCGCTTTACAATGATTATGGTGGTTTCGACTACAGCATTAGAAAACACTGGGTATTGAAACGATGTCAAGCTTTGAATTTCGTTTTTGAGGATTTCTTGCCGTAATGACTGATAGTAATCCTGGGTAAGAATTGTGTTTGGGATAATGAACCCCAGTAAACCCTTGTTTGATTGCAGGTCTGTTAAAGACTTTGCTGTAAACAAGGCATATGTGTTTAGCCGTCCCATCGAAGATGAATACTTCTTTGTCAGATAACTGTTTATACTGTCATCGAAGTAGTCAGCCATTGATAATTGGACATACGGCGGGTTGCCGATGACGGCGTCGAAGCCGCCGCTTGCCATGATTTTGGGGAAGGCTTTGGTCCAGTCAAATGTGTTGATTTTTAGCTGGGCCTCCAAATCAAACAAGGCCATGTCTTTATCGGCGTAGAAGTCCGGGCCGATGAGCGAATTGCCGCACTTGATGTTATGCTCTAAATCCGGCAGCGCCCGCTCCTGATACAAAGACAGCGTGTTGTCAATGAGCTGCGCCGACTCCCCTTCCAGGACTTTCAGCAGCAAGGACAGCTTGGAAACTTCCACCGCCTGCGTGTCAATGTCCACGCCGTAGATGTTGTTCAAGAGGATGCGCTTCTTTTCCGCCGTGGTCAGACGCCAAATCTCACCCAGCGCCGGGTCTTTCCTGAAGAGATAAATGGTGGCCTTTCCTCGCGCCCACTTCTCTTTTCCATTCTCCAGGTAGTAGCGGAGGTGCCAGTCCAAAAGGAACTGATACGCGCCGATGAGAAACGACCCGGAGCCGCAGGCGGGGTCTAAAATTGTCAGCTTGGAGACCTGGGCGGGGGTCTTGCCGTCTACCAGCTTGCCGACAGTATTGCGGACAATGTAGTCCACAATATAAGTGGGCGTGTAGTAGACGCCGCCGGCTTTTTTAACTTCCGGCTTGTCCTCCACTTCCGCCGTGTGGCCGGAGATACGGATGACTTTGCCGAGAAACTGCTCGTAGACCTGACCCAGAATGTCGGCGGGGAAGACCGAGAACTCAAATGGGCTTTCGGGATAGTAGACGCTGGCGATGATTTCTTTCAGTGTCCGGTCGTCTATTTTCAGGTGCGGGGTTACATCGTCCGGCGCTTCCCGGTGGGGGTCGTGGCCGAAGTGGAACAAGCCCGAATTGTAGCGGGAGTCGGCCCGGTGGAACACGTCGAGAAGGCGCGGGTAGACCGGGCCGCCTTTGTTTAACAAGGGCTGAAGCAGGAAGTCCGGCTCCGCCCCTCGGTCCTCGGAAATCCGCAGGAAGATGAGGCGGTCAATGATCATCTGGACCGCGTAGTTCAGCTCACGCGGGCCTAAGTCTGGGTTCAGGTGAACGATGTTGCGGGCCAGCTTTTCCCGCCAGCCGGAGATTTCGGCCAGGAACGCCTTGTCCACGGGAACGGCAATCCGCTTCGCGCGGCTCTCCTCGGCGTAGCGGTCGAACGCGCCGGAGAAGACGGCATCGCGGGAGAACCGGGCTTTGAGGCTGTCCCACTTCTCGGCGTAGTCGCCGAACTTGAAATACTCTAGGCGGGCGCTGCGGGCGGAGTCCTTCTGCTCCGGGGCAACCCGCGTGTCATAAACCGCGAACTCTTCAAAGTTTGTCAGGATCGAGAGCGGCAGCTTGGCCGTCCAGCCGTAGCGGCGGATTTGGTAGGCGGGCGACTGCTCCAAATCCAGCGTGACTATCGGCTTCTTGGTCTCCAGGAAAAACTTGCGGTCGCCGCCGGTGCGGAAGCTGTAATCCGGGGCTTTGGTGCGCCCGGCGATCTTGATTTTGTCTTCGTGAATAACTTCCCGGTGCAGCTCGGACAGCCCGGCGGCATTGTCCATGTCCCAGCCAAGCGCGGCAAACAGCGGATTGACATAATCAATCCGTGTCTGCGTTTCGTTGTAGTGGCCTTTGTGATAGTCGCTGCGGTTCTTGGCAAAGTTTTCGATAAGCTGGGCGACGGGGTCGGGAAGCGGCATGATGAGTTCCTATGAAGAAGGGGAAAGGCCCCCCTGCCCCAATTCTGGGGAGCCAGAGTCCGAAGAAGGCGGAAAAGGGGGCGCGGCAAGCAGCGCCCCTACGTTCCGTGCATATCTGACTCCCCCATCATTGGGGGCGGGGGGCTACTGATCCTTACGCATGGCGGCAAGTTCGGCTTTGCGCTGCTCGCCCAACGCTTCCAGCGACTTCTGCCAGCCGGCTTTGTAGGGCCGCAGGGTTTCGACAAGCACGGTCGCAACCGCGAGGTTGCGGAACCATTTGTGGTCGGCGGGGACAACGTACCACGGGGCATGGGGGGCGGCGGTCGCGCCGAGGGCATCCTCGTAGGCTTTAGCGTAGTCGTCCCAAAAGCCGCGCTCTTTCCAGTCGGCAGCGGACAGCTTCCAGGCTTTTTCCGGGTCCTGTTCCCGCGCCAGAAGCCGGGACTTCTGCTCGTCTTTCGAGAGGTGCAGGAAGAACTTGAGGACAATCGTATTTTCATCGGTCAGCAGCTTTTCAAAGTCGCGGATCTGGCTGTAACGGGTCTGCACGACATCGCCCGGCACCAGCTTATGAACACGGGTTACGAGAACGTCTTCATAGTGCGAGCGGTTGAAGATCGTCATCATGCCCTTCGGCGGCGTCTGCTTGTGGATGCGCCACAAAAAGTCATGACCGGCTTCATCCGGCGTTGGCACCTTGAACGACGCCACCGCGCAGCCCTGTGGGTTCATCGCCGCCATGACATGGGAGATCGTGCCGTCTTTGCCGGACGTATCCAGCCCCTGCAAAACAATCAGAACACTGTGCGTCTGCGCCGCGTACATCCACTCCTGTAAGCTGCTGAGTTCTTTGCCGAGGTCCGCAAGCGCCGCCTCGCTCGCGTCTTTGCTGACCCCTTTGCCGCCGCTGTCGTCCGGCGCATAGCCGCTGAGAGTGATCTTTTGCTCCGTGTCGAGCTTGACCGCGTAGCCTTTGGCATCTTTGCTTGTTTCTGCTTTACTCATGTTGTATCCCCCTGCCCCATTGTAGCACACGCAGAAACCACCTGAAACGCCACGCGGAGCCTTTTCAAAGACGGCGGCGTCACGCTTGTATCCCTGCACGGCAGCGGAGATTCAAAGGAGCAACCAGCCATGACAATGAAGCATAGCGCAACGCTATTCGGCCTCGCCGCGCTTGCCGCCGGCCTGCTCGCCGCCGTTCAGCCCGTGTCCGCCGCCGGCCTGACCCACCCGGCGTCCCTCACCCGCACCGTCGCCGACCATGACGACAGCCGCAACTAAAACGACTGCGATAGTAACAGAGGCAACCGCCGCGATTTTCCAGCGTGAGCAGCAAATCCGGCATGACCGAATCCTGCGCCGCCAGGAAGAGTACAGCCGCGAACAGGAGACTCGCCGCGAAGAGCTTCGCCGGGAACAAGATCGCCGCCATGACGACCATCGCGACTTCCGCCGCGATGACCGGCACACTGACAACAGCCGTGAGAACCGCTAAACGCAAAACCGCCGGAGGCTAATAGCCTCTGGCGGTCACTTCAAACCAATCCGTAACTCGACCGATTCATAAGCATCAAACAGCGCGGTTTCCTCCGCTGTGGGAACCTGAAAGATAACCGCACTTCGCACCAAATCTTCTCGTGTGGGCGGCGGGTCTTCCATGCCCCGACGCTGAATTCGCTCAAACAAAACGTCTACCGACGCGGTCAAGTAGTGCAGCTCCACAGCCGCGCCCAGCGCCCTGGCTTCAAGCCGCAGCGCATCACGCTCCGATTTGCCCCATGTTCCCCATTCAATAATAACCGTCTGCCCTAACGCCAGCAAGTCCTGACCCAGCTTCCATTGCAGCGCTTCAATCTGGGCGCGTCGCTCCTCATCGTGCAAACTGAGTGAAAGCGCTTGCATCCACTCATCCGGGCAGAACCGGACTGCGCCCAGCGTCTCTTCCAGCCTCTTTGCATGAGTGGTTTTCCCCGACCCTGGCAGACCACACACAATGATCAGTTTAGGGGCTGCTATGGCTTTTTGCATGACAGTGTTTCTCCATCGGCAAGTATACCCCGCAAAAACAAAACCGCCGGAGGCCAGTGGCCTCCGGCGGTTCTTGTCTACTTCAGCAGACGCAGGAGGCCGGCTTGCTCAAAATGATGGTCATTGGTGAAGGCCGAGGCGATGCCCCTCTGCTCCATGACAACAAAGCTGGCGCAGTCTACCAGACTCCAAAGCTTGTCCGGCCTATTCTGGAAGAGGTGATGAGCCGCTGCATCAAGGGCCGGATTAATGTGAACGACTTCCACCCAAGTAGCAGCCCAAATTGAATTCAAGATGGCGATTTGCTGAGGACGCGGGACGCGAAGCGGACTGGTGAGCAATGCGGAAACCTCATTGATCACATAATTGGTCGTGACAACAAGCGTCCCATCGGCCTGCCACTGCCGCAGGTAAGCCGCTGCGAGAGAGTGGTAGGTTTCCGTGCGGACAAAGGCGCTGGCCCAGCCGGAGGTATCGGCGAAAACTTCGCTCATTTGTGGGTCTCGGCTTGCAGAGAGTGACCCAAATACTCATCGTGACGACTGGAAATATCGGTCACATCAGAGGCGACCGAGCCGAGCAATTTCAACAGCGGGTCTTCCAGTGCCGTCTGGACTGCACTCGCGGCGAGTTGCGTCAGCAACGCCTCCAGCGTGCTGGAACTGCGCCGCGCTCTGTCAAGCAGCGGCACATAAATCTCATCGGGTAATTCTAAAGTCAATGTGTGCAAGGTGCTGGCCTTTCGCGCTTCATGCCGCCATTGTACCTCACATCTAATAAAACACAAATAACCGCCGAAGGCCATTAGCCTCCGGCGGTTCTTCTGCTAACGTGCCTAGACAGCATAAGCAGGCTCGTGATGCAGAACCAGCAAATGCTCGGCGCTCAAAGTCGCCAGCGCGTAGGTACGGCCCGCCCGATCTGCAAACTCAACTTCAAAGGCATCGGGCGCATACTGCTCCACGACAGTCCCCACTTGCCCACGCACAGGCCCATGCTCCGGCAAGTCGTGAACCAGCGTTACTACGTCGTGTTGTTTGATTCGCCCTCTCATGGCACTATTGTACTACTAATTTACTCAACATATTTGCGTGACAGTACTATTTGATGCTATCTAATGAAGGCCGTCGAAACTAATTTTGTTCGTTAACCGAAACGTACCATGCCCGTTCAGGCAGTGCTTTACATGGTCCATATGGTTATAGTTAGGAAACAAAATGCATTCAGGTGTGCCAATTTGCCGCCCACTGCAATATATCATGCCTGAACAGGAAGTCAACATAGTGCGGTGTGTATGAAATAGCCCATCTGGCTGTGTCTGCACAACTGCCGTTCCATCAGCCGACAATACGAACTTCTCGCTGCCATACAAAGCTGTCACAATAGATTCTTCATCAGCAAGCGCGTTCAAGCTAGGAAACTGAACAGCAACCAGGTTAAGTTGCTGAGGTCCTGGAGGAAAGCCGAAGGTTCCGCGAGCATCTTTCAGACGATTTAAGAGACGCATCTGTATCCGCGTATAATCCTCTTCTTGGACGAAAGAAGGATCATCAGACGCGCTGTAGATAATACCTTCCCTAATGCCAGGTTCACTCGCCTCTAATAAGGTAATCCATATCTTGCCACGCTGATCCGAATCTTCGAATTGATATTCTTGCTCTAACTCCATTTGCTGCCACTGGCTAATGAACCAAGACCGAAATTCAAGGAATGTTTTTGCATCTGCTTTGGTGCTAGGTTGAATTTCAATAAGACAGCCAGGCGAGACAGCAGAAAATGTAGTCTCTGCCCACGCCAAGAACTCTTCCAAAGGCAGTTCACTGTGAATGTTTAAGATATTCTTGCACTGAATGTCAGCACGAAATGCTGTATTTAGAATGGTGATGTCACCAGGCTTTGTTGCTGCGCCATCTTGTTGTTCAGAACGAACTGTAGATAATGGAAAAGCATTCATAGCCGCCAATGCTACCTCAATTTCTAACAAAAAGCCATTTACAGTTCCAAGATTTCCCATATCATTGAGGAATGATTTGACGGTCAAATTCATACCCGCACTGTCAAGCGCGTTAAGACTGTTGTTGAGCCAGTCCAAGCCGCTACCTTGTTTCAGTCCTGTGAGCGAGCCATGTAACTCTGCTCTAATCGCATCTTTGTAGTCCATTTGGTTCTCCCATTCTCGCTAACAATTCCCGTACTGATCCAGTGGCGTGATTGCGATATTATAGCACAGACAAGCCAAGAACCGCCGGAGGCCATTGGCCTCCGGCGGTTCTTGTGTATCTGCAAGGTCGGAACGGGGACTAGAAGCCGCCCATGCCGCCCATTCCGGGCATTCCGCCGCCCATGCCGCCACCGCCGCCGGCAGGCATCGGGGACGCCTTTTCGGGACGCTCGGCGACGAGCGCTTCGGTGGACAAGATCAGGCCGGCGATGGACGCCGCGTTCTGCAAGGCGGACCGGGTGACTTTCGCCGGGTCCACGATGCCCTGGGCGACCAGATCGCCAAACTCACCGGTCGCGGCGTTGTAGCCCTGGCCGGTGTTCTTGATCTTCTCAACGATGACGCTGCCTTCAACACCCGCGTTGTTTGCGATCTGCCGCGCTGGCTCTTCTAAGGCACGGCGGATGATGTTGACGCCGACCTGCTCGTCGCCCTCTAGGTGCAGGGAGTCGAGAGCCGAAATGATCTTGATGAGGGTCGTGCCGCCGCCGGGAACGATGCCTTCTTCGACCGCCGCACGGGTGGCCGAAAGGGCGTCTTCGATCCGGTGCTTCTTTTCCTTCAGCTCGGTCTCGGTGGCCGCGCCGACCTGGATGACAGCGACGCCGCCGGAGAGCTTCGCGAGCCGCTCCTGAAGCTTCTCTTTGTCGTAGTCGGAGTCGGACTTGTCAATCTGGGACTTGATCTGCGCGACCCGGCCCTGAATAGACGCCGCCGAACCCTTGCCTTCGACAATGGTGGTGTCGTCTTTGGTGATCGTGACACGCTTCGCCGAGCCTAAGTACGTCTCGTCCACGTTCTTAAGCTGGATGCCCAGATCTTCGGTGATGAACCGGCCATCGGTCAGGACGGCGATGTCTTCGAGCATGGCCTTGCGGCGGTCGCCGAAGCCCGGCGCTTTGACCGCAACGACGTTGAACGTGCCGCGCAGCTTGTTGACAACCAGTGTCGCAAGCGCTTCGCCGTCCACGTCCTCGGCGATGATCAAGAGCGGGCGGCCCGACCGGACGACGCTTTCCAGCACCGGCAGCATGTCCTGAATGTTCGAGATTTTCTTCTCAAAGATCAGGATATAGGGGTCGTCCAAGACCGCTTCCAGGCGCTCGGTATCGGTGACGAAGTAGGGCGAGATGTAGCCCTTGTCGAACTGCATTCCCTCGACCAGCTCCAAAGTCGTCTGGGTGCCTTTCGACTCCTCGACGGTGATGACGCCGTCCTTGCCGACTTTGTCCATCGCGTCTGCGATCAGCTCGCCGATCAGCTGGATTTTGGCGGAGTTCGTTGCAACCTGGGTGATGGACTCTTTGCCCTGCACCTGGACAGCCAAATTCTTGATCTCAGCCACGGCGGCTTCGACCGCTTTGTCAATGCCGCGCTTGACCGCCAGCGGGTTCGAGCCGGCCGCGACGTTCTTGAGACCCTCGCGGACAATCGCCTGGGCCAGCACCGTCGCGGTCGTGGTGCCGTCACCGGCGACATCGTTTGTCTTAGACGCGACTTCGCGCACAAGCTGGGCGCCCATGTTCTCAAACTTGTCTTCGACTTCAATTTCTTTGGCAATCGTGACGCCGTCGTCTACCAAAGAAGGAGAGCCGAACTTTTTCTCTAACACGACGTAGCGGCCGCGTGGTCCAAGCGTGACTTTGACCGCATCGGCCAGGGTGTTGACGCCGCGCTCCAGCGCCCGGCGGGCCTGCTCGTCGAACAGTAATTCTTTTGCTGCCATTGTGTGGTTATTCTCCTCTGAACTAGTTTAAAATGCCCATGACGTCATTGCCGGTCAGGATGATGACGTCTTCGCCGCCGACCTTGATCTCGGTCCCGCGATACTTCGCGTAAACAATCTTGTCGCCGACCTGAACGTCCACCGAACTCAGCTTGCCGTTGTCGAGGGTCTTGCCTGGCCCGACCGCGACGACTTCGCCCTGCTGCGGCTTCTCCTGTGCAGTTTCCGGCAGGATAATGCCGCCGCTAGTCTGTGTTTCAGCTTCCAGCGCCTTGATAACGATCCGGTCTCCCAGTGGTTTAAGCATAAGTGTGATGACCTCCTTCAGTGAGTGTTTTGCAGTGGGTGTCTTGTAGATTTTTGCCCGACGCCCCAAATTATACTCGAAATTGGCACTCGTGTCAAGAGAGTGCTAAAGCGGAGCAAAAAAGAGGCGGCGGCACGAATGCCGCCGCCTCTCGCAGAGTGCTGGACTACTTGTAGCCGAATGAGCTGGTCGGCGCAACTTTCGTGATGAACGTCCCATAGTTCGCCAGCAGGCTTCGCGTCGTATTTGACCGATTAGAGATGGTCTCCTGCGCCAGCCACATATTGCCGTTTTCGTCCGGCTGCGCCTGAGAATAATCACCCCAGCGTGCAATGCCCTGCGGACCGGGAACGGGATTTCCGGTAATGGGGTCCGTCTTGTAGCCCGTGAAACCGTCATCAGGCGCGGCGCCGAGGCTGGAAATCTTGATCGCAGTCGCTTTCAGGTGCGAATCGAGCGTCACATAGGCTGCACTGGGATAGAAATCCGGGCCGACCAGGGAGCAGCTAATGACCGCGCCCCCAGTGCTGTTGATGCCGAAGGAGGGATAAGACAGCGACTCTCCCACGGCATTTACATACCCCTGACGGTTGACGATGCCGGATACATTGCCGCTTCCGTCCACACTCGGCGCGACACTGAAATAAGTGAAGCCGGCATTGATATGGGCAGGCAGGTTCGCGAAGCCAGTCTCAACAGCGGAATAGAGATGTCCCAGCACATAAGTCACCTGGGTCATGCGGGTATCCCCGCTGGCAAGTCGCTCTTCTGTTGCGCCTCCGCTCATTCCGAAGGGATAAGGGCCGGCCTTTTGGAACGCCGAGAGCGGCTGTATGAATGGCTGGCTGTTAATCAATGTGTCGGTCAGGGTCAAGCTCGGCGTCTTGGTATTCAAGGACTTCGTGTTGGAGATCGCCCAGACGCTGAGCTGGTTGGACACCGAGGAGAAGACGGATGACAGGAAGTATTCTGTCCCGCCTGCCCGTGTCTCATACGCTCCGCCGGCAGGCGTTGTTGCCGGGTAAACCGTGAAACCAGCCGGGCTGTTGAACAAGTCGCCGCCGCTGAAAGAGACGACAGGCGTTCCGGTGCCGTTGAGGAGAGCGGCTTTAGAAACTGCCAGAATGCGCTGGCCGACAAAGCCAAACTGACCGGAGAGGTCAAACTGGTTAATGCTGAAATAGAACCCGTTGGCATCGGAGCCGATCTGAACATAGTCCGGCAGGATGGGAATCTGGTTCCCTTTAGGATCCGTGCCGAGTGTCGGGTCAATCGAGGTATCGAACGTGTAGAGCGTATAGCCGCCGGTCGGATCCGAGGTCTGGCTGACGGCCAAGTAAATGGCGGAGGTCCCGGTGGCGCTGCCGTCCGGGTTTTGCCCGGTGCCCCATTCCTCCACGAAGAACCGCTTGCTGGACGCATCGTAGTAAGCTCGCGGATCGCTCAGGGAGACGGATCCATATTTCCGGGTCCCGCGAATATATTCCGGCGGAAGCCCTAGGAACTGGTACATCGGCACGGGCGCAGAGGCGACGGTGCCGTCGGTTTTGTAAACGGCAATGGCATTGTTGATCGATTCCAGGACATAGCCGTTGCCGACGGCAAGCGCCTGATCCGGCGGTTCCTCGCTAAACTGGGTGTTCGTATAGACGCCCGTGCCGGCGAAACGCTGATCAGAGTGGCTGAGGCCATCAAACCCAAAAATGCTTGTTGATGCGGCGGCGCTGCTGAGGACTGGTGTCGGCGCGAAGGCTGGAAACGCGAGGGTGCTGGTGTCTCCCTGCACGGGATCGGTTGCAAGGCCGCCCCACCCTAACGTATACAAGCCGTCATCTACCGGCGAAATGCCCGTGCTGCTCAGCGGGGAAAGCTGAGAAGACATCGGGGTCAGTAGGCTCGTGCCAGTTGGCTTCACGAGGCTTGAGGCAACCTGACCATGCAGTGCCGCATGTGCTGAGACGAGCGGGGAAGTCAGCGCGGCTGCCGCGCTCATTACCATCCAAATTTTTTGCATGTTTCTCTTTCTTGTAGAAGATGTTTTAAGCAGAGACGGAAGCGGAGGCGAGAGAAGATTTCTTTTTCACCGACCAGGCCGCGCCACCCATGCCCAGCATCAGCAGCAGGCCGAGCGAGACCGAGGTCGAGGTTTCCGGCACCGGGCTTGAGTTGACCGTGATGTCGTCAATTTCGAGCGAACCGCTGTTCAGGCTGCCGACCGAGGAAAATGACAATGCACTGAACGCGGATGCCGTGGTGAGACCCGAGAATGTGTACTGGGTGAACAAGCCGTCATTGCCGGGCGGAGGGCCGTTGTAGCCGTTGGCAGTTACGGTGATCGGGGCAAGCGCTTGACCGCCGAAGGAGACGTTCAGCACGTCGCCGGGTACGTCGTCATTGGCAAAGAAAGAGATCGTGTAGAACTGGGTCGGATCGGTTGCCAAGTTCTGGGTGATGCTGTCGGTTCCAATGCCGGAGTTGAGGTACAAGCTCTTGCTGCCGTCAAAGACATAAACATCCTGGTTGTCAATCCCGACTTCGCCGGCAACAGTCCAGTTGGTGTCGAACCCGGAACCGGTGCGAAAGAAGTCGGTCGTCGTTGTTTGGCCGGGATCGGCGGACTCGAAGCCGCCGTCTTTGACGATCTGCGCGGACGCGGAGGAAGCAAGGCCGGCCAGGGCAAAAGCGGCTGCTGGCAGGAGGCTGCGGAAGAGTAGAGACATGAATGAACCTTTCGAATTAAGCATTTGGAATATCATGCTTCGGAAAATACCTGCGGCATCGGTGTCATCAGGGCATTGGGTTTGAGAGGGTGCGCGTCGTTGCGGAGTGCAGACATGATAGCATTTTTCTCCACAGTTTTGAACCATTTTCAATAACTTTTTTTACGGCAGTAACTATTCTTACAAAATGATGGCGTGTTACAACGGGATACCGGCGATGCAGGCGACCATGAGGGAGGACAGCGCCCCGCCGAACATGGTGAGCAGGCCCAGCCGCTACAAATCCGAGCGGCGGTGCGTGTCGTAGAACGCTTGGTCGGTTAGATAATCGAGGACGTCGAGGTTGGTGCAGCAGCGGCAATAATCTGACATGAAAAAGAGGCGCGACTGATTAAGCCGCGCACCCAAAAAAGTCCCCGCTCGTTCGAGCGGGGGCTTTTTGCCGTTTTCGCGTCTAGGCAGCGCACTGCTTGCGGCGCTTGACGGCCCAAACCGCCGCGCCGCCCGCCAGCAGAACCGCAAACGAAATCCAAGAAGAGGCTTCGGGAACAGGCGACAGAACTTCAAATGTTTGAAAGCCGCTTTGGTCGGTTGCGGCTGGATCTGCGCCGCCGTAGACCGTGAACTGGCCCGTGAAGGTGCCGATCTGTGCGCCGGTGTCGGTGACGGTGAAGAAATCGGTCAGGGCATAGGTTTGACCCGCTCCCAGCAGGACCGGTGCCCCGCCGAAGGTGTTGGAGAACGGCGTGCTGTCTACGATAAGGCCGAGGCCGAGCGAGTCAGGACCCCCTTGATTGATGTAAAGATCATTGGCCGTCGTATTCTTAATCGTGCCGCTGAACGTCTCGGTCTGACCAGGAAATATCGTCTGTGTGTCCGGGGCAAATGTCACCGTAAATGCCTGCGCGTGTGCGGCGGCGGGGGCGAAGATCAGGCATCCGGCGCACAGTGCGCCTGCATGTCGTAAACTAAGGGTCAACGTTCTCTCCTTGTGTTATGGGGTCGAGGGCGGGAGAGAAGTCCTCTCCCGCCGGGTTTAGTTGCGCTGTACATCCGTGCTAGGGAACGCTGACACGTGCGAAGCCGCTGAAGCTGCTGCCGGTGTAAGTGCCGGAGTAGCGCAGCGACGCATAGCCCGCCGGGACATTGGTGAATGTGACCGTCGCGCTCTGCGAATTGCCGTAGGCCGGCACCGCGCCGAGCTGGACCGGCGCGGCGGACTGGCCGTTCAGCGAGACGCTGAGTGAGGCGTTCAGGGCGTCGGCGTTGCCGATCCCGGCGGGAAAGGCCGGGCTGCCGAAGTTCGCTAAGGTCAGCCGCACTTGGATGGTGTTCGCAGAGACGCGCGTCACGGTCGGCACCAGCTTGAGGTTCGGTTTGGCGACAACCGTGGACAGCGGGGTCGTCCACAGGCCGCGTCCGTGCGTTCCGGCTCCCAGCAGACCCGTCGGGTTGCTGACGTCGAGGTCCGTCACCTGCACGGTGGGCAGGCTGCCGGGGATGCGTGTCCACGACCCGCCGTAGTTGGTGGACGAGTACACGCCGTCGTCACCAGCGACATACAGCACGCCGGACTTCTGGTCGAGCCGGACCGAGTTGAACGGGATGTCAGGCAGGTTGCTGCTGATGTTGTTCCAGGTCACGCCGCCGTTCGTCGAGCGGAAGATTTTGCCGACGGCAGCCCCGTCGAAGCGCGGGCGGGTGGCGTAAACGTCCAGCGGGTTGCCCGGATTGACATAAAAATCGCTCAGGTGGCTGCCGCCGTTCAGGACTGTGGGAATGCTGCGATCCGCCCACGTGCTGCCGCCATCGAACGTCGCGTAGACATGCGATCCAATTTCAACGTAGATGGCCTGCCCGGCAATGCCGAGAGTGTTGACATAGATGTTGGTGGGATTGCCGCTGCTGTTTTTGACCGGCGGATTATATCCGTTTTGACCGGGGGTGCCGACAGCCGTAAAGTTCTCGCCACGGTCGGTGGACAAGTACACATGATCCGTAGAAATCACGACATGTGTTGTGTTGAGCGGATCGAGCTTGAAGGGAACATAGAACGCCGCAGGCTCTTTGTCACCGGTCGGGTCCACAGACAGATTGTCATCCGGTGACGGATCATTAAGATTAATGCCGTTGCGCTTGTAGCGGAACGTCAAGCCGCCGTCATCCGAACGCTGAAGCGAGATGCCGGTAAACTCGTGATAGATTGTTTGTGTGTTTGCAGCGTCCACACGGGTGAAGCCGCCGTCACCACCGCTGATTTGGTTCCAAGCGCCGCCCGATAGCTTGGAAGTGCCGTTGTCCTGTGCACCCCCGTAGGCAACCCCGGCATTGGACGGATCAAGCGCGATACCTGTGAACTGAAGCGTGTTCAAGCCGCCGTTGATGTCGGTCCAGTTGAGGTTGCTGCCGGAAGCATCCATGTCATTGGCCGGCGGAGTGGGATTTGCAATCAGCGGGTTTTCCAGCCGCCAGATGCCGCCGTCGTTACCGTCCAGCAGCTTGCCGTCGGCAGTGAATGTCAGCGCGTGCGTGTCCGTGTGCGGCCCGACAAAGCCTTGGCCCAGCGAAAAATCATGGAAAGTTTGCCCGCCGTCGGTCGTTCCGACTATGGTGCGGAGGTCGTTGTAGTTGGTGGGGCTGCCCGTAAACCCGTAGACTGCTCCATAGTTCACTTGGCCGGCAGCGAAAAATACGTTAGGATCGTTTGGGCTGACGACGACGGCATTGTCATAGAAGGCTTGGCCTCCGAGGTAGTTAGGAGCATTCAGCTTCGTGAACGTCGCGCCGCTGTTCGACGACTTGTACAGCCCCAACAGTCCTTCTGTTTGGTTGTTAGGAATGGAAGCATAAAGCGTATCGGAATTGCCATCGGCGGATGAATACAGAGCAAGCGTCGTCTGCCCGCCGACGGGGTCCCCATTTGCGTAGACAGGCAGGCCCCCGGCGAGCATTGTCCATGTTGTCCCGCCATCCGTTGTCTTGTAAACGCCGTTATCCGCAAAGCCTGCATAGTAGCCAACCGCTGTGTAGAGAATGTTTGGGTTCTTGCTGTTCATCACAAGGTCCGTGTACAGGGCGTTGTTGTCAACTTTGTTCACCGTTGTATTGGTCCAAGTGGTTCCGCCATCCGTGGTTTTCCAAACGCCGCCGTCAACAAAGCCGTTGCCGTTCTGGCCGGCAAGAACCGTGCCAAGATAAACAACATTGGAATTGTTGGGGTCTACGACAATTCGAGAGATTCCCTTGCGATAAAAAACGCCGTTGGGACTGCTTGACGTCGTCGGTCCGGGGATGATGGACCAGGTGCTGCCGCCGTCAATGGACTTCAGCAGGCCGATGCCCCAGCGCGAATCGATGGCAAAGTTCGCTTCGCCCGTGCCGGCATAAATGACGTTATGGTTGGAGGGGGCGATTGTGATGCTGCCCATCGCCGTGTCGCCCAAAAAGTCCGTCAGCGGCGTATAGGTCTTCCCAGCATCGGTGGTCTTCCAGATGCCGCCGCCGGCAGACGCAATGTAATATGTTCCGATATCAACCGGGTCAACCGCGAGGCCAATGATGCGGCCTGACGTGTTCTGCCCGATGCCGCCGTCATAGCTGCCGTTGAAGCCGCCGAACGCGCCGCCGCCGTTAAAGAGCGGACCTGGCCCCAACGCAGTCCAAGGGTTGGCGGCTACGAGCAACGGAGAAATCAGCGGTGACTCGGCAGGTGCCGCACCGGGAATAGGGGGAACCAGCGGTCCCGCCGCCGCGCCGCTGCCGGAGACCGGCGCCGTAACAAGGCTGCGCCCAAATGTCAGCGCGGGGGTGTCGGTCACCGGCAAGGCTTGCGGAGACACGCGATGATGCGTCGGTGCCATTAGGGACAATGATGACTGCGCGGACGCCGCCGTGCCGGTCATTGCGAGCAGGGCCAGCGCGATGGCCTGACGAGAAATTAAGGACATAGTCAAAAGGACCTTTCTTGAGGGAAGCCGAAAGCGCTTTTCGAGAAGACAACTTAAACAACACGGAAACGCAGCCAGCAGGCGAAGCCACAGAAAATAATTAAGAGAACTTCAAGCAAAACATGGAATAATGCCGGTTTGGCATTACCGGGCATCATTGCAGGGTGACACTACTATAACACCGATTGCATTGATTTTCAAGCTTTCCAGCTCAGTATTTTTATTTGTTTTCAATTCGTGTCGGCGGGCTTACGCCTTTGGCGAAGTTTTTACAGCAGAATGCCCACGACGCAGGCAGCCATGAGCGACGAGAGCGCCCCGCCGAACATGGCGAGCAGGCCGAGGCGGGCGAGATCGGGACGCCGGTTCGGAGCCATGCCGCTGATGCCGCCGACCTGCATGGCGACTGAGGAAAAATTCGCGAACCCGCAAAGCGCATAGATCGCAATGACCGCCGAGCGCGGCGTGACGAAGTGCGGGTTTGCACCGAGCATTTGGGACATTTGAAGATATGCGACGAACTCATTGACGGCGGTTTTGATGCCGAGCAGCGGGCCGATCTGCTGGGCGTCGTGCCAGGGCATTCCGGTCATCCAGGCGAACGGGGTTGCGATCCAGCCCAAAATCTGCTGGAACGACAAGCCGGGGTGGCCAAAGAAGTGGCCGACCCAGCCGATCAGGGCGTTCAGCAGGGCGATCATGGCGACAAACACAATCAAGACCGCGCCGACATTGAGCGCCAGCGTCAGCCCTTCGAGTGCGCCGCGCGTGAGCGCGTCAATCGCGTTGACATCCGTTCTATCAACGGTGATCTTGACCGTGCCGGCGGTTTCGGGGATTTTGTTTTCCGGGAAAATCAGCTTGGCAACCACTAAAGACGACGGGGCGGACAAAAGCGATGCCGCCAGCAAATGCCCGGCGGCGTCCGGGAAGAACCCGGACAGCATGGCGGCATAAGCGGCGAGAACGCCTGACGCGATGTTCGCAAAGCCCGCCGTCATAATCGCCATCAGCTCGGAATTGGTGGCGTTCGCGAGAAACGGCTTCACCATCAGCGGCGCTTCGGTCTGGCCGACAAAGATGTTGGTCGCCGCCGCGAGCGTTTCCGCTCCCGATGTTCCCATTGACCGCTGCATGATCCAGGCAATGCCCTGGATAATTTTTTGCATCACCCCCGAATAGTAGAACAGCGCCGTCAAAGTGCAGAAGAACACGATTGTCGGCAGCACATAGAACGCAAAGTACCCGCCCACATGGGCATACGCCGTCGGCTGCAAGACCGGCCCCATCTTCGGGTCGCCGAGCGGCATCCCGACCGGGATGTTGTTGCCCAGTGCCAAATCGCCGAAGACAAAGCCCGCGCCCTGCTTGGTATAGTCCAGCAGCGCGGCCACGCCCTTCGAGACCGCCGCAAAGCCAAGCTTGCCCGGCGCGGTATCCAGCAAAAGAAACGCGAACACGAACTGGATTGCAAAGCCCCACAGCACCAGCCGCAGCGGCGTCTTCTGTCCCCGGCTGCGGATCTGCCCCACCCCAAACGCCACAGCGGCAAAGACAAATAGGCCGAGCAGCGAGCGTCCGCGCAAAAGCCATGTCCCGCCTTCCGCCGCCCGCGCAGCGGTTTCCGACGTAAACGGTGGCCCAAGCGCCGGCGCTGCGACGGCAAGTGTCGGAGCCTGGGCATGAGCGGCGGCAAGGCACAAGGCGCAGACGAAGGCAAAGAGGCAGGCGGCATACAGAAGGCGGCGGGGGGAAAGAGCTAAAGAAAAAGGCATTGCAAGCGGATTCCAATCATGAAATATGAGGCATACGGAACCCGGCATTGAAATGCCCGGCTACTCGGAGAAAGTCACTGCGTGGCTGAAGAAGGCTTTGTGCCAAACGGCATTCAGTGTCGAAGACACTTTTACTCAATAGTAGCCTGGCACTTTCAGTGCCGGGTTCCGATTAATGCCGGGTTCCGATTAATGCCGGGTTCCGTGTGCTGGGAAATTACGGCGGCGCTGCCTTGCCTGCTTTCATTCGCCGTGCCGCGCCCGAATTCCTTGTCGGTGGGGTATAATTGGGCCGATTTACTTTCAACCAGCTTACCATCAGACCATTTCGAGGAGCATCCATACTGCTATGATCGTCACCACCAAGACCCTGTTCGCCCACGCTTACGGCAAATACGCCGTCGGCGCGTACAACATCAACAATGCTGAGCAGGCGATGGGCCTGTTTCGGGGCAGCATTGACTCCCAGTCTCCGTTCATTATTCAGATCTCCAAAGGCGCACGCGGCTACACCGACAAGCGGATGCTGGAAGCGATTATCCGGGCCTGCGACGAGATCTTCCCGGAAGCGGTCTTCGCGGTGCATCTTGACCACGGCGACGAAAAGACCTGCCTAGAGTGTATTGACAGCGGCTTTTATTCCAGCGTGATGATTGACGCTTCCCACGACCCGTTTGACGAGAATGTCGCGACTACCAAGCGTGTTGTTGCCGCCGCCCACGCCAAAGGCGTCTCGGTCGAAGCGGAGCTTGGAATGCTCGGCGGCGTGGAAGAAGACATCGCGGTAGACGAGAAAAACGCGCTCTTGACCGATCCCGTTGAAGCCAAAGAATTTGTTGCCCAGTCCGGCTGCGACTCGCTCGCCTGCGCCATCGGGACTTCGCACGGCGCGTACAAGTTCTCCGGCGGTCAGGGCCTGCATTTCGAGCGCATCGCCGCCATTCAGGAGCAGCTCCCCGGCTTCCCGCTCGTCATGCACGGCTCCTCGTCGGTGCCGCAGGATGAAGTCGCCCGCATCAATGCCGCCGGCGGCAAGCTCAAAGAAGGCGCAAAGGGCGTGGATGCCGACCAGTACCTGCCCGCCGCAAAGCTCGGCGTCTGCAAGGTCAACATTGATACCGATGGCCGCCTCGTCTGGACCCGCGTTCACCGCGAGTTCTTCGAGAGCAAGCCCGAAGACTTCGACCTGCGCTCCCCCGGCAAAGTCTTCATCGCCGAGTACGCCAAGTTCATCGTCAGCCGCTCGAAATACCTAGGCTCCGAAGGCCAGCTTGCCTCCGTCCGCGAGTTCGCCGAAGGCCAGAAATAATCGCGTAGGGGCGAACCTTGTGTTCGCCCTTTTTCCCGTCTTGTTTCGTTCTCTCGTCTTGTTTCGTTCTCTCGTCTTGCTCCCGGTGTAGAAGTTCGGATCGGTAAACGGTTGGGAAAAGTGGGTGAACACAAGGTTCGCCCCTACCCTCGTAAGGAATAGTTATGGCACCTCATCCTCGCCTCGGCGTCTCCACTTGGAGCCTGAACAGATCACTCACGGCCGGTACGCCGCTGCTGGACATTCCGGCGCAGGCAGCGGCGCATGGCCTCGGCAAGCTGGAAGTCTGCCACTTTCACCTGCCCTCTACCGATGACGAATATCTTGACAAGTTTCGGGCGGCGCTTGCCGCCGCCGGGGTCGAGTTCTACACGCTGCTGATTGACGAAGGCGACATTACGCACCCCGATCCGACCGAGCGCAAGAAGGCACTAGCGATGATCAGCGACTGGATCGAAGTTGCCGCAGAGTGCGGCGCAAAGCGCGTCCGAGTCATCGGCGGGTATGCCGAGCCGAGCGAGTCCGCCCTGCACCTGAGCGAAGCCGGCTTTCGCAGTCTTCTTCGCCATGCGGAAGATTATGAGATTGAGGTCGTCACCGAGAACTGGCATCGCCTGCTGGATCAGCCCGCCGCCGTGCGAACGCTTTTGGAGCGGCTTGACGGGCGTGTCGGCCTGAAACTAGACTTCGGGAACTGGCCGTCGGGCCGCAGGCATCAAGACCTGCCGCTGATTGCGGATCTCGCCGAATGCACCCACGCCAAAGCAGCCTTCCCCGCGCCGGGCCAGATGGACCGCGAAGACTTCACCCGCTGTTTGAACCTCTGCGCCGCCGCAAACTTCGCCGGCCCGCACATTCTGATTTTCAGCGACCCCGGCGACGAATGGGAGTCTTTGGACCAAATGCGCGATATGGCGCTGCCGTATGTGAGTGCATAGGGAGTGATCTACGCAGTCGGCGACATCCACGGCGAAAGCGGCGCACTGCGGGAAATGCTTACCAAGCTGCCGGTCACACCCAGCGACTTGGTGATTTTTCTCGGCGATGCCATCAATCGCGGCCCCGACCCCTTTGACTGCGTGGAGCAGATACTCACGTTTAATCGCTGCCGCAAAGTGTTCGTGCAGGGCAACCATGAAGAAGCGCTGCTCCTCTATTTAGAAGATGGCGACATTGCCGCGCTTTCCGGCATGGACGCGCGGACGACGCTCGACTCTTATGCGCGGCGCGGCTATGCACTGTCCCCCGGTGACCCCGCCTCGCTTCCCTTCTCCCACCTGCGTTTCTACGCGCAAGCCGAACCCTGGACGCTGCCGTTTTATATCACCGACGATTACGTTTTTACCCACGCCGGCTGGGATTTGATGCTGCCCTTGACGCTTCAAACAACAGGCGCGATGCGCTGGGGCAAAGTCAAGACTGACGCCCATCCGTACTGGAAACAAACCGTCGTGCGCGGCCACACGCCGTTTCCCAAAGTCATGTTCGCCCGGACCAAGCACTATATCGGCGTAGATACCGGATGCAGCATGGGCGGTCCTCTCAGCGCCGTTGCCTTGCCGTCGGGTGATGTGTTCACCGCTCGGCCTGCATCGTATCGCCCGGACTGGTACGCCCGGCTTCGCGGTACTTATCGCGGTACTTAGGACGTTTCGCGCCGAGATGCCCGCCCTGAGGGGCAAGACATTTTGCGCGATTTTTTGAATTTGTCGGATTTCCCTGACCACCGGCCATTACTGGATGGGAGCAAGTGAAATGCAAGATGCGCTGCTGATACGCCGTTATGTCCGCGAACAGTCTCAGGCGGCTTTTGCCGAAATTGTGAGCCGTCACCGAAGGCTCGTGTACTTTACTTGCCTGCGCGAATCCGGGAACCCGCAAGTGGCGGAAGACGCCGCCCAAGGCGTCTTTCTGATACTGGCGCGAAAAGCGCCGGCCCTCAGCGGCAAAGCGTCGCTGGCCGGCTGGCTCTTTCAAACAGCCCGGCTGACGGCAAAAGACGCTTTAAGGCGGGAGCGGAGGCGTCAGAAGTCGGAGAAAGAAGCCGCGCTGACCGCAGAACAGGAAGCCCAAATAGGACAAGAGGACCGAATGCCGCAGGGGAGGACGCTGCCAGGAGGCATCCTGAACGAGACGTTAGCCGCGCTGAAAGAAGCCGAGCGGGAAGCCGTTCTCCTGCGCTTTTTTGACGACATGAGCTTCCGCGAGATTGGAAGAGTCCTCAACATCTCGGAAGACACGGCGCAGAAACGGGTGACGCGGGCGCTCGGCAAGATGCGGGCACAGGCGCGGCAGGATCTGACGCTGACAGTGACAGTCCTTGCCGGGCTGCTTGAAGCGGAATGCCGCCGCACCGATTCCCTTCCGTCTTTCGGCGCTCACCCGTCCGGCTTCTCACCAAGCGGCGCTTCTGCAACTAATTTCTCTGCAAATATCCTCTCCCAGCAAATCGCACAAGGAGTATTACAAGCAATGTGGATCACAAAAGCAGGGCTAATCACAGGTGTTTTCTGTCTCAGTTTTGCCGCCGTCGGCCTCGGCGTCGCCGCGCTGAGGTCCAGCGCCGACCCGCCAGTCGGCACACCAGCCGAGCGGGCTATGACCGCAGCGGATTGGGCAAACTCACCAACAATCCAGGAGATTCGCATCACGGGAAACCATACCGTCAGCACCGCCGACATCTTGAGTCGCATTCAAACAAAGCCGGGTGACGTGCTAAACCTGCACACGCTTCAAAGCGGCGCAGTCAGCCCGATTTTCAAGAAGGGCGGATTTGACCTTGTCGGCCCGTATGAGGTCTCCGCAGTGCAAAACCAGGCCACAGCCGCGCAGGCAGACGCGGGGAGGCTGCTGCCGGCGACTCCTGCCTCGGCTTCCACGGTTGAAAGGAGCAAAGTTATCGTCACTATTCCAGTCACGGAAAGACTGATGACTATCCCCTCCGGTTCGACTCTTTGTTTTGAGGAAGTTCGCATCACGGGAAGCTACCGGGTGCCGGCGGCGGATATTCTCACGCATGTCGCCCTCAAGCCAGGCGATGTCGCCGACGGCCAGCGCCGAGCAAAAGTAGACCAAGCCGTTGCCGCAATCAAGGCGATGAACGAGTTTGGCACGGTCGGCCCCTACACGGTAGTTCAGTCCGGCAACCGCATCATCATCACGATCCCCGTCGTAGAAAAGCCGGTCGCCAAATAGCGATTGAACTCAGCAAAATTAAATTAGGGCCAGGGCGCTTCTATTTTGTGGAACGTCCTGGCCTTTTTTGTGCCTCTGTTCACGTTACCGGGTATACTTTACGGCAATGATGGAACATCAAATGACTGCGCCGACCCGCGAAGAGTTTATTGAGAAGGCGAAACTTGGGAACCTCATCCCCGTCTGGCGCGAAGTGCTGGCGGATATGGAAACGCCGGTCTTGGCCTACCGCAAGATCGCCGGCGATGCGCCGAACTCGTTTCTTTTAGAAAGCGTCGAAGGCGGCGAGCGTCTGGCCCGGTACTCGTTTCTCGGCACCGACCCGTTTCTGATCTTCCACTCTAAAGGCGACGCGGCGACAATTACTGAGGGCGGACGCACGGAAACGCTGACGCTTTCAGCGGGAACACGGGACCCGCTGCATGTCCTCAAAGAGCTGCTGGAACGGTATCGGTATGTGCCGTCGCCGGAGCTGCCGCCGTTTGTCGGCGGCGCGGTCGGCATGATCGGCTACGACACCGTGCGCTTCTTCGAGAAGCTGCCGGCGCTGGCCGAAGACGACTTGCACTTAGACGACTGCCTCTTTTTGTTCACCGATGCACTGTTGGTCTTTGACAATGTCAAGCACAAAGTGCTGTCGCTCTGCAACGCCCGCATCGCCCCCGGCGAGGACCCCGGCGCCGCGTATGATGCCGCCGCCGCCAAAGTCAACGCCCTCTTGCAGCGCCTCCATTCCCCCGCAACTGTTCCGGCTCCCCCGTTATTGGGGGCGGGGGAGAGTTTTGTTCCCAATCGCACGGAAGCCGACTACAAAGCGGCAGTCCTGAAAGCAAAAGAGTACATTGCGGCGGGCGATACGTTCCAGGCTCAGATCGGGCAGCGGCTCTCAAAAGCGCTTCATGCCGACCCGTTTGACGTCTACCGCGCCCTGCGCTCGATTAACCCGTCGCCGTATATGTTCTACTTGGACTTCGGCGACACCAAGCTTGTCGGCGCGTCCCCGGAGATTTTGGTCGGCGAGAACGCCCGCAAAATCACCATCCGCCCGATTGCCGGGTCGCGGCACGGGCGCGGCAAGACCCCCGCCGAGGACGACGCGATTGCGGCCGACCTGCTGGCCGACGAGAAAGAGCGGGCCGAGCATATCATGCTGGTGGATTTGGCCCGCAACGACATTGGGCGGGTCGCAGAGTACGGGACCGTCAGCGTGGACGAGCTGATGGTGATTGAGAAATACTCGCACGTCATGCACATCGTCTCGGAGGTCACGGGAACGCTGCGGGACGGCTTGGACCAATTCGACGCCCTCCGGGCGTCGTTCCCGCACGGCACGGCGACGGGCGCTCCCAAAGTCCGCACGATGGAGATCATTGAAGAATTGGAACCGACCCGGCGCGGCGCGTATGCCGGCGGCGTCGGCTACTTCTCGTTCAGCGGCGCGATGGATTTGGCGCTGACCATTCGCACAGCGGTCGTGAAAGACAGCATCATCCATATCCAAGCCTCCGGCGGCGTCGTCGCCGACTCGGTGCCTGACTATGAGTACCAGGAGACGCTGGCAAAGATGCGGGCTTTGACACGGGCGGTCGAGTGGGCCGAGGCCGGATTGGAGTAGACGATGTCACTACCGTTTCTTGTCTATTGTTCACTGTTGAAGAGGGCGCAATACAAAGATTTGCGCGATCTTGCCAATGTTCATTACGGCGCAGTTGACATCACACGAGTCGATCAGGCCATGCGTGGTGCCATCGAAAAGCGGCTGGAACTTGCGGAACAGTTTCTGTCGTTCTCAGAAGACTTATCTTTAGGAGACAATAGCGAAATCACGAATCACAACGCTGTCTCTCGTGCCTACTATGCGGCTCATCATGCCGTCCGTGCTTTGCTTATATTTGAAGAGCGGGGCGATGTGGACGGGCATCGTGAGGCAATTGCGTCTGCGTTCTCTCTCTTGGATCGAAATCCAGCGGCAAGAAGTAAGTTGGGAGATGCCAAATTTTTTCCGTACAAACTTCACAGAGTTGCTTGAAAGAAGGCATCTAGCCGATTACTATCCTTACGGAACCGATGCTCCGAACGAAGCTCCGCTTGATTTTGCACAGGCTGCTCAAGAGGCCGTACAGTTCGCACGGCATATCATAGAAAAAACACGCGAATATATCAAACTAAAGGAAGCAGGGACCATCTAATGCCTTATCCTATCGCACGAATACCGACTGATGATGCGGCCTTCCGAGAGGCACGCTCGGAAGAACTGCGTACTTATATTGAGCAGAAGCTTGTCACAAAGTTCGGCCCAGACAACCCAGACCTTCTGCTTGATGTTGTCGTTGCTCGCCGGAGTGATTACGACGCCGTAAAGGTTTTTGTGACGAAAGCCGCATTGGTCAATGATACGGAGGCATTTTTACGCCAACTGGAAGACGAGCTTGCGGCGGAAGGCATTGCTGTCCTCACCTATGTCCGCACCTGGACAGGCCCCGAACTTCAACGGGCTTAAAGCAGGAAACATTCCATGCCGACCGTACTTTTAACCGGCTTCGCCCCGTTCGGCGAAAGCAAGAGCAACCCGTCGCAGTCAGTCGCGGAACGCCTGCACGGCGAAGTCATCGGCGGAGCGCAGGTGGTCAGCCTGACGCTGCCGGTTATCATGGGCACCGACTTCGAGCGCATGGCGGCTGCGATTGACGAGCAGCAGCCTCTTTTAGTGCTGTCGCTGGGGCTGGCATCGGGAACCACCTGCCTGGATGTGGAGCGATTTGCGGTGAACCTCAAAGTGAGTGAGCCGGGCGATCCCGACAAGCCGCTGGAGCCGAACAAGCCGCAGTCGCAGATTGCACCCGGCGAGGTGCCGGGTCTGTTCTCGACCATGGATGCCGAGCGGGTTGCGGCGGCGATCCGGGACAAGGCCGGTCTCCCAGCGCGGGCGCACGGTTATGCGGGGTCGTATGCCTGCAACCATATTCTGTACCAAACGCTGCTGTACGCGGCGCAGCGCAGCTTGCCGTACAAAGCCGGGTTCATCCATCTGCCGCTGTCGTCGGAGCAGGCCATCGCGGAAAACAAGCTGCACCTGCCGTCGCTCCCGCTGGACGCGATGACGGCGGGTGTCCGCGCCGCGATTGAAGAAGCGCTGCTTGATGCCCAGGACTGAAATCCTGGGCTGAGTAGCCTTCGGCTGGCTGTCCTGGCGCAACTGTTTACACCGCTACTGCACTGGCAGACCTGGAAGGCGGAGGTACGACTAGGTGCGCCCGACGCGGACAGAATACAGAGCGGGCCATTTCTGAACTATTCTTCCATCCGCGTCGGGTGCAGTTGCGCCAGGACAGCCAGCCGAGGGCTTCCCCAGCCACGTTAGGCAGTGCGTGGTATCTAACATTTACTCTGAGTTGTTCCAGGCGGACGGGAAAAAGTGCTGCTTGAACTTCATGGCGGCGTAGCGGTCGGTCATGCCGGCGATAAAGTCCGTCACCCGCCGGGCGCGGACTTCCGTCGTTTCGCCCTCGAACTCCTGGGGGCCGAGGTCGTCCATCGGCAGGAGCATTTGCGACGACCCCATGTACAGCCGGAACAGTTCTTTGAGCATGAACTGGGCCTTGTGCAGCTCGACATTGCCGCGCGTGTCCATTGTGTAGACATGGGCGTACATATAATCTTTGAGCGTGTTGGTAGCGCCGAGGACCGCCCCGGTCATGCGGACTTCCGGCTGACCGACGCTGCTTTGGAGGACGTTCATCACCATCGTTCCTATGCGCTGGGCATGGGAGCGGCCGAGAACATCCAGCGTGTCCTGCGGCAAGTCGGCCAAATCTAAGACGCCCGCCCGGACGCTGTCGTCTATGTCGTGGTTGATGTAGGCAATGCGGTCGGCAATGCGAACGCACATCCCCTCCAGCGAAGTCGGAAGATTTGCCCCCTCCACAATCCCCAAATCTTGGTTGCCTTTAGAATGGCCGAGAATGCCGTCGCGCACTTCCCACGTCAGATTTAGTCCCTGGCCGTGCTTTTCCAGCACATCCACAATGCGTAAACTCTGGTCGTAGTGCTTGAACTCGGCATCGGGGACATACTCGCGCAGGACCTCGCCGAGCGCCTCCTCGCCGCCGTGGCCGAACGGCGTGTGGCCTAAATCGTGCGCCAGCGTAATCGCTTCAGTCAGGTCTTCGTTCAGCCGCAGGGCGCGGGCAAGCGTGCGGGCAATTTGAGAAACTTCCAGCGTGTGGGTCAGGCGGGTTCGGTAGTGGTCTTCTTCCGGGTCAATAAAGACCTGCGTCTTATGCTTCAAGCGCCGGAACGCTTTCGAGTGCAGTATTCTATCTCTATCGCGCTGAAATTCGGTGCGGACCGGGTCAAGCGTCTCGACTTTCGCCCGTCCGCGCGTCTGGGCCGACTGCACGGCATAGGACGAAAGCGTCTGGGCTTCCAGGGCTTCTTGATATTCACGGAACTGGGTGGAGAGGAGTGCGGACGTGTCCATGCCGTTATTGTACCCGATGGGGGCATATCGGGTACAATAAGTGCATGAGCATTACACTTGACGCGCCGCCTGCGCTGACGCCGGCTGAGATTGACGACCCGACAAACGCCGCGATCCTGGCGGTCTCCGAAGACACCATTCAGGGCTTCACCGCCGACCCATTTGGCGAAATCGCTGACAAGTCCAGTGTTCCTGTCGCGGTCGTCATCGAGCGCATCCAGGCTATGCTGCGGGCCGGGACCATTCGCCGCGTTCGGCAGACGCTGATGGCAACCAATCTCGCGCAAGGCTCGCTTGTCGCCTGGCACGTTCCCGCCGACAAGCTCGACGCCGCGTTCAGCTTCCTGTTCGACTGCGACCCATTCTCCGGCCACGTCGTCATCCGCTCGGCTGATGCCGCGACCCCCGGCTCACAGTACCGCCTGTGGACGACGCTCAAAGTTCCGCAGGGCTATTCTTTGGTGAAGCACGCCGACTTCCTGGCCCAGACCATCGGCGCGGACCACTACCGTTTGATGCCCGCAAAGCGCCTGTTTGCTCTCGGCGTCGGCCACATCCGCCGTAAAGGCATTCCCATCGGCAGCCTCGCCGACGTTCCCGCCGACGTTCTGGACACCAACATCGTCAGCCTCAGCAATTTGGACTGGCAAGTGCTCACCGCGCTCAAGCGCGAGTTCGAACCGGGCGAGCTGACGCGCGACCTCTGGGACGCCCGCGCCGTCGAGGCGAACGTCAGCTTAGACACCTTCCTCACCGTCGCCCAATCTCTCCACGACCGAGGTGTCATCGGCCGCTTTTCCACGTTTCTGGAACACGTCAAGCCAAGCGCGGGCGACCAGCGCGTCACCCGCTACAATGCCCTCTTCCACTGGGCCGTCCCGGAAGGCCGCGAGATCGAAGCAGGCCGCGAGATCGGCAGGTTCCACATTATGACCCATGCCTACTGGCGCGAAGGCGGCCCGGAGTTTAAGAACGTCAACATCATGGGCGTCGCCCACGGCCTCGACAAGTCGGTCCTCTTGGCCCACAAAGCCGCGATGGACGCGCATTTAGAGACGTTCGGCATCCCCATCAGCTATACCAACGTCTTTTGGGGCGGCCGCAGCGAAATCAAGCCCTCCGAAATCGCCCCCGAAGCCTACCGCACCTTCTGCCGCAGCATGGGCGTAGACCCGGAGACGATGCGGGAGTAGGGATACAAAAAGGCTAAATGATTAGGATAGAAAACTAGCTACAGTTTTTAGCCAGAAGCCTTTGTTGCGTAGTTGGCTAACGTCTGTTTTACCTGTTGCTTTAACAAGCGCATCAGCACGTTTCTTTGACAGAGCGAACTCTTTTCGCAACATTTCGGTTTGGTTCAAATCAAAACCGCTCTTAAACACAAAATTGACAGTGTTGAGCGTTGCTAGTGTCAGGGAAGCAGCAATACCCGCGCCCAATGCGCCGATTGCCACACTAATAATGGATGATGCTCCAAAGGTTGCGGCTTCAAGTGCAGTTTTGCCCCAAAGAAACAAACTTTTTCCACTATCGGCCAGGAACAGAGGTAAGAGGCTCAAAATTGATGCTGGATCAATCGCTTTGCCTTTGTATATGTAGTACAACTTAGCAATTGCGACTGCTTGGGTAGCTGTGATGTAGATAGCACTTCCAGGCAAGAAGGATTGTCCTGCAACAATTAAAGTAGTCCCTGCAATGCAGGCAACAACGGCAGGGGTCCTATCGCCCATTGCGTGAGCAAATATGTGATCCTTGCCTTCCTCTTGAAAAAAATCCTCTATGACCTTCCGCACCTCGTCTATGCCCCGCAAATCCATAGCTGTACCAGGTTTTGTCTTCGGATCAAATCCTTTAGTGCACACTGGATAAACTATGTCTGTCCCTAGTTTTTCTTTCCACTGTTCAACAACTGCTTGAAGCTCAGATTCATCAAGATCATCCCACTCGTCAATTTTGTTTAGAGCTACTACAACTTTTTTTGCATACCTTTGTAAGTCATCGTAGTGTTTTTTTTGGCTCGCATCTGCTGAACCACTCACAACAAGAAGACCGAGATCAACATGCTTTAGAAAGTCAAGTGTTTCATCACTGTTTTCAGAGACTATATCACTGAGTCCAGGTGAGTCTACAATCAGGAATCGTTCGTGCAGACGAAAGGGTTGCATCTTTGTCGTTATTCCTGAAGTCGCTCCAACAGCAACGGCAGGATTTTCCCGCGTTCTCCTCAGCAAAGCGTTCATCAATGAGCTTTTACCACTACTTACTTTGCCTATGAGAGCTATGTTGATACTTTTGGTAAAGTCAGGAAAAATCTCTTCAGTTGCCTTTAACATAATGTCAAAAAACTTTTCGTCTTCAGTAGTTGCAATTTGCTTGACCGGAGACTTTATGTTCTTCTTGATTTTAGCCGAGCGAGCAGACATAGGTTTTTCCTCTACAGATGATTCAGGCAGGTTTAGGTCTCAGGCTTTATTATACATGAGGAAACCTTAATCCGGCACGTTCTCTTGCAGTTCTTTGAGCCAGACCGTTGCTTCTGAGTCGGAGGGCGCTCGCCAGTCGCCTCTGGGGGACAGGGAGCCGCCGGAGCCGACTTTGGGGCCGTTGGGCATGGCGGAGCGCTTGAACTGGCTGGTTTGGAAGAAGCGGTATAGGAAGAGGCCGAGCCACTTTTTGATCGTTGGCAGATCGTAGTCGTTCTTTTTGTCTTCGGGGAACGGATCGGGCCACGCGCCAACAGTCTTGTCGCCCCAGGCTTCGGACGCTAAATAGGCAACTTTGGACGGGCGGAAGCCGTAGCGGGTGACGTAGTAGATGTGGAAGTCTTGCAGCTCGTAGGGGCCGATCTTGTCCTGGGTGCTTTGGAACGGCGACTGGTCATCGTCGCCGGCACTGTGGGGGACGAGTTCGGGCGAGATCTCCGTGTCAACAATGGCCTGAACAATGGCGGACGTGAGGGGGTCGAACTGCTCTGTGGCGATGACCCAGCGCAGGAGGTACTGAATGAGGGTTTTGGGGACAGACGCATTGACGTTGTAGTGCGACATTTGGTCGCCGACGCCGTAAGTCGCCCACCCCAGGGCCATTTCGCTGAGGTCGCCGGTGCCTAAAACGAGGCCGTTGTTGAAGTTCGCCAGCCGGAACAGGTGCGAGGTGCGCTCGCCCGCCTGCACGTTTTCGAAGGTGATGTCGTAGACCGGCTCGCCGTCAATGAACGGGTGGCCGATGTCCGAGAGCATCCGCAGGCACGACGGCTTGATGTCTATCTCGTGGGCAGTGATGCCGAGGGCTTCCATGAGGCCAAGTGCGTTGGTGCGGGTGCCGCTGCTGGTGGCAAAGCCGGGCATGGTGTAGCCGAGGATGTTTTTACGGGGCAGACCCAAGCGGTCCATCGTCCGGGCGGCGACAATGAGCGCGTGGGTCGAATCAAGGCCGCCGGAGACGCCGATGACGACGTTCTGGATGCCCGTGCTTTGCAGCCGCTTCATCAGCCCATGCACCTGGATATTGTACGCCTCGTAGCACCGCTCGTCACGCTTGACGGGATCGTTCGGAACGTAGGGGAAGCGTTCGAGGGGGCGGAGCAGAGGCCCCCCCGCCCCAATTCTGGGGAGCAATACGGAGTTAGACAGCGCGGGCGGTTCTGCTCCCATCTGGCTCCCCAGAATTGGCCCTCGCAGGAACGGAGCGGGCTGAAGGGCGGGGGGGCCTACTTCCGGCACCTGAAACTCGAACTCAACCCGGCGCATGGCCTGGACATGGCTTAAATGGTCGCCGATGGAGTCGTGAAACGACGACAGGCGCATCCGCTCTTGGGCCAGACGCTCTAAATCTAGGTCGGCGGCGATGATCTGCTCGTTGGCGGCGAACCGCTCGGCCTCGGCCAGTTTTTCGTTGTTCTCATAAATCAGTGCATGGCCGTCCCAGGCCAAATCGGTGGTGGACTCACCCGGCCCGGCGGCAGAATACAGGTAGGCAGCAACGCAGCGGCCGGACTGGGCGGCGCAGAGCTGACGCCGGTACTCGGCCTTCCCGATCGTGATGTTGGAGGCGGAGAGATTGGCAAGCACCGTCGCCCCGGCGAGTGCGCCGTAGGTGGAGGGCGGGATCGGCGTCCAGACATCCTCGCAGATTTCCGTGTGCAGCGTGAAGTTCGGCAGGTTGGACGCCGTGTAGATAAGGTCGCTGCCGAAGGGGATGGTCTGCCCGAAGAGCGAGACCTCGCGGCGGATGGCGTCTCGCCCGGACGTGAACTGCCGCTTCTCATAGAACTCCCGGTAGTTCGGCAGGTACGATTTCGGCGTCAGCCCCAGCACCCGCCCCCGGTACACGACTACGGCACAGTTGAACAACTGACCGTCGAACCGCAAAGGCGCTCCGACCAGGAGCAGCGGGGTCAGTGTCCGGCTCGCTTCAACGACCTGACCCAGTGCATCTAATGAGGCTTCCAAGAGTGCGTCCTGATGGAACAAGTCTTCATTAGAGTAGGCGGACAGGCCAAGCTCCGGGAACAGCGCCACCGCCGCGCCCATCTCCGATGCCCGCGCTGCGAGTCCCAAAGTCTGCTGGGCGTTATACGTTGGGTCGGCGACGCGCAGGAATGGAACGCAGACGCAGGCACGAACGAAGCCGTGGGTGTAGGGCGAGTAAAACGCATTCAGAGCCGGATTATCCATAGCGCAATTATCGCCGAAGGACGCGGGGAAGTCAAGGGCAAAATGAGCGAGAAAGAGCGTGGGACTAAAGTCCTACGCTGTGGGGCGAAGCGCCTAATCTCCACCTTCGTGGAGAAAGAGCAGAGTAGGAGTAGTTCTGTTCGGTGTCCGCGAAGGCGGTCACTTGGCGCTTCGCCCCACAGCGTAGGACTTTAGTCCCACGCTCTTTCTTACCTCCCCCATTCATCTCCAAACGCCGCGCCGACAATCGCCTGGGCTTCATCCTGAATGCGCTTCAAGTGAGCCGCATCTACAAAGCTTTCGGCGTAGATTTTGTAGACCGACTCGGTCCCCGACGGGCGGGCGGCGAACCAGCCGTTTTTCGTGGTCACTTTGAGGCCACCGATGGGCGCGTCATTGCCGGGGGCGCGGGTCAGGCGGGCAGTGATGGGATCGCCGGCAAGCTCGGTCGCTGAGACTTGTTCCGGTGACAAATTGGACAAAATCTTCTGCTGGGCGGGCGTCGCGGGCGCGTCCATGCGCTCGTACAAAGGGCTGCCGAAACGTGCTTCCAGCTCTTGATAGTGCTGGCCGGGGTCGCGGCCCGTTTTAGCCGTGATTTCAGCCGCCAGCAGGTTCAGCAGAAGGCCGTCTTTGTCGGTCGTCCAAACCGTGCCGTCACGCCGCAGGAACGACGCTCCCGCGCTTTCCTCGCCGCCGAAGCCGTAAGTTCCCGTTAAAAGGCCGTTCACGAACCACTTGAAGCCGACAGGGACTTCCGACAGCGGACAACCAAGCGACGCAGCGACGCGGTCAATCATGGCGCTGGAAACAAGCGTCTTGCCGATGGCAGCAGACGCATTCCAGCCGGGGCGGTTCTGGAAGAGGTAGTTAATGGCAACGGCTAAATAGTGGTTCGGGTTCAGGAGGCCGGCGCTCGGCGTCACGATGCCGTGCCGGTCGGCGTCCGGGTCATTGCCGAACGCGATGTCGTACTTGTTTTTGAGGCCGATCAGGGACGCCATTGCCGATGGCGAGGAGCAGTCCAGGCGGATTTTGCCGTCTTTGTCCACGGTCATAAAGCTGAACATTGGGTCAACATAGCGGTTGACGACCTCGATGTTCAGCCCATAAGTCTCGGCAATCGGTTCCCAGTAGGCAAGACTAGCCCCACCCATCGGGTCCGCCCCGATCTTCAGTCCGGCCTGAGCAATGGCTTCCATGTCTAAGATAGAGCCGAGCGCGGCGACATACGGCCTCACGAAGTCATACGCCTGCGTCGTCTCGGCGGCAAGGGCTTTGGCGTAATCCAGCCGCTTGACTTCTTTGAGGCTGTCTTTGAGGAGTGCATTTGCCCGGTCCTGGACACGCCTCGTCAAGCCCGTATCGGCAGGCCCACCGCTCGGCGGGTTGTACTTGAAGCCGCCGTCTTCCGGCGGGTTATGCGACGGCGTAATCACCACGCCGTCGGCAAGGCCGGGCGTGCGGGCTTTGTTGTGCGTCAAAATCGCAAACGAGACCGCCGGGGTCGGCGCGTATCCGCCGCCCGCTTGATACCGCACTTCAACGCCGTTTGCCGCGAAGACTTCCAACGCAGTCCGGTGAGCAGGTTCAGACAGCGCGTGTGTGTCCTTGCCCAAATACAGCGGCCCGGTCGTGCCTTCCGCCAAGCGCACTTCGGCAACCGCTTGGCAGATCGCCAGCACATGCGGCTCGTTAAACGTATTCTTCAGCGACGACCCGCGATGCCCGGACGTGCCGAACGAGACGCTTTGGGCAGGGTCGTCGGACGGCGACTGGGTATAGTACGCCGAAATCAGCGCGGGGACATTGGCGAGAATCCCGCGCGGGGCCGGTTTTCCGGCTAAGTCAGACTGGGCCATAAACGCTCCATTATTCTTTAAGTGCGGTGTCACTGTGACAGTTCGCCGTTACTTCTGCCAATTCCTGTCTGTATGTCTCATGTCGTGAGAATTTTGCGACATTGCCGACGCTGCCGGCGCACAGGTTGAACGAACTGCGCGAAGGCTTGGTATAATTGGAGCAGGAAGCCCCCCGCCCCAATTCTGGGGAGCAATACAGAGGGCAAGCCCCGCCCAGCATTGACCGAACTCTCACTCCGGCTCCCCAGAATTGGGGCGGGGGGGCCTGCCCAGGAGAAACAACAATGGCACTCAGCATCACGATCTACGACGAAACCCTGCCCGGCGAGCGCATGGCCTCGCGGCGGCTTGACCTGCTTTCTTCGACCATCACCCTGCGCGAGCTGATCCGCCGCCGGGTCTACGAGGAAGTCCAGGAATACCACGCCGCCCCGCCTTCCGCCATCTTTCGCGGGCTGGTGACGCCCTCGCCGGTCGAAGCCGCCTTGAACGGCCCGAAGCTGGAGTTCGGCCTGAAGCGCCGCCTGGACTGGGAGGCGCAGTACGAAAAAGCGCTGGCAGCCTTCGCCCGCAACGGCTTCTTCGTCCTCGTCGGCAACCGGCAGGTGGAAGATTTGGACGAAGAAATCCACCTCAAAGTAGACACCGAAGTCTCCTTCGTCAAGCTGGTTGCGCTGGTGGGAGGCTAGACATGGAACCTGTCGTATTATCGCCGGATCACTTTCCTCTGCCTGCGAATGACCCGCAGACCAATGCACAATACCGCCTGAGCCAGTTTCTGGAAGAAACTAAACACCTGCATGATGTGTATGGAGTCAAAGCACAAGACTTTACGAGCGGCATTCAAATTCTGGCGCAAAATGACTTTGACAATGTTGTGATGGCCTATGCGGCCTTCCGGCGTCTGGAATGGCTTCTTCTTCCCTCTGATGGATTTTGGAAAAGCTGGTATAGCAGCCCCAATCGTCACTTTGCAGATGCCATTCAACTGATTTTAGCTGCTCTTTTCAAGCGGAAATTGCCGCTTACTTCAACCGACGTAATCCAGCTTCTGCAAGCCTTGATCAGCTTATTTCGTATGGAGAGTGATCAGCCTCGCCCCTGGGTTTTGCGGCACTGGCTTCCCATTTCAGGAATAATTCGGAACTTGGAATGGCATTCTGAAGAAGCAGCAATGCCTATAGATGTCGTGGGGGAATTGGAGAAGTTCAAGCAGATTTTGGAGCAGGGCTATCGTGAAGAGAAGGAAAACGAAAAGGCGATTGTCCGCATAGAGAAACTGATGGGTCGGGTGTTCGATAACAACCCGGAACCAGGTGAGGCATGGTCCGATAAAGCGTTAGCAGAACTGGAAAGAATGACGCCCCAAGCACGGGCAGATTGGGAGGAAGTATTCACGTACGCTATGACGGCTCAAAGCAGTAAGCCAGGCACGAAATGGATACAAACAGTGGGTGTTCATAGAGAAAAAATTGGAACAGACAGCTTCGACAAATATCTGGGCGAATGGCTGAATTTACTTACGCTGCCAATTCCTTTTGAGCGAGTGGCTCCGATAGACATAAATCCCGCTGTACTGGCGACTGTTGAGGCTGTCCAAAACGCTTCCAAGTATCAGAGTGCATACTTAGAGTATCATACGGCCCTGAAAGAATACCAGACAAGTCAAAAATTCATTCACAAGAAAAATCACGTATTGATGAAAGGTTTAGCTTGGTATGCAGCATCAAGCACCTCTTCCGAAGTCGCAAGTGGTTTAATGCACATAACTCAGGTTGCCTTTACAAGTGTCACAACACAGGCCGCATTTTCCCATTATTCGGAGACTGCGACATGGGACAAAAGCGTCGGCAACGCAGGAACTTGGGCACTGGGGCAGATGCCGGGCGGGGTTGGGGTCGGGGCGCTCGCTACCTTACGGACGCGGCTGCGGGACCGGGGGGCGCTGAAGCTGATCACGGCGGCGATTGAGTCGGCGGCGAAGGCGTCGGGCATGACGGTGGAGGAACTGGAAGACCTCGCGGTGCCGACGGGCGGCCTGGACGCGGATGGGATAAGGACGGAGGCGTTGGGCAGGGAAGGGTCGGCACGGCTGACGCTGGACGCGGCGACGGGGCGGACGAAGCTGGAATGGTTCGGGGCAGACGGCAAGCCGCGCAAGGCGGTCCCGGCGGGGGTCAAGCGCGAGTTCGGGGCGGAAGTGAAGGCGCTGAAGGCGGCGGAAGAGGAAGTCATGTCGGCCCTGTCCGCGCAGGCGGCGCGGTTCGACAAAGCTTTGCTCGACGAGCGTGTCCTGCCCCTCGCCGTCTGGCGCGAGCGGTACGGCAGCCATCCGGTGCTGGGCAATCTGGCCCGGCGGCTGATTTGGACGGTCGGCGGCGCGGCGGCACTGCCGGTCGGCGGCAGGTTTGAGGACGTATCGGGGCAGACGCTGGACAGGCTGGCGGACGAGGCCAAAGTGAAGCTTTGGCATCCCATTCACGCACTACCGGTAGAAGTCCTGCGCTGGCGGGATGCTTTGGAAGCACGCGGGCTGACACAGCCGTTCAAGCAGGCGCACCGGGAAGTGTACCTACTGACCGATGCCGAACGGGCGACGCGGACTTACTCCAACCGCTTCGCCGCCCATATCCTGAAGCAGCACCAGTTCAACAGCCTGTGCGTCCTGCGCGGCTGGAAAAACACGCTGCGGCTGATGGTGGATGACGTGTATCCGCCGGCAACGCGCCTGCTGCCCCAGTTCGGCCTGCGGGCCGAGTTCTGGATCGAGGGCATTGGCGAGGATTACGGCACGGACACGAACGATGCGGGGACCTATTTGCGCGTCGCGACCGATCAGGTCCGCTTCTACGCAGAAAATGCCGAAACGAACTACGCCCACGCCGGCGGCGGAGGCTACGGCGCAGGCCGGGGAAACACGCCCGCCGAGCCGGTTCCCTTAGAAGGAGTTCCGCCGCTGGCGCTCTCGGAAGTCATGCGGGATACAGACTTATTTGTCGGCGTCGCAAGCCTCGGCAACGACCCGGCCTGGTCGGACGGCGGCCCGGCAGGCCGGTTCCGCCACTACTGGCAGGAGTATGCGTTCGGCGATCTCGGCGAGACGGCAAAAACCCGCGCGGACGTGCTGGCCCGGCTGCTGCCGCGTCTTAGAATCTCTTCCCGCTGCAAGTTAGACGGTAAGTTTCTTGTGGTGCGCGGGGAGCTGCGAACCTACAAAATCCATCTCGGCAGCGGCAACATACTGATGGAGCCGAACGACCAGTATTTATGCATCGTGCCGGGGCGCAGCGAGGACACCGGCGACTTGTTTCTGCCCTTTGAGGGCGACCGAATGCTGGCGATTATTCTCAGCAAAGCGTTTCTGCTGGCCGACGATACGGCGATCAAGGACCCTACCATTGTCAGCCAGATCAAGCGCGGGTAAGCATCTCTAGGGATGACACAGGGAGATAATCAGGCCGCCGGCAACAATGAACGCGCCGCCGACTAGGATCGGCAGGCTGGGCTTCTGCCCGAACGCCAGCCACGAGATCGCTTGGGCGGCCAGAAAGAAGAAGACGACATAGATCCCCAGCAGCTTGCCGAAGTCCCAGCGCGGGGCGTTGACCGCATAGCCGTAGGCGAACAGCACCACCGCACCCGCCGCGAACAGCGCCAGCCTGCGGACCGCCGAGCCGGCTTCAAGGCCGGTGCGGACAAGGGCATCACCGCCCGCTTCCAGCACCGCCGCAAGAAACAAAACCACCAACGCGAGACCCTGACTCATGCTGCTTTCTCCTGCTCTTGTTCGTCCGATGACAGCCGCCGATGCGCCCGCTGTCGCCCTTCTCAGCGCCCAGCTTGGCTACCCGCTCGCTCCGGCGGTCATCGCGGAGCGTCTGGGTTCGCTTTTCCAGGAACCCGCGCATGGCTGCTTTGTCGCCGAGTCTGGCGGCGCAGTCACCGGCTGGGTTCATATCTTTGGCGTGTTTATGCTGACATCTCCGCAGTTCTTCGCCGAGATCGGTGGCCTTGTCGTGGACAGGGACGCGCGGCGGCAGGGAGTAGGCCAGGCGCTCATGCGGCAGGCCGAAGTTTGGGCAGGCGAGCATGGCTTTGCGGAAGTGCGGCTTCGCTCCGGTCTGCACCGCACCGAAGCGCATGAGTTCTACCAAAGCATTGGCTACGAGCGTGCCAAAACAAGCCACATGTTCCGAAAAGCGGTTGCCTAGAACAGCACTTGCCTAGAACAGCACTTGGCTAAAACATGACCCGATGACGGCGGGCGGCGACAGACAGTAGCAGGCCGACGGCAGAGAGATTGACCAGCAGGCTGCTCAGGCCATACGAAAAGAACGGCAGCGGGACGCCGACCACCGGCATAATGCCCATCGTCATGCCGACATTGACGATCACATGGAATGTCAGCATGGACAGCACCCCGGCGGCAAGAAGACGCCCCAGCGGGTCACGGCACTCAGCCATGACGCCAACCCCGCGTTCCAGCAGAACTAGGTACAAAGATAGCAGCACCAGGCAGACAACAAAGCCGCCTTCCTCGCCGACAATCGTAAAGATAAAGTCCGTGTGCTGCTCCGGGATAAACCGCCCATTGCTCTGCGCTCCTTTCTCGTACCCTTCCCCCCCGATCCCGCCGGAGCCAATCGCAATCTCGCTTTGGTGCAGGTGGTAGCCCGTGTCGCGCGGGTCCGCCGAGGGGTTCAAAAAGACTTGGAGCCGGTTCTTCTGGTAGTCTTTTAAGATGTGTCCTGGGTTGAACTGCCAGAGGAGCGCAAAGAGCGCGATGCCCGCCAGCATCACGGCCAGCAGATGGGTTAGCTTGGCCCCCGCAATCACGGTCATGCCGAACCAGATGGCGAGCAGCACCAGCGCCGTGCCGAGGTCCGGCTGCTTTGCAATCAGCAGCATCGGCACCCCGATATGCAGCAGCGACTTCAGCAGTGTCCGCCATTCGGTAATGGTCTGCTCATGCTGGGCCAAAAAGAGCGCCAGCGTCGTAATGAGAATGACTTTCGCGAACTCCGATGGCTGCAATTCAAACGGCCCCAGCTTGATCCAGCGCGACGCGCCTTTTGCGGCATGGCCGCCGAAGTGGCTCAGGACGATCAGAAGCAAAAAGATATTGAGGGGATACAGGTAGCGGGCGTAGCGCTTGAGCAGCACTTCATAGTCTGAATGGGCCAGCGCGACCGCTCCGGCTAGGCCCAGCACAACGCCGATAATCTGCTTGCGAACCATGTCCAGCGGGTGCAGATCGAGATGCAGAGCGCTGCGGATAGCAAGCACCCCGGCGGCGCAGATCATCAAAGCCGTGCCGAGCAAAATCCAGTCAAGCTGCCGCCAGCCTTTTTGTGCAATCATGGGCTGTTATGATACCCGGATTTTTCGGGAACCGTCTTTCCAGCGAACCTAAATCGCGCGGTGTGCGTTATGGAAGGGCAGGAGTTACTAATGAAACTTGTCTCATCGTCGCCTAAAACGAAGCACGCGCATACGGTCCGCCCCGGAAAAAGCTGGTTCTGGACACGGATGCGCTCGCGTCTTGGGTCCACCCAATTTATTAAGCGGTTCGCCTGGCTGTTGTTAGTGGTGATTGTCGCCGTCTTCGCATTTTCCGTCTTCCATGTCTATCGCCAGGCGTTAGAAGGCTCCCTCAGCCAGTGACTGACGAGCAGCGAGAACAAAAACGCCTGCGGACGGTGCTGGTGACGGTCGCGCTTTCGGTCCTCACGGTAACATTGCTGCGGGACCGCGCCTGGTCGGATGGACGAACTGCACTCGCGCTGAACACGGTTTCTATCGGCGTCTTTTTGTGGCACATCGCCTGGTACAAAGACCGCGTTCTCGCCCGCCTGCTCTTGTTCGGCCTGGGACTTGGCGTTGTGGAACTGGTTGCCGACGCGCTGTGCGTTCGGTACACAAACACACTGGATTACACGGTCGCGCACTCGCCGATGCTGGGATTGTCGCCGTTCTGGATGCCGACGGCGTGGATGGTCGTCGCCGCCCAGATCGGGTATTTGGGCCACCGCCTCATTCAGCGTCTCGGTACGGGGAAGGGCATGGCGCTGACGGCGCTTTTAGGGGCGGTCAACATCCCGTTTTATGAGGAGATGGCCTACCATGCCCACTGGTGGCAGTACCAGAATTGCCGGATGCTCGGCCACACGCCGCTGTATATCATCATCGCCGAGATGGTGATTGGACTGACCCTCGGCCCGCTGGCGGTTCGGGCCATGCATGTGGACGCCACCTGGCGCAATGCGCTAATCGCGGGCGCGGTCGGCGGCCTCAGCACCATTTGGGGCGGACTGATCGGCTATGGGCTGGTAGAGCGCGTGTTCTAAGGGGTCCCCCACCCCCGGTACTGCACTGGCAGACCTGGAAGGCTTCGTACCGACCCCTGCCCCCACTTCGTGAGAGAAGGGTAGGAGCAGAGGCAGCGGGCTTGCTTCCTAATCCAAACCCCTCTCCCGGAACGGGGGAGGGGTCGGTACGAAGCCTTCCAGGTCTGCCAGTGCAGTACCGGGGGTGGGGGCTTCTACTTGGAGATGCTGATCAAGTAAACGACGCTCGCTAGGCCCAGCGCAATCGCGACCGCCGAGAACGCAAAGATCACCTGCGCCGACGACTGGTAGCTGCCGCTGTCAATCAGGCGCTTCGTCCGATAAAATTGCCATGCGGCGAGAACCAGCGTCAGCAGCCCGCCCACGGCAAACGCCAGGCCGAGGCGCGTAGACCGAATGCCTGCGCTTTGTCCCAGACCCGCCCCCGCTTCCAAGAACCGCAGCTTGGCGATCAAAATGCCGAACCCCAGCAAAGAAATCGCCGTGCGAAACCAGGCCAGAAACGTCCGCTCGTTCGCCAGATGATCGCGTGTATTCGGCTCGGCGCTCATGCTTTTGTTAAAAGCCCGGCGGCTGTGCGGTCCAGCAGCCAAAGCAGCTTGCCGCTCACCGGCTGCACCCCGGCGGACGGATGGACATCCACCGCCGCGTTCCCTTCGAGGATGTCCCGGACGGCAGGCGCTTTTTTCGCGCCTTCCACGAGGAACAGCACCTGACGCGCAGCGTTCAGCACCGGGAATGTAAATGTGACCCGGTCCACCGGCGGCGGCAGGGTGCCGGGCGGCGATGACACCACCCATTGGTCTGTGACGGTCAGCGTCGGCATTCCGGGGAACAGCGACGCGCAGTGGCCGTCGTCCCCCATGCCGAGCAGGATTATATCGAACGCCGGTGGCGGGCCAGATTGCGGCGTTTCGAACACCTGCGCCAGCGTTTCGGCGTATAATTCGGCAGATTCTTCTTTTGTTGCCGTGTCCGTGTGGATCGGAAAGACCTGGCTGTCGGGGACCGGCACATGCTTTAAGAGCAGCTCCCGGCACATCTCGTAGTTCGAGTCCGTGCTGCTGTACGGCACAAAGCGGTCGTCGCCGAGGAAGACAAACACCTTCGCCCAGTCCATCTGACCCGGCGTGGCGTGCGCCATCAGCTCATACGTCTGGCGCGGACTGGAACCGCCGGTCAGCGCAACCGTAAACCGCCCGCGTTCTTGAATTGCTTCCTGCGCTGCGTCATAGATGAGTTCCGCAGCCCGCGCCGCCAGCTCTTTGTTTGTCGTTAGGATTTCGTACTCTGTCATAAAAACTCCCGATCATCAAATTGCGGCACGGCAAATCTTTACTTTGTGTGGAAGACTTGAAGGATGCGGCCATCTTTCTGAGAGATTGCTGCAAGCGCCGTGCCGCCCACCATTACTAAGTGTCCATGTGGGATTAAGTGTCCATGTGGGATTAAGTGTCCATGTGGGATTAAGTGTCCATGTGGGATTAAGTGTCCATGTGGGATTAAGTGTCCATGTGGGATTAAGTGTCCATGTGGGGCGGGTAGAGAACCCATCACAGTCCAAACGCCGTGGCTCAGACTGGCACGAAATGGCTTCTCGGACTGGATTTGTTTCTCGCCGTAAATCGGCGACCAAACCGCCACCGCAATCCGAATCGCAGTTCTCGCGTCTGGAACAAAGCCCTGCGGCGGCTTGTAACCTTGCGCCCATGCCGTCAGGGTGCAAGACAAAAGCGCCGCACCAACCGACGCAACAAGTAGATGCCTGAGACTAGCCTTTTTCACGGTCAAATGACTTACCGCGCTGACGGGACGCCTGCCAGCGCTTCATCCATCGCGGTCAGGGTTTCCGGCGAGAGGGTGACGCCGGACCCGCCCGCGTTGTCTTCGACCTGGGACGGCTTCGACGCGCCGATGATGACGGAAGAGACGTTACGCTGGCGCAGGCACCACGCGAGGGCAAGCTGGGCCATGGACAGCCCTAAGCGTTCGGCAATGGGAGCCAGTTTTTGGACGCCTTGCAAAGTGGCCTGATCCAGATTGCCGCCGTTCAGGAACATGTTCTGAGTCGGGTCCGCCGCACGGCTGCCTTCGGGAACCGGCTGGCCGGGCTTGTATTTGCCGGTCAGAACGCCCTGCGCCAGCGGCGAGAACACCACTTGGCCGATGCCTTCGCGCTCACAGATGGGAATGACTTCTTTTTCAATGCTGCGGCCCAGCAGGCTGTAGTACGGCTGGTTCGAGGCCAGGGGGTGGAGGTGGTTGCCCCGGATAAAGTCGGCGGCGTGAGAAATCTGCGCCGCACTCCACTCGGATACGCCGGCGTACAGGATCTTGCCTTGACGCGCCAGATCATCCAGCGCGACAAGCGTTTCTTCCAGCGGCGTTTCGTTGTCGTAGCGGTGGCACTGGTAAAGGTCAATATAATCGGTGCCGAGGCGCTTTAGCGACAAGTGGCACTGCTCGAAGATGTGCTTGCGGGACAGGCCACGGTCGTTCGGGCCGTCGCCCATCGGGAAGTAGACTTTCGTGGCAAGGAAGTAGGAATCACGGGCATACGGCGCGAGCGAGCGGCCGACGACTTCTTCCGACTTGCCCCGCGCGTAGACATTGGCCGTATCGAAGAAGTTGATGCCGAGGTCGTAGGCTTTTTCGATGCACGACCGGGCGGCTTCGTCTTCGGTCGCCCCGCCGTAAGTGAGCCAGGAGCCGAGCGAAACTTCGCTGACTTTAACCCCGTATTTGCCTAAATGCCGGTACTGCATGATTTTGTCCTTTAATTGTGTCTTTTGTTCAAGTGCTAGGTAGGATAGCTACGGGGAAGATACCCAAAAATACGGGTTTTATGCAGTTCGGACGCTTGACGTGTTGGAACAAAAGCGAATTGGGTACAGACGCTTTAATAAAAATCCATCACTGAACCGGCCCTGCTTAGGCAAAAGGAGGCTTCTGACTTGAATCTGGAAATAGACACACAACAAACGCCGGATCAGATCGCGCTTGTGCATCTGAAAGGCGAGATTGACCTGCATACCTGCTCCTTGCTGCGGGATGCGCTGCGGGAGCTGATCGAGCAGGGCTGTTACCGGATTGTGATCAATCTGGCCGAAGTCCCTTACCTGGACAGCGCTGCGCTGGGTGTTCTCGTAGATGCCGTGCGCCGTGTGCGCGAGCATGAAGGCGGCATCAGCCTTGTTTCCACGACGCCATTTGTCCGGCGGGCGTTTGAGATCACGCGCCTTGTTAAAATCTTCCAGCTTTATGAAGACAATGAAGCCGCGCTGGCCGACATCCGAACGCAGGCTGCCCCAATTTAGTTAAGATTTAGTTAAGATTTAGTTAAGATTTAGTTAAGATTTAGTTAAGATTTAGTCAAGAGCAGACTTAAGCAGAATCGAGAAGAACCCGGCATCTTAGATGCCGGGTTCTTTGCTTTTCGGCAGATCTACGCCGGTGGCTGTTCCCATTCCGCGTGGCAGCGGTAGACAACTTCACTGATGCGGGCGACGCGCGGGATGAGGTCTCCGGTGTCGTGCCTCAGAACTTCGCGTAGGGTCGGCGGCAGGAACAGAGCTTCAAGCGCGTCTAAAGTGCGCTTCTGGCCGGCGTAGTCGGCAATGCTGGGGCCGGCGTTTTCGGAGGCGAACTCTTGTTCCAGCTCCGGGCGCAGCCGGGCCACCAAGCGGTAGTAATTCCCGACGAACCAGCCGCGCATCTGGGCGTACTCGGCCTCTTTGCGCGGGTCGCAGCCGTCCTTTGCCGCCGCGCACAGGACTTCCGTGAACCGCTCGTACTGCTCGGTAAAGCACAGCCAAACCGAGGCCGCATCATTTGGCACGGAGCGCCGGACAGCGGCGCGGGCGACGGTTCGGGTGGAAGCGGATGTCGCCCGGCGGGCGGCAGCGCCGGCCCGGAGGCGCAGGCGGTACAAAAATGGCAAAGGTAGATTGCTTCGGATCATGATAATTGCTTTGTCAGGTATTCGGTTTTTCAGGCGGCAGGGCCACGCTGAGAAACATAGTTCAGGCGTAGGTCATTGACCAGTGTTTTGAGATCCCGGCGCAGGTCGGCAGGAACCGCACTGTCCGGCGCGGCTTCCAGGCAAGAGGCGAGGTCACCAACGGCGTCAATCGCAATTTTCGCCTCCGTAAGATCCGGCTGGGCTTCGCCAGTCTGCGGATCGGCGAGCAGGCCGAGCTTCTGCCACGCCTGCGACGCCAGCAGGTTGATGCAGTAGCCGAGCAGGTCATAGGTGGTCGGTGCCCGACCGTCGTCTTCGTACTCTCCGCTGCCATCGTACTCTCCGCTGCCATCGTACTTTCCGCTGCCATCGTATTCTGCGGCGGCGGTTTCTTCGCTCAAAGCGGCCGGCGAGGCTTCCACGACAGGAGCGTCTGCGGCGGCAGGAGCGTCTGCGGCGGCAGGAACGTCTGCGGCGGCAGGAACGTCTGCGGCGGCAGGAGCGTCTGCGGCGGCAGGAACGTCTGCGGCGGCAGGAACGTCTGCGGCGGCGGGAGCAGCCGTTTCCGGCACGGTGCGGCGGCGGTCAACAAAAGTGAACCCTGATTCTTCTTCGGCCATGCTGTTCCATTTCTAAAAGGTGACGAGGCTTATTCTAGCACATAATTTCGCGCCTCGCAAGGGGAATTTTGGAACTTATTTCAGTACGCTTCACCGCCGAGGTCTACCGCAGAGCGCGGCGGGTCAACAACTTCAGCCCCTAGCGCGTTTGCCGCGTACTCCGCGAGGAAATAGTCCCCATCGGGTTCAAACGCAGGAATCACGATTTCCTGGGTCAGCGCAGAAAGCTGCGCCTGAGCAGAGGCGTCGGCGCTTGTCCAGCGCCGCCACAAGACCCACGCCGTTACCCCCGACAGCAGGCGGATTTCAATGCCCCGATAACGCCGAAGCGCCGGGACCTGACGCACGAGTTCATCGAGGCTCGGATCGGCTTTTGTCAGCGGCTGCCAGGCGGCAGACTTTAAAAGCGGCACGGCGTTTCGGACCCGCTCGACGGTTTGAGCCGGCACATCCACGACCATTCCACGGGCCGCGCCGGTCTTCGGGTCCGGGTCGGTCAGGATCAAATAAAGGGCGCTGCCTTGAATGCGTTTACGAGTCAGTTCCATTGCGAGTCAGTTCCATTGCGAGTCAGTTCCATGTTCTCAGCCTAACGAAAATATTTGTCTAAGTATGCCCGTTCTTTGTATTTCTTCGCATATCTTTTTGTGGTACGCTGTATCGGCTTAAACGCAATGAAGCCAATTCAGCCCCCGAAATGTATTGAAGACCACACCTAAGAATGGAGAACAGTATCATGCTGTCTTGTTCCCTCGCTTTGCGCTCTCGCACCCTCGCCGCCGCACTTGGACTTGCGGCCTTCGGCGCAGCCGCCGTTCATCCCGCCTTCGCCCAGACTTCCGTTCTTACCCAGAACAACGACAACGCCCGCACCGGCTCGAATACCGCTGAAACGGTGCTGACGCCGCAAAACGTCAAAACCGCCACGTTCGGCAAGCTGTTCACGATCACCGGCCTGAACGCGAACGTCGACGGCCAGGTGCTGTATGTGCCGAGCGTCACCATCGGCGGCGTCACCCGCAATGTCGTGTACGCCTACACGTCTAACAACACTGACAACTCCCCCTGCGGCGTTTATGCCTACGACGCCGATACCGGCACACAGCTTTGGAAGAACATTCTACCCTCTTCTGCGACCTATACCACGGCAACCCCGGTAATTGACCCGGCGACCAGCACGCTGTATGTGCTGACGAAGGGGCCGACCGACGATACAGGGGTGACGTACCTGCACGCTTTTGATATTACCACCGGCGCGGACAAGCCCGGCAGCCCAGTTCAAGTCCGAGCGTCTGCGCCCGGCAAGGGCGACGGCGCGGTGAACGGCGTCGTCTCTTTCGACGGCCCCGCCAGCAGTGGCCGGTTCCATGCGAACGACCGGGCGGCCCTGCTGCTCGCTAACGGGCAGGTTTACACGTCGTTTGCCCATAACTCGGACTCCTTTCCCTACCACGGGTGGGTGCTGGCGTACAAGTACGACGGCACGAAGTTCACGCAGACCGCTGTCTTCTGCACCACGCCGAACGGCAGCGACGGCGGCATCTGGCAGGCCGGCAAAGGGCTGACGGCGGATGCGTCCGGCAACATCTACTTCTCGGTCGGCAACGGAACGTTTGATGCGAATAAAAGCGGCTCGGACTACGGCATGTGCTACCTAAAGCTCAGCCCCACGCTGCAAGTGCTGGACTACTTCGCGCCCTTCGACGAGCAAAGCCAGAGCAACGGCGACCTCGATTTAGGCAACTCCGGCCTGTCCGGGCTTCCGGGAACGACGGCCTTGTTCGGCGGCGGGACCAAGTTCGGCTCCGCGTTTTTGTTTGATTCGGCCAATTTAGGTAAGTTTACGCCGAACGGCCCAGACAAGACGCTGGCCCGCGTTGACGGAGTCAGCGGCAACGATCAAGTCGGCCAGAACTCGATTGCCTGGGACAGCGGCTCCTACAAGTATGTCTATCTGTGGCCCGGCGGCCAGACTGTCGAGCAGTTCCGCTACGACCCGTCCGTCGGGAACTTCAATCCAAAAGGCATCTTCACCACCGGCGGCACCGCGACCAACGGCGGCTCGCTGGCGGTCTCTTCCAGCGGGACGTCGAACGCGATCTTGTGGGCGGTCGGCGACGAAGGAACCGTGCGGGCGTATGACGCCACCAATGTCGCAAACCCGGAGCTGTGGGACAGCGCCCAGAACGCAAGCCGCGACAGTATCGGCCATACCGGCCACTTCCAGTTCCCCACGGTCGTGAACGGCAAAGTGTATGTTCCCACCGGCGGCTCCACCATCGCCGTCTACGGCCTGCTCCCATCGGCAACACCGGCGCCGCCTGCCGGCATCCTTGCCGCGACCCAGGTTCGGTTCGCGCCGCGCCCCGGCTACGAGTCCCGCATGGTCGGCGGCAAGTTCCAGGGCAGCGCCGACGGCAACACTTATGTTAACCTGGCGACCATCACCCAGACGCCGGCCAGCGGCCAGTTCAACACGCTGACGTTCAGCACGCCGGCGGCGTATCGCTACCTGCGCTACTTGGGGCCGAACAGCGGCTACGGCAACATCGCCGAGCTTGAGTTCGACAGCGGCACCGGTTCAAGCCTCGCCAAGATCAGCGGGTCGCCCTTTGGGACGCCTGGCTCCTACCAGAACAACGGCAACGACATCACGAAGGTCTTTGACGGCAACTTCAACTCCTTCTTCGATGCACCTCTCTACCCAGGCAACGGAGACTTCGTCGGCATTGACCAGGCGGCTCCTGTGACCCAGGTTCGGTTCGCGCCGCGTCCCGGCTACGAGTCCCGCATGATCGGCGGCCAGTTCCAGGGCAGCAGCGACGGCATCACCTACACTACGCTGGCGACGATCACCCAGGCCCCGCCGGACAACCAGCTCACAACGCTGACGTTTGCCTCTCCCGCCTCTTACCGCTTCCTGCGCTACCTTGCTCCGAGCGGCGCTTACGGCAACATTAGTGAGCTGGAGTTCGACAGCGGCACAGGTGCAAGCGTTGCTAAAATCAGCGGCCTCCTATTTGGAACCGCAGGCTCTTGGGCCAACCAGGGCAACGACTACACCAAAGCCTTTGACGGCAATACCGGCACGTTTTTTGATGCGCCCGATCCCGGCAACGGGGACTTTGTCGGCATTGACCGGGGAAGCGCTGCCGGGTCAGCAGTCAGGGGAACACCGATAAAAGAAACGACCCAGACCGGGGCCGTCGCAAAAGTGACCGTTACTGTTGGGCAGTCCGTGCGGTAGAACATCCCTAAGCAGCCCCGGCAGATGTTTCTGCCGGGGCGATTTTTTTGTCTTAATCACTTGTCGAAGCGAAGGCCGGCCACAGGGGGATCGGTCGGCTGTGCGCCCGCTGGCGGCACGAAGACAAACTTCGCGTCTGGAACGTCCGGGTTGAGGCGGATATTCTTCAACGCATACTCTTCCACTGTCCTTTTGCCTCGGTACAGGACGTCAACCGCGAACCCATGCAGCAAATGATCCATGCCGAAGTACGCAGTGAGAGTTCCAACCAGTGAGAGTTCCCCGTGTCCAGTCGGCTGAGTGATCTGCACCGCCGTATAAGTGCCGCCATGCCAGGGCAGCGTTCCGAGCAGGCGCGTCCGTGTTTCCTGTGGCCGGTCCGTCAAGCCGGAGAAACTTAACCCTTGAAAGCCTGGATTGAAAAAGAAAGTGCTGAACACCGGCGGCCCGATACGGCTTGTATTCAGGTCGAGGTCTGCTTCCCGCTGGTACTGCTTGTTCCAGTGCATATAGAACCAGAAGCCTTTTCCATTTACGAAAGAAGTCTGTCCATTGACTCCGGGGGTCTCGGATAAAACCTGAGCTGGCCGCTTCAGCGTCAAGTTTGCAAGCAGCCCCCACGGGCGAGGCGGGACAACAGAATCTTGTTCGACAACAGAATTTTGTTCGACATCGGCAGACAGGGAGTGCAGCGCGGCGGTTGCCTGCGCCGACTGACGCAGCACCGCCGCCGCATCAGGATTAATTTCTCCCTCGTCGCTCGCTTTCGGCGGTGCCGCCCCCGGAACTGTCTGCGGCAGAACAACAGGCGCTGTATTGGTCTGCGCCAGCGTCACAAAGGAAAATGTCCCGGCGAACACGACGCTCAAGCCGGTAATCGCGGCAGCTTTGAGTTTATTTAAGGCCATTGCTTTTAACACTCCTTGAAGGTGAGAATGAACTTGGATGCTGCTTTTTGCCGCACCGCCGGCAATTTTCTCCGCGCAGGCGGATGGGGCGGCTTCTGCCGTGCGCTCGGCTAGCACACCGGCAAGAACGGCGACGGAGACTGTGATCCCGGCGCGAGCGAATGATTGCCGCAGGCGACTGATGGCCCGGTTGAGGCGCATCCGGGCGGCGTCCTCCGATGTTCCCAAAGCCACGCCGAGTTCTGGGAAGCTCAGGCCGTCGGCGAAGCGGAGCAGGACGGCTTCCCGGTCTTTGGCGCTGAGGGCGGCGAGTGCCGAGTTGTAGTGCGGCTCAATTTGGTTCCAAATCTCGTTCTTCGGCTCTTCCAGTGAAAGGTGTTCCTCCATTGTCTGCTCCTGCCTTTTTTGGCTCGCTTCCCGCCGCCGTGCGTTTTTTGCGGCAAAGCGGGCCGTTTGGAACAGCCAGCCGGACAGCGTCTCGACACGCAGCGACGGTGCTTTTCGTGCCAAAATAAGGAACACAACCTGCGTGACGTCTTCGGCCAGCGCCGCATCGCCGGTTTCGCGTCGGCAAACGGTGTAAACAAAGTTCAGATGCCGCGTCACAATCTGCGAAAACGCCGCCTGCGATCCCTGACGCACATATTCTTGCAATAGCTGCCGATCGTTCACTTTCCTGTCTCCCATGTAGCTCTACAAAAGAGTATGTCAGCAAAACGGGAAAAGCGAACATTACCCCCGGTTGTGGCTTTTCGAGTGTATTGCTATATAGCTTAGAAATTGCTTGACTTGTCTGCCCTGCCGCCGATATACTAAAGGCAGATAACACCGAATTTGGAAGAGGGTTCTTCACTCATGGCAGAAATGCACTCACTCTTTGATACTCTGCAATCGTTCACCTACGGCGACGGGAAAACAGGGCAGTTTTACTCGCTGCCGCACTTAGAAAAGGCCGATGTCGGCCCAATCTCGAAGCTGCCGGTTTGTTTGCGGATTGTGCTCGAATCCGTGCTTCGCAGTTACGACAAGAAGCGGGTCCGGGAGGCGGACATCTGCGAGCTGGCGAACTGGCAGCCGAACGCCGAACGGACCGCCGAAGTGCCGTTTGTCGTCGCCCGCGTCGTCTTGCAGGACTTCACGGGCGTTCCCCTGCTGGTGGACCTCGCGGCGATGCGGACAACGGTGTCCCGCATGGGCCGCGACCCTGGCATGATTGAGCCGCTTGTCCCCGTGGACTTAGTGGTGGACCATTCGGTGCAGGTGGACTATTCGGAGCTTGAGAACGCTTTGCAGCTCAACATGGAAATGGAGTTCAAGCGGAACCGCGCCCGCTACCAGTTTTTGAAGTGGGGCATGCAGGCGTTTAACGGCTTCTCGGTGGTGCCGCCCGGCATCGGCATTATCCATCAGGTCAACTTGGAATATCTCGCGAAGGGCGTGCTATCTAAAGAGGACGTTTTCTATCCCGATACGCTGGTCGGGACCGACTCGCACACGACCATGATTAACGGCTTGGGGATCGTCGGCTGGGGCGTCGGCGGCATTGAAGCGGAGGCCGGAATGCTCGGCCAGCCGGTGTATTTCCTAACGCCGGATGTGGTCGGAGTCCATCTGTCAGGGGCGCTGACTGCCGGTGTCACCGCGACCGACCTTGTGCTGACCATCACCGAAATGCTACGGAAGGCCAAAGTCGTCGGCAAGTTTGTCGAGTTCCACGGCGAAGGCGCGGCATCTCTCGGTCTGACCGACCGGGCGACCATTGCGAACATGGCCCCGGAGTACGGCGCGACGATGGGCTTTTTTCCGGTAGATGAAGAGTCCTGCCGGTACCTTGCCGCGACGGGCCGGACCGATGACCAGGTAGACGCTTTCCGGCAGTACTTTAAAGCCCAGGGCCTGTTTGGAATGCCCGAAGCCGGCGAGATTGCGTATTCGCAGCTTCTGGAACTGGATTTGTCGGTGGTGCAGCCGAGCGTTGCCGGGCCGAAGCGGCCCCAGGACCGGATCGAGCTGCCGGAAATCAAGTCCAAGTTCCACGAACTGCTGCTGAACCCGGCGGCGTACAACAAGTCGCTGGAAGATTTGAACAAGAAGTTTGTTGTCCTGACCGGCATGAGCCACAACGTCAAGCCGATCTCCGGCGGCGGCGACCAAGATGGGGCAACCCTGCCGGAAGAAACCGCGCCGCTGGACACGGTCAACGACACGGCGGCCTTCACCGAAAATGAAATGGTCCAGAACCGGCCTACCCCGGACCGCGTGGAAGACGTCCCGCTGGGCGAGTTCCCGCAGGCGCTGGTCGAGCTGTCCCACGGCGACATCGTGATTGCCGCCATCACAAGCTGCACCAATACGGCAAACCCGTCTTTAATGCTGGCGGCGGGCTTAGTGGCAAAGAAAGCGTCAGAGCGCGGCATGACCGTTCGCCCGACCGTCAAAACCTCGCTTGCGCCGGGGTCCCGCGTCGTCACCGAGTATCTGGATAAGACGGGCCTGACCCGGTACTTGGACCGGCTGGGCTTTCAGACCGTCGGCTACGGCTGCACCACTTGCATCGGCAACTCTGGGCCGCTGGAGCCGAATCTGGAAAAGACCGTCACCCGGAATGACCTGGTGGTCGCGTCGGTGCTGTCGGGCAACCGCAACTTCGAGGCCCGCGTCCACCAGAACGTCCGGGCAAACTTTCTGATGTCTCCGCCGCTCGTCGTTGCATTCGCCCTAGCCGGCACCGTGGACATTGACATGAACACGGACCCCATCGGCCAGGACAAGTTCAACGCCGATGTGTATTTGAAGGACCTCTGGCCGACGACCGATGAGATCGCCGAGATGCTGTCGGCGGCAAACGACCCGGATGTCTACCGCCGCTTGTACAAAGACTTCGCCGAGCAGAACCCGCTCTGGCAGGAGATTCCCAGCTCGCTCGGCTCGGTCTACGAATGGGATGCGTCGTCCACCTATATCCGCGAGCCGCCCTACTTCGACAAGTTCAGCCTGGCCCTCCCGACCTCGGCTCCGGCCATCACGAAGGCGCGGCCACTGGCAATCTTCGGCGACTCGGTGACGACCGACCATATCAGCCCGGCGGGCGCGATTAAGCCGTCGTCCCCGGCGGGCCTGTACTTGCAGCAGAAGGGCGTTCCCGAAGAGGACTTCAACTCCTACGGCTCGCGGCGGGGCAACCACCGGATCATGATGCGCGGCACATTCGCCAATGTCCGCATCCAGAACCTGATGGTTCCCGGCACGGTCGGCGGCATGACCGTCTACCAGCCCGTCGGCGAGCATATGAGCATTTACGACGCTTCCTTGATCTACCGCGACCTCGGCGTCCCGCTGATGATCTTCGCCGGCCAGGAATACGGCACCGGCTCGTCCCGCGACTGGGCCGCCAAAGGCACCAATCTTTTGGGCGTCAAGGCCGTCATCGCCCAGTCCTTCGAGCGCATCCACCGCTCCAATTTGGTCGGCATGGGCGTCTTGCCCTGCCAGTTCAAAGAGGGCGTCAATGCCCAGACCCTCGGCCTCGACGGCACCGAGACGTTTGACTTGACTGGCTACGCTCAGGGCTTATTGCCCCAGATGGACGTGATGCTGGTCATCCACAGGACAAACGGCGACACCGAAGAAGTCCCGCTGACGCTCCGTATTGATACGCCTATCGAAGTAGACTACTACCTCAACGGCGGCATCCTCCCCTACGTCCTGCGCCAGCTTCTCGAAGAAGACGCCATCAGCGCCGCCGGCCACCTCCTCGACACCCTCCAGCCCCGCCCCGCCGCCGTCTAAGTACGGCAAACGAGAAGCCCCGCGCCATCCGGCACGGGGCTTTCTTTTCCAGGTTTGTCTTAATTCCCATCACGGTATGGTATAGTTTCTTCATCAAATGAGGCTTTTTGCTCATTAAGTGAGGCTTTTTACCATGAATGAAAACTTTGGTCTCCTGTTCGCCACGCCAAGCTTCTTGGAGGGAATGGCTCGTACTCTTGATTTAGGCGGTACGTTCACCGAATACAACACCTCGCGCAGTGCTGCCGAAGCCGACTTTCTTGCCTTGCGCTCCGACTGGCGGGCTGTCGGCGAAGACTTCGACACGGTCCTTGCCGAGTATGAACCTCTCGAATATGAACCTCTCGAAGAAGAGTAACCCTCTGCAATGCCGACACCCGATGACCCAGAAGATAACTTAGAAGTCGCTAATCCACGAAAGCCGCCCCCTGCTGAAGTTTCTCGGTCAGAAACTTCTCGCGAGGCGAGGCGGCGCGTGACAATCCAAGCCGAAGCCAGCCTCAGCTACATGAGTCCGCTCCCGCCGCCGGAAATCCTTGCGGGATATGGCCGTACCCAGGCTGACGCCCCAGAGCGCATTCTTGCGATGGTCGAGCGACAGGAGGCCCATCGGCAGCAGATAGAGAAGACAGTCGTGGAAGCCGGAGCCGCGACTGCCTCTAAAGCTATCAATATCACCGCTTACATCGCCACTTTGTTTGTCGGAGCCTCTGTTTACATGGTTCACGAGCATTATGCAGTCTATGGGATCGTGACACTCGGTTCCACTCTTGCGGCACTTGCCGGAGCCAACCTCTACGGCAAAGCCGCCCAAAAGAAGGAGCGCACTGAGAAGGAAAGAATACTCACCGAGAGCGACCAGAACCGCCAAAATCGCAGGCAACTGACAGGAGACAAGCCGCCGCCTGAGCAGGACGATTCGCAATAAACCACTACCTCAACGGCGGCATCCTCCCCTACGTCCTGCGCCAGCTTCTCGAAGAAGACAGCATCAGCGCCGCCGGCCACCTCCTCGACACCCTCCAGCCCCGCCCCGCCGCCGTCTAAGTACGGCAAACGAGAAGCCCCGCGCCATCCAGCGCGGGGCTTTTTATTTAAAGAAGGACTCTCGGATTTTTTGTTGAAATTACGAGTAGGCATTTATATGAGAACAAAAGCCAACGATGAATAGCGAAACTGTTGCGTTCTTAAGATACCCAGGTGGAAAACAGCGTCTTTTGAGACAACTGTTACAACATCTCCAACCGCTCACAGTAGATCGTGAGCGATTTGTAGAGCCATTCATGGGGGGTGGGGCAGTCTTCTTTGCTCTGTGTCCTGAACGTGCTATCTTGACTGATTTGAACGGCGAATTGATCGACCTTTATCGTGGCATTAGGAATAGATATACTTTAGTTTGGAAAGCTTACTGTGCGTTTCCAAACACAAAAGAAGGTTATTACCAAGTTCGGGATTTGGATAGCAGTTCTCTTACACTTGCAGAAAAGGCGGCCCGAACGCTTTACCTCAATAGAACCTGCTTTAAAGGTATGTGGCGGCATAATGCTCAGGGGAAGTTCAATGTTGGATATGGTGGCGAGTCAAGAAGAGGAGTTATTGATAAAGCCGCGCTTCGAGAAGCATCTTATGCTCTCAGAGGGTCGAGGCTCAGAAAGGCGGATTTCGAGCGCGTTATTGACCGTTGCACGGAGAACGATGTAATTTTCTGTGACCCTCCCTACTCGCCCGGCGAGCGGGACATGATTAACGGTCATTATGTTTGCTCGAAGTTCTTGTTCGCCGACCATCAGCGCCTCGCGGATGCGCTTCATCACGCAACTCAGCGCAATGTACGATGGGCAATGACAACTTCATCGCATCCTGACATCGTAGCATTATATCCTGACGCCGTTGTTGTTCCACTTACGATGGGGGTAGGCAAGCGACCGGGCGAATTGTCAGCTATCTGCGGCGAAGTATTGATCTGTAACTACAGAAAGTGAGAAGATGAAACAATTTTTTGACAAGGCCAAGATGCAAAACCATCCGCTTCGTGTCCTGCAAGACTTCCTGGCCTCAGAGAAAGCCTTCGAGACCGCGAAGCAATATGACAAGATGCGCTTTGTTGGTTATGTTCTTGACATTGGATATGATACTGCGACAATTATTACTTCTGACCCCTTCAAACTAGCAGTTGGTGGCGTTCCACGGAATTCGCTTCTTGTGATGGTGCCGCAAGAATATGGTGATTTGCCGCCACACTTCACTCTGTTGCGTGTGCTAGAGTCTGCACCTACGCCCCTATCAGGTGAAGTTCAGCAAACATATTTTGAGTTGCAGAAAAAGTCGATGCCGGAACTCGATGTGTTCACTCAAAGTGAACTTCAATGGGGCGCACTTAAAACAGGTGTGCTGGGAATGTTCTACTCGCACCCTGATAAGCACAATTCAATTGAGTTTTCGGGTGATCTTAACAATTTCGTAAGCGCACATAAATACCTTTTGTATTCACCTGATGATGCCTTGCTCAATCTGATCATTAACTGCCTCGTACCGGCTGATAAACAGTTCGCACTTGGCAATTTGCGACTCACGGAATGCCGCCTTCCGCTGCCAGATAAGCCATTACCTAATGTACCTGTCAAGGTTTCCTCTAACGACTTTGTGGGTGGGCGCACGGCAATGTTCGGCAAGACCCGGCTTGGCAAAAGCAATGTAGTTAAACTAATTGCCCAAGGCATTATCGAAAACACTCAACTGTCCAAAAATGTTGGACAGTTGATTTTCGACATCAACGGTGAATACGCTAACGATAATCCGCAGGATGGTAGCAGTTCCCTTCGGAGTGCATTTGCAGACCGATGTGTTGTTTATGCCTTGACGCCTAAGCAATCGACACCCTCACAACCGCTTAAACTTAACTTTTACGAGCGGCCTGAAAGCACAATGCCAATTATTGCGAGTTTCCTTCGACAACATGGTAAACCATCTGCCTACATTGATGCTTTTGCCAGCGTTGAATTGCCTTCTTTAGAAGAGGTTGAAGGAATGACAGATCAAGGAGAAAAGAACCGAGCAATCAGAAAGCTCCAAATTTATTGGGCGATTTTGTATAAAGCTGGTTTTGACGTCAACACGCACCAATTATATGATCTAGCCCCCTCTGGGGGCGTCGCAAGCAAATTCAATCCTGGCTTTGCGACAGAGCTTCGCAATGCCGCGCACGGCACGGACTCACCAACGCCTCAAACACTAGGCCAAATGCTTCACGAGTTAGAGTTAATCAATCGTTATAGACGTGAGAACACCAGCTCAAAACTACTGAAGTCTACAGGGTCTGGTAATCCTGTTTTCGATTCAAGTGACGTTGCTATGCTAGAGTTCTTCGATCCAGTACCAGGTCGAGCTGGAACAACTCTGCTCCAACCTTACAAAATCTATCACGATACTGAGGCAGGCAACTTTGTTCAAGAAATCCTGGCTTTTTTGGATAATGGCATGACAGTAATCCTTGATCTTGGCAATGCTAACGATCAGATTTTGGACTACTTCTCACGGGAGCTTTCGCGCCAAATTTTCAATAGCCAAGTGGATAAGTTCTCGAACAACAACTTAGGCGACAATTATGTGCAGCTATACTTTGAAGAGGCACACAATTTGTTCCCAGCTAAAGATGACGCAAAGACGATCTATAGCCGGTTTGCAAAAGAGGGTGCAAAGTACCATATAGGTATGGTCTACTCAACACAGTCCCCAACAACGATAAGCCGTGATTTGCTTGCTCAGACTGAAAATTTCTTTATCGCACATCTGGCCTCCGAAGATGATGTGAATGCCCTGGCGCGAGTGAATGTCGCTTATCAAAGCATGAAGGGCGACATTCTGATGGCGAAAACGCCTGGTTATATGCGGATGCTGACGCGATCAAATCGCTTTGTCGTATCAGTTCAAGCTCACAAATTTGAACCACCAACACCCGGAGGGAGCTAGATGCCATACCAACAAGGGAAGGAAAAACGATTACCTTACGAACGAGCCTCCCGTCTAGGACATCTGGATGTTCTTAAAAGTGAGCTAGTCGAAAAATTTTGTGACAGCTTCAAGGAAATAGGAGATACGCCTCCGCTTCATGCTTGCAGTTGGCAGAACGTTCCCACAGGAGGCGCGGTTCTCCCGTTGATTTTCGGCGTTGATGGCTCCCTTCAGGTTATTCAATCCGAGACGCCACCTCACAAAGCGTTAGCGTTTGTAAAGACGGCGTTGTTGCGATTGGACACTGTTGCGCTTTCTGCTGTCAACAAAGAGTCTCCTCATCCATTCGCTTTGCGCGATCTTATGGACGGCGCGGCCCTATACCATGCAACTGTCTTCCCACTTCGCAACATCGCGGTGCCTGGCCTCTCCCTTTACAATGCCGTGCGTCAGGCTATATTTGAGTCTGTCAAAGATGCTTCTCTTAGCGGCGAGCCGATGGAAACCCTTAAGTGGTTGATGTACGAGAAATGGGACAGCAACACCAAGTCCCTACCTTTGTTTCAGTGCCCACACTGCGAAGAGAATGTTGCGACGTTGCCATATAACGCGGAACAGGGGAAATGCTCAAATTGTAAAAAGGAGTTGCTGATAACGGATGTGTTAGGATTTCATCAAGAAATGGGTGAAGACTCTGCACCGGATATTATTGCTTCTAATTATATGCTGGTGCATGAGACGCTACTGCTTTTTACCGGCATTAGGCACTTCTGGGAGAACAGTAAGGACACACTAAAGGATTGCCTTTTTGTCAAAGATGGACCGCTCACGATTCGAGCACAATACTCTAAGATGGTTGCTCCAATTCGACGTTTCTTGGCGTATGCAAAAGCACAGGGTACAGTGGTCAATATTGTGGGGCAGGAAAAAACAGGATATTTTGCCGATCATTTAGAACTAATCGGCAGATCCGCACCTGTGCCATCAATATTCATTCCAAATGATTTCTATATCAAGACTCAAATTCAGCATCGTTCAGAAAATGGAGATGCCTATGGCATATACACTAACTATGGTGCAAAAGTTTTTGTTCGCTTGAACGACCATCATAAAATGGTAATTAGTATACCAACCGGGAACTTCACCGCAAATCCAAGCGAAGCCGATCTTATTGGTGCGGATCGCATATTCCCAACGCTCTACACTATCCTGAGCAGCAGGTACGAAAGCGCGTTGCTCCCCATCGAGTTGGCACATGGTATTGCATCACTCTCAACCTACCCTTCGGCACAGATTTTGAAGATGTTTGCAGAGACGCATATGAAGAAAGAAAAATGACGAAAGCCGTTGTCGCTGAAAAAGTACGCCAGGAACTTCAACGGGTTGAGGTTTCCGCAATTACCTTGCAGGTCGTGGATGAGGATGTTTACAAGGTAGACGAGTGGTGGCGTGTTCCCGTTCGTCCCAGCCGGTGGCCCGCGCGGATGTTTGACTTTTATGAAGCGTTGTCAACCGTGGAAGATGATCTGCAAGAAGCCGAACACTTGAATATCCTCCTTGAGACAGGTGAGCCATTGGAGCAGGCTGAAGACGAGCCGGGGGCGATAGTGGAGCGGGAGATTCGGGAGCATTACGAGTTCGAGAACGGTCAGCGGGGGCAGTACGCACCTTTGTTCCCGCAAAAGCCGCATGTGGTGGTGCTGTCGCCGGATGTGGCAGCGGTGTTTCCTGACTCGGACTCGGTCAACGAGGCATTGCGGGTTTTAGTCAAAGCCGCACAGGCAAGTGTGCCGACGCCGCAGGAACGGGAAGCGGCATAGGATGTACAGAGAAGGCCCCACGTCGTAAGGCGCGGGGCTTTTTTGTGTCAGACGGCGACTGCGCCGGAGCGGGGGGCGATCTCGTAGGCGCAGCCGTGGGCGGAGGGGAGGACTTTGCCGGGGTTGCAGAGGCCATCGGGGTTGAAGACGGCGCGGATGGCCTCCATCGTTTGCAGGGTTTCGGGCGGGAACAAGAGCGGCATATAGTCACGCTTTTCAACACCGATGCCGTGTTCGCCGGTGAGTGTCCCGCCGACGCCGAGGCAGAGTTCGAGGATTTCATGGGACGCGGCCATAACTCGCTTGACGTCGCCTGCGTTGCGCTCGTTAAAGAGAGTCACGGGATGCAGGTTGCCGTCGCCGGCATGGAAGACATTCGCGATGCGGAGGTTGTAGCGGACGCCGATGTCTGCGATAGCGCGAAGAACTTGCGGCAGCTTAGAGCGCGGGATGACGCAGTCCTGGGTGACGCACGACGGGGCAAGACGCCCCAGTGTGCCGACGGCTTTTTTGCGGGCCATCCAGAGCGCGGCCCGGTTCTTTGGCGTAGAGGCAGCCCGGACTTCCCTGGCGCGGCCCTGTTCGCAGAGGGCTTGAACACGGGCGGCCTGCGTGTCGAGGCCCGCCGAAAGGCCGTCCAGCTCAATAATTAAAATCGCTCCGGCATCGCGCGGGAAGCCGAAGTGGAAGGCGTCTTCGACGGTCTGCAAAATGACGGCATCCATCATCTCCAAAGCCGCCGGGACAACCCCGGCGGCAACAATCATGGAGACGGTCTCAGTCGCGTCGTCTACCGTGTCGAAGATGGCTAAGAGAGTACGGACGGCCTGCGGAGCGCGGGTCAGGCGGACGGTCGCTTCGGTCACAATGCCGAAGGTGCCTTCCGAGCCGAGCGCAAGGCCCAGCAGGTCGTAGCCGTTCACGTCTTCGGTCTTGTCTCCGAGCATCACAATCTCGCCGCTCGGCAACACGAGTTCCACGGCCAGTATATGGTTTGCCGTGACGCCATATTTCAGCGTGTGCGGCCCCCCCGCATTGTTAGCGATATTCCCGCCGAGCGTGGACGCGCCCTGCGAGGACGGGTCCGGGGCGTACAGGTAGCCGTCGCCGGCGACGGCTTTGGTCAGCGCGACGTTGACGGCCCCCGCCTGCGCGGTCAGCCGCCGGTTCCGCAGGTCTATGTCCAAAATCTTGTTCATGCGGGCGACACCGATCAGCACGCCGCCGGGGCAGAGGGTGCCGCCGGCCAAGCCCGTTCCCGCCCCGCGCGGCGCAAATGGAGCGCCGTGTCTGGCGCACACCTGCGCGATATCCGAGACTTGCTGCGTCGTAGACGGCAGAACGGTCGCCAGCGGCGCGGCTTTTTCAAGTGGATAAGCGTCGTTCTCGTAGACCGCCCGTTCGCCTTTTTCGGCGAGAACGGCGTCTGTTCCGACAATCTTCCGCAGCTCGTTCAGCATGGTATCAGGCATGGTTGGCTACTCTTCTAAAGGGCGTGGAACTGAAGTTCTACGCTAAGGCTTTATTGGGGTGTGGGGCGAAGCGTCCAGTGTCCGCCTTTCACTCCGCTGCCGAACGAAGTGAGCAGGAGGCGCGGGCAAGGAGCAGACCTGCTGTTTCGTCCTGTTCTTCGTCTACGAAGGTGGACGGTAGGCGTCTGCGCCCACAGCGCAGGAATTTTTTCCCACGCACGCATGTCTATCGCATGTCTATTCCGTTCCCAAAACACGAACCGCCGGAAGCGCGTTGCCGTGGGCATCGAAGACCGAGTCCCAGTTCAGCCTGTCCGGCTCCCACAAAATGACGCCGCGCCCAAGCCCGTTCGGCACAGCGCGGACGGCATGGATCAGCGCCGCGTAAAACTGGGCCTGACCCTGCGGCGTGAAGGAAAACTCCGGTGTTCCCGTGACGTCGGTGGCGCTGCTTGCCTGCGGCCAGCTTGTTTCCACGACCATGACAGGCTTATGCAGGACAGTCGCGATATAGCCCATCGAGTCGGTCAGGTGCGACAAATGCCACGGCTCGTAGCCGGCTTTATGGTCCCACGGAATGCCCGGATAGTAGGAAAGCCCGATCATATCGCAGTGCAGCGTCACCGGCGGATTAGCAGTCCGGGCGGCTTCAGCCAGGGCTGGAAAGTACCAAGACACGAAGCCGGTGCTTTGACCGTCGGGGACATGGATAATCGTCACCGGCGGGTGCTGCGGCGCGGCGTCATGCACCCCGGCAAGACCAGCGGCAAGGAGCTGTGCCGCCCGGCCCATGCCGGCGTGATCCGCCTCCCAGAACCCGCCGCCGGGATGCGCGGCGTCGCCGATCAGTAGGCCATTCCAGGTCTCGTTGCCAACTTGCACCAGGTCCGGCCGTGCGCCGCTTTGGATCAGATAAATGATCGTATCCCGGCTGTAGTCATGGACTTTTCGGACAAGTTCAGGAAACGGCAGGGCAGCCCACGCCGCCGGCTTGATCTGGTGGCCGGGATCGGCCCAGGTGTCCGAGTAGTGAAAGTCCAGCAGGAACTCAAACCCGGCGGCTTTGATGCGCTTGCCTAATGCTGTGACATGGGCGAGATCCGAGACGTGGGCCTTCGGATCGGCAGCGGGATTGACCCAGAGCCGCACCCGGATAATCTTCCAGTTGTTCTGTTTGGCAATTGCCAGCAGAGTTGTTTCCTTGCCACCGTCGGCGTATTTAATTCCCATGCCTTCGTAGTACGGCAGCTCGGAGAGGTCCGCGCCGGTGACGAACTTGGGGCGCGACGGATCCGCTTGCACTAAAGGCGGGGCGCGGAAAATCAGCGCCCAGGCAAGCAAAAATAAAAACAGTGTTCTTTTCATCTCGCAGGCCGTGCGGGTATACTTTTCTCGGAAACGGGCCGAAGCACCGGGATTAAGTGGTGCTGCTGATAATAAAGCCAGCCGCCGGCGGCGACTAAAATCACAATCGCCATGCCGAGGGCGTTACGGCGGCGCTCGGCGCTGTTGTCGGGCCGGGGCTGAAAAACGTGGCGATCCATAAACTTAACCTCACAAAGATTTTACCCATAAATACTAGGAGATTGATCCCATGAAACTCGATAACAAAGTGGCAATTGTCACAGGAGCTGCTACCGGTATCGGCCAGGCCATTGCCGCCGGAATGGCCCGTGAAGGTGCGTCGGTCGTGATTGACTATGTCGGCGCTCCCGATGCGCCCAATCAAACCGTGCAGATGATCGAAAGCGCGGGCGGCAAGTGCCTCGCAGTCGAAGCCGACGTTTCCCAGCCCGACCATGTTGCGAACCTCATGCAGCAGGCGCTGGCGAAGTTCGGGCGTGTGGACATTCTGGTCAACAATGCCGGGGTCGAGCGCAAGCACCCGATTACCGAGTTTCCGCTGGACCAGTGGAACATGATCATTGCGGTCAATCTCACCGGGCCGTTTTTATGCGCCCAGGCGGCGGCAAAGCAGATGATGGCCCAGAACGGGCCGGGCCGGATTATCAATATCTCGTCAATCCATCAGGACCTGCCGATGCCGGGGAACGCGCCGTACTGCGCGTCAAAAGGCGGCCTGCGGATGCTGATGCGGACAATGGCGGTCGAGCTTGCCCCGCACGGCATCACGGTCAACAACATTGGTCCGGGCGCGATCTTCACGCCGATTGACGCCGATGTTCAGGCAAACCCGGAGATGGAAGTCGCGCTCATGGCCGAAATCCCGCTGGGCCGCTGGGGCAAGCCGGAAGAAGTCGCCAATCTCGCCATCTTCTTGGCCGGCGAAGACGCTTCGTATGTCACCGGCAGCACCTACTACATTGACGGCGGGATGCTGCGGATGTCGGGGGGATTATAGGAAGTCAGAACCCCTCCCGCTCGTCCCTGGCACTTGCGGCATCCTGCCTCAGTGTCGCTCCCTCAGCACTGGCTCCCTGGAAGGCCCCTGTTTCTGAGGCAGGATGC
>JAABUQ010001019.1_pt1 | contig 63100 bp, 41 predicted proteins | sample 5560001 | NCBI WGS metagenome assembly JAABUQ01 (sample SAMN10711888, study PRJNA513371) | rock metagenome | isolation source: Antarctica rocks | place: Antarctica: Victoria Land, Finger Mt nord | collected 2015-12-18
TCTCCCCTCCTCCCCTCCTCCCCTTTTCTGAATCCAAACCCGCCGTATAATATAATTCAAACACCTCCATCCTTCCCCCCTCTAAACCCCACCTTACACCGTTATCATTACCATCTCCATTTCACAATCAAGCTCCTCACGCTCATCACGCTCAATACAGCGAAATAAACACGCTACTTCGCTCCTAAATGCGAGATGGCAGGAATGGAATACCAAGCCCCTGCGCTGCGTTGCGTGCAGGGGAGGGAGGAGAGTTTGGTCTGGATTGGATTGGATCGAATTGGATTGGTAGGGTTGCGGTATGGGGAGCGTGCGATGATGTGAGTGAAGCACATCGTCCTCGTTTCACAATCAAATCAAGCACAGCGAGGTGAAGACGGTGCCTGCACTCATTGAGTTCGAAATCGGAGGAACGGGGCGGTTGGGGGGTTGAATTGGATTGATAGGGATGAAGGATATGAAGCGCGATTTGACCGAATTCGACCTGGTATGGAATTCGAGGGAAATCCGACTCGGGTCAGAGGCTGTTGATCAGGAAGCGCAGTGAAAGTGAGGCATCAGGCTTTCCGACATCTCTATTAACCACCCCCCGACTTTCCATCGCCAGCACAATGTCATGTCCCGTAACCCACTGCCCTTTTCCCCTCCCCCAACACCACAATAAACCCACCGAGTAGAAACAATAACACCCCGCTGTCCCCATTCAGAGCTCACATACCGTCCCCGCCCCCGTCAGCGTACAAAACGGCATCTGCACCGGCCCGGCCCTGACCCCCCTCCCCACCATCCTCTCCCTCATCTCACCCAACCTCGGCCCAGCCTCCACCTGACTCCTATTCCCCCCCGTGACCGGATCTTTAGCTCCGCTCCACAGCACCTCCCCCGCGGCGCACGCCCGCGGCCAGACCATGTCATCCAGGTTCACTGGGTCGGTTTGCTCGGACCAGATGTGTATTTCGCCGCCGAGGACGAGGTGGGTGGATGAGCGGGGGATGGAGGCGATGGGGTCGTAGGAGTAGATCAGGCGCCAGTTTTTTGTGGGGGTGCAGTAGTCGGCGTAGGGGTAGTAGGTTTGGGAGGAGGGGCCCGGGGTGAAGTCCAGCCATTGGCCTTTGCCGCAGTCGAGGTACTGCGAGGAGGGTTGGTTAATAGGGGAGAGGTAGTGGGGGAAAGTGGGGAAAAGGGCAGCGGGAAAATGGGGGAGGCGAGAAAAATGGATGAGTAAGGAGGCGTAAAGGAACGTACCCAGAAGTTATAGTCGCCAGCGAGCGCTTTATGGCCTTTTGCGACCGTCTGGGGAAGCGAAGTGGCGCCGTTCCATGTCTGTACGACGACGTCATCGCCGAGCTTGAGGTTCCAGTCTAGCAGCATTTCTTCCCAGACCATCGGCGTCAAACCCGCCTTCCGCACATGATCGTGGTTGAAGTCCAGGAATTTCTGGAGTAGAGGCGTGATGACTGATTGGTCGTTGGTGTGAACGCCTGGATCGAGTGAGTATGGGTTCGCTTTGACTTCGTCGCCGCCAGTGTGCATGTACGAGGTGTACGGGGACAAGCGTGGCAGGAAGTCGTTCCAAAGTTTCTCGAGAAAAGCTTCGACGGCCTGATTGCCAAGCTTCAACTGTCCGGATGGTGGCTCGGCGGAAAAGTTCCCTGCCGACCAATCTGCACGGTTGTAGGCCGTAATGAGGTCGGGATACGCGAGGGCGATTGCTGCAGTGTGCCCAGGCATGTCGAACTCGATTATTACTTCGATGCCACGGTATGCACCGTATTCTTGGATGTCAGCTAGGTCCTTGGGACTATATGATAGGCCATTGTGGTAAGCCCCTTTCTGCGCTAGCTCAGGCAATGCAGGTATCTCGACTGGCCATGATTGAGCGTCAACAGCGTGGAGATGGAGACGATTAAATTTGTTCCATGATAGAGCATCGATTGTACGCTTAATGTCAACGGGAGGGTAATAGTTGCGCGACACGTCCATGTTGAGGCCACGATGAGGGAATTTGGGCGCATCGGTGATTGTGACTGGCGCGTATGGTGTGTATATCCCGCCCTGACTATGCTTGTAGAAGAGCTGGGTCAGAGTCTCGAGACCTCGAAGCAATCCAATGCTTGTGATTGCGTTGATGGTGACTTGGCCACCTGTGGTGATCTTCAGGGCGTAGGATTCGTCCACACCACCAGCAAGAGGCTTATAGTAGTTCTCTGGATCCGTTTCATTCCGCGTGAGTGTCACACGGCTGATGGATGTCTTGATCAAGTTGGGAGCAGGCTCGAAATTAGAGTTGTGAGGATGAAATTTCCATGGCACAAGATTGTCATCAGTGAGGCGTTGCTTGGTGCGCTCAATGGCAGCCTCGATAATGGCGCTGCTTGAGATAGCATTCTTGCTGGAGTTGGTCGCGAGGGAATAGTTGTTCTTGACGCGATCAGCTTTCACAGGTGGGGACAAATCGGATGAAGCACTCACAGGGTTGGGACTTGCTGGAGGGCAAATGAATTGCACGTTGCTTGCCAACCACAAGACCTGCGCACCAAGCGCATACTGAGATGGAATGGGCCACAAAGGAGTAGCAAGAGCGGATTGAAGAAGAGGGAGAAGCTGAAGAAGGGTGAGGCACTTCATGTTTTTCTCGTATTCGTATTTCGACGCTATCTTCGGATATAAGGTGTGTCCGGCGGGGTAAGTTGAAGGAAGAAAGATAAAAGATGGACGAAGATGGACTTGCGAAAAGAATGCTTCGGTAGATATAGAAAAAGAATGCTGTATCGACAAATGAGTGTTTGCGTCTGCCTACGCTCGCTTGAGGAGTGTGTCAATGTCCGTCAGCAAATATTGTGGTGATTCAAGGCTTTTGGAATCCTTTTCAGGCGCATGAATGGGAACCTCCAAGATAATGTATTCCAATCACATCCCTCCGCCACCTCCTTTGATGTGCTCTTATTCCACCTATGGATTCGTTCGGTATGTGATATGAAGGATCTTCCCCTCTTTGGATGTATTTCGAGAGCATCCATGATGTTAGTCGTTCAGAGACAATATCTACTGGTTGGCATAACGGATCCTTGATGCGACTCGCTCGAAAGGCCGTTATCCCTCGCGCTGACGATGCAGTCAGCGACTCAGCTGTATGCAGACCGCTACAATCTCATATTTCAGACCCAGTCTTGTAGCCGAAGCATGATTCCCAATCCAGGGAATAGTCGTTGCGTTTCAAGTAGAGGTATTGCGCTGTCTCAAGTCGGTGTTTGTGGGAGGAAGTCGGTGTGTCAGAAGTAGATATCAAAGGGGGTTTGGCCCGAGCGAAAAATTTCCATTCACAATAATGAAATTGGAACAAGCAATTGATGCGTTGTTGGCGAGCATCATGCCGAGCCTTTTTCTGTTTGCGTTATTGTGTGTGCGGACGTTCCTGTGTATTTTTCCATATGATTCCTCCCGTACAGATTGCCATCCAGCGTTGTTTCCCTCTGCTCTCCAAACATGTCTGACAACCGGGTGACTACTCTGGACTTGAGTGGGCGTCTTGCAATGCACGAATGGATCATGAATTGAATCTCTCCTCCACATCTGTCGTGTTCTGCTGCATGTAGCCAATCGACTAATTATCCGCATCAATCGACCATCCGCATGAACGGGTGTATTATGATCATATCTGACTGAACAATCTAAAAGTCGACTGTTGGTGTACGGATGGCTTTGATGCTGCTAGGGCTCTCCAGGTTATGCTGAGAGCTTACTGTGTTTTCAGCTGCCGTTGTACGTATTACCGGAGAGTCTGTCATGGAAGCAGTAGCCCAAGAAAGGCCTTGTGATTAGCATAAGATGCATGTAGGCAAGGGTTCACATATTGACATGGATCAATTCTCGATAGGTACTTCTCGAAAATGTCGGGTGGTTCTGCGAGACAGTGACTCCATAAAATTTTTGGAATTGGAGTATGCCGTCTGTCGAAGTGGGCTCGACGCACCGTTTCCGTCCGAAAGACTATATTATGAAATGGAAAGCCGGATTCATCTTGCTCTTCCAAGGCTGTTCCTGTTGTCCAATCCATAGATGTTTGTCTGGCTGAAGGGTGAATTGCCGGGTATGCCTCTGATCAAGGGACCGCTGCCTCCAAAAATTATGGGTGCACATTCTCAACTTCAAAGATCGGACGTCTGAAGCGTTTCCCTCAGGCATCATAAGATCCCAGCATCATATTCCCTCCTCCACAATTTGCAGATACCTGCAACGCCTCTGGTTGCTCCCCATTTTGCCAGCTCCTCCGCCGAAGTCCCCCGTTGCCGTCTAGATGGTGTGCATGCCTCGACCGACTTCAGGGCAAAAACCATGGATACATCGCCGCCACTCCACAGTCCAACTTTCTGATGGAATGCGCAAGCTTGCAAGATCGATTCGCAGTGTATTGCGATACGTTGATTATACACCTCCAGGGATTCCGGAAAAGTTTCCATGAGCAGAGTGTGGGCTAGCATAACCGCCGCATCATAGTCAGGAATGTTTGTCGCAGCAAACGTATCTCGGAAGGTGACTGGCTGTAAGGATGTGATGATCCAATCCTCTGGGTGGCCTTGGAAATCCGAAACCTCGTAATATTGCTCATGGCTATACAGGTCGTCGATATCGTCTCCGTACTCTTTCCAATACTCCTCGAGGCGAATAGCCAGCCACAACGCCTTTGCCTCCAGCTCCCGTCTCGTGGCGTCCGAGGGTTCGCTTCGATTTCGCTGGTTCCTGAGTTTGGTACGAATCGCAAAACACTCTGGAAGATGTAAAATTATGTCGTTGATTCGATCAAGTGTGTTCTTCTTGATTTCGAGGAAGGGGATGGTACACCATTCGTCAGAGGCGAACATTGAGGGGGTCTCCCACGTGATACCGATGTAGATCTGTTCTCGTTATCGTCTGTAGAAAACTACCGTCCAAAGGTCGGAAAGCCTTACAGCTCCTGTCCGGGAAGTCTTGAAGAGCTGGTGAAGCATACCCTGACGGCATCTCCAAGGACCAAGCATCTCCATCATCTTCCCTGCGGCTTTGAGATGTTGTGCCCAGGCTGGGTATGTAGTGCACATGACGGACTCAAAGAATGCAAACATGATTGGAGTGCATATGATACTTTCGTTAAATACATCGGCAGCACTGCTTCCTTTCGCGAGCTGCAGATCAAACCCCTTGCTTTCGAGGCGTTGGCTTTGGAGGCCCTTGGCGTACCAGCCTAATGCCTCAACCTGGATCGATTCATCTCCACTCCTTTTACCATAGTGGGCCATTATCGCTGCTCGTATTGCACAGGCTATTGTGGTGGCGTTTGGCTTCGACAAGAATGCAGGGAGTGCTATTTTCCAATACTCTGCATGGGGAGAGCCCCTTCGGGAATAAGGCTTGAAGAAAGCCCCAAGGAAATGACCTAGGAAGAGGTCTGAGAAGGCTTCTGCCCTGGATGGTTGATAAAGGGACGGAATCTGGAGGTTTGGGTCATCATCTGGTACTCGCTGCACCGTTGTCACACTTTCCTCAATGTCGAGTGCGCTTGACTTTGAGGCCAGGCTAGAATTTTCATCGTGGCTCTTCCTCTTGTCAGAGTTGGCCGATGATCCGGCCTTCTCCGCGTCCAGGAGCTGAGGAGCGGGTTTGTTGTCTAGGCTTATCATATCAGACTTATGTTGCAACACAAAAGTGAAAGACTAAAACATGCCTCGGACAGTAGCCGTCCTTGTTGTATGAGATTCGTCTGCATTCGAGACGTCTATGAACAAGGTGCCTTGCAAAGCTCCAGGGCAAACCTTGCCGGCTCGAAGACACTGAGAACATTGGGGGTTTTGTTCATCACACTGCATGAAAAGTCAACATTTAACAGACAAATCAACAACGCGATTGACTGCGCGGTGAGTGCCAGAAGATTCCAGGTGGGGGAAACGGGAAAGAATGTCAGAACGATAGATTGCCATGGTGCTTACTTTGATCCTTCTCTGACGACAGATCTTACAACCTCGACTCCTGCCGACATGACGGCCCATCTCTAATATCGTATCGCGGAAGAATGCTTGAACGCTAACCCTGAGACATTTTGTGACCTGACCAGGGAAATACGCAGAATATCCTCAATCTGGTCAGGTGGCTGTGGCAGGGCAGCGTTTCACTGCTTTTTCGCGAGCAGCACGAACCGGTGTTTAGCTCCTGTAAAGATAACGTCCTATAATTGAACCAAAAGTGAACAATCCGCAAAGATTGACTATTGGGGCAAGGTTAACATGGGCATTGATGTGGTAATCTGTAGTGTGTGGGGTTAAATGGTGTTTCTGATGTGCCTACATACCATGTAATTATAGTGTTAGTATGACTGTGAGCCTAAGGAAGGCAATTAGAAAGTTTAGAGAAGTGGTGTCTATATATCAATCATTCTGTGAATCTATCATTTGCTATCCCACGTGCAAGTCTCCTAAACCACATTTGGAATTCTTTACGAGCAGAGCCACATTTTGAGGCTGAAATGAATTCTTTCACGAATTAATCATATTTTCTCGCCTGCACACTCGCGCATTTTCCCGATATTGAGGACCCTGCGTCTTTGGTACCAACATCGATCTCGATAATGATACCTCAGCCCCAACCTATCAGATGGAGAAACCTCCATTCAGAAGCTTTTGCGTCACCAATGTCACCTCATCCGATACTGAGCCTTCATGTCCCTGGGAGCTGAAATGAGCTTGAGAATTATATATGTCCATCCCTTGCCCTGCATGTTCTCTTTCTCATCATACCATTGCGTGACTATCCATACTTCGACAGTTGTGGCCGCGTCTCGATTTTTGACCACATCCCCAATACCATCTTTTCTAATTCCAAGATGATCTCCGACCGAGAAGCGGTCGCGATCGCTGAGCTCGTTGTTTACAGCCCTCTCTTCATCGGCTCTGTTTATGTCAACATCCGTCAAGGCTTTTCCAGACAGCTGGGATGGTATTTTCTTACCGTCTTCTGCGTCATTCGCCTTGCGAGTGGTGCTGTGGGGGTTGTGAGCGCAGAAAATCCAACCAACATCACTGATATCGTCTGGGCGTCCATACTGGGCTCAGTCGGTCTGAGTCCGCTCTTGCTGGCTAGTTTTGGTCTTCTGCATAGAGTGTAAGGACACATTGTCTCCCAATCTTCTTTAACATTACTGACACCTTATTAAGGAACAACGAAATTGACCAAACTTCATGGCGTGTACGAGCCGTCCGTCTCCTCCACCTCCCTTGCCTTCTCGGTCTCGTCTTAGCTATTGTTGGAGGAATCGAACTTTCTTCCTCAGACCTGTCTGAACAATCGACTGGCTCGAGTTTGCTGAAGGCGTCTGGTATTCTCTTCCTCCTCGCGTTCATCGGCTTGGTCGGTACTGCTGGTTCGACTGCAACCTATATACACAGCCTGTCTAGCCCCGAGGCCCGTATCATGATTGCTATTCTCGTTGCCCTCCTTCTCCTGCTCCCACGAATTATCTACGTTCTGCTCGTCGACTTCGCAAACAGCGCTACTTTCAACACCACCATCGGGAGCATCTTTGCTCAGCTTGGTATGGCTATCATTGAAGAATTCATCATTGTCATCATCTTCGTCACGGTGGGAATCCTCACACCTGCAGCGAGAAGTGGAGCAGGACGCCAACAAATTCCTCTGTCCAACCAGGGTCCATTATCTGGTGCTGGTAAATACTCCGCCGAGTCCCAGCAGGTGCCGCGGCAGATGGTATAAGAGAATCTACTTGCCAGAAGATCTCAGCAACCGAGAGAAACATCAGAGGAAGTTGGAGAATTGAGAATGGCATTTTGTATCGTAATATTGGTCATTGAACATAGTTCTGAGCACATTGGCTGCCTGTCTGTCCTACATTTAGACCCAAAGATTGCACTCATCGAAGCTCAAATCGAATGCCCATTCGAGAACGGCGTCGACGACTCCATTTCCCAAGTCATAACATCCTCCATCATTTCCCTCTCCCAAAACAACAAGACCCCACCCCCCATCTTGAGAATGGCCAACACCCCCTCTCCCCAGCCACAAACCTCCGAGTAATCGGCGCAGGCATGTCCCGCACAGGGACCGCCTCCTTCAGCGCCGCCCTGTCCATCCTCCGCGACGGCCCCGTCTACCACGGCGGTGAAGCCCTCTTCCTCCGCGAAGAAGCCCATCTCAAGAACTGGATCCGAATCCTGCGCTATACGCCCTGTAGGAGTCCCGCTGACGAAAGGATTGTGACAGCCGGGGTGAGGGAGCGCCGATTAACTTTGTGGGTGAGCTGATGGAGTTGTTCCCCGATGCGAAGGTTGTTTGTACGGTCAGGGATCAGGGCGATTGGTGGCGGAGTATGGAGTCCATGGTTAGGAATAGCAAGGTGGGGTTTTTGGGATTGGTGTTTTTTCTTTTGCCCACGGCGAGGTGGTTTACTACCTATGTCCGTGCGCAAGAGGAGGGGCGCTTCGGGGAGCTGTATTTTAGGGATGGGCATCAGGCCATGGGAGGAGAGACTTTTGGTTATCGTATGGATTATTCGAGGCGGGTGGTACCGAAGGAGGAACAGCATTTTTTTGATGTGAGGGATGGGTGGGGGCCGTTGTGTGAGATTTTGGGGATGAAGGTGCCGGATGTGCCGTTTCCCAGGGTCAATGATGCCAATGCTGTTGAGGAGGGTTTCAAGGGGATGGTGGTGAGGGGATTGGTGAGGTGATTGTGGGGTTTGGGCGTTTTGACTGCGGTTGCGGCTGTGGGGGTTTCTTAGTTGCTGGGGAAGTGTGGGAGTAGGTGGATTGGGTTTATTCGCGGTTTGGTTGATGGTCTTCATATTCCGAGACTCTGGTCTTGTGGATTTGTATAGAAGGGGTAGATGACAAGGTGAACAGTTGAGGTCTTGGTTGGAATAGACGGTGTTGCATCAATGGGCTCGATATATTTTGTATGAAAGAGATTGGGTAAATATCTTCATGAGCACAGGATATCGGCTAATTCACCCAGTCCACATTCCTTGCTACCACTGGTGCCTTTGAGGAAGAAGTCAACCTCCTTCCGTACAGAGTTCATGTCCTCATCGAGATCTTCAGTGCTGCGCTGTACGTACACAGTCTTCATCCCTCTGTCGATAATTAGTCTCTCATCAAGAACACGGCATTGCGTACCTACACTCTCTTCGCTGCTTTCAAGTCGTATGCATGCGCAGCAACCATCATCGCCTCGGCTGGAGCAACCTTGAGAAGTTGTAGTGCTTTAAGGTACATTCCTGGATTGGGCTGTTCCAAAATGAGAATTTGGTTGTGCGGCAGGAATTGAAAGAATCAACTCGCCTTTGTCTTTCCCAACAGGTCAGAAGAGAAGAGCGTGTGGAAGGGTAGACCCGAGGATTTGATGATATCGAGTTGCATTCTAGTTGAACCGTTTGCGAGCACAACACTGTAAAGATCAAAATCCTCAAAGGACCTGTATGTGCTCAAGTCTCTTTCCCTACATGAGAAATTTCTGCCCCAGCCTCGTCAAAGCCTCTATGGCATCTGGCCAACCTTTGTGAGACTCAAGTCGTTAGCAGAACGGTATAATCCGATTTGATTTCCATCCCCGAGTGTACCTTGCTGCACATGCCATGCTTGAACAAGTCTGTTGCGCACAGAGTCATCCCACTGGGCAGGTCGCACCCCTTTAGCAAGTAATAGCCAATTCAACACTCGCCGATGCGTGACGTCGATATCTTCAATTGCTTGACCGGCATCAGTTCGCATTTTCACTTCCTTGAAGAAGCCAGCACGCCAGTCGGCGGCCAACTGAAGTAACGCATCAGGCGGTAGAGCTGGTACAGAAGGCGCGTGGTGTAGAGCTGGCAGAACAGATGACTGCCAGTCACAGCAAGTGCCCATCAAGTCGATGACAAGGGCTTTGGGAGCTGAGGAGTGGATGGGTGTTGGGGGAGGCGATGCAGTCGAAGACATGGTCAATATGAAGATGCTGATTTGATCGCATCAATGCCAACAAATGACTACCCTTGCATGTAGCATTCTAATGAATCAAGGAGACGAGAGCTACAGTGATCACATGATGGTTCGAGGATTGTCTGCAAATCTGCCCCGTCTAATCTCAACATTGAAGATCACGGATTCGGGGTCATCTTGGTGGGGCGCAATGGGGGCCTTGGGTCCTAGACCTCGGGGGGGTAACTGGGCGGTGCCTGAGCGGTTGTGGCACAGCTGTTGCCTTTCATCAACCTCAACCTCTTCATCATCTCACTCGCCCATGATTGCTTCTCATTTTACTACTCTGCAAATTCCTCGAATCGAGAGTTGGATAGATCAAGGAAACACTGTCCATTCGATGAGCACTGCCCATTTGAGATCTTAGGCAGACCAGACCCGAGAACATCAATCTCTAGGCAGCAACGCTACTGGATTCTTCGGCCCGCTAACTCCTCAACCCCGCCATTCCTTCTTTTTTGCAGGACCTGCCTGGCCAATTTTCATCTTTCTGTGCTTTGTTATGTCTACATTGCTACCACAGCGAAAACCCCCAAGATCCCAGACATCAAATCCAAGTCCGTCTCCAGATTATTCCATCGAAATGCCTCCAATCGACATGAACAATGCAAATCCTCAATTGGACTCTCCTCTCTTCAACCGAATTCCAGGAGAGATAAGAGATCGCATCTTTGAGTTTGCTGTGACCGATCACTGTTTTGGGCGACAGCCATATGCGAAGAATGCGTACTACTACCGCCCAAATTATAGATACAAAGACACGAAAATCGATACTACGCTCCTACGCATCTGCCGTCGCATATATCAAGAGACATGGGCTCTTCCTCTGCAGAATTTTCAAATGACTCTGTGGTATTACCGCGGTCCCCAGGTCGGCCTGTTCCCGCGTGGGGCCTCTGGCAATCGGCCCAATCGTGACCAGCCGCACGTTGATGTAAAGTCCTTGCATCTCTTCACACAGCAATTCTGGCTAGAAAAGTGGGAAAACGAGGCCCGAGGTTTCGCGAAGCAATTACCCAATCTTCAGCATCTGAGGATCACCCTTCGACACAGCGACTGGTGGTGGTGGGAAAATTCCTCCCCGCTTCGGTTGGATCCTAAGCAACATGGCACTGCAGACATGAGAAATCGCAGAGGTGCATCAGACCCGTTCGATGGCTCTTCTTGGGGAAATCAACTCCAGCATTTCCAGGCTCTGAAGACGTTCGAGCTCGAGCTTGAGACTGTCGAAGGCAAGAGCGTAGAGCTCGATGAAATTGTAAAATGGGCTCCGGGCTGGAAATTTCCAGTGGCCAATGATAGAGTCTTGCGTTTGAACCCGTCAAAGACTAGGAGGACTGGATGGCATGGGGCCAAGCTTCGTGAGTAGCTTTTTAATTTCGTGAAAATCGTCATTTCTTCCTCGCACTTTAAGAACTCCCCTATCGCTCCAACAATACGGAAGGGAAAGCAAGAGTACTGACCTCCATGACAGCAAATGGAATGCACAAGGAAAGCGATCCCGTAAAGGCAAAGCAGAGATTAGTGAAAGATGGTGTTGACTTCACCAACCGAGATGGTGAAACTGAGATACCTCAGAAACACTGCTTGACATATTACGTGGTCACCCTGGTTTTTGAAGTGCAAGGATCGTCGCACCTTACTTAAGAGTATACATTACTTTGACGTATGATACGTCGAACGGCCGTCAATTTGAGTCATCGATGCTGACTTAGCGATGGATGACTTTCTCTCTGGATGGGATGATGTTAGGAATACAAACATTTCATGGCTGGGGGAATGAGCATAATGGTGTACCTTCACAAGTCCTTTGATGAGAAACCTCCCCAGTTCAGCTCATCCAACCTACTCATCTTTCGCACGACGTGTATTTCCACCAGCCCGTCTTTTTCAGAAGTCTGATCAGAATGGCCGGATGAACGTCCTTATATAGGGTATTGCCGTTGCGGTCGAAGTCATTACCATTATCTTTCATCTCTCCAAATCGAATGATAAAGAGGTCGCCGTGCCAAAAGTGTTGATGCTCAGAAAGGTCTGGCTTGAGCATACGCTTGAGATAGGCATTCTCGGGCAGGTTCTCGTTCTAGCACCAATAGATTTGATACTCGCCGTTTAAGGACTTGGGTTTTGGCCTTTGACATCAAAGCTCATCATATTCCTTTCGAAATTGCATAAGTCACCCCAGTACTCGGCAAAATCTGGTACGTGGCCCTGGCAAAAGTCGTCGCAAGTATAGACCGCGTTCCTATCGTACGTTTTGAGAGTCACGAGCTCCATCGCTTCTTTGACCTTTGTAGGGATCCGCAGAGCCTTAAGACTACCATGGCATTTCCCAAGACTTACGACAGGAGGGTCTCGACGAGGTCTCGGGTTGGCTTGCTTTTGACTTCGTGAAGGCTTGAATCCCAGTCGTTGGAGCCTCCATGCGGATGGATCACTGTTTCCGCTAGCATTTGTGGCTTGGGGGAAGAAAACGACGTCTCCAGTCGATCGATCATCTCGTTTTTAATACACTTCAACACCATCTAATTGCAGATTGTCAATATGGAAAGCCCTGGAACCTCAGGCATGGTCCACTGGTAGTAGACCTTTCCATGTGTTCCTCGGTGCTGGAAAACGGGCTGCTGGGTGAGACTTTTGCAACACAGGAAGCATGTCCTCTTGCTAGAACCCATGTATTTCATGGTCCCGACTTTCTGCAACCGAAGCTGCTCAACTTGCATGATCAGTTGCATTTCCGCATGGGCGTGTAGTGGCTTGCGGAAGTATTCCCTGATTTTGCGTTTTTTCTCCTTGTTAAGATCCTTGTGTCCGCTGAAGACATCATTAGGGAACAACAGTGCTACTGATTTTGTTACGACCTTGGCATTCAGGGTTGCGAGATCCACTTTGACAATATGCAGCCTCTTGCATTTTGCCTTACACATAGGGCATTCAGCAAGAGTGTCGAATATTGCTTTCAATCTGCCGAGTAGTGCGATGTTTTGCCACAGGCGATCTGCGTTGAGTTTCTTGGATTCAAGCAGACCCATCAACCTACTTTCATACTTCAGCGTGTGGGTTAGATCAACCATATGCCCCAGACTGGAGGGCGTTGAGCCGGCTTCGTTGGCGAGGCGGCGTCCGAGATCTGCGAGCTTTTGTTCGAGAGGAGTTGTGCCTTACTGGCTGAAGCTTGCAGCTGGCAGTGAATCGAGTAATCGCTGGCGATAAAATCGTAATCGAGAACCCCAGTACCTAAGCATCACTTCCTGAGCCTGGTCGATAACCTGCATTGGCTACAGCCCGGATCCATAGCTCCAGTCGATGGCGCATCAGCTCGTCCTCTGAACCGAATCCACCATTCTTCGAGACATGAATAGTCAAGATGTCGTCTTTTTCTACCCAGACCGTGGCAGCAACGTGATCAGCATCGGGACGAGGAGGACGAGACTTGCACTTGGGCGAGGTCTTCTGTCTAGCGAACGGGTCTACATACAACCCCATCGAGGAACTTCTCTTTCAATCTTATTTTGCTTCGGTTTTGGGCAAGTTTCCTTGGAAGGATTTTTTCTCTGCATCGAACTCTGAATCGCTACAATCCTGATCCTCATCTTTCACGGAACGCTCCTGGTCGTGCCTGGCTCGGGTCTGTAAATTTGACAGATCTTGCTACTGACTCGCCACCGCAAGCATGCATCCTCGTACATGAAATCTTGACTCGTTCAACACTGGTTGATCCCATGAGAACGAATCTGTTGCTCTATTGTCGTCGAGCGGCTTGGAAGACATGATATCTCGTCTCTGGGGCTATTGGATTGATCTTTTGCCTGTCCTGAAAAATGAGCTTGAGGTGCTGAACGAAAAGAATTGGAAGGATGGAGCAAACGTGAATGGTGGGGTCCAGACCGAAAAATTATGTACAGCCAGTCTTACCTTTCTGTCAGCCAGTGAGATTGCCCACGACGCCAATAGCATTTTGGCTAATATATGACCTTCCAGGTGCACAACAGATACCGCCGTCATCACTTCGGGCGGTGACCGAGGGAACATGCTTAGCAAGTACTTGCCAAATTGGCTCAGTGCACATATCTTCGGTCTCGAGACATTTCGAAGTGGTCGGGCTGCTGGGACGTGATTCGTACACATCTGCCAAATCGATCTTAGGTATATCCAACATGATTGATTTCCTCTCCGGTTCGGGGCTTCTTTTCAGGAGCCATCCTCTTGCTACCGAGGTTTGCTTTTCTCTTGTAAATACGGTGCCTTGTCTGTTGCCGCAGACTCACAATTTTAGAAGCCTTCCCTCGTCATCGCCGTGAATCTCTTTGCATTGCAATGATCCGGTTAGATTACTGTGACGTGAAAGACTAATGATGTTTGGGAGCAAGCTAAATCCCCTCAGGAATCCAGCTAGCAAAGGTTGAACCAGCAAACTATCGAAGCAGGTTCATTCGAGCCTACAACTTGGCACGAAAACCCCCAAGCTAGGCCCGCCAGATCTTCTGGCATGATGTCTGAGCACGGCTTTCCCTAAATCGAGGGAGCCTAGTATCTGTCAGAACGAGTAAGGTAATTGGCCCACTCTCCTGATGTCTGCGTCCAATATCGCAATGAAGTTGTGAGTTCGGGTAGTCAAAACCCCAACTATCCGGGCTGTCGGGCAAGAAAGAGCGTACTGACTGTCACCAATGTATCATCATAATAGAGCGCAAGGCGGCGAATTTGTCTCTCATGCCGCTGGGGCTTTGTGTCCCTCGATGGGAAAATCTTCGACTGGGTAACGGGCATTACAAAATGCGTTGAGAGATTGCCACATTACTTCAATTTCAGGAACTAGCATGATTGGAATTGCGCTTGATCTCCATATATTGCGGGACTTGGCTACGTATTCGAAATCCGCTGCGCAATAGCTTCTGTGAGATGATGCAAGCTATCTGGCTCATTTAAACGTCAGCCTGCAAGATTAGGGGATTCGCAAACACAACGGTACCCTAGGCTGTTGGCTCATATTGACTTACTGTATTGTCTATAGTAGCTGGTTGGTGGCCCAACTCCCAGCTGAAACCGCCAACCAACACAGTTGGTAAGAGAATTTGTGGAGTCATTTTGCGCAGCAAGTTTCATGAGCAATGTTAAGTCAGACCCCAAATGAAGCACACAATTCGTCTCCATTTCTTTCATATCCATTAGGCTTCTTGGATAGATCTCTTGGACATACAATCAAAGGAACAGTCATCTTCCAATTGCGCTAATAAACTTCAATGTCTCCAACAAGGGTGTTTTCGAGCTGAGACTTCGAGATCTCTGAAAATTGGTTCTGCATTCTACTACTGAATATGATTCTACGGATATCTAGATGTATATGTTTTTTTTATTTGATTCTGTTGACTACGGCTGAGCTGGATTTCCACAGTTCATGCCGCAACAGTGGTCCTGATAAAGCGATCTTTGGCGATGCTTCACCAAGACTGACCAGCGCTTTCAATGTCGCAAAAATTATGGCCGGCCATGCCTATACAAGACTAAACCTCCTGATGACGGATAAAAGCAAGCTGTCAAACACTGAAATTGTGCGAATATACAAACTTCTCACCGCTTGGTTCATTCCCCCATTCATTGGCGATAGTAACGAGCCGCCCTGGTCTCGAAAACCAAACCGACCCGGGTACCAAACAACTGTGGAGAATCTTCGACGTGTGATTACGATTTTAGCAGATGCAGATGAAAGCAAGATGCCGAGAATTTTTTGTGGCGTTACCTACGCCCCAGAGGACGATCCCAGTATACCGCCTTGGAGGTTAGCTGGGTCTGTCCAAAAATTTACGCTGAACTTCACCAACAACCCGGCTACGCCAATCCTAGACAAAGGAAGACCAAGTTTCGAATATTACAATTTTTTGATATTCGGAGTCGTGGAACGTATGGGAGTAGGCTTTAGAATGTGTCCCCCGAGAAGATACGCCGTAACAGCAATCAGTAAGAGGTGGAAAGTGTGGTGTCCAGGAGTGTGGCAGAGTATCCGGTCGACAACCTTGCCCACTACTTGGAGGGATCGAGCAAAAGATTACAACACCTTCCCATTCCCCACCAATCAGACTGATCACTGGGCTTTTAGTGTTGAAGCCGCTATGTTGCATGAGATGCATCACGTCTACGTCACTCCCACCCTGGATGTGCAGCTGAGCCTCCCTGGCGGGACTGTGGAGACGGCCTACATGTTTTGGGGAATTAGTGAACTCGCTAGTCGGGTGGTGGTTAATAAGGAATACAATCTCTTGTGGACCAACGCAGACAGTGTGATGTATTTCATCCTGGCCCTTTACCTCGTCTGCTGCGATTGGTCGACAGGTGTAGCACAGTCAGCTGGTATAGATGCTGCAGTTCCGGGAGATGAGGCAGTCTATTGAAAATAGGTATATCCTGTCGACTGTGAAGGGCGAGAATTAGCCATGGTAGAGTCACGGCAACTCGGGCTTTAGGACGCAGTACGGTGTCATTGAGCAGAGTGTGTCATGCTGTTCCAGCCTGCTTCACTGCGGCTGCCCGAGACAAAGCTGGAACTCGTTCAATCCGGGACCTACTTCTTGAATTGTCCACACTTGTTCGAAAGGCACAGAGACGGCTCTCACAAACCACTTGGTGGCAAACTTATCAGCATCTTGAGCGCTCCTCATGGCCTTTCTACCAGAGCGACCAAGAGCGGCAGACCGTATTGAGATGTACACAACAACCACGGGTTCGAAGCATACCGAATCTCGCAAATCTGCATGTACATCAATGGAATGTAAGCCTGAAAGGCTTGGAAAGATTAGAATTAGCTTCGAGGTTAGATTATAAAATAATATAGCCTTCGATGTCTTACCTTTGAGTTAAAGTGTTGAACATATGTGATATGTTACTTAGTTGATTGCTATGTGCAAGATGGAACTATCTACGAATGCCAAGGCACTAGGCCGGATTAGGCTTAGTGGCGGAATGCATCCGCATTGCTATTCCTGTCATTCAACACAAAGAGAATGGTACAAGGCCGTTGTCTCATCACTTGGATTTTGCACACTGAGTCTCCGTTTCATGACATGCATCTTGATCATACTTGCGACATGTGAAGAGTAGACAAGGGCAAGAGGATTGCGGAAGAGCTTCGACGGCCTTGCAATTTCTCGTCCACGATCCCCGTTTCCCCTTCAATCCAACTCCGGTGTTCACAGCCGCCGGCCAGGTAGCTACCCTGCTTCGAAGCAGTGTGGCCATCGATAGAAGCACCTTGAGGGCCGGCGCACCATTAAAAATCGTTTCCGGAACCCGCATTTCCCTCGGCCTCACTGGCCTTCTTGTAGATGCTTCTATCCCAGAGATCCCAGCAACCAGATCGTTGGCCATCACAGCTACAGAACAGATCTTCACGATGGTTTCAGATGAGCTAGCGGTAGACGGGATTGCCCTAAAGATAGGCTGGCAGCCAATTATTGTGTCGGTATGCTTGTACGGCTTGCTTCGGATGGGATTGTGGCTGCGTCGTGAACTATTGCTTCTCCAGCAATAGCTACATTGAGCAACGGACGGGGCGGAGTCTCTCCAGGGAGGGGTGGGCAGAACTGGGGTCGCAGTCCAATATATTGTATTTAGATCTCCTTCTTGTCTTCAAAGGAGTAACTGGATTCGAAACTTGATGGTAGCCAAAGCAAAATTCTCCAACGAAAACAAAGGGTCAATTGAGAAATCTAGGATTAATTCATTTAATCATTCCGTGTGTAACATAAAAAGTTTGACTTCCGCTTTCTGCGATTCAACTTTGGTATCTTATTTAGTGCTCACATTACCTTGTTGTATTTTATACCACTTCCGGTATTTAATGCTCGGATATACAACTACCGAGGTTCCCTCGTACGACCTATCTCAATCTTGTGCAACAAAACATTGACGATGTAGGTGAGGAGAAAAAGTCCATATTTCGTTCTTGTGAAACAGCTTTGGCTTGAATGATATGATCTACGATGCAGTTGATGATGACGGTCGACCCCGCTACTTCAATCGATCACGTGTGATCGCGAGTCATTGAAAGGCTACAGCATCTACTCTCAGGCTCGACGGAGGTATAACGTCAAAGCATCTTCTCCTGGCAATGGCAGAAGCAGTCGCCGTTGTAGGCTTAGCCGCTGCTATAGTCCAACTGCTTGATTTCGGCGACACAGTCATCCAACGTGTAGTCGACTACCAAAAAAAAGGCCAGTGGCGCGTCAAGAGTCTTCAACGGCTTAGAGGCAAATCATCCTTTGATCCTGAACGCTCTCAAGCGAATCAGTATTCATGCCAAGAGTGGCACCCTGAGCTAAGAAACCAATAGAGTTCTTGTTCCTGTCATTGTAAGCTGCCACGCCCAGATCAAATCTCTCAACGAGGTACTGGTCAAGGTGATTCCGTTGCCGACTGATAATGTTGTGGATCGAGGGAAGAAAGCGATCTTAAGCATATGTCAAGAGAAGGAGATAGAAAAACTCTTCAAGCGACTGACAGAACATTTGGCCGTCCTTGTTTTCCATTCTACAGTTCCGAGCAAATCGGGTGCTGTCGAAGGAAAGAGGATTATTGTCAACTCTTTGCCTTTCGAAGGGGATCCCGACTATCTCGATAGGCTGGAGATTACAGGAAAGATAGATCAGGCATTGGAAAGCCAAAATCGAGTTGTTTTTGCTGGCTTGGGAGGTCTCAATCCCTCAAAGGGAATCTCAGCTAGCTATTGAATACTGTTACAGATTTAATGCACAACATCCTGACGCTCACATCATCTGGCAGCATATCGGTACCTTTGCGAGAGCCTTTAGTGGCTGGTCTCAACTAGCCCGACAACTCGCAATCCCCGGCCACGAAATAGCAGAGGCCGATACGTTCATGCTGGTCAAAGAGTACTTGAGTGATACAGACAACGGCCCATGGCTACTGGTACTTGACAATGCCGATGACGCCGATGTCCTTCTCAAGACAGTTCTTGGGTCCCTTTCGCCGCAAGACGGGCAACAATCAAGGAATCTGGTCAGCTGCCTGCTTCAAAATGACAAGGGCAAAATCCTCATCACAACCAGAGACAGGCGAGTGGGTGAAAGATTAGTAACAAGGAGCACGGTCATCAGCGTCTCCTCGTTGGAAGCTGAGGAAGCCATGGAATTGTTGAAATCTAGGCTACCAGAAGATTACTGGGATGAGATTAACGCCAGTAAGATTACAAGGAACTTGGAATATCTCCCCCTTTCGATCACGCAAGCGGCCGCTTTAATAAGCCAGAACAACATGTCGATGACGGACTACGTATAGGCGCTCCAAGCCGATGAGCAAGAGATCAAAGAGCTCCTTGAAGAGGAGTACTATGATGTTAGGTAGGACCAAGATATTCAAACACCCGTTATACGAACGTAGAAGCTGTCTTTCGATATCATCAAGAGGCAGAAATCACGTGCCATCGAGATCCTTTCACTCATGGCGGTCATGGACCGCCAAGGAATACTAAGGTAACTCTTGCAGCGCAATCAAGAATCCGGAGTCGGCTTTACTGTCGCGTTAGGCGCTTTACAAGCATTCTCGTTAGTAATAACAGAAAAAGACGAACGTTTGTATGGGATGCATCGTCTCGTACAACTTTCCGTGCAAGCATGGCTTGACCATGAAGGCACATTGGCGCAATATCAAGCCGAGGCTCTGAACGTCTTGATACAAGAATTTCCACAGCAGGCTATTTATGATCATTGGTCAAAGTGCCAAGTCCTCATCGCCCATGTGCTGGCCGCCTTACGCTACACGTTCCGTACAGATGAAGCGCGACTTAAGTAAATATATTTGATGGAAAGAGCAGCTATCTATGATAAAGAGCAAGGACGATACAACAACGCTTATCGGAAGCTGCTGGAATGTTTAAGTACCAAGGAAGGCATGCTCGGGAAAGAGCACCCCGACGTCATGGAGTGCTGGACAGAGCTAGCATTTGCCCACCAGGCGATGAGCAAATATCGCGCTGCCGAAGATCTGCTTCTTAAAGTCTATGAAACAAATAGACGTTGTCTAGGTGAGGAGCACCGAAGAACAATAAAGGCTTTGAACGACCTTGCAGGAGCGTTGTGGCGGCAAGGCAAATACGAAGCTGCAAAGGACACGGTGCAAAGTGTCTTTGAATCAAGAAAGAAAAATCTAGGATCTAACCATCCTGGAACTCTGATCAGTCTGAGAGACATGGCGATTGCTCATGCGATGTTATGCGAGTACGACATTGCGGAATCCCTGGTTCGTCGAATCCTCCGGATACAAACCGAGACGCTGGGCAAATCCAATCCAACTACAGTGACGAGTCTAAACCAGCTTGGTAATCTACTACGGCAGCAGGGCAACTTGAAGATGGCAGAAGCGATGCATCGGCAAGTGTGGACGGCGACGAAGGTAAGGGTTGGGCATCACCATCCGAATACTTTGAACTATTATGATAATTTGGCGGGAGATCTGTTCTGGCAAGGGAATTTTGTAGAAGCAGAAGAGATGTAGCGGGAAATTCTAAAAGCAAGATCGGACACTTTGCCAGCAGGCCACCCGTCTAACCTTAGTTCTGTGGCAACTCTAGCAAGCGTTCTGGACCGATTGGGTCAATACGATGAAGCCGAGAGATTGCTACGGCATGTCATCGATGAGAGGTCACAAAGGCTGGGAGAAGACCATGAGGAGACTCCATCCAGTAAAAGTGGCCTAGCACCGATATTGAGCTCCCGAAAGAAGTTTGTTGAGTGCGAAGAGATGCATTTCTCAGTCCTCGCCACCACAGAAAGGACATTGGGTCTTGGCCATCCAAGTACCTTACTGACCTTGGACTACACTGCTGGTGCATTATACGCTCAAGCAAAATACCCTGCTGCAATTGAGATGCAGCAGAAAGTGCTCGCGCGAAGACAGGATGCGCAAGGGATCAACCATCCGGAACCTTTGGAGAGCATGGATAGTGTCATTGGCTCGTTGTGGGGCTAGCAGAGGTTGGAAGACGTAACGGAAATCTTGCATTAGGCTTTGAGGCTTCGAGAAGAGCGTTATGGAGAGGAAGATGGGGAGACGTTGATTCGGATGACAAGGCTGGCTTACTTCGTACGTATTCAAGGCCAGAAAGATGAGGCGATAGAGTTGTATAAGAGGGCTGAAAAGCTCTGTGAGCGAACTCTTGGAGTTGATGATAAGATGACTGGAGATTGTGCTACATGTGTTACTGATACTCTTGCCGAAAAGATGTCAGCGCTAGAGAAATCTGGTTGAGCGGGTTGTGGTCATTTGGTGCTTGATGTTTAGAGGAGAGCGCGTGCTCCCAACTATGCCTGGCGACAGCTGGCCCCTGAGAAACCGACAGCACGGCACAAAGTCCTAGCTTTGAGACCCAAGCTGCTTGGAAAGCATTCGTAGAGTGTTATAAAAGAATCACATCATTCTCTCTCCTGTCTCACTGCATGTGCTATCCTGCTGTAAAACGGTATGCGTACCGATGTTTCAGAGCATTAGTGCGGGATTCAAGTCTTGTTTCACGGCCCAGGCCGCCCAGGCATCTTAATTTAAATCAATTTTGCGTACTTGGGTTCCCGTCCGCATGCTTTCGATACTATAGCAAGGTCTTATCAGGGATGGATGCCATGCCATGCCTAAAAGTAAGTACGTCTTGGCTGAGATCCCGAAGCTACATCATTTCGTCACTCCACGGCAGACACGCTGAAACGATCTCTGTTTGACTTGTATAGCTTCTTCCCGGCAGAAATCCGTAAGACTCGGCTCACGCGCCAAGACACAGAGACACCCCACTCTTCTCTTCAATATCATCCTCTAATTCTCCGCCAAGGTGGGGGTGACTGCAGGTCTCAACCCTCAATCATTGCTTATGTTCCCCTCTGTCTTATTCCAATCTCGCATTCCCAGAGCATGATCGCCATTTAAGCCAGATCCTGCCATCAATTGCTCACTCGACCACTATCTCTCATCGCTGTGAACAATCTCATTTGACATTCTCTTGCTCGGAAGCTCGGTGCGGCATGAAGTCATTGAGACACCCCTCTCAGCGAGCCGCCGCCGCATCGAGCTTGCGCAGGCCCCTATCGGTTAATTTGAGATGGTGCTGGTAAGCTTTGTGAATCAGAATTCCCGTTGCACCACACCTACCTTCTCAGGAGGCTGCGCCGTTTCGAGATCCCACACACCTGGCGGCAACGTCCGCCACAATATAAGAGCTATGTTCTATCTCGAACTCTTGTCTATTCACCAAACACCCTTCGATTCATTACAGGTAGCTGAGCTATCAATGCTGCAGTGCAGCACCGACTTTCCATTCCTAATCTTCTATACCATTCCACCCAGTCTACATCCAGGAAAACACTTCCGTTATACTGCTTATTGGAAAAGTTGATCCGGGAAATCATGTATATTCAACTACGTTCTACCGCCACCCTTGTCGTGGGTGCCTACGCCTTCCCTTCAGCGCCAGCTTCTTTAACAGGTGGTGGCATGTGTAACCAAGCCGGTGGACAGGCTGCTTCTACATCTGTTAGTCCTCCATTTCTTAATCCAGTTATGATACGACCTCCCTCCACTCTCCTCCCCTCTATCCCTCTCACTCCAGACTACCCTCTACCCCAAAATTCCACCTCAGTACTAAAACTCGCCGAACAGATGTACAACTGGCAAGGCTCTGCCTGTGACCTTGGCCAAAAAGATTGGCAATGGGCACCGGGACAAACCAAAAATGGCTACTATTACGGCGCCGTGAGCCAGAGAGTCTTCCAAGGAGGCCTTCCAAGTGGGCTCCCGAACTGCGGCAGCGCATGCGGCCAATGCTTCGACCTGGAAACGACCGGCGTAAATCACTACAACGGCGGTATAGGGAAGGGTAGCCACATCATCCTCATGGTCATCGATGCATGCTACTCGTCAAGCAGCGAATGGTGCAAGAACCTGACTCCCGAGGGCAACTTGCAAGATAGCGCTGGCTGTGAGGTACATTTCGATATACAGACTGGGCCGCCAAATGGTCCGGGCACGCCGGTCAATGCTATGGGTACTGATGGGCAAGAGTGGCCGTGTAAGTCTATTGCCCTTCATTACGATGATGGGGAATGTGCGCTGATGTTTGGGGGCAGATGGTGGTCAGATCGTAAATTATAATCAAGTTCCTTGTCCCTCAGACCACTTTGTAGACTACAACTCGGTCAAGACGTGTCCGGCATAACTTCTTACTGAATTATCTCGCTGCATGTTAGTCTAGGGGACTGGCGGCCTGGAAGAGTTGGACATTGCTCCGGTCGGATAGTATTATAGGATACCATGAATTAGGTAAAGCTGAGACTGATGTAGTTTCACATTTAAAGTCACCTGGTGTGTATGGGTTTTGCTGCTGAGCAGATTGTAACCTCAGACTTGGGCAGGTATCTCTTGCCAAGCTCAGATCTCAAAATTTGCCAACTAAACTCACACTTTGTCGTCTAGACATAATACAAAATGTAGAAAATTTGCTATCAACTCCTGGATATTGCAGTAGAAAAATCACACAGGCCAATTCTATTCTTGGCGAGTTTGATCGTGGAATGAGTATACCATTCAGGCTTGTGAAACAAAAGGCCGCTGTTGAGTCCATCCCCCTGCCCCGGTGCGGGCTGTTGAAAACTGCATTTCTTGTAACATAGAAGAGACTCCAGCCTCTATGACGACTGTCACGCAACACGCAGGAGTAGCTTCAGCAATCTCTCAATTTCATCAGGGCGCAGTGCAAGCGATGACAGACACACCGCGTCGCCACTATCTTCCAGTATCATTAACAGCAAAATCGAACATGCTCGGGAAGTCCGGTGTAATTTGAAAGAGGCGGTCGATATTTTGGGTCTGATACTCCTTTTCCCAATCTTTCTACTCGGCGTTAGTTCAGCAGTACCAGAACCATCCCACTATCGTCTTACTCACAAGGACAAAATCTTCAGTTATCGCATCAATGATGTCAATGTTACTGTCCGCAACCAGCGGCTGCGGATTGAATATGTCCATACAAGATGAGTCTCCACTGGAGACATTCACATTGGGGTTTTGGAGAGTGAACTCTCCGCCGGTCAAGGACGACGGATCTAGGTACGTTTGTTACAACCAAATATGAGAATAAATATCATGGGAAAGTCTGGAGGCTTACCCGGTGAGAAAAAGGGGAAATCGCGACCATCAGCCGATGCGCCAGCGACGTGATCTTGAAGGTCTGCGGGCTTTCTCCAGCTCAGACTTCGAGCCTTGTTTAGCACAATCCGCAACGCCTTAGCTGCTTTTCGAGCTTCTTGTGATGAATCGCTCGATCTGAGCCACATCGGATACGAATCTTGCAGCGCTTGTATGGTATGTTGGGTGGTGGCAAAATTCGAAGTCTCGGTCTGAAATTGCAGAGTTGAGACTCCTTTGATGTCATGGTCAAAGTCAAGACACAGGACGGTGATGGCGAGGAGGAAGTCGTGCTTGACCACCGACGATGCTTTCCATCGATCCTGGTATAATCGGCCACCAACTTGCGTCTCTTGATCCAAGATACGTTGACACTCCAGGATTTTCAAAGCTCCTTCAATGCATGTTGTGCGAGAATACGAGTAGCGGCTGTCGGACCTAGCAGGCACCATATACTGGCGATGCAATACACACTTGGCTTTCTGAAAGATAAGTGCTACGTGTATGCGGCGCATGATGATGCTAGGGCCATCCATGATTGACTTTGTCATTGGACGCATATGCAGCCACTGTGGGAGCACATTGTAAGTATCGTGGAGCGTTTTGTCTAAAGCCATGACTTCAGCATATGATGGCGGCTGCGGAGAAGTAGTCAAGTCAGAGATCCTGCCATAAACGGAAACGAGTCTGTTCTTCAACACAAAGTACTGTACGCATGTTTGCACTGTGTCCGGTCTGGGGAGCGGTAACTCGACCAAATTTTCATCCAAATCCTCGTCTAGTAGATTTCGAGGCTCTGCGGTGTCTAATTGTGACTCTCTGATCATCCTAGGAAGTCCGATCTGAGCCGACACGACCAAGTCAAGATGCCTGACTATAGCCCAGGACCTTCGACGCATCTCCCCTTGAAAAGGCGAGACTTGGGGGAAATGAGATGCATCCCGGTGGTAGCCCATACGCAGAGCTAAGCGCACAATGATTCCCAGGATGATCCACGTCCCCATTTGTGTATCTTCGCTTCGAGGCACCTCGATGAGGAAGTACAAAATAAGGGTTTGTACGGTCAGAGACACCGGCTTTGTGTATTTGCTTAATACAAGGCACTGAGCAACCTTTTCGCGGTATATCCGAGAGAGAGGCTTGACATCTGAGGCTGGTCGTGAGGAGATGGGCGGACCGGACTCATTTGAAGACAATTGTTGATATAGTGTTCCTAAGCAGATCATCGCGAATAGAAGGCCAATCCACGCAACAGAGGCCTCCAGCGGATGGTACCAGAAGCGTTCATACTGGCTGCGGTCAGTATCTATTGGAACAATGCCGAGAAATTAAGTTCAACGTGGTATCAAAGTAGAAGGTGTGAGCAGTACCTACTTGCTTCAGGAAAGTTGGGCTGTGAATTATCACTGCTCATCTTAGTTCTGGAGCATCCACTTCAGGGTGTCTCAAACATACCAGGTGCTACATCAACGCTCTTGAAAACTTGGGCTATAAGCCTGTCGACAACTGGCCTGGGTGGAATTGCAGCTAGGATATCTTGCTTGCTCACGTTATTGGTACGTCCAAACAATAGCTCTGGTCCATCAGAGTCTAGTGGTTCCCCTACAGGTCCATGCTTTTCACGGAAGTCATCGCAATCCTCGAAAACATCTTTCAGCTCTGCGATCTACAACGACCTTGTTAGCTCCTCGAAGAGTGCTTGAATTAACGTCAGAACAAGGAGAAGATTTACCCCGTCCAGGATCGCACTCCAGTGAGCACTTTCGACGTAACTTGTTTCCGAATTTTCTAGGCTCATGCGCCCAAAGCTCTCTGGAAGCTGCGACCGGTCTGTAGATACAATATTCCCAGGCGCCTCGTCCCTCCTTCCTGGCTGGTGGCGATTGGGTGGGAGGGCCTGCTCGGTAGAGCTCTGTTGGATGCTCTCAGCTGTATTAGAGCTGCTCATTAGTGAAATGACAAGGCTTTCCAGCTGCCCGATCCGATCTTGAATATTCTTGGGTGCTGTTGGACGCGACGGTGTCTGCTCAAGCCGCTCGGGCGCTATCGAGCGAGGGTAGGTACAAGAGAGGGAAAGACCTCGATTGATACATGTCTCACAAGGTTGGTCGCGGTCGCACTTCAGTCTGACCGTTGGCAATTAGGACATATACCAATCCGAGATATGCTAGACTCACTTTCTCCTTCTGCACAGCGTACAAGATAGCTGGGGTTTGTCTCTGCGCCGGCTTGGCCTGGGCTGTGGTCTTACAGGCTCAGAGCTTTCTGGTGTGTCGGCCATGGCCGAGGATGATGAGGAAGTGGCCATCTCGATGATTATTTTGATTTGAAGGTGTTTATGATCTGGTTCTGTTGGATGTAATTTGCACCACAAATCCACTAAAAATGCGCACGCACTTAGAGTGCTGTATTTGGGCTTATATTTACAGCTGACAGTTTCTTATCACTCTCCTATGGCTGGTATTAGCAAGATTGGGATCCTGAACCTAAAAGACAACTTGAAAGAATAGTACTTTTGATGAAATGAATGGATGGTCAGCCAACGGAAGGAAAAAAGAGCGGACTGATAATGTGAAAAGAAAACATTACTCGCAATTGCTCCGATGCCCTGATCGGCTCGATCCGGCCTAGTCTGGATGCATGATTCCGCCTCCAAGGTCCGACCCTCCGCTCCACTCAAACAGTAATTTTTGATCCAAGAGTGCAGAGCGTGATCAAAGCTCGAGAGTAGGCACAACTTCTGTCCGATTCTCCAGCCATGTACCTATCCTTATTGTCTACACGATGAGCCAATAAGGAGCTCTGTTATGGCAAATAAGAGGACGCACCAGCAAGTATAGACTAACCCCTCCCTTGAAGGACTTTCTGTCTCTCCGCTTCCTAGATTCTCGGTCAGGAAGGTCCATGACGATGGAGGCTCAGCGATCATCCCTGTGACGACTAGTTCTCTACTATCGCCTTTTCCCTTCCCACTTAATGCCAGGGGGCCTGCTCTTCCGAAAGATCTCTTGTCTCTATTATCTGCGGTCTCTTTTCGTATTACCAACACACATCTTCATATCTTCATGTTTGTTCTATGTCCATCACTAAGCTCACAATGCCTTCCAACACAGCAGCATGGCTGAGCGCACCAAAAGTAAAATCTCTCGAGGTCAAGTCGGCTCCTTACACTTCTCCACGGGAAAACGAGATTGTCATCAGGAATGGAGCCGTGGCAACCAACCCCATCGACTGGGTGAAACAAGATATGGGCAGTATGGTCTTCTCTTGGATCAAACACCCTTTCATCACCAGTACAGATGTTGCGGGCGAGGTCGTTGAGATTGGTAAAGGTGTGACTCGTTTCAATGTGGGCGACCGCGTTGTTGGTCATACTGCTGGTGTCAATGAAAGTCGCAACAATCCGGCCGAGGGTGCCTTTCAGCTATACACGGTCCTTCTGGCTTACATGACAACGCCGATTCCCAGCGCCTTGTCATATGAACGCGCCGCTGTCATGCCATTGGGTCGGTCGACCGCAGCCTGCGGCATGTTCCAAAAGGATCAGCTGGCACTTCAACATCCTTCAGTACCTCCGAAGCCAACCGGCAAGACTCCAATCGTGTGGGGAGGTTCCCACAAGTGCTGGCAGTAACGCCATTCAGCTCGCCGTTGCTGCTGGCTACGAAGTCTTTACTACGGCCTCGCCAAAGAACTTCGAGTATGTCAAGACGCCGGGTGCGAGCCGGGTCTTCGATTACAACGATAAAAGTACCGTTGACGATTTGACGCACGCATTGAAGGGCAAATCGGTTGCTGGTGCGATTTCCATGGGTCACGGCGCGGCCGAAGCCTGCCTGGACGTCATTGACAAGTGTGATGGAGAGCGATTTGTCTCCATGGCCAGATACCCTATGCCCAATCCACTACCAAAACATTTCTTTCTCCTCCAAATGGTTGTGTACATGGTGACTTGGAAAATCACCCATTGGTTCAAATGCCGAGCAAGAAACATACGCACCAATTTCATCTTCGGCGGCACACTCATTAATGACGAAGTCGGGAAGGCAGTGTACAAGGATTTCCTCCCGAAAGCTCTCGCAGGAGGTACATATATGGCAGCTCCTGATCCTTGTGTTGTCGGGAAGGGTCTCGAGTACATCCAGGCAGGTTTCGATCTTCAGAAGAAAGGCATGTCCGCGAAGAAGGTCGTCGTGTCCCTGTGAGTTCAGCAGCATATGGGACGATGCAAGCGGGGATAGATGCAAACAACCATGAGATATTCATTTTTGTAGTAGTAGAAAATTGCACATTTTGATAGCACGTTATTACTCCGGAAGACCAGTGATCTCGAAGATCAAAGAGCACACAAAATGGGATCTTGACTCCAATGCAGGGTACACAGTAGAACACGGGATGAAAGAGCGCGCAGACTAGCACGGGCGAGAAGGTCAAGTGGTGCATGTTGTGAAAAGATCCGTCATCGCTTGAGAGACAGCAGAGGAAGCTATTCGCATGTTATGAGAGATCCAAAGCAGAGAGAATAAGTAGCTGTTGAACCATTCGAAGCCACGATGAAATTGGCAGGCGCATCAACGCCCAACAGCACAGGCATTGTGTGGGCAGACCCTATATTCGCAGACATTGTGCAACACAACGACGGTTTTAAGACCAAATCGATAGACACCCCCAAGCAGATACTCGACCGAACGCTACTCTTCAAGTCTCTGGGTGTGTAGAGATATTCTTCTCCTTGCTTTTCCCGCTGCGATGATCATAGATAGCCTTTTGCAGAGCAGATGCCCTCGCCGGTACGAAAATTGGAAGCCGGGGTCGCGGGAAGGATGACGGTGTTCGAGATCAGTTTGACTGGGGCTGTTGACAAGGCGTGGGGGGAGGAGGGCGGGCTTTGAGGTGGACAACGGCGGCCTCATTTGGGCTCTTCATGGTCTGGTATGTATACCCCACACTGGTCTTCCTGCTTGTAGTTGGCAATAAGCAGTTCCTTAATCCATCATACAATTCTTTAGGTGCAATAGAATGAAAGTCGAGAACTCTCTTGTACACGCGACTTGCGCTAACAGCTGCTTGCTAGCCGATTTGGGACAAGCGCTTAGTTTTGAAGTTCTATCGTTTATCGAAAACATGCCCATCGCCCTTGCCTGTATCTACATATTGGACCTGCGCACAAACTACGCTCGGGAAGCATCGGAGTGCCCTTGCGTCAAGCCATCCTTCGCTAATGTGTCTCCAGTGAGATAGCAGAGCCAACGAAACATGCCGTCTCAGCTGTCACGAATCCACACAAGCCATCATTCTCCCTTCGATCTAGTCCCCTATACTTCCGAGTACGCACGTGCTATTCGTCAAACCCTTTGACCATAGCGCACTAGCATCATGACTAGGCGCTATGACCAATCTCCACAGAAAAGCTGAAGCCCACCATCAGGTGATCCGGCACGCTTGGACAACATTCGGGCATGGATCGCTACAAGAGGCGTAGTTCCTGAGCATTCTTCGATCAAGGTCATTCGCATGCATAGGAGTATTGGGACAGTGAATTCAAGAGAAGTTGTCGTATATGGAGATCATGTCAGACGCAAAATAGGAGCAAGGGCAAGGAAGTTGGGGACGTATACGGATTGTGGAGCCGAGAATATCGAATGAGACTGTGAGAATGCAGAGATGTGTAAGTGCGGGAACATCGAGAGCCCCCTGATTCTCAAAGAAGATGGAGGAAGCCTGGGTGTTTACTCGGTAACAGAAATGCTTAGGATATGATTGAATGTGAAAGGCAATGATGACTATATTTGGTTTCCCCAGTCTCGCAATTCGAACTCCATGTTAAACCGAACTCCAAAAAATGAATGACTTATACCATATCACCTCGCCCTTCTGGCCTTCATCTTTTTCGCAAGACTGACAGACTTAGCCCATACACCACTCTTTGTCCTCACTGGCTCCATTACGCGTTGCTGCGGCCCTCCCGCATCATCACGAGAGCCACGCACATCGGAAATAGACCCCGGTGGTGGAGTGGAGCTGCTCGAAGGTCCCTCGCTACTCGCCGCCCTGGCTGATAGTAGCGCGATTTGCTCCCCCAGCGTTGGTCGTTTCATCAAATCCTCCAAAGTCACGTCATACCCCTCCCCTTCCAGGAACGCTGCCAACGAAGCAAGACTGATCAAATCCCCCCCAAGGTCATGGAAAGACGAGTCGAGATTCACAATGGAAGAGTCTTGCTTGCCGCTGGGAAGGATCATACGCCATGCACGTGTCAACATGTCTGCCATATCGAAGACCTCGCGCTTCTTGAGCCCACGCAGCATATCCGCTATATGAGGTCCAGCTGGTGATTGGGTGTCCTCGCGGATCTGGGGCAGGAGTGCTGCATCGCAAACTCCTGACTGGGAAGGAATTTGGGCGCTCGGGCTGCTGGCGAGACCCTCGGCGAAAAAGGTCATCATATCGAGAGCTTTTTCGGCGAATGTCTGGGATATGGTGCCGTCATCGGAGTATCCCAGGCAGATCTCGACATTGTCATTGTCTTTGGGCGTGGATACTATGGTGAGATCTGCGAGGGTGTCTGGTGCACCGAGGAATCCTATCTTGTATTTGACTTTGTCTAATTTGAAGGGCGTGTCTTGCGCAATGTTCTGATGTTGGACGATGCTTGAGAAATATGTCCATTCGGGCCAGTCTGTGCAATGCTGGACGATCTCGCGGAAGCCAAGAGATTCGAAAGGCATGCTTGCCACCTGCTGATTTTGGATCTTGCGGAGAAGGTCCAGTCCGGTCCACTTCGGCTCTAGTCTAATCCTTACAGGTATTATGTTGAGACATGGGCCAACGATGCTCTCGACTCCTTCCACCGTCGCGTTCCGCCCACTGATCAGGTTGCCAAAAACAACGTCCGAAAGGCCCGAGAGCTGAGAAAGTACAAGTATCCAGGCTGCTTTGAGAATCGAGGCTTGTGTGATATTTTTCGAGGTAGGTGTCTGTAGCTTTACGCTCCGCTTCAATGTTATCATATTCAAGTCCGATGCGCCATAACTTGGCTGCTCGCGATGTACAATACTGGTCATAGAGGAACCCTGGAGGAGCGCCTTCCAGTAGTCATAGTGGTCGCGGCTTGCAATACCTGTCGCTTGTGCAACATAGTTGGAAAAGGGGGGTGGTGGCAGCAAGGCTTTGCCCTCATATCCTGCTTGGAAGGCTTCTAATATCTTCGGCAGACATATTCCATCGTATTGTGCGTGCGACAGCCTCAGAATAATTCGATGCTTCCGACTACCCGACTTCTTGATCACGATGAATTGAACGTATGACTCGCCCAGCCTTGGTGGATTACTTTGGCTGCGGTCTTTCAATTGGCGAGAGAATTCGTCAAGACCCTCCTCGGTCTCGTATACGTCGACTGTGGGCCGCACCGTGCGAAGTACGACCTGCAGGAACCGATCCCCACAAGGCACAAAGACGGTCCGCAAGATATCGAATAGCTGCACAAGTTTGAAAGCACTCTTCCTGAGGCGGTTGATGTCAAGGAAACCTTGGCCGTCAAAAGTGATGAAATTCAACATCCACCTTGTATCTACAAGGGTGCCGGTCACCGCAAGTGCTTGAAAATCAGTGACTGGTAGGACATCAAGAATGCCGCCGCGGAAAACACCGATCTTGGGACAGATGTAGTCCTGGATAAACGTCTCTGTGTTTGCTGCTTTGAACAAGGAAAATCGGCCGGGCTCTCCGTGGTCAGTGGCAGGAGCAAATGCCGAGATATTTGCGATGCTGGTGCGACCAATGCGCTTTGCGTCGATAATCCTCTTGTCAGCAGAGTTGGCTATTACTTGCACCATTTCTGCGAATACTGGAGCCCCGAAAACATCCGCAACCGTCAGAGTCAACCCAACGTCTCGAGCCGAGCGAGCCAGCTCCATGGCCAAGATTGAGTCTCCCCCCAGTAGGAAGAAGGAGTCATCGCTGAGTATCTTGTCTTCTGGAACTTCGACTAGGGGACTCCAAAGAGACCTCAAGGTTCTAGCAATGACTTCCGATGGCTCGGGTCCTCTACTAGATGGATTGCGTCTCATCTTGGGCCTAGCGAGAGATACCACGTTCTCGCCAACATCTGACAATCCGGGCCCTCTGCTTGATGAGCTGCGCATTAACTTGGGCCTAGGAGAGGAGGGCACGTCTCTGAAGACCTCCGACGTGTCGCCCCCTGTACTTGAAGCATTGCGTCTTAGCTTTGGTCGAGCAAGCGACTTGGTGTCCTTCGGAGCCTGCTTTAGTTCTCTACTTTGGCTTCGGTGATGATCAAATTTGCCCTGCACCAAGTCCGTCAACTGGTCGTCGTTTATGTGGCTCATTAACTCGCCGGACTTTAGCATCTGTTCGACCACCTCATGTATGCATTCCTTAACAATGTTACGATACATGAGAGGGGCAGAAGCTGACGGGTCTGGCTGTTTCTCGTGCGCTGGGGAAGTCGTCAGAGTCGTCCCCACCTCTTTTGTCCGATATTTTTGTCCTTCCACGTGAGGTTTATTGTCGATCGCCCTCTTTTCGGTCGTTAACTTTCTGTCTAGGCCCTGCTCGTTAGTCACTACCTTCTGAGGGCACTCATTCTTGACGCTGGTTCTGAGTTCTGGCTTCTGCACTTCCTTCTTGGCTTGATCAAGCTGTTCAACAGTGTGATCTGCTCCCTCTATGAACGAGTCCAGCACGTCAGCGTAAACCTGCGCCAGTCTCTCGCCTTCCTCCACCGAGACTTGAGATGTCCAATGCTTGATCCTCACGCCTTCATCACCAGGAGCGCTCCGAATGTTTATGGTAACGGCGTACTCTGTCGGATCATGATCACTAATTGGCTCTATTTCAATAGCATCCCCTTCCTTCTCCGCGTCGCGAGTGGAAATCTGGTTTTGAATGGAAACAGCCGTGTTGAATAACGGCTCACCACCAAGCCCGAGATCATGCTGAAGCTTGGCAAGCGAGCAATGCTGATAGGGTAGACTGTCAAGATAGTCGCTCTGGACCTTGCGGAAGGTGTCCTTGAGCGTGCTTGACTGCGAAAAGTTCACTCGGCAGACGAGCATATTAATGAATGCGCCTACAGTGTCCTGGATCCCTTCAACAGGCGCGTCTCTTCCAGCAGTGAGGTTCCCGAAGCATACGTCGTCCCGAGACATGTACTGGCGTAACACCAATCCCCATCCGGCAAGCATCACGTTGGAAAGTGTGAGCTCATTCTTTCTACAAAACGATTGTAGTTCGCTAAATCGATCGAACTTCATGTATAGGGCATTGAGTGTCTTCGATCCAGGTACGCCTTTCAAGGACGGCAGGTGGCAGCGTTCTACACCACTCATGAACTTCTTCCAGTAGGCAACGTCCGCATTGTCAACATTTCGACTGCTGATATATCTGACATAATCCGAATATAGTGGTCTTGGTCCTTCATCCAACCGATTTTCGTACGCAAGCTTCAAGTCACGCGTAATGATGGCCCCTGATCCACCATCGATAACTGCATGATTTAGCTCCAATTTGATATAGCAATGTCCAGATGTTGTGGTACAGATGGAAAATTGGTGAGGAAGCATAGGTCTTCTGATCGAATTCACTTCCCTCAACGAGATTTTGGCAAGCTCCCTCTCGAATTGGTAGTCGTCGCAGTGAACAACTCTTGCGCTACCGTTCGCTTGCTTGAGGACAACTTGGTCGAACGCATGGCCCTTGCAAATACTGTATACAAATGCAGTTCGCAGCGATTGGTGTCGATCGACAACCTTCTGCCATGCTTTCACGAGACGTGGCACGTCCAGAGGAGCACCCTCTTGGGCTAATTGGACCTCCGAGATCACAAAATTGATATACTGATCTGGATTTCTGATTTGTGAAAGCAGGAGTCCTTCTTGCGTAGGTGCGCACAAGAACATGTCCTCAATATCATCAAGCTTGGAGATACCAATCTCACGGAATGTTTCGTTGACGCGCTTCGATAATCCACTGTACGACGTTGGTAGTAGAGGAAAGTCGCTGAGCGTTGGTTCAGGGGATAGGTTTGCTAGCTGCTTTACGAGATCTTTCAGAGAATCTCGGCATTGTGTCACCCATTGTCGAATCTGGCTCTGATGCTGCATGCGTTTGCTGTACATGAAGGAGAAACGAAGCTGACCGTTGGAGACCCCTGCAGAGATTTCGAACAGTGCCATGCGCGTCGTTTCAGGACCAACATCTGCTGTGAGCTTCTGCTCGCTTTCAGAGCGGGGAGGATCAAAAGCCTGGAGCAGGGAGTCACCATGGTCAACTTGCTGTGCTTGTCCTGTATAATTAAGAAGTATCTCCATCGGCATATGATCACCAAAACGCCATCGCCCGTCTGGCGTTGAATATCGGTGTGCGAAATAGTCTCTGCCATTGCCAGGAATTGCGCGTCGAAGGTCTTTGGTACGCTTCAACAGCCCCACGAGACCGGTGTCCTCGTTCTCGGCCGCTACATGCATCGGATAGATACATGTGAACCAACCTGTGGTTCCGGTAAGATCCACAGATGTGTCCCACGCATCGCGGCCATGACTCTCGTTGAAGACGGTTGGAATTCCACGATGCGAAAATACGAATTTAAAGGAATACAACAAGGCCGTCAGGAGAAGCTCGATTGGTTGTGTCCGTAATGCTTTGTTCGCTGTTCCTAAAGCCATCTGAGTGCTTGCCTTGTCGAGTACAAATCCTTCATTCTCGACTTCTCCATACTTGTTTGACTGGCTAGCCATGCCCCAAAAGGCCATGTCAGCTGGTTGAACGTTGAAAGGTAATATGCCCTTGATCTGAGAGGCTTCTCTTTGAGTTGCATGGTCCTTTTGTAGGGCACACCAGACTTGGAATGATAGCGGCTTGTCTATGGTCTCCACCTGGAACGTCAGTAGGTCTTCCAGTTGCTGTAGAATGATATTCCACGACACCACATCGATAATCAGATGATGGGCCACTAGTGAAAGCACCTGCCCAAGTTTCTTGCTGTTGAATAATTCCACGGCAAGCAAAGGGCCGTGCTCTAAATCCAAGCTGGTCTGGCTTTGTGCAAGTACAGGTACAATGCTGCGCGTATCACCATAATTGTGCTCTCGGAACCGGTACGACGAGGACGCGTCCGCGACTATTCGCTGCTGCCAAAAATTTGCCGCGCTTTTGGAGAACCTTGCTCTGAATATTGAGTGCTGTTGGACAATGATTTCAATTGCATTTTTGATGGTCGCAGTGCTCGTGCTGCGCGTGATCCGTAGTAATTGGCTCTGATTGAATCGTCCTTCGCGTGCATGATCGCAAGATGGCGCTGCCAGCTCGAAGTACAATTTCTGAACTGGTGAGAGATCGAAGACTTGATCCTGGATTTCCTCCAATTTCGACTGCTTGGTAGACGCTGAGCCATGCCCTCTTGAATCGACCAGAGTTGCGAGCTGGAATAAAGATTTGCTCCGAAGGGTCTCCTGCAGCGAGAGCAATATACCTATCTTGCGGCAGCGGGCAATAATCGTCATCGATATTAACGAGTCGCCACCTTGACTCATGAACGACTGGCCAGGGTCAATTTCGTCAAGCGGAAGGTTAAACACGGAAGCCCAGATCTCCCTGAGATGTTGAACCGTCTCAGTCATGGGCGCAGTTTCCCGAGCATCGCTACCCTCTGCTGTGATGCGTCGATAGCCTGTCTCGTCAATCTCCTCGACCCATCTCTCAACGTGTTTCCTGTCAAGTTTTCCGGAGACTAGCAATGGGATTGCTTCCAGCGTCACCCACACGGCCGGTACCATGTACACGGGGAGCACCTCGAAGAGAGCCTCACGCACTTGTTTCAAGTGAGCTTGTGCCTTTGCTACCTGGGCTTTTTCCTGCAGAAGAACACATTCGTTGGCCGCTGAAGCTCTGGAGTCGGAAGATATCTCCGTCAAAGAGATGACAGCTACTAGCCTCTGCTTGCATAAGCCTGTCTTAGGTAGTAAGGCGACGGCATGCCGAACTTCTTTGCAGTGCTCAAGTTTCTGCTCAATCTCGCCAAGCTCAATCCTATTTCCATGCAGTTTAATCTGATTGTCTTTGCGTCCAATGAATCTGATGCTTCCATCATGGTTGTACTCCACAAGATCTCCGGTCTTATACATTCGGCGGGGTAAGTTCATATCGGTGGGAAATTGCGACACCCAAGCTGGACTGTCAATGAAGGCTGCCGCTGTCTTGTCTTTGTCATGCAGATACTCGCGAGCTAGAATGGGGCCCCCCAATAGAAGTTCCCCGACAGATCCCAGAGGAGCGAGTCGATTGTGATTGCCGGGTTCACTGATAAAAGCGTGACAATTAGCCGTTGCATACCCAATATTTGATGCGTCTTTGTCCCGCGAAACATTTGCATTTGCCACAGAGATGACAGCAGCTTCCGTTGGGCCGTATCCATTGACCAACTTGACACTGTCTGCCCATTTTAGGACATTTTGCTTTGACATAGCCTCCCCGCCGCACACAAGAACCTTTAGACAAGGAACCCTGGATGGTTCTATCAGATTGGCGACAGATGGTGTCAAGAAAGCCCAGGTGGCTCGAACGCCTGTAATAGCCGAAGCAGTATCGAGCATTTTGGTCTCGTCATTTGGAATACAAACACAAGCTCCCATGGTCAATGGTGAGAGGTTCTCCATCAGACCAACGTCGAATGTGACCGAGGCGAAATTGAAGACACGCGAGCTTGAGTCCATCAGCATAGCTTCACAGAACGCTTTTGAGCTTGTGCAGAAGGCTTCATGTTCAACGACGACTCCTTTGGGACGTCCAGTAGAACCTGAGGTGAAGATAACATAGGCTGTATTCTTGCTTGTGGCCCTCGGCGCAAAGGTGATAGTTGGGCTGTGGTCAGCCGTCAAGGTTGAGACTGCTTGCTCGTCGATGGAAACCACAAATTCCGCCATGCTCGAATAGCGATCTTGGTACTGAGCTGAGCAGAGTATAATTTTGGCTTTGGTGTCTTTGATGATCTCTGAGTGCCGATTCAATGGATGAGTAGGGTCCAGAGGAACAAGCGCTCCATCCGCCATGAGCACGCCCATCTGTGCCACTATAGCCCATCTTGACTTGTCCATGCAGAAAGGTACCAGATTTTCAGAAGCGACTCCAAGCTTTCTTAAATGATGGGACAACGAGTTTGCATGTTTCCTCAGCTCCTGGTAGGTGAAAGAGCCATCCCATGCGCATACAGCTTCGGCTGTTGGCGTCAACTCTGTCTGTGCCAAAAAGAGGGTATGTATGCAGTGGTTGACTGGAGAAGGTTGGTATCTATTCCAATCTTGAATCATTTTGAATTCTCGCCCGCTCATGACCTGGACATCACTCAATTTGATATCATGCTCACGTGAGACCGTGCACAACTGCTGTAAGATTGCTTCAAACTGATGTAGCAAGGCCTGCGTATGCCATTTGGATATGTGTTTGCCATTATAATGGACGTCAATATGTATACTAGATTCATCGGCCTTGCACTCAACGACAAGCGGATATGTGAAGAAATTCGAGCCCACACCAGTATTTTGAGGGTCCCACATTTTCCCTTCATTGTTGTCGCCTTCAGTCGTCTGAATCACGAGCAAGTTGTGAAAGTTGCAAGCCTCCGCCGTCTCTCCACTGAGTCTCCGTATGTGTTGCAAACCAACATGTTGATACGGAATCACCTCAGTTGCCATATGACGGACGCTTTCTAGGAGATCCATCACGGTCTTTGCAGCTTGAACCTTTATTCTTGTCGGGACTGTCGTCAACGTCGGGCCTAGCATGTCAAGAATGCCATCGATAGGTATGTTCCGGCCTGTCAAAGTCTCACCGAATACCACGTCCTGAGTTCCGGTATGTGCGGAGAGCAGTAGAGCCCAAGCCGCCTTGATAACTGTCGGTAGAGTCATACCTGTTCTAGCAGCCTTTTTAACTCGAACTGTATGAAATAAAGTGTCTTTGCTACTTCGATCATCGGTAGCGGATTGGTCGATTCTAGGGAAATGAACACATTGCATACCAACAAAGGATGACTTCCAGAATTTCTCAGAAGCTTGTGCATCGACTTGCGACAAGTATCTTATGAATTGGGAGTATGATGCTTGTGGCGGCGCAATAGAAATTTCGAAATAGATGCTCTCGACCCGCTGCAGCATCATGGGCATACTCCAGCCATCATACAGTGCGTGGTGAATCGACCAAACGAAATAGCGATCTTTCACTTCTGTGCCGTTGACGAGGGTGAAACGCATCAGCGGAGAGCCGCTGTACTCTGGAAGTTGCGACGATGCGGCTGTAGCCTCTTCTGTTGATTTTGCAGAATACCATTCAACGTTTTCCTCTCGAAGCACAATCTGGATGAAATTTGACATGCTAGTATGGATGATCCGCGTTCTGAGGATGTCCATATCTTGAATTGCCTTTGCCCATGCGGTCTTGAATTGAGAAAGGTCGACGGCTTCAGGCAGACGAAAAACATTATGAGCCACGTAAGCGCCGGGTTGTTTGATCGACAGAGTGATGAGACCTTCTTGTAGAGCTGAGCATGGATATGCATCGGCTAGCTGCTCTTTTTGAATCCGGCACTGTGCTACAATTTCATCGAGAACCTGGTCGAGAGACTCCGAGCGGGGAAGTAGGCCGAAGGCTTTATGGACTGCTTTGTCTTCGGCTTCGAGGTAGCTGCAAGATTTTGCCATCTCGGAGAGGGTGGGAGTGCGAAAGATGTCAAGCACACTCAAGGACATTTGTTGAGCACGTGCCGCGGCAACAAGCCTCATCGCTTGAACACTGTCTCCACCGAGAACAAAAAAGCTGTCTTCGACCGCGACAGATTCGGATTCAAGGCCAAGAACGTTTTCCCACAATTTTCGAAGTCTTATCTCACCTTGCGTTGCGGGAGCTTGTTTTTGGCTAGACGTTGCGAGCCTGAAAGGTGCTGTCTCTTCCTTCGACAACGTCGAGAGAATTCTGCTCATTCTCGAACGGTCAAGTTTTCCCGAGGCAGTCCATGGCATCTGCTGTAAAGGGACAAACAGAGATGGGATCATATAGGAAGGTAAAGCTCCTCCAAGGCTAGCCTTCAGGGTCTTCCAGAATGACATGGTATTTTCAGACATTGACAGCAATAGCGGGTCTCTATTTGCTTGCAGATCCTTTCCTTGTACCACATGCTCGTCGTCACTTGCGGGTGAAACAAAAAACACTGCTAACGTAGCTTGCTGCCCGGCTGGAGCAACCAGTTCAACCGCTGTCTGAAAGTTTTCGGAGAGCTTGGTTTTGACATGATGCTCAATCTCCCCCAGCTCAATTCTCAGTCCGTTCAGTTTGATCTGAGTATCCTTCCGGGCAACATATACGATACTTCCATCCGAATTGTAACGCACCAGGTCGCCAGTCTTATATATCAATTGAGTGTGACCACTAACAAGTTCGCTATCTGCACGGTTCATCCACACCGGACGAGGGACGAAAGCCTTGGTTGTCCTTTCCTCATTGTTCAAATAGCCGCGTGCGACAGTATTTCCTTCAACGACGAGTTCACCAACACTGCCTACAGACATAAGTTGGTGATGATCATTGGGATCAACAATCCAGGACCGACAACCCACAGCCCGGCCGATGTTCGTTGGGTCTTCGTTGAGTAAGACTCCTTTCTCATCTATTTTGATACTAGCTGTGGCAATGACAGCACTCTCACTAGGGCCATACGCGTTGACCAGACTAGTCTTGCCGGTCCATTTTGCAATGTGCCTCGCCTGCATTGCTTCACCTCCAGTCACGAGCACTTGAATGGTTGGCACACTTTCTGGCCTTAGAATATTTGCGACCGAGGGTGTAAGAAGGGTCCAAGAGACAGACATACGACTGATCGCGCCGGCGATATCGTTGGAGCGCTCCTCTTCGCTTGGTATGCATACACAGGCACCTGTCACCAAGGATGTGAGTATCTCCATGACTGAGGCGTCGAAGCAAAGGTTGGAGAATTGCAAGACTCGTGCATCTTTACGCATAAGAATGGCAGGCGCGTGCGCAACTGCGCTGGTTGCGAAGGCGTTATGGCTGATGATGGTTCCTTTGGGTAGACCTGTTGTCCCACTTGTGAAGATCAAATACGCAGCATTGGCTGGAGATGGCTCGGTGACCGCCTGCTCGGGAAGAGATTGGCCTTGGAGGATGGTCTCATCAAGCATGAAGGTCGAAAGTTCTGGTATATTCGCAAATTTATCTCTGTACATGGCTGAACATAGAACCAGCTTCGCGTTGATATTGTTGAGAATGTACTTGAGACGACTTTCCGGGTGAGAAGGCTCCAAAGGAACGAATGCGCCACCTGCTTGAAGAATACCCAGCATCGCGACCACAGCCCACGTCGATTTTTCAAAGCATATTGGAACATAAATCTCGGGCCCAACACCTAACGTCGCAAGATGTTTCCCGAGCCGTTTGGATAAAGAGACCAATTTTACATATGTCAGATCCAGATCCCACGAGCAAACCGCAGGCGCCGACAGCGGCAGTAGCTGAGATTGCTCGTAGATCAGATCTTGCACACACATGTCCACTTTTGGAAGAGTATCCCTATTCCAGTCCATGATCCGCTGTCGATGTATGTCGCTACAGAGTTCAATCGCTCCGATTGCTCGATCGTTGTGTTCGCCGCCTACAATTGAACTCAGAATTTGTCCGTAAGTGTCGGAGATGTTTTTTGCCTGCTGTTCGCACATGAAGTCGGTCCAGTAATTGAAGTGCACATCGATACCAGTATCCCAGGCCTCTACGTTCACGGTCAAGTCATACTCACTTGGGTCATGAGAATCTAGGATATCAAAGTTTATCTGCTGGTCTCCTGATCCTTGTGGTTCCTGCCGCCTTTGGAACGTGAAAGCAGTGTTGAATAGAGCCTTGCCTGAGAGTTGCAATTCGTGCTGCATCTCGCCTAGCGAAAAAGCCTGATGGGCCATGCTCTGGGTGTAGTCACATTGAATTTGTTTGAGTGCTTTTTCTAGTAGCATATTGTTGCTAAAGTCAATTCGACACACCAGCATAGAAATAAATAAACCAACAGCGTCTTCAATCTTTGGGACTGGCACATCGCGGCCGGAGCTTAGATAACCGAAGCAAACTCGAGGGCTCCCTGTGTAGGCCCGGAGGACCAGAGACCATACGAGCTGCAGAAGATTAGATGCCGTCACACTATTGTGAGCACAGAATGTCCGCAGCTGAGACGTGTTTTCAAGGCTTAGCTCGAGCGTACATAGCTCCCTATTACGCTTGATCCCATCCACGAGAGCAGGCAAATAGCACGGCTCAACTCCGTCTAAGTAGTCGCGCCAGTAAGCCAGATTATGTTGATGTGAGCTCTGCTGGATGTAGGATATGTAATCGCGATACAGAGGTGCACTTTCGGCTCTCAGCTCCTTCGCATCGTAATTTTTGGCAAGATCTCGAAAGATTATGGGGACAGAAGTGCCGTCACAAACAGCATGGCTGAGTTCCAGCTTGCACAAAACCCTCCCGGAGCTCGTCTTGCAGATTGTAAGTTGGTGTTGCGATTGCGCGTTGGCGATGCTCATTGGTTCTTGCTTTATCAGGTGTTCCTCTGCGTCTGCGGTGTCGCAGTAGATCCACACAATCTTGGGCAACGGATTTTTGAGAACTGCTTGGTCCATGAGACCTTCTTGTGATAGGTTTTCGATGAAGATAGTTCTGAGGGATGGATGTTTCTGGACAACAATCTGCCACGAGTGTGCAAGCTTTTTCGTATCCACCAAGGTTGCTGGATTGACAGATTGAACCCAGAACACGGAATGATATGTGTAGTGACCCGTGTTCTTGATTTGACTGAGCAAAAGACCCTGCTGCATAGGCGAGCAGCCATAGACATCTTCGAGGTCTCCCAGGGACACACCTTTTGAAGCCAGCCGCTTTTGCAGCTTTCCCAAGTGATTGTAATCTAATGGCAGAAGTGGGAAGTTGCTCAGTGTTGGTTCAAAATCCTTGTCAAGCAATCTTTCGCAAGATTGATTCAAACACTTTTCCAATTCATTGATCCAGAGATTGACGTTTTGCTGGCGTTGGATTTCTTGAGGATACGTAAAAGATATCTGCAATCTTTCTTTGGAGATTGATGCAGATATTTCGAAGAGCGCGAAACGAGGAACAGTGGGGCCAATGTCGAATTGAGACGACATCCCATCGAGAACTTCTAAGAGTGAGCCCTCTTTCTCGAAATGCTTCCCCTGACCGAGATAGTTGAAGGCTATCTCCATTGGCCAGTGACTAGCGAAGTCTCTACTTCCATCTACTGTCAACATTCTGTGCGCAAAATACTGGCGGCCTTTATCAGCCTTCCGGCTTCTGAGGTCTTTGACCCAGCGACTGAGGTTGACAATGTCATTGTCTTTGGTAGCTTCCGGTGGAATGAAGACTGGACTGATTGTGGTAAACCAACCAACAGAGCGTGACAGGTCAAGATTCGCATCCCATACTTCACGGCCGTGGGCTTCATTAAATATCAAAGGTGGATATTCCCTGTCTGGAAAGGCTTGGCAAAAAGAGTAGAAGACGGAGCTGAGAAGCAGATCTACGAATTCGGTCTTGGATGCACGATTGCAAGGACCAAGAAGATTTTTTGTGGTCTGCGCATCAATCTCGATCTCAGCGACTTTGACGGCACCGTAAGGATTCGGCTTATCTACCATCCCCCAGTAGGCGTAATCGGCGGTTGGAATATCATCATCCAAATGTATGCCTTTCGATAGCTGTGAGCGTGCATGTTCATCCTGGAGGCGACACCAGATCTGGAAAGGAAGTTGAGGCGGAGTGATCGCTTGGTTTGAGAGTAAGAAATTTTCAAGATCTGTTAGGATGACTGTCCATGACACAACATCAACCACAAGGTGGTGCAGTATAAGCGAAACAACTTGCAAGTTGCTTTGATCACAATTGAAAAGATCCGCCACAAAAAGGGGCCCGTTCTCGATGTCTAAGCTTTTCTGGCTCGTATGAATGGAAGACCTGATTTGTTCCGTGGAGAATGTACCACGGTGGACCATGATACGATACGACTTTGAGCCTTCCCTCTCCACACTCTGAACCCAATCACCGGCTTCAGTTTTCTCGAAGCGGGCCCGGAGCATTGAGTGGGCATTGACTAGAGCCTTTATTGCAGCGGATATTCGTTCTGGGTCTTGTCGCTGAGTCAGACTGAGAACTATGCTCTGGTTGAAATGATTGGTATCGTTCCCCACCATTTCGAAGAAAAGCCGTTGGATTGGGGAGAGTCCAAAAGTCTGCCCGAGTTTTTCGTCCCCGTAGGACGTAGTCTTTGGTAGAGTCACACGAGTAGCCAGGTCCGAGATTGATTGACTTCGCAAAATATCCTGAGCAGTGACACCAATGCTCTCCGCGCGGCATTGAGATACTACTTGCAAAGCCGAGATAGAGTCGCCACCAAGATAAAGAAAGCTTTTGTCCGTTCCAATTTGATCTGCGGACATTCTCAATACTTTTGACCAGATGTTGACCAATCTCATTTCAGTCTCCGTCCCTTGGGTCTCTACACCCTCAAGCTTGGTCCCAGATATCTCAGCACTCAAAGCATCAGGTAAATCTTCGATCCACGTCGCCGTTCGTCTGCGATCCAATTTCCCACTAGGAAGAAGCGGAATGTTCTGCACAACCACCCAAATAGATGGGACCATATACGGCGGCACACAACCGCCCAGATAGTCTCGGATCTCTTGGAGCTGAGATGCTGCATCAGTACGCGTGACGATCTGCAGATCTTTGTGCGAGACCTTTGAAGGCAAAGATTCTTGGAAAGAAATCAGGGCGACTAGGCGCTTTTCATAAAGGCCACGTGTGGGTATGAAAGCCAGGCCATGTTTGATCTCTTGGCCTTGTTGTAGATGATGTTCTACCTCGCCGAGTTCGAGTCTCTGACCATGTAGCTTCGTCTGGTTGTCTTTTCGGCCAATATAAATCAATGAACCATCTTCCGCATATTTGACCAGATCACCCGTTTTGTAGACCAAAGAGTCACTGTGCTTTGGTGAATTGCATAGCCTGTGAATCCAGCTAGGTTTCCGCACAAATGACTCTTTGGTCTTCGATGGGTTGTTGAGATAGCCGCTTGCTAAGATTGGTCCTACAATCAGAAGCTCCCCAATTGCTCCAATTGGCACTGAAGCATTATGATCATTCTGGTCAGCAATGAAAGAGTGACTGCCAACTGCGCGGCCAATATTGAACGGGCTAGAAGTCGGGGAAACGTGTGTATTAACCGTAGCAACTACAGCACACTCACTGGGTCCATACGCATTGACCAAATGTGTGTGGTCTGCCCAGGTGGAAAGGTGGCTTTGAGACATCGCTTCACCTCCCAAAACCAAGGTTTTGAGGCTTGGTACAGCCGATGACGACAGAAGCTGTGCAAATGATGGAGTCAGGAGAGCCCAATTTATCTGCATATCATTGACGACTCGTGCTGGCTCGTTGAGGCGTGAATGATCCTCAGGCACGCACACACAGCCTCCGAGGATCAGAGTTGTGAATATTTCGACCATGGAGGCATCGAACGTGTAGGACGCAAATTGGAAAACCCTGGATGTTGACTGTATTTGCATTGCTGGCCCATGGGCGAACACCCCGCTGACAAAGGCTGAATGTGATACTAGGGTACCCTTGGGCTTACCAGTTGAGCCACTGGTAAACACAATATAAGCAATATCGCTGCTACTGGAGCACGTGTTGAGGGGATCGCTTTTCACTCCCCCAGTGTCATAGCTTCTGGAGTCAATAGCGATTGTCCGAGGGCCCAGAGACCTGCATAGTGTCTCATACTGCGGTGAGCAGAGAACATATTTCGCATCAACATCAACGACGATACCTTGGAGACGGGTATGAGGAGATTCGGCATCGATTGCAACAAAGGCCGCCCCAATCTTCAAGAGTGCCAACATGACCGCAACAGTTAAAGCGGACTTCTCAAAGCAAATAGGTACATGTTCTTTATGAGAGATACCGGCATAGCGAAGGCGGTAAGCAAGGATTGTGGCAGCTTGCTCCAAGTCTCGATAGGTGAATTGAGCGTCCCATCCGCAGACAGCTGGTGACGATCGAGGCAGAGAGTTTGCTTTAGCAAGTACAACCTCATGTATACAGCTGTTGACAGCTGTTGGTGCTTTGCCATTCCACTGTTCGATAGTGACTTCATCTTCAGCAGGCAATGCCCGTATATCACCTAGCGTAGCTCCGCCAGGATCCTGTGAATTCAGTCGGGTCAAAGCGCACGTGAAATACTGCATCAATCTTCTCAAGCACCATTCTGAAAGAATCTCAGGATCATAATGAGCGCTCAATCGAACCTCTGTTCTGTTAGCCTCAAAAGAGACCGTTAGTGCGTAGGTGAAAAATTCGGTTCCGACGTCACCACTGCTCCGCAAATTCCAGAAATCGTGACTTGCATCCGGGCTTTCCATGTTGATGGCAATCAGATTCTGGAAGTCGCAAGCTCTTGCAGTGTCCTCGTTCAGACGCTTGATGCGCTGCAGGCCAATGTGCTGATAAGGTAAAGCCTCTATGAATTGATCCTGGAAAAGTTGCAGGTATTCCGCAACTGTCAGGCTGCGCTTGGCTTGAACACGTACTGGTATTGTCGCAAAGGTGGGACCTATGATTTCGTCGATTCCAGTCAATGGAGCATCGCGACCTGTTACCGTCTCAGCAAACACCACGTCCTCTGAGTTGGAGTAGGCTGCAATTGTCAAAGCCCATGCCGCGCGTATCAACGATGGAATGGTAATTCCTGAGCCCGCCCTCGGCAACATGGGTACAAGATGGGACAACAGGCCGGTCCCACGAGGCTGATGAGTTGGCTTTGGCAATAACGGGTACTGTGGTGCTGTTGTATCCTCTAGTCTTGACTGCCAGAAATGGTCCGCCTCTGACGCATCGACGCTTAACAGATGCTGGATGAATTTTGGATACATCGGCTCCTTGGCCGCATTTGGCTCCTCGATGGCTTCGTAGTATGCGTGCACCTTCTTCAGGATAAGCTCGATCGACCATCCATCGTATAAAGAATGGTGGATAGTCCACACAAAGATTGCATCATTGTTATTCTGTTTACCAATGAAGTACCGAGTGAGCTTGCCGCCATTGTAGGGGGGCACAGCGCCTTTGTCCTTGGAGGCATTCTCAGGGTTACATTCGTCTTCCCAAGCAATTTTTTCATTGACAACGACTTGTACGAAGCCCAAGGAGTCGGTAAAAACAACGCGAGTTCGTAGGATGTTTTCCTCAGCAACAATGACCTCCCAAGCCTTTTTAAATTTGTCAACATCGACATGCCCAAGATGATAGACATTTCGGGCGACGTAAGCTCCTGAAAGCCTACCACTCGACGCCACCAGGCCTTCCTGCATTGCTGTACAGGGATAAATGTCCTGTATAGCTTTCTCATCAATTCTGCATTGCCTCGTGATCTCGTCAATAAGCTGACTAGCAAGGGGAGCCTTTGGGACCAGGGCGAAAGGCTCCGGACCAGACTGAATGGCTTCATGCTTTGAATTCTCTAGAGTATGTGCGTTACTAGCCATCTCGGAAAGGGTTGCATTCCGGAAGATTTGAGCTACGGTCAGGCTAATTCCCTTAGACCTTGCGGCAGTCACAAGACGAATTGCGGAAATAGAGTCGCCCCCCATTCGGAAAAATTGACCATCCATACCCAGTGAGCCTGCATCGATGTTCAATACAGACTCCCATAGGCTTGCTAGAGCAATTTCGAAGTCGGTCGAAGGTTTGCGACCACGGCTAGCTGCAAGCCTGAACATCGCTACTTGGTTCTCTGTCATGGATTTAGCAGTGGCGTGCAAGCGCTTTCGATCAAGTTTTCCAGAACTCGTGAGAGGCAACTTCACCATCGGTATGTATAGAGTGGGCACCATGTGCTTCGGGATAGATTTTGCAAGAGAGGACTCAAGGTCTTTGAACGTATCCTGAAGAATAGTGGATATGGGAAGTAAATCGCTCTCTAGCATAGTGGCTGAAGCGCTTTTTTTAGGCTGAGGGCAGATGAAGACCGCCAGGCTTTTTGAGTTTTTGTTACTACTCCCTGGTTCAATCAACTCCACGGCGAAGTGCCAGTCAGGCGCCAGTTGATTCTTGACGTGATATTCAATTTCCCCCAACTCAATCCTCTGACCATGAAGCTTGACTTGCTGGTCTTTGCGACCCATGTATGCAATTGTCCCATCAGAGTTGTAGCGAACGAGGTCGCCTGTCTTATACATTCGTCGACGGTTCCTCCCTTGACTTAATTGACTGTTGATGCCTCTGGTCCAGGCCGGATCTTCAATGAAGACTTCCGACGTCTTTTCAGGATTATTAAGATAGCCTCTGGCAAGAATGGGACCTTCTATCAATAGCTCTCCTTCACAGCCAATCGCCAAAAGTCGATCATGGTTGAGCCGATCAACAACCCATGAAACACTACCTACTGATCGGCCAATACCAGAAGGATCGCTCGACTTGTGAAGATCAGTCCGGTGCGTTGAATTGATGGAGCACTCGCTTGGCCCGTATAGGTTGTGAAGTACTACTTCGTCTCCCCACACCTCCAGCACAGTTTTCGTCAATGCCTCCCCACCCAGAGCCATGCCCTTGATTGTGGGCATATCTGATGGCTTCAAGTAGGTTGCAACGGTGGGCGTCAGATCCATGAAATTTGCCTCGAGTCTCGATACCGCACCAGCGAGGTCGTTTAAACGATCGTGATCAGATGGCACGCACACTGTACCACCGTGCATGAGCGTTGTAAGAATTTCCTCAAGGCTGTTGTCAAATGTGTAGCTTGAGAATTGCAAAAACCTCGATCCCGGACCAATCCCGAGAGCAGATCCATGGGCATTGGCACTTGTAACCAAAGCTTGGTGCTCTAAAACCACCCCTTTGGGCTTACCTGTACTGCCACTTGTGTAAATTACACAGCAGGGACTCGCGGGGTCCACTGAAGTACGCACAATCTGCTCTACTGGCTGTAATGCCTTGAGAACTTGTTGGTCTATGGACAAGACCTTGGAGTCGGTTCCTGCAAGCATGGCCTCATAGCAGGGTGATGTCAGAATGACCTTTGTTTGTGTGTCTTTAATGCGCAATTTGAGAGCCGCGATGGGATTCATGGGGTCAAGAGACACAAAAGCTCCTCCGGCTTTCAAAACTGCGAGCTGAGCGACGATTGTTGAAGCAGATTTCTCGAAACAGAGACAGACGTAGGATCCCCTGCTAATACCGAGCACATGAAGGTACTTTGCGAGTCGTTCTGCCAAGGTATCAAGCTCTATGTAACTTAGAGATGCGTCCCAGGCACAAACAGCTGCTGCCTCTGGCTGACAGGCTACCTGTTCACCGAAAACATCCTGGACGCACTTTTTGATGGTTTCTGGCATGTTGCTGTTCCAGGCCCTTACCTGTTCGTGATCCGACTCGCTAATCGTTTGTAGGTCTCCAACGCTGTCTTCCGCATGATTTACAATATTTTTCAAAGCCTGACGAAATGTACTCGCTACATTCGCAGCGTGTCCATCCGAGAGGCAGTCAGTCCAATAATCCAAATCAATTGCCGCAGTTTCTTCCGAGACTTCGATATTGATTGAAACGCTGTACTCGGTCGGATCATAGTATGGGGCAAAATCGTCCAAAGAGATCGAATGGCGATCACGTTCAGACGCCATTGGTAACTTACGGTAGGAAAGTGATGTGTTGAAGAGTGCGACACCCGATAATTTTAAAGCGTGGAGGACCTCCGAGAGGGCAGTCTGACGGTGGGCTTGACCGTCCGACAAGTCTGTTTGAAGCTGTTGCATTATGGCAATGAGAGGCGTCGCTTGATCAAATACAACTCGACAAACTAGCATATTGACAAGGTAACCAACGAGCTCTTCTATACCTTCAATTGAGTCATCTCTAGCGGACATCAGATACCCAAAGCATACGTCCTGAGCGCCTGTATAGCACTGAAGAGTCATAGCCCAAGCCGTGTGGAATACGTTGGCCAACGTTACAGCATGTAGATTGCAAAAGCTCTGAAGATTAGTAAGGTCGTTCCAGTCAAGATGTAATGAGTGTAATTTTCGCTCGCAACTGATGGAGTCGTTGAGAATGGGAAAGGAGGTCGGTTCGATGTCTGCGAGGTATGATCTCCAGTAGCCAAGACCTGCCTGAGGTGGTAATGTCTGCAAGAAAGCAATATAGTTGCTGTAGAGAGGCGCTGTCTCGCTCGGGCTTTTGTCTTCGTAGAAAAGAACAAGTTCTCGGAATATTGTAGACATTGATGCTCCGTCTATAATAGTATGGCTGATTTCCAATTTGAAAAAGACTTCACCAGCTGAGGTTTCGCAGATTGTGAACCTATGAGCCGGCGCTTGATCAGTGTGGCACATAGATGATTGATGTTGGAAAGCTAGAGCGACGTCCCCTTCCAAGTGACAGGCCAAGCGAACTACAACAGCTTGCACATTCTTGAGTACAACCTGATCGTACAGAGCATCGTCTTGGCTCAGGCTTTCGACGAACAGGGTGCGCAGCGATGAGTGTCTATTCACAACCTGCTGCCAAGCGTTCGCAAGCCTGTTACTGTCGACTTGGACACCCTTTTTGGTATTGACTTTGTAGGTTACTTCAACCGCGTAGAATCCTGCATCTCGCTGCCTGCTTATTAGTAAGCCTTGCTGTATCTGTGAACACCTGTAGATGTCTTCAATATTGCTGAGATCAGTAATCCCAATCTGTGGTAGCGTGTCCGTGATGAGCTTTGCTAGACAATCATAAGTTAGCGAAAGGAGGGGGTAGTCACTCAGCGTGGGCTGGTATTGCAATTGAGTAAGCTGTTGTGGTGAAGTGTGCAAAGCTTGTTCATATGTGGATATCCACGCCATAATTTTCTCATGGTGCTTCATGTTTCGGTTAAATGTGAACGATAGGCGTAATTTGCCTGCTGCAATGACCGCAGATATTTCGAACAATCCAAAGCGGGGAGTATCCTGGCCGACGTCTGCGTTGCCGCCTGCTCCTCGCGCTTCGCCAGCCATCTCTTCAACTGGCAAGAGGAGAGCATTTTCGCGTTCCAGTTGCTGGTATCGTCCTAAATAGTTGAAAGTAATTTCGAGAGGCCAATGACTGCCAAATCGCTTTGCGCCTTTCGATGTGAGGAGCCTGCTAGCAAAGTAGTGTCGGCCTTTCGCTGGGACAGCACGCCGGAAATCCTTCACTCGCTTCAAAGTGTCCACGAAGTCGCCGTCACTTGACTCTGGTATGTAAATAGGGTACATTGTGGTGAACCACCCAACAACACGAGATAGCTCAATAGAGTTGTCCCAAGCTTCACGACCGTGACCTTCGTTGAAAATTGTCGGTGGCAGTCGATCGGGAAAAGCTTCGGAAAATGAATGCATCATACCAGCCAGAAGGATGTCGAGCATTTCGGTATGCAGAGCTTCATGGCACCCTGACGATAAGAGCGTAGTGGTGGGAACGTCTAGCTCAAAGCCCTTGCGCTCGACGTCTCCATAAAGGTTAGGCTTGCCTTCCATTCCCCAGTATGCAAAACTTTGCGCCGGTATATTGACAGTGGGTAAAACAGTGTTTAGCGCAAGCCTGTGAGCATGTTCGACCTGCATCTTACACCACGTTTGGAAAGAAAGGGAAGGTTCTGAGTCTGAGCTGGAACCGCATAGAATGTCTTCCAGATCTTGAAGTATAATACGCCAAGATACGAGATCAACAACGAGATGGTGCCCCGTCATGAAGAGCATCTGATTTTCCCCTGCAACATTGAACAGATCCACTGCAAAGACGGGCCCATACACAGGATCAAGGGAAGCCTGGCTTGTCGACATTGCCAGAACAGTATCTCCCCTTGGCTTGAAGTCGTGTACCCGAAAGGCGTAGGAGCCTGTCACATCCGTGGTAATCCTCTGTTTCCACTCGTCATCAAAAGTCGAAAGCCGAAACCTTGCACGAAGCATTGAGTGACGATTGACTATAATTTTGATCGCCTGATGCAATTCCTTCGGGAGAATTTTCTTAGTCAATTGCACTAGAAAGCTTTGATTGAAATGACCTTTGCGATTTGGAAGGTCAAAGTACAAGCTCTGAATTGGTGAAAGGTCGAAATCTTCTTCGATTTTCTCCGTCCGTGTGTCACTGTGGCTAATCGCCTGAGCCAACTTGGCAAGATGGCGTATGCTTTTAGCGCGGAGGATATCTTGTACGGTGACACCAATACTTTGTTTTTTACATTGACTTTGTACCATCATCGCCGATATCGAATCGCCCCCAAGATTGATGAAAGATTGCTTCATGCCGACATGTGCAACATTGAGATTGAGGACGTCGCTCCAGATTTGCCGAAGTTGGATCTCAATTCCGTTTGCGGGGGCCTCCACCTTCTTGCTGACCTGGACCCATTGCGTATAAGTCTCTTCATTCATATCCTGTGCCCAATTTAGGACATGTTTCCGGTCCAATTTACCGGATTTGAGGAGGGGTAGGTCTTGTACCGCAAACCAAATTGATGGGAGCATGAAAGCTGGAAGTAGGTTTGCAAGTCGTGCACGAGCATTGGCGATACTTGATTGAGCCTTCTCTTGAGAGGAGTGGTCCAGTATTTTGAGGCTGACGTGTGGACTCGACTTTGGCATGGCCTGGAGAGACACTACTGCGACGAGGCGCTGCCTGCAGAGACCGGTTTTGGGCAAAATGACCATGGATTGCGAAATGTTTGCGTCTTCTCCAAGATGATGCTCGATCTCGCCGAGTTCGATTCTCTGCCCGTGAAGCTTGACTTGTGCATCCTTCCGTCCCACAAAGTATAGCGTCCCATCGGAAGTATGGTATCTTGCGAGGTCGCCAGTTCTGTACATTCGTCGTTTGCTGTACATGCCACTGCCTGGAGCTGCCCATGCGGGATTTTCGATGAAAGCGTTAAATGAGCGGACTGGATCTTGGAGATAACCACGTGCCAGGGTTGGGCCTTCGATCAAGAGCTCACCAATACAGCCTGGAGGGACCAATTTATTGTGATCATCTGGGTTCGTTAGCCAGCATCTGACTCCAATGCCGCGACCGATTTGTGTAGGCTCTCGATTGACTCCGACGTCAGGGTTCGCAGTGGCAGCGACTGAGCATTCCGCAGGACCATATGCATTTAGAAGCTTGATGTGGGACCATGTAGATATGTTCTCTCGGCTCATGACTTCCCCAACCAGCAGGAGAGTCTTCAGTCCAGGTACGGTAGAGGGGCTGAGAAGGTTGACCACCGATGGGGTAAGCTCGGCCCAATTGACGCGTAGTTGATTGATGGCCGTAGATAGGTCATTCATTCGAGAATTCTCACTGGGGATACAAATGGTGGCACCTAGCATGAGTGGAGTTAGGGTCTCTATTATAGATGCGTCGAACACATACGACGAATATTGTAAGACACGCGAATTCGACTCTAGGATGAGGGCCGGCACATGTGCCTTGAAAGCTGAGCAGTAAGCACGATGTTCAATGACGACGCCTTTCGGCTCTCCAGTTGAGCCAGATGTCCACAAAACATAGGCAACGTTTGTCGGAGTCGCTCGATAGGTCCTCGTTTGTAACATATCTTGCGTAGGGATGATGGTTGCAGTACCTACTGGTAGAACTCTGCCGGTGACTGAAGATAGTGATCCAGCAAGATCGGCTGAGCACAACAGAATTTTGGCATTAAGCTTTGACGAGAGGCTCCTCAGGCGAGCAGTAGGCTGGGTGGCATCCAAGGGGCAGAAACCTGCACCGACCTCCAACGTGGCCAGCATAGCCACAGTGGACCATAGTGACTTTTGAAAGCAAAGAGGCACAAGGTCTTCGGGGCCAATGCCATATTCGGAGAGAATCTGTGCGAGCCGTTGTACAAGTTTCCAGAAGTTCCGATAGGTTAGAACACCGTCCCATGCATTTACTGCTTCTTTGTTTGGATGAGCGAGAACCTGGTCGTAGACAGCGTGGTGTATGCAGTCGTCAACCTGCTCGACAGGGGACTGATTCCACTCTTTTAATTGCTCCTCATTGCGATGGCTCATGTAGTCCAGGTCGAGGATCTTGGTGTTGGGTGCAACGATGAGGGTGGTAATAATGGTATCCAGAGTGCTTGCCAGGCTCTCCAGGTAAGATACGGAGGCATCGCAAGTCTGCGCTGCCAATCTGATCTTCAGGCCATTGTTCAGCAACTCGATGTGTATTCCAAGCTCACCCTGCAGCTGGCATCAGTATGCTTTCCTCTTCAATCGCAAGAGCACGGGAGGAGAGGATTTACCTTGGGGGGTTCAAGAGCCGCGGTCATCTGCGAAGTAACGTTGTGACCGAGCTTCTCCGAAAGACGGTTATCTTGCATACACATACTCGAGTTCCAGGGGCGCGACTTAGCAGTCGTCGGCAGTGCCATGCATGAACCCTGCGTATTAAGACTGTAGCTGGTCATTGCTCGTAGAACATAAGTAGAGAGCAATTCCTCTTCTTGAAAGTCCATCCTGAAGAACGACTCATCGTCTACTGAAGTACCCGGCTTCCGGACAAGGTTGAATTTATCGTCCCACGTAAGCTGGAAACACACATGGTCCTGGCCTGTATAACAACGCAAAAGAAGACTCCATGCCGTACAGATGATGCTCCCAAGCGACCCTCTCGCTTGCTTCAAAGACTGAAGCAGCCTCTCCGATTGCTCGAGCTCTACTTCTGTCACAATGGGTCTCGTCGCAACTTCTTCATCACCATCCAAGAGTGGAAGCTTGCAGGAGCTGTCCACCACCGCAGACAAAGCAGCCTCACAGCCCTCCGGCTGTCCATACTCAGATCTGGTCTCAGGCATTGCAATTCGGGGAGTCGATGCTAGTAGTATTGAATAGAAAGACTGCAACTCCTAAGGTGGAGGGGACAGGCAAGGTGGGAATGCTTCTGACCCTGAAAATTTGCCAGTGACAGATTGGGCCGTTGAGAATTTTCGCCCTCGCTTTTCCCATCCTCGAGGACCAAGGCCCAGCTGCTACCAAGCCAGCCATCGAGGAGCTAGAATCACCACATCGGCGACGGCGCATCCATCTCAGCAACGCCACCCCCCTGAGCTGAGACGGCAATTGCATTACTGGTACAGCACAGAAGCGATCCGGCACCTAAAGATGATGCCATCTGGACTTTTCTCCCCAGAGTGGTAAAGTCTGCAAGCCCAACAACACCCTTTGGGTTTTTCGTTGGTAGCACCATTGATGTAACATGGCAAACGATGTTTCTATTACTTGATGTCAACCCTTCAGCGGATAAGCGACGCGCAGAACGTCGTTGGCAGACCCACTATATTCGGACATGGTGGCGAGAAGTTGGTTGGGATCAAGCGCCCTGAGCTGCACTGATCTGCGCTAGAATCTGTCTTTCTTCGTCAGCCTGGCGATCATGCGATCCCAGAGCTTGTGCTATGCTCAAAGCTCTCGAACCTTCCCATGGCACATCTGCATGTGGAAAGGTCCTTGCGCAATTCTGGGGAAGGTGGATCCTCCCCGCAGCTCAGCGGCTTTGCCGCCCGCCTGTCGCATCTGTCCAAATACCAGCTCACGCCTTGATTCTTCCCCCATGGCGTATCACGGTCACAGAAGTCACCATTCCTGCATCAATCATTGTCTCGGAGGGCTCGTGCATGCATGGGAAACGTGACAGCCTGCATGCGAAAATGCATGGAACAAACCTTTTCCTTACAGCCAACAGCGTTGAGGAAAGCTGAATCATTGGATCCGCAGGGCGACGGATGCATCAGAACAATCCCGGTTTGCGTGGGGTCAGGATGGTGTCCGCAATGATGATAGACTGTGAAGACAGACTTTAACAGGATTCGGGAACCAAGGGAGGGAGGAAGCGTGTAAGGAAGCAATAAATTACTGTAGGCGTGGCCTTCGCCAGCCCACGAAGTCTTTTCAGATCCTTCGGTCGTCCTTGCTTTATTGAGTTTTTCAATGCCAAGATATCGCCAGAAAAGGCTAGACTGGCCGTTTGAGATTCGGGGGGGGCCGCAGACACGCTTGTCCTCACGTCATGCCCGGCTGCGGTTCTGACACACTACACAGCGCTGGCAAACATTGTTACCTAGCTGCATAACGATACTGGCAGGTTCTTCGTGCTCAGGCTAATGTACGTTGGTAGTTGACCAACGAGATATGCGGAGTATGGGCGTTGGGCAATCAATTGGAGCAGCCGGCACTTAATCTTACTGGATTCCCCATATTCCAACACACCACCTTTTTCTGACACTCACTAATCCGAAGCGAGCTTGGAGTGCCATTTCCATAGGGTATGCGTATTACATATGGTCCTTTTTGGCTCACGCCGCCCCATGCTAACCTGGCTTCGGTCGTCGAAGCGGAGACTGCAGTGTCAAACATTCGCAGGGGGGAACTATCCGCTCCTATAGCGGGCGATCTGCTCCTTTGTCATATGCAAGCCACGTCATCCGATATTGCGTTTGCTGAAGTTTTTTTCTTCTTCCACAATTTAGTATCAACATTGCATAGCGCGCAGCCAGCTCCCAAGTGGCAGCTTCTCTGTGTCAGTGGCTCTCAATGCATTTCCGACTCGGGGAATGTAAGCACCACGCCGAAAGCGGGCAAATGCCGAAGAAAGGGCTTCTGGCGTCTTACATGGCGTATTGAGCGGCGTGAATGACCTATCGAAATGATGCGTGTCATGCTCATAGGTCAATCATGCTACTCATTACGCCATGGTCAACGGTTTCAAGCATCGACCCCAAGATCTGTCTGCTCAAGAAGCATGAAGCTCGATCCCACCACTATCGGGCGTTTTTCTTCGGTAGTACAGGGAATCTCAAAGCCCTCGGACCTTTTTTTGCATAAGTCTTGCATTCCTGCAGTGTGTTTCCTTTGGTATATCGCAACTTTTCTCACCAAACATGGAATTGTCCTCGTTTTGCGAACGCGTCGATGACAGCTTCGGGCCACATGCGGGAACTTGCCGTGGAGGCTTCGACTTTACGTTGTTGTTCGAAGAGACCATCCTGTCAATCCTTCCGCTCGTCGTACTATGTCTCGTGGTTCCACTTCGGACTGGGTACTTGATCCGAAGGGAGATCAAAGTCGGGCGGAACTTTCTACTGCCTGCTAAGCTGGTATGTGTGATCGTGTTCACCGTTCTAGTCCCTCACCTGCTATACACTATTATCTAATACTGAGTTTGAACAGATCTTGTGGGCAGCGTTTGGTGTTGTCAAAATCGCGCTTGTTGCGCTTTGGGCGGGCGACAAATCTACCAGCACAAGAGCATCGGTGCCTAATGCTGCTATAAGCCTTGCCGGTTCCTTGATGCTTGGTACACTATCTTATGTAGAGCATCAAAGGACTATCCGACCCTCTCTGATGATGAACGGCTATCTAGTTCTCTCCATCCTCCTCGATGCTGCTGGAATCAGAACACTATGGCTCCAGAGGTACAACAACACTGTTGCGGCTGTCGCAACTGTTTCAATAGCTATCAAATTTGGTCTTCTCATCATTGAGTCTGTTAGGAAAGAAGGTTTACTGCGTGCGGAGTGGGTACATGAATCACCTGAAGCCACGAGCGGCCTTTTCGGAAAGCTTTTCTTCGGGTGGCTTAACCGTCTCTTCTTAGCTGGCTTCTCGAGGACGTTGTCGTTGAAGGATCTGTTTCCGTTAGACAAGCATCTCACATCAGAGTACCTGTTCCAAAGGCTTTCAGACACGTGGCATTTTCTTGACAATAAATCGCCAAATTCACTCTTCCTACTGGTAGCCAACACAATGAAATGGCATTTACTATCCGCCTTCCCACCTCGACTGGCGCTGATTGGGTTTACATTTTGCCAGCCTTTCCTAATCACTCGAGCAATAGATTTGTCTCAACAACCTATCGACAAAGCTTCATCAAATGCAGGCTATGGGCTCATCGGCGCCTACCTCTTAGTTTATGTTGGTATAGCACTCACGACTGGACAATATCAACATTTGACTTATCGTGCAATCACCATGGCAAGAGGAGGGTTGACAACCCTGATGTTTGCCAAGACATCATCTTTAAAGTCGAATGCTGTCGATTCTTCCTCAGCTCTGACGCTCATGAGCGCCGACATCGAAAGGATCACCAACGGCTGGCAGACAATGCACGAGATTTGGGCAAGCGTCATTGAAGTAGCGATTGCCATATATCTGCTCGAGCAACAGCTCGGAGCTGCTTGTGCAATCCCTATCGCAGTCGCTATCTGTAAGTTCAAGCACCATTCCCATCTCCAGTCAGATGCTCTTTGATCATCCCTAAAACTCAGTAGTGTCTCTGCTTGGCTCTATATTTGTAATGAACCTTGTGGCGCAGAGACAAGCTCTTTGGTTGGAGGCAATCGAAAGACGCATCAGCGCCACAACAAATATGCTAGGCTCCATGAAACGCATAAAAATGTGCGGCCTCACCAAAACTTTGACGGAGAATCTGCAGGATCTGAGAAAACAAGAGCTGCGTATCTCCAAGAGATTTCGAAGGTTGCTCATTGGGAGCATGTTTTTCGCCTTTGCCACGCCTGTGATTGCCCCTGTGCTCACCTTCACTGTCTTCTCCCTTCTGGCGCTAAGAAGCGGAGGTTCTACAACTCTCGATGTCAGTAAGGCCTTCACATCATTGTCATTGTTTGCCCTCCTTACGGATCCTTTGTCGGCCCTGATTATGGCCTTGACTGCCTTTGCTGGCTCGGTAGGCTGCTTTACCCGTATCCAGAGTTTTCTGGAAACAGAAGACCACACCGACCAAAGAGCCACAACTTTGACACCGAACTCAAATCAGTCTCAAAGCCTCAAGACAGATGTGAGCCAGAGTAGCACCAGTGTTGCCTGGAACGAGAAGTCCGCAGTGATTTCAATATCAGACAAATTCGGAATGCAGTCGGCCTCTTCAAGTGAAACCGCCTTTTTCGTGGAAAACGCTAGCTTTGGCTGGGAGTCAGAAAAGGAAGCCCTACTGAAATCGATCCAGGTGAAAATTCCTCGGGGAAAATTTACAATGATTGTAGGCCCTGTCGCGAGTGGCAAAACGACTCTGCTTAAGGCACTGCTCGGCGAAGTGCCCATGATATCCGGCACTATCAAAGCCTTTCCCGGAAACATCTCCTACTGCGACCAGTCACCCTTTCATATGAACGGCTCCATTCGGGACAGTATTACAACCTTCTTGGACTTCGATGAGCGCTGGTACAGTACTGTTGTTGAAGCCTGTGCTCTCAATGAAGACCTACGACAACTGGCATCTGGAGATCGAACGAGGATTGGAAGCAAAGGCATTGCGCTGAGTGGAGGACAGTGTCAGAGGCTTGCGTTAGCACGCGCTGCTTATGCCCGCAACGACACATGTATATTCGATGATGCGCTTAGTGGCCTTGATCTTGATACAGAGAACCAGGTCTTCCACAGGCTACTTGGTTTAGATGGGCTGCTACGCCGACAGAATACCACCGTTGTCCTTGCTTCATCGTCTACCAAACGACTTTCGTTTGCTGACCACATCGTTGTACTCAATCAAGATGGTGAGATTTCCGAGCAAGGAAGTCCGAAAGAGCTCATTGCAGGTGGCGGCTTCGTTTCAGGCCTCGACCTTGAACCGGGGAATTGGAACATGAAAGCCAAAGAGACAAAGCTGGATGATCTTTTGTCGAGTGCCACAAGGACTGGTTACCTCCCTGAGGCGACCAAGATGCCGAAGCTGACCCAGGAGACAGAAGAGACTCAGCTTGAAGTGAACAGAAGGACGGGAGACTTGTCGGTCTACTGTTATTATGCAAGGTCTGTCGGGATCTTCGCTGTAATCACATTCGTCATGGCCATCAGCGCCTACGTCTTCTGCATCTCATTTCCTCAGATCTGGCTTGGATGGTGGGCAAATGCAAATGTGAGGGCTCCAAACCAAAACCTGGGCTACTACCTCGGAATATACGCCCTTCTGGGAGCCATGGGACTCATTTCGTTGATCGTCAGCTGCTGGCAAATTATAATCACGATGGTTCCGCAATCAGGCGAGAGCTTCCATTGGAAGCTGCTGACCACTGTTCTGGCGGCACCAATGTCGTTCTTCAGTACAACGGATACCGGCACTACGCTCAACCGTTTCTCGCAAGACCTCCAACTTATCGATATGGATCTTCCCATTTCGGCGCTAAATTGTTTTACAGCACTAGTGCTCTGCATCGCGCAGATAATACTTATTGGGGTATCCTCAGTCTATGCCGCTATCTCATTCCCAGTATGGTTCGCATCACTCTACTTCATTCAGAAGTTCTACCTACGTACTTCTCGACAAATCAGATTTCTCGATCTCGAAGCGAAATCTCCCCTTTACTCACAATTCTCTGAGATTATCGCTGGCTTAACGACTGTTAGAGCATTTGGATGGCAGAGAAAATTGGAGCAGAAGAACCGATACCTGCTTGATGAGTCGCAAAAACCCTTTTATCTTCTCTGGGCAATACAACGCTGGCTACAACTTGTCCTGGATCTGGTGGTCGCCGCTGTTGCAGTATTACTGATGGTCCTTGTGGTTGAATTGCGAGGCCTCTTGAGTGGAGCGTATGTTGGTATCGCGTTGCTCAATGTGATTTTGTTCAGTCAACATCTGAAGTTGGTTGTGCAGTACTGGACTATGCTTGAGACACATATCGGCGCCATAGCCCGGATCAAGAATTTTACTGGCAACACTCCATCAGAAATTTCGCTCAAGGGAGACGATGCAGTGCCCGCTCCATCTTGGCCAAGCGAGGGTGCGATACACTTTCAGTCCGTCTATGCAGCTTATGACTCTTCAAGAATGGTACTCAAAGACTTGACGCTCTCGATTCAGGCCGGCGAGAAGATTGGTATCTGTGGCCGAACAGGCAGTGGCAAGAGCTCCCTTGTAATGGCCATGTTCGGAATGATAGATGTTGTCGGTGGGTACATCATCGTTGATGGACTCGATCTTTCGTCTATCCCTCTGGAGGAGGTCCGCTCGCGAATTATCGGTCTTCCCCAGGATGTATTCCTCCTGAGTGGATCAGTCCGACTGAATGTGGATCCTTACAAGCGTGCCACTGATGAGGAGATTATCAGTGCGCTGGATGATGTCAGATTGTGGGACAAAGTGAAGGAAAGTGGTGGCTTAGATGGAAGCATTGAGGCGGTCAACTTTTCGCATGGACAGAAACAGCTGTTATGCTTGGCGCAGTCACTGATAAGGAAAAGTTCGATTTTGATACTTGATGAGGCAACAAGCAGGTGTGTACTCAAAACCCCTCTTTGTTCTATGCGAGTAAAATCCGCTGACATCATATTGAAGCGTCGACGATACTACCGATCAGCTGATTCAGCGCATCCTGCGGAGGAGATTCGCAAAACACACCGTTATCGCGGTCGCGCACAAGCTTGAGACGATCCTCGACTTTGACAAGATAGCCGTGCTGGACAATGGCGTCCTCAAAGAGTTCGACAAACCGCATTCACTGCTATCAGACCCGCAGTCTGCGTTTCGCCAGCTGCATGATAGTGCTACTACGGATGAAGCAGAGTGAAACCAAGAATGTGTAGGCTAGGGTGGAAATTATAACATTCCAGCAAGTTGGTCTTTGACTCAAAAATGTTCATTGAATCAGGCGCTGCTGAAAGAGAAAATTCTCACACCAGTTGCAATGGTCATGCACCCACGATTTAAAATGCAAAGCAGCCAAAAAGCGCTGCTTTAACGACCTCTCAACTTGAATCCAAAACTTTCAGACGATAATATGGATCCTCCAAACAGTCAAATTCCCTCTTTTGTTTTCAAGTCTTATTACTCAAAGATTCGCTTGGGGAAAAACAGTACAAATGGCAGTGTTATATTCGAGCAGTATACTGACAGGACTGTTGATGTTAGCCTATTCTTGGTACAATGGTAGGAATAATTATATTTGATATATTGAAAAAACTTTTGATACAATTTGTTAAAGTAACAACTTACATATTTTTTGAATAGGAAGTTATATTATAAACATTATTAAATATAATTTTGATAATTTATTTATATTTTAATAAGAATCGATTTATTTTTATTTTTCATATTATTATTTTTCCTTTTTTTTTATAAAATATAAAATGTTTTTAATTTTAAATTTAATAATTATTTCCTTTAACTTTTTATTTTTTATTTTTTTTTTAATTATAATAAAGTTAATTAAATATTATTTATACTTTTTAATTCTTGTTTATATTTAATATTAATATAATATTTTAATATAATATTTATAATATTATAATTTAAAAAACTATTTAAATATAAATTATTTTAATTTCTTAAAACTTATTTATAACAAATATATTATTTAATTTTAATATTTCGATTTAAATTATATATACGAATTAACTTTTAATAATATTTCTAAATTTATTAATTTATTAATTTTCTATATTTAAATTTTTTATAATAATTATAATAATTATATATATTATTAATACTTTTATATTTTATATAAATATAAAATTCGTATTTTAATTCAAATTTATTCTTTATCAATTTTGTATTAATTATTAAATTGATTTAATAATATAATTGAATTATTCCGATCAATTTTTTAATTAATTCGAAATTCTTATTTATTAATTCTGTTTATTAATTTTAAACCGATTTGATTTAAATTAATTAAATTATTCCGAATTTAAATTTCAAATTAATTTCTTAAAATTTAATTAAATTAATTTAATTAGAAAATATAAAAAGAATTTCGTTAATATTAAAATATATTATTACTTTTATTAAATATAAAAGAAATTAATAATCGATTCTCTTATACTAAACTAGTATCTTCCGAGTTGATTCTGATACTAATTACTTTCAAGGTAGATTGGATTCGGGGTCAATTTATATTACTCCTTAATTAATTTACTTTAAACCGGAGGTCAATTTATATTATTCCTTAATTAATTTGCTTTAGACTAAGGATCGATTTGTATTACTCCTTAGTCTATTTATATCCCGATAAGGGTCGATTTATATTAGTTTTTCGCGTTATTATTTTCCCCTTTTAATTATATAACGCGTTTCTAATTTCCTATCCAATTATTATTTCCCTTAACTCCTTATTTTTTTTATTTTTTTTATATTTTTCCCAATCTCCGCCTTCGATTATAATAGAGTTGATTATATATTACCTATAACTCTCGATTCTTATTTATACTTAATATTAATATAGAATCGTAATATAATATTTATAATTTTATAATTTAAAAAGTTATTTAAATATAAATTATTCCGACTTCCTAAAACCCGTTTATAATAGATATATTACCCAATTCTAATATTTCGATTTGAATTATATATTTAAATTAACTTTTAATAATATCTCCGGGTTTATTAACCCTTTTATCCCTTATATTTAAATTTTCTATAATAATTATATATATTGCTAATACCCTTATATCCTCCGGTATCGCGGTATAATATATATTTATTATAAAAAAGAATATAGCTTCGCAAGTTATTTAACCTTAAATTAAAGCCGGAATCGATTTTATATTATTAATTACTACGGATATATCAAAAAGGAGGATTAGAATTTTAAAATTATATATTAATAAATTATTATATCCGGTAAAGGGCAGTTCTATTATTATATTAATTTGAACCTTATTATTTCCCTGCTTACTTTTTAAATCCCTATCCTACCCCTCTTAACCCCGAAATACGCTTACGCTACTACTATCGGGGTCTTTATCCGCCGCCGGTTAAATAATACTTAGGGTTAGGGTTAGGGTTAGGGTTAGGGTTAGGGTTAGGGTTAGGGTTAGGGTTAGGGTTAGGGTTAGGGTTAGGGTTAGGGTTAGGGT
>JAABUQ010001020.1_pt1 | contig 63052 bp, 60 predicted proteins | sample 5560001 | NCBI WGS metagenome assembly JAABUQ01 (sample SAMN10711888, study PRJNA513371) | rock metagenome | isolation source: Antarctica rocks | place: Antarctica: Victoria Land, Finger Mt nord | collected 2015-12-18
GGGTCAAACGCAAGATGAGCGGCTATCCGTTGCGGCCGCGCACCCCACAGCCGACGACACGGATCGACGTATCTGCCGCTATCCGAATCACAAAGTGAACAGTATTGGGATTAGCTGGGATGCCTCCGCCTGCTGTGAATTTGCAAGGTGACGGATTGCGGACCGCGCCTGAACTGCCCACCCCCATCATAGACCCAATCCCGGCGGTGCTGGTGCTATGGCGTAATGGGGCGATCCGGTTGCAAGCGACCTGCCCACCGGCTGGCTTCTCCAAGGCGCGGTGGACGCGCGCGGGGGTGGATGTAGCGAGGCTTGTGGAAAACCATGGCGCTGCATTGCAAGCCGCTGGATGGGATGCGCTTGACCTGTTCGGCCTAAATCGGTTCGTGCCTGGCACTCGGCCGGATTGCATGGGGTTGGGGATGCTGCTGGATGGTCGGCGCGTGGGCAGCATCACGCCGAAAACGGTGGAGATCGTGACAGGCGGTGGGCATACACTCCGGTTCAGCCACATGACCCTACAAGCGCGATGTGAGGCCACGCTGGCTTGGGCGCTTGGCTGATTCAGGCACCCGCCCTTGCTTCTTGCCGCGCACGCGCGGGCGCGCGTACACGGTGCAAAAGTCACAGCCGGCAGAGCTATGGAAGTCGCACACCGGCGACGCTGAAAACCCCGAAAACGGGAGATAGACATATGATTTCGGAAAATTCGCCGCAGATGTTGTCCGGTAAGCCTACCTGATGGGCGGCTACCTCTCAGGCCGTCGAGGCGGGCGGGCTACCGTGGAAGCAACGGACAGCATCAAGCTTGCCGTGTCATACGTCGTGCCCACGCGCGGGCGGAAGCCGCCAGCCGGGATGGAATTCTCCGGCACGCGCGGGAACGAGCCGTTCAGTTTCAGGGTCATTGTGATGCTGGATAGTCCAGACGCGGGCTTCGGGACGATGCGGGTTTGGCACGACAGTATCCGCCACCCGACCGGCAGCGAGACAGGGCCGCAGGACTACACTCTAGAACTGCAAGCCGAACCTTGTAACTTTGGAGGCCGACGTTGGTCGTTTGTTTGTCCGCGCACTTGGCGGCGGTGCCGAACCTTGTATCTACCGAACGGAGGCTACCGCTTCGCATCCCGGGCCGCCTATCGGCTGGCCTATCAATCGCAGCGCGTCGGCGACATGGACCGCTGCCACGCCGGGCTGGCGCGTCTCTGCCGGAAGGTTGGCGCCGCTTACAAGGGAGCTGGGTACGGCTTTCCGCCACGGCCGAAGGGGATGCGACGGGGAACCTACGACCGGCTTCTCGAAAACTGGTTTGCGGCGGAGGACCAGTTTGACGCTCTTTTTATAGCGAAAGCCCAGCGGGTATTGAGATGATGCATCCGAACGTGACACGATTATAGACGCTTAACAAATCACCTCAGTGGTGTTTGCTTATACGACTTCCCCATCTCCTACTATCCGCTAGGATGTATAAAGGTGATGGGGAGTTTGAACGATGGCAACAGACCTTCGCGAGGTGGCGCGAACACTGTTCAAAACGGCAGACACCTTATGGACCAACACGGCGCTGGGTCCGGACGAGTACGCGCAACCCGTCCTGGCCCTGATCGCGCTGCGCCAGATGGAAGCACGCTTTACCGCCGTTGATGCGGAACTGCGCCCGCGCGCCACCAGCCGCTTGAAGCCCAAGCCGGAGGACTACCAAGCCCGCGGCGCTCCCTTCCTGCCGGAGGCCGCGCGCTTCTCAAACCTCCTGGCCTTGCCCGGCAACGCTGACCTGGGGGCCGCCCTGAATGCTGCCATGCAGGCCGTTGCCGACGCGAACCCGGACCTTGCAGGCGTGCTGCCGCAAGGCTACGCTGGGCTGCCCAGCACCGTGCTGGCCGAGTTGCTGCGCCTACTGGCGCCCCTCCAGATCGAGGGCGACGCCTACGGCCTGATCTTTGAATACTTCATGGGCGAGTTCGCCCCCACCAACCTACAGAAAGGGGGCGAGTTCTACACCCCCGCCTCCATCGTGTCCCTGATCGTGGAGGTGATCGAACCCCACGAAGGCCGCCTGCTGGACCCAGCTTGCGGATCGGGCGGGATGTTCGTCCACTCCGCCAACTTCGTCCGCCGCCACAACGCCCGGCCGGAACAGGCCATTACGCTGCATGGCGTCGAGAAGCGCACCAGCATCGGCCGCCTGTGCCGCCTCAACCTCGCCGTCCATGGCCTGGCCGGGGACATACGGGAGGCCAACACCTACTACGACGACCCGCACCACTTGGTCGGACGCTTCGACCGCGTGATGGCCAACCCGCCCTTCAACCAGAGTCAAGTGGACCTGGCCCGACTGCGGACCGAGAGCGGCGCCGTGGACGCCCGCTTTCCCCTCGGCCTGCCCACGGCGAACAACGCCAACTATCTATGGATCGGCCTGTTTTACGCCGCGCTGAACGAGCGTGGCCGGGCCGGCTTCGTGATGGCCAACTCCGCCAGCGACGCTGGCGGCAGCGAACGCGACATGCGCCGCCGTCTGATCGAGACGGGCGCGGTGGACTGCATCGTGAGCGTCGGCCCCAACATGTTCTACACCGTCACCCTGCCCGTGACGCTGTGGTTCCTGAACAAGGCCAAGTCGCGCGAGCTGCGGGCGGACGAGGTGCTGTTCGTGGACGCCCGCAGCTTTTACAGGCAGGTGACGCGCGCCCACCGTGTGTTCGACCCGGACATGGTGGAGTTCCTGGCCAACATCGTCCGCCTGTGGCGTGGTGACCCGGCGGAGGACGCGGCCGGCAGCGGCCCCCGCATGGCATCGGCCTTTCCCGATGGCGAGTATGCCGACGTGCCCGGCCTGTGCCGGGTGGCGACGCAGGCGGAGATCGCCGCCCAGGACTGGAGCCTGAACCCCGGCCGCTACGTGGGCGCGGCGCCGGGCAAGGCGGTGGACGATGCCGACTTCAAGGCGGCGTTGGAACGGCTGCATGAGGAGTTGGATGGGCTGAACGCAGACGCTGGGCTGTTGCAGGCGCGCATCGCCCAGAACGTGGCGGAGTTGTTGGAGGTATGAGCGAATGGCAGGAAACCACTCTTGGCAATGTCGTGCGATTGCAACGTGGGCACGACCTTACTGAAGGCGAGCGTCGGCCTGGAAAGGTGCCGGTCATCGGGTCAGCCGGTCAGAACGGCTGGCACGATACCGCCAAAGCACCCGGTCCCGGAGTGACAATAGGACGAAGCGGCGCATCTGCCGGGGTCGTCACCTATGTTGATCGAGAATACTGGCCGCATAATACGTCGCTGTATGTGACGGACTTTTGCGGCAGTGAACCAAGGTTCATTGCCTACTATCTCAGTACGCTGCGGCTTGCCGAGTTAAACTCCGGCAGCGCCCAACCATCGCTAAACCGCAATTTCCTCTACAATGTTCCAGTCTTATTGCCTCCACAGGACGAACAACGCCGCATCGCCTCCATCCTGTCCGCCTACGACGACCTGATCGAGGCGAACCGGCGGCGGGTGGCGATCCTGGAGGAGATGGCCCGGCGGCTGTTCGAAGAATGGTTCGTCCACCTCCGCTTCCCCGGCCACGCCACCACCCCCCTGCACGACACCCCGGACGGGCCGGTGCCGGAGGGGTGGTCATTTATGCCGCTAGGCAGGCTTGTTGCCGAACAACGACATGCCGTTTCCCCGACGGATCTTGACGTCGATACGATGTATGTCGGCCTGGAACACTTGCCTCGACGGTCCACGACGCTAACGGATTGGGGGAAGGCGAGAGATGTTGTCAGCACAAAGCTCCGGTTCCACCGCGGTGATGTGCTGTTCGGCAAGATACGGCCCTACTTCCACAAAGTCGCCGTCGCCCCAAGCAGTGGGGTCAGTTCCACTGACGCCATCGTGTTGCGAAGCCGCGCATCCGAACACGCGGGATTGGTCGCCGCCGTAGCATCCAGCGATGCCTTCGTCGCACACGCTGTCCAGACCTCTAATGGAACGAAGATGCCTCGTGCGAACTGGAACGTCTTAGACAAGTATCCCGTCCGAGTTCCACCAGCCTTGCTGCTACACCAGTTCAATTCGGTCGTCGTGAACTCGGTTCAGCTTGCGAGCAGTTTGGCAGCAGCAAACCGCCGCCTCGCTGTCGCCCGTGACCTCCTCCTTCCTCGCCTCCTATCCGGGCAACTCTCCGTCGCCCAAGACCAAGCCCCCGCCCTGCTGGCCGCCGAATGACGCCGCCCCATGGCGCGGGCTTCGCCTCCGCCCTCGCCAGCGAATACGAAGCCGTCGAACAGCCCACCATCGCTCTGCTGTCTGGCCTCGGCTGGCAAACCGCCAACCTGCAAGGGGAGCAACCCGGCCCCGCCACCCCCACCGGTCGCCTCTCCTTCCGCGAGGCGCTGTTGCCCGCCCGGCTGCGCCCCGCCCTGACCCGCCTCAACCCCACCCTGCCGCAGGCCGCGCTGGACGACGCCGCAGCGGAGCTGGCGCGGGACCGCACCGCCATGCTTCCCATCGCCGCCAACCGCGAAGTGCATCGCTTGCTGCGGAACGGCGTCCCCGTACAGGTGCGCCAGCCCGATGGCGGCACGGAACCGGCGCGGGTTCGCTTGGTGGACTGGGCCGCGCCCGCCTCCAACGACTTCCTGCTGGCGTCCCAGGTCAAGATGCGTGGCCCGCTGCACGACCGCCGCCCGGACCTGATCGGCTTCGTAAACGGCATCCCATTGCTGTTGATCGAGTGCAAGGCGCCCAACAAGCCCCTGGCCGACGCCTACGACGACAACCTGCGCGATTACCGGGATACCATCCCCGCCTTGTTCCCCTTCAACGGCGTCGTGGTGCTGACCAACGGCATCGAGGCCCGCATGGGCGCCGCCCACGCGCCCTACGCCGCCTTTGCCCCCTGGCCCCGCTTGGAGGAGGACGCGCCGGACGATCCCGGCCCCGGCACCCTGCTGCGCGCCGCCTGCGCCCCCGCCCGGCTGCTGGACCTGGTGGAGAACTTCACCCTGTTCGAGGAGGAGCGGGGCGGCTTGGTCAAGAAGATCGCCCGCTACCATCAAGTGCTGGGCGTCAACCGCGCCGTGGCGGTGGTGGCCCGCCTGGGCAAGCCGGGCAGGGCCGACGCAGGCCAGGGCTGGGAGGGTAGGGGCCGCCTGGGCGTCGTCTGGCACACTCAGGGCAGCGGCAAGAGCCTGTCCATGGTCATGTTCACCGAAAAGGTGCTGCGGACCCTGGGCAACAACTGGACTTTCGTTGTCGTCACTGACCGGACGGAGCTGGATGACCAGATCGCCGGCACCTACGCCGCCACCGGGGCGCTGACCAAGGCGGTGCAGGACGCCCAAGCGGAAAGCCGGGCCGACCTGCGCCGGCTGCTGGCCGGGCAGGAACGCTACGTGTTCACCCTGATCCACAAGTTCGGTACCGACCGGGGCGAGTTGATGGAGGTTCTGTCCAACCGGCGGGACGTGATCGTGCTGACGGACGAGGCGCACCGGAGTCAATACGACCAGCTCGCCCTCAACATGCGCCGCGCCCTGCCCAACGCCGCCTTCCTGGCCTTCACCGGAACCCCCCTGATCGCCGGCGCCAGCGCCCGCACCCGGGAGGTGTTCGGCGACTACGTGAGCATCTACGACTTCGCCCAAAGCATCGCAGACGGCGCCACCGTTCCGCTGTTTTATGACGAGCGCAAGCCGGAGTTGCGCCTGGACGAGAGCTTCCGGGATCAATGGGCAGCCCTGGTGGAGGAGGCCGGGTTGGACGAGGAAGCCGAGGCCGCCATGCAGCGCCGCTTCGCCGTTCAGCACGCCCTGATTATCAACCCGGACCGCCAGGACAAGGTGGCAACCGACCTGGTGCGCCACCTGGCCGCACGCGGCTATCGCGGCAAGGCCATGTTCGTGGCCATAGACAAAGCGGCGGCGGTGGCGATGTACGACCGGGTGCGGGCGCGCTGGGCGGAGCTTCTGGCGGAGGAAGAAGCGGCGCTGGTTGCTGCCCCGGCGGAGGCCCGGGACGTCCTGCGGGATCGGCTGGACTGGATGCGTGGCCTGGACATGGCCGTGGTGGTCAGCCCCGGCCAGAACGAGGTGGCGGACTTGGCCGCCCGCGGCCTGGACATACGCCCACACCGCGAACGTATGCACCGGGAGGACTTGGCGGAGCACTTCAAACGGCCAGACCACCCGCTGTCCCTGGTGTTCGTGTGCGCCATGTGGATCACTGGTTTCGACGTGCCGACCTGCTCCACGATGTATCTCGACAAGCCTCTGCGGAATCACACGCTGATGCAGACCATCGCCCGCGCCAACCGCCGGGCGCCTGGCAAGCAGGCCGGGTTGATCGTGGACTACGTGGGCGTGTTTGCCAGCCTGCAACGGGCGTTGGAGGTGTACGCCAGCCCGCGCGGCAGCGCGGCAGCAGGTGGGGCGCCCATTCAAGACAAGGCCGCACTGATGGACGCCTTGGAGGCGGCGCTGGCACCGGCCGATGCCGCTTGCCGCGCAGCCGGGGCGGACCTGCTCGCCATCCTTGCCGCACCCAAGCCCGCCCGACCGGCGCTGATCGGCGCGGCGGTGGAGGCGCTGGTGGCACCGGACGAACGCCGCCGCACCTTCCTGCGCTTGGCTGACGCCGCCGTGCGTGCCTACAAAGCGGTGCTGCCGGATAACCGCGCCGCGCCGTTCTTTCCCCAGGTAGCCGCGCTTTCGGTGGTGGCGGATGCCGTGCGCGCCCGGGTGGGAACGGCCAGCCTGCCGGCGTTGGCCGCCCGCATTGAGGCGCTTCTGAGCGGTGCGATCCTGGGCGCGGACGTAGCCGTCCCATTTCGAACCGGCGTAGCCGATGGCTTGTTGGACCTGTCCGGCCTGGACTTCGACAAGCTCGGCACCCTGTTTGCCAACCAGCCCCGCACTGCGGCAGAGGCGCTGCGCGCCGTAGCGGAAGTGAAGGCCGCCAGCATGGCCGCTGCCAATCCTGCTAGGGCCGACTTGGTAGCCCGGTTGGAGGAGCTTGTCGCCGCCTACAACGCCGCCACGCTGGACGCCGCGGCGTTCCTGGCAAAGCTGAAGGACTACTGCGCCGACTTGGACGAGGAAGAACGTCGCCACGCCCGCGAAGGGCTGACGGAAGCGGAGCTGGCCATCTTCGACCTGCTGACCCAGCCGGAGCCGGAGCTGACAAAGGTGCAAGAAGTGGAAGTGAAGGCGACCGCCCGCGCGCTGTTGGCAAAGCTCAAAGACCTACTGGCAGTGCGCGACTGGCATACGCGCCAACAGCCCAGCGCGGCTGTGTATTCCTCTATCCGATTTGAGCTGGACAGACTTCTTCCGGCAGAACCCTTTCCCGAGCCTGTGTGGGAGGCGAAAGTGGAATCCGTTTGGCAATTCGTGTTCAGCCGATATGGCACAGTAAGACCGTCCGCGCATTAGGCCGCCCCGACCACGAGAGCGTGCGGAGCTTCCACACACCTTCGTCCTCAATGTGGACCAGAGTGTGGACTTCGTTAATTTTTAATAAAAAATGTCGTTTTATTACAGCTAGTTAGACCAATTGTTTGGCGGAGAGAGTGGGATTCGAACCCACGGTACGCTTGCACGCACACACGCTTTCCAAGCGTGCGCCTTAAGCCGCTCGGCCATCTCTCCAATGCGGGCGCATCAATAGCAGCGCCGGGCGGCGATGCAAGCCGGTCCCGCCCCTAGGGCGATTGCATATGCTTCTGCCTGGCCGAGTTTGGCTTTCGCGCAGCCGTTCGAAGCGGGCAAACTGGCCGAATAGGGCCGGGATTTGTCGTTCAGGCGACGGATGAATGGGCCAGGAAGCCATATGCAATCACCCTGGTCCCGCCCCGGTCACGCATTGCCACTCACGCATCCATCTTCAACGCCGCCAGGAAGGCGGATTGCGGGATCTCCACCTTGCCGAACTGGCGCATGCGCTTCTTGCCTTCCTTCTGCTTGTCCAGCAGCTTGCGCTTGCGGCTGATGTCGCCGCCGTAGCACTTCGCCGTCACGTCCTTGCTGAGCGCGCTGATGGTTTCCCGCGCGATCACCTTGCCGCCGATCGCCGCCTGGATCGCGATCTTGAAGAGCTGCTTCGGGATCAGGTCCTTGAGCTTGGCGCAGATGCTGCGCCCGCGGTTCTCGGCGGCGCTGCGGTGCGCAATGAAGGACAGGGCGTCGACCGGGTCCTGGTTCACCAGGATGCTGATCCGCACCAGGTCGCTTTCCTCGTAGCCGTCCATGGCGTAGTCGAAGCTGGCATAGCCCCGCGTCACCGATTTCAGCCGGTCGTAGAAGTCGAACACCACCTCGTTCAGCGGCAGGCGGTACACTGCCATGGCGCGGTTGCCGACGTAGGTGAGGTCCGCCTGCTGCCCGCGCCGCTCGTTGCAGAGCGTCAGCACGCTGCCGAGATAGTCGTCCGGCACCATGATGGTGGCCCGGATCCACGGCTCCTCGATGTGGTCGATCTTCATCGGCTCCGGCATGTCGGCCGGGTTGTGCAACTCCTCGACGGCGCCCTTGGTGGTGTGGATGCGGTAGACGACGCTCGGCGCCGTGGCGATCAGGTCCAGGTTGAACTCGCGGCTCAGCCGCTCCTGGATGATTTCCAAGTGCAGCAGGCCCAGGAAGCCGCAGCGGTAGCCGAAACCGAGGGCAGCCGAGGTTTCCGCCTCGTAGTGGAAGCTCGCATCGTTCAGCCGCAGCTTGCCCAGGCTGTCGCGCAGGTGCTCGAAATCGTCGGCGTCGACCGGGAACAGGCCGCACCATACCACGGGGACGCTCGGCTTGAACCCGGCCAGCGCCGCCGCCGCGGGCACGCGGTCGTCGGTGATGGTGTCGCCGATGTTGCAGTCAGCGACGGTTTTGATCGACGCGGTGATGAAGCCCATCTCGCCGGGGCCGAGGTCGCCGGTGGGCACCATCTTGGGCGTGAACACGCCGACCTGCTCCACGCTGTGCACGGCGCCGTTCGACATCATGCGGATCTTCTGGCCGCGCTTCAGCCGCCCGTCCTTGATCCGCACCAGGATCACCACGCCGAGGTACTGGTCGTACCAACTGTCCACCAGCAGCGCCTTGAGCGGCGCGGCGGCGTCGCCCTGGGGCGGCGGCAGCCGGGTCACGAGGGCTTCCAGCGCACCCTCGATATTGAGGCCGGTCTTGGCGCTGATCATCACCGCATCGTCGGCGGGCAGGCCGATCACGTCCTCGATCTGCTGCTTGACCCGGTCAGGCTCGGCCGCCGGCAGGTCGATCTTGTTCAAGACCGGCACGATCTCGTGGCCGGCGTCGATGGCCTGATACACGTTCGCCAACGTTTGCGCCTCGACCCCCTGGCTTGCGTCCACCACGAGCAGCGATCCCTCGCACGCCGCCAGGCTCCGGCTGACCTCGTAGGCGAAGTCCACGTGGCCCGGCGTGTCCATCAGGTTCAGCTCGTACGTCAGCCCGTCGTGGGCCTTGTAGGCCAGGCGCACCGTCTGCGCCTTGATGGTGATGCCGCGCTCTTTCTCCAGCTCCATGCTGTCGAGCACCTGGGCCGACATCTCCCGCTCGGTCAGCCCGCCGCACGCCTGGATCAGCCGGTCGGCCAGCGTCGACTTGCCGTGGTCGATGTGGGCGATGATGGCGAAGTTGCGGATCAGGTGGAGCGGGGTGTCGGTCATTCCTCCGATGTAGTGGGTTCGCCCCGAAAAGTCAGCGTCTCTCTACCGCAGCGCGCCGCCCGTCGCCTTTGCCACCGCGGCCACGACCTTGGCGCCCGCCGCCTCGATCTCCGCGTCGGTCAGCGTGCGCTCGCGCGGCTGCAACACGACTTCAATCCCCACCGACTTCTGACCCGGCGCCATCTTGTCGCCCTCGTACACGTCGAACACGTGGGCAGCCGCGATCAACGCGCGCTCCGCCCTGCGCGCCGCGCGCAGCACGGCGTCGGCAGGCACGTCCGCGCCCACGAGGAAGGCGAAGTCGCGCCGCACCGGCTGGAACGCCGGCAGGTCCGGGGGGGCGCGGCGGCGGCGCTTCGGCTCCGGCACGCAATCGAGATACACCTCGAACGCCGCCGCCGGACCCGGCCAGTCCAGGGCCTGCAGCACGCGCGGGTGCAGTTCTCCAAACGTCGCCAGCACGAGCCTTGGCCCCTGGCGCACGGTACCGGAGCGGCCGGGGTGGTAGAAGCCGGGCGCGTCGGCGGTGACGCCCAGGCTTTCCATAGGCAGGCCGAGCGCCTGCAAGACTTCCATTGCCGCCGCCTTCACGTCCAGGACGCCCAACCCGCGGGACGGCGCCAGCGGATGCCGGGGCGTCATGCCCGCCAGCACCCCGGCGGCCAGGACCTCCTGCGCGCCCTCGCGGAAGGCCGGGCCGATCTCGAACAGCCGCGCCTCGGTCTGCCCTCGCGCGGCGTTGCGCCGGGCGGCGAGCGCCAGGGTGGCGACCGGGGTTTCCCGCATCTGGTCGAGGTCGGAAGCGATGGGGTTCAGCAGGCGCAACGCGTCCGGCGCGTCGCCGAACAGCGCCGCTTCCGTGTGGTCCAGGAAGCTGAAGCTCACGCACTCCATCAGGCCCGCGGCGGCGAGCGTACGCCGGGCCAGCGCGCTCCGCACCTGGCGCGGCGTCAGCACCGCCGGCGGCACCGGCTCGGTCCGGGGCAGGGACACCGGGGGTACGTGGTCCAGGCCGCGCAGCCGCAATACTTCTTCGATTAGGTCCGCTTCCGGCTCCGTTTCGGCGCAGCCCTCGGCTGCGGTCCGAGCGCGGCCGGGATCGAGGCCCGGCGCCTGGTCCAGGATGATCGGCGCCGCGATGTCGTTGCGCCAGGACGGCACGGCCACCCGCACCGCCTCCACCGTCCGTGCCTCGACGGTGAAGCCCAGGCCGGTCAGCGCCGCCACGGCCTCCTCCGGCGGCACGTCCATGCCGCCCAGGCTGCGCAGCCGGTTGAACCGCATCGCGGCGCTGCGCCGCCAGGCCGGCTCGGACCCGGCTTGCGTCACGGCACTCGGCTGGCCGCCGCAGAGGTCCAGGACCATCTGCGTCGCGGCCTCGATGGCTTGGGGCAGCAGCGCCGGGTCAATGCCGCGCTCGAAGCGTTGGCGGGCGTCGGACGTGATGGCGTGGCGGCGTCCGGTGAGCGCCACGCGCACCGGGTCGAACAGGGCGCACTCGATGAACACGTCCGTTGTGGCTTCCGTGCAGCCGGTCGCCTCGCCGCCGATCACCCCGGCCAGCGACTGCACGCCCTCGCTGTCGGCGATCACGCAATCCGCCGGATCCGCCACGTAGTCGCGCCCGTTCAGCGCGCGGAAGGTCTCGCCCGCGCCGGGGCGGAAACGCAGCACGCCGCCCTGCACCCGGTCCGCGTCGAACACGTGCAGCGGGCGGCCCAAGTCGATGGCGAAGAAGTTGGTGATGTCCACCAGCGCGCTGATTGGACGCAGCCCGATGCTGAGCAGCCGCCGTTGCAGCCAGGCCGGGCTGGGACCGTTCCGCACCTCGCGCACGGTGCGGCCCAGCACCCAGGGGCAGGCGTCCGGCATGTCGATGGCCCAGGACACGGCGCTCTCGCCCACGCCGGGCACCGCCGCCGGCGCCCAAGGCCGAAGCCGGCCGAGGCCCGCCGCCGCCAGGTCCCGCGCCACGCCCCGCACCGACAGCGCGTCGCCGCGGTTGGGCGTCACGCCGATCTCGATCACCGGGTCGTCCAGCCCGGCCCAAGCGGCGTAGGCCGTGCCCACCGGCGCGTCGTCCGGCAGTTCGACGATGCCGTCGTGGTCCTCGCCCAGGCCCATCTCCCGCAGGCTCAGCAGCATGCCTGCGCTCTCGACGCCGCGGATTTCGCCCACCTTGAGCACGGCGCCGGTCGCCGGGATGACACTGCCGGGCTGGGCGAACACCGCGCGCATCCCCGCCCGCGCGTTCGGTGCGCCGCAGACGACGGAGACCACGCCCGCCCCCGTGTCCACCCGGCAGGCGCGCAGGCGGTCGGCGTTCGGGTGCTGCACCGCCTCCACCACCTGCGCGATGCGGAACGGCGCCAGCGCCGCGCCCGGGTCCTCTACCCCCTCCAATTCGAGGCCAATGGCCGTCAGCCGGTCGGTGACTGCGTCCAGCCCGGCGTCGGTGTCCAGGTGCGTGCGCAGCCAGCTCCAGGAGAACTTCACGGCGCGACGCCCTCATGCAGCGCCGCGGGCGCCAGCGGGCTTGATCCGTAGTGCCGGAGCCAGCGCAGGTCGCTTTCGAAGAATGGGCGCAGGTCGGGGATGCCGTGCTTGAGCATGGCCACCCGCTCGACCCCCATGCCGAAGGCGAAGCCCTGCCATTCCCGCGGGTCCAGCCCGCAATTGGCCAACACGCGCGGATGCACCATGCCGCTGCCCAAGATTTCCAGCCAGTCTCCGCCCCCGCCCAACTCCCCGGTGCGCCGGTTCCAGCCGATATCGACTTCCATGCTGGGTTCGGTGAACGGGAAGTAGCTGCTGCGGAAGCGCACCGGCAGGTGGGCGATGCCGAAGAAGGCGCGCAGGAAGTCGATCAGGCAGCCTTTGAGGTGCCCGAGCGTGATGTCGCGGTCGATCACCAGCCCCTCGCACTGGTGGAACATCGGGCTGTGCGTCGCGTCGTGGTCGGCGCGATAGGTGCGGCCCGGCGCGATCACCCGCAGCGGCGGCGGCGTTTGCAGCATGGAGATGATCTGCACGTCGCTGGTCTGCGTGCGCAGCAGCAGCGGCCGGCCGTCGCGGATGCCCGGCAGGTAGAACGTGTCGTGGTCGGCGCGCGCCGGGTGGTGTGCCGGGATGTTGAGCGCGCTGAAGTTGAACCAGTCGGTCTCGATGTCCAGGCCCTCGCCGACGGTGAAGCCCATGGCGCCGAAGATCGCCGCCATCTCCTCCATCGTGCGGCTGATCGGGTGGACCAGGCCGTGCGGATGCGGCGGCGGCGGGAGCGACACGTCCATCCGCTCCCCCGCCAGCCGCGCGTCCAGCGCCGCCGCGTCCAGCTCCACCCGCCGCGCCTCGATCCGCGCGGCCAGCTCGTCCTTGAGCACGTTGAGCCGCGCCCCGCGCTCCCGCCGCTGCTCCGGCGCAACCTTGCCGAGTTCCTTGAGCAGCCCGGTCAGCCGTCCCTGCTTGCCGAGCACGCCGACCCGCACGGCGTCCCAGGCCCGCAGGTCTTGTGCTGCCGCCAGCGCGGCCTCGGTCTCGATGCGGAGGGCGTGGAGGTCGTCGGTCATGGCTGGCTGTCCGGAAGGGTAAGCAAAAAGGGCCGCCCGCTTGGGACAGCCCTTTTGGTCACGTCCTGCCGCCCGGCGCTATTCTGCCGCGGCTGGGGCAGGCTCGGGCGCCGCGGCGGCGGCAATCACGGCCCGCACCTGCTGCACCACCGCGGAGAACGCGGCCGGGTCGTCATAGGCGATGGCGGCCAGCACCTTGCGGTCCATCTCGATCCCCGCCGCCTTCAGCCCGGCAATGAAGCGGCTGTAGGTGATGCCATGCTCCCGCACCGCCGCGTTGATCCGCTGGATCCACAGGCCGCGGAAATCCCGCTTCTTCTGCCGCCGGTCGCGGTAGGCATACTGCAGCGACTTCTCCAGCCGCTGCAGCGCAATGCGGTAGTTGGTCGAACTCCGGCCGCGGAAGCCCTTGCTGGCCTTGAGGACCTTCTTATGCCGGGCGTGGGTGGTGACGCCCCGTTTGACTCGTGCCATCTGCGCGCTCCCTTATGCCAGGCCGTACGGCGCCCACTGCTTGACGGTCAGCCCGTCCGCATGGGTGAGCACCTGGCTGCCGCGGTTGCTGCGCTTCATCTTCTGCGTGCGGTTGATCAGACCGTGGCGCTTCTTGCCGGGCCCGGCGAGCACCTTGCCGTTGGCGGTGATCTTGAATCGCTTCTTGACGGAGCTTTTCGTTTTCATCTTGGGCATTTGGGCCTCCTGTGGCTGAACCTGCGGGGCCCCTTGGCCTCCGAACAGGCGTCGCGGCCGGGCATGCCCATTCCAGGCCCGGCGCGCAAACGAGGCACAGGGTTTAGCGGGACGGGCGAGGGGATGCAACAGCCAGGACGCGGTGGGCGGTTGTCCAGGCCTGGTCAGTTGTCCCAAGGAGCGGTCAGCCCGTCCAGCACGGCGCGGGCAAACAGGGGCGGGTTCTGGATCATCGCGAAGTGGGAGACGCCCGGCAGGATCACCAAGCGCGCGTCCGGGATCGTGCTGGCCATGTAGCGGTCGTGGCTCTGCTTGATCCCCTCGTCATAGCGGCCGTCGGCAATGACGACCGGCGTATGGATCGTCTTGAGCTGCTCATCGGTGATGTGCGGCTGGGTTGCCCACATCTGGCTGATCTGCTGCTTGAAGCTGTCGAACTGGCCGGGCGTCGGCGACAACTTCTTGTACTCGCCGCCGGCCCGCTTCTCGAACGCCGCGAACACGCCTTCCTTCGAAGTCGGGGATCAACCCGTCCGGGACCGTGTTGGCGCCGAAGGCAAACACCCGGTTCAGGTGCTCCGGGTGGCGGATGGCCATGACGATGCCGACGATGCCGCCATCGCTCCAGCCGACCAAGTCTGCCTTCGGGATGCGCAGCGCGTCCATCATCGCCGTCACGTCGGACGCCATCAGCTCGTAGCTGTAAGGCTGCGCCGACCGCGTGCTGCGCCCATGCCCGCGGCTGTCCAGCGCGACGACATGGAATCCTTCGGCCGCCAGCAGGGGGATAACCTTGCCGAAGTAGTTCGCGTTCGCCAGCCCGCCATGGACCATGATGACGGGCTTGCCGCCAGGCGGACCGAATTCGGCCCGCCACATGTCGATGTCGTTGACGTGGACCGGCCCCGACACGGTGGCCGGCGGCAAGTCCGGCATCGGCGGCAGCACCTTCCACGGCTGCTCGGCCGACGCGGCAACAGTGCCGATCGCTAAGATGAAACCGGCAAGTGCGGCCACGGAGAATGAAGCACGTCGAAGCATATGTGTTGCCCTCATCAATGGCAGCCGAAGCAAGCCGATGGGGGCGAAAGCTGTCAACGACCGACGCTTCAAACCCGCCGTCCCGCCCCCACCTGCACCGCATGGGATTCCAGCACCACGTCGGGCGGCGCGCCGAGGCCCGCCCGCCCGACGACGACCCCGCCCGATGCGCCCTGTGCGGCCGGCCCATCCCGGCGCAGGCGCGCTCCTCCCTCCATCACCTCACCCCCAAGCTCAAGGGCGGCACCCACCAGGGCACCGTGCGGCTGCACCAGATCTGCCATTCCGCCATCCACGCCCGCTACACGGAAGCCGAGATCGCCCGGTGCCTCGCCGACCCGGCGGCACTGCGCGACGACCCGGAGCTTGCGCGCTTCGTCGCCTGGGTCCGCACCAAGCCCGACGACTTCCACGCGCCGACGCGGCGGGCACGCGGACGGACCGCGAAATGGAAATGAACCGCTCCCGTCCCGCAGTAGCCAGGCAAGCCCTTACAGCGGCACCACGTCCGGGTTGCTGTTCGGGATGCGGGCGATGTCCTGGGCCGACATGTTGAAGTGTGCGGCGACCATCGCGGGCGGCGTGTGGGACAGCCAGTCGGACAGCGAGATGTTCTGATACGAGCTGGCCTTGAACACCTCCAGGAACACCAGGTCGGTGTCGCCCGTGTTCTTCACGTAATGGCCGTTGCTGCGCTTGATGTAGCCGACGTCGCCGGGGGTGAAATTGGTCGTCACCGCCTTCGGCCCGGCGCCGACCACCGTCATCTGCGCCGTGCCCTTGATGTAGTACTGCCATTCGTCGGCATTCGGGTGCCAGTGCATCTCGCGCATGCCGCCGGGGTGGACCGTGACGAGCGCGGAGGCGACGGTGGTCGAGATCTTGAAGTTGCTGCTGTCGGCAAGCTGCACGAAGCCGCCCTTGGTCTGCCGGGCCACCGGCCCGCTCCCAAGGGAGAAGATGAACGGGTTCGGCGGCGCCCCGGCCGGACTCCTGATCGCGTCCTGATCCGCTGCGAGGGGGCCGGGCACCGTGCCCTGGAATATCCAAAGGTCGTGGGTCGCCATCTTGCCGAACGCCTCGGCGGGCATGCCGAAGTTCAGGGCCAGCACGTCCGGGGGCGTGTGGATCATCCAGTCGGTGACGAGCAGGGTGTTGTACTCGGACGCCTTGCCGTCGTCGAAGCAGATGACGAACTCGCAACCGTCAGGGCCAAGCCCTTGCAGGGAATGCGGGTAGCCCGACGGAAAGTACCACAGGTCGCCCTCCCTCACGTCGGCGACATAGGCCCGGCCCTGCGGGTCAAGCACGGTGACGCGGCAGTTGCCGTAGGTCATGTAGGCCCACTCGGCGGCGAGATGCCAATGCAGCTCGCGGAGGCCGCCCGCATCGAGGCGCATGTTCACGCCCGAGATGGACTCCGAAATCTGGAAGTCCGACTGCGTCACCTGCCGCGCCCAGCCGCCGGCCTGGATGCGGCGCGGAGCGTTGTTGAAGGAGGCCCAGAACTGCGGCAGGTCGCCCACGTCGGTCGGGGGCGGCGTGAACGCCGACGGGAACTGCCCGGCGATGGCCGGGTTCTGCGGCCCCGGGTCAACGGCGGCGCGCGAGTTGCCCTGCGTGTTCACGATGCCCTGCGGCGGCTCGTCGGGGTTGCCCGGCGTTGCCGCCACAGCCGAGCTCGCGATGCTGGCAAGGCCGATAGCGGCCCCTGTTCCAAGCATGTTGCGGCGGGAGTAGTCCATGGTTCGCTCTCCTTCGAATCTGCCTGGATATGGAAACATGCCATTCGGTGGGAAATGCAGCCTGTTCACTGTGCCATGTGTTTTGCGAATGGTTTGAAAGTTTCTGAACGTTTATTCTGAGTTTACTTTATCATTTGCTCTTCGCCTATTTGAGCATGTTGCTTCAGCGCAGCTTGGACCAAAGCTCTCCCCGCCCCGTGACGCTACCCGAGTGACGTACGTCACAGACAACAGCCGGCCCCGCGCCCCATGCCTCGCGTCCCAATCAGCAAGGGACGCCCGGCCGTGACCAACATCTCCATGCTCGCCGTCTGCCTGATCGCGGGCGTGCTGCTCCGCGTCGCGCGGCGCGTGCCGGACAACGCGCACGCCGCGCTGAACGGCTTCATCATCCACGTGGCGCTCCCCGCCCTGGTCCTCGGGCAGATCCACGGCCTGCGCCTCACCACCAACCTGCTCTGGCCGGTCTCGATGCCCTGGCTGCTGTTCGCGCTCAGCACCGCGGCGTTCATCCTGCTCGCCCGGGTCATGCGGCTGCCGCGCGCCACCACGGGCGCGCTGATCATGACCGCGGGCCTTGCCAACACCTCCTTCGTCGGGCTGCCGATGATCGAGGCGTTCTACGGCGCGCAAGGGCTGCCGACCGGCATCCTCATCGACCAGCTCGGCACCTACCTGGTGCTCAGCACCGCGGGCGTCGCCGTCGCCTGCCTGTTCTCCGCCGGCACGGCGTCGCGGCGGGAGGTCCTGCTGCGGGTCGTGACCTTCCCACCGCTGATGGCGCTCGTGCTCGCCGTCCTGCTGGCGCCGGTCGAGTATCCCGCCTGGCTCGCCGGGATGCTGCGCCGGCTGGGCGACACCGTGGCGCCGCTGGCGCTCGTTTCGGTGGGGCTGCAGCTTCGGCTCGATCAGTTGCGCGGCAACCGGGTGGCGCTCGGCCTGGGCCTCGGCTTCAAGCTGGTGCTCGGCCCGGGGCTGCTCGCCCTGCTCTACGTGGGCCTGCTGTCGCGCCACGGGGAAACGGCGCAGGTCACGGTGTTCGAGGCGGCGATGGGGCCGCAGATCGGCGGCGCCATCGTCGCGATGCAGTACGGCCTCAACCCGGCGCTTATCACCCTCATGGTCGGCATCGGCATCGCGCTGTCGTTCCTGACCCTGCCGCTCTGGTATTTGGCGATGGCGGCAGTCTGACGCGCGCTTCGGGGCCATAGCCCAGCCCGGGCCATGCGCCTATATCCCGTCCGGCATGACCCCGTTCATCAAAGCCCACGGCGCCGGCAACGACTTCGTCATCATCGACGAGCGCACCCGCCGTCTCGACCTGTCGGAACGCACCGTCCGCGCCCTGTCCGACCGCCGCACCGGCATCGGCTGCGACCAGTTCATCACCCTGCACCCGCCGCCGCCGGGCACCGATGCCGACCTACTCATGCGTATCCGCAACCCCGACGGCTCCGAGGCCGGGGCCTGCGGCAACGCCACGCGCTGCGTCGCCGAGCTGCTGTTTGAGGAGAACGGGCGGCCTTACCAAGTCATCCGCACGGTCGCTGGCGACCTGCCGGCCGAGCGCCTACCCGATGGGCGGCAGCGGGTGGACATGGGGCCAGCCCGGCTCGATTGGGCCGAGGTGCCGTTGGCCCGCGCGGTGGACACGCTGCATCTGCCGCTGCCGGGCGACCCGGCCGCGTGCAGCATGGGCAACCCGCACGCCACCCTGTTCGTCCCGGATCTCGCGGACGCCCCTATCGCGACGCTCGGCCCGGCGCTGGAGCATGACCCGCTGTTTCCCGACCGCGCCAACATCGGCTTCGTGCAGGTGCTGGCGCCGGACCGCATCCGGCTGCGGGTGTGGGAACGGGGCGCCGGGCTGACGCTGGCCTGCGGGTCGGGCGCCTGCGCCGCGCTGGTCAACGCGCACCGCCGGGGCCTGACCGGGCGCCGGGCCACGGTGCTGGTGGACGGCGGAACGCTGGAGGTCGAATGGACAGAAGCCGGCCGCGTGCTGATGGCCGGGCCGGCCGCGACCAGCTTTCACGGCATCGTCGCGCTGTGACGGCCGAGGTCCTCACCTTCGGCTGCCGGCTGAACGCCTACGAGAGCGCCGTGATCCGGGATTTGGCTGCGGGGCAGCCCGACACGGTCGTCGTGAATACCTGCGCCGTCACCGCGGAGGCCGAGCGGCAATGCCGCAAGGCCATCCGCCGCCTGTGCCGCGACCGGCCCGGCTCCCGCATCGTCGCCACCGGCTGCGCCGTGCAGCTCGACCCCGCCGCCTGGGCCGCGCTGCCCGGCGTGGACCGCGTGCTGGGCAACGCCGAGAAGCTACGGCCGGAAAGCTGGGCGCCCGGCGCCGGGGCCCGCGTGTCCGACATCATGGCGGTGCAGGAGGCCGCGCCGCACCTTGCCGCCGGCTTCGACGGCCGTGCCCGGGCGTTCGTCGAAATCCAGCAGGGCTGCGGCCACCGCTGCACCTTCTGCATCATCCCCTTCGCCCGCGGCCCGAGCCGCAGCGTGCCGTTGGGCGGGATCGTGCAGCAGGTCCGCGCCCTCGTCGCCGCGGGCTATCAGGAGGTCGTGCTGACCGGCGTGGATATCTCGTCCTACGGTGCGGATCTGCCGGGCGGCCCGTCGCTGGGGTCCATGGTGCGCCGGCTGTTGGCATTGGCTCCGGAGCTGCCGCGGCTGCGCCTGTCCTCGCTCGACCCGGCCGCCATCGACCCGGCCTTGTGGGACCTGATCGCCGATGAGCCGCGGCTGATGCCGCACTTGCATCTGTCGGTTCAGGCCGGCTCCGACCTGATCCTCAAGCGGATGCGGCGGCGGCACGGACGGGACCAGGCGCTGGCCGTCATTGACCGGGCGCGCATGCTCCGCCCCGGCATCGCGGTCGGCGCCGACCTGATCGCCGGCTTCCCGACCGAAACCGACGCGCTGTTTCAGGAAACCCTCGCCTTCGTGGACGAGGCGGCGCTGCCCTACCTGCACGTCTTCGCCTACAGCGAGCGCCCCGGCACCCCCGCCGCCCGCATGCCCGCCGTCCCCGACGCCGAGCGGCGGGAGCGCGCGGCCCAGCTCCGCGCCGCCGCCCTGCCGCACGCCACCGCCTTTCACGCCGGGCTGGTCGGGCGCACCGTCCAGGTCGTCGCCGAGCGCGGCGGCGGCGGCCATACCGAGCATTTCGCCCCAATCCGGCTGGCGCAGGCGGCCCCGCCCGGCGCCTTGCTGGAGGTCCGCGTCGCGCGCGCCGACGCAACCGGGCTGCACGCCGCCGGCTTATAAGCCGCATCCAACCAGGAACACCCGCATGGCGCTCGGCTTCTTCAACCGTCTCAAGGAAGGCCTGACCCGCAGCACGCAGAAGCTGACCACCGGCCTTTCCGCCGCGTTCACCCGGCGCAAACTCGACGACGCGGCGCTGGAGGAGCTGGAGGAGCTGCTGATCGCCGCCGACCTCGGCCCCGCCGCCGCGGGGGAGATCATCGCCGAGTTCCGCCGCAGCAAGTTCGGCAAGGACGTGACGGACGAGGAGGTCAAGCAGTCGCTTGCGGAGGAAATCGCCGCGATCCTGGCGCCCGTCGCGCAGCCGCTGGAGATCGACCGGACGCTGCGTCCGCATGTAGTGCTGGTGGTCGGCGTGAACGGCACGGGCAAGACGACGACCATCGGCAAGCTCGCGCTGCAATACCGGCAGCAGGGCCTCCGCCCCATCCTGGTCGCCGGCGACACCTTCCGCGCCGCCGCCGTCGAGCAGTTGCAGGTTTGGGGCAGCCGCACCGGCGCCACCGTGGTCAGCGGCCCGCCCAAGGCGGATGCGGCCGGCCTCGCCTTCGACGCGCTGACCCGCGCCAAGGCCGAGGGCGCCGACGTGCTGCTGATCGACACCGCCGGGCGGCTGCACAACAAGGGCGCGCTGATGGAGGAACTGGCGAAGATCATCCGCGTGCTGCAGAAGCAGGACCCGGCCGCGCCGCATTCCGTGCTGCTGGTGCTGGACGCCACCACCGGGCAGAACGCCGTCGAGCAGGTGCGGGTGTTCAGCGACCTGGTGGCGGTGACGGGCCTGGTCGTCACCAAGCTCGACGGCAGCGCCCGCGGCGGCATCGTGGTGGCGCTGGCCCAGGCGTTCGGCCTGCCGGTGCACGCGGTGGGGGTGGGCGAGCAGGCCGGGGACCTGCGCCCGTTCGAGGCGATGGACTTCGCCCGCGGCCTGGTCGGCGCCGGGTGACGGAGGCGGAGCTTGCGGAGCTGATCCGGGATTGTCCCACGCTGTATCACATGGCGGAGCGCGGGAGCTGGCCCTCGATCCGGCAGCACGGACTGCTCAGCACGTCGGCTTTGCTGGATTTGTATGAAGTCCAGGGCGCCCGCCGCACGGTGATTGAGGGCTCCCGCCGGCCTGAGGGCGTCACGGTTGAGCATCCGGCGCTGCGCCCGGCGGTGATCCGCGACCAGAAGCCGATGGACGGCGCCGGGCTGCAAATATGCCTGCTGGACGGGCTGACGCCGGAGGACTGGTATCGTTGCTTGAACGGCCGGGTGTTCCTCTGGCTGACCCGCGAACGGCTGCTCCGCCTGCTGAACGCCCGCCCGTACCGGGAGGCCGAGCACGACGTGCTGGAACTCGACACGGCGGCGCTGATCGCCGCCCACCGCCCCGCCATCCGCCTTTCGCCGATCAACAGCGGCACGACCAAGCCGTTCCCCAGCACGGCGAGCAAGCGGGGGCGCGGCACGTTCCTGCCGATTGCCGAGTACCCCTATGCCCAGTGGCGTGCCCAGGGCCGTAAGGCCGGGGAGCGCGTGGTCGAGCTGACGGTGGACTACGCCGTGCCCGACGTGGCCCGGTTCGTGCGGCGGGTGGTGGCGATGCGGGGCGGGGTGGTCACGGGCGTCATCGAGGGGTGAGGCGCCGGGGCCGCCCTATTTCGCTTGCGCTCCGGCCGAAACGGACGACACTGCTTGCGTGATGTCGAACGACACGAGGGGGGAGATCATGAGCGGTCCATACTCGGGAGCATGCTTCTGCGGCGCCGTGGAGCTTCGCGTGAGCGGGCAGCCCAACGCCATGGGCTACTGCCATTGCGGGTCGTGCCGGTCCTGGTCGGCCGGTCCGGTCAACGCCTTCACGCTCTGGCCGCCGGACGCGGTGGAAGTGACCAAAGGGGCCGAGAACGTCGCGACCTACCACAAGACGGACATGAGCCACCGCCAGTACTGCCGGCTGTGCGGCGGCCACCTGATGACCGTGCATCCCCCGCTGCAGATGATCGACGTTTACGCCGCGACCATCCCGGGCCTCGCCTTCGTGCCGCAGGTGCACGTCAACTATGCCGAAACGGTGCTGCCGATACGCGACGGCCTGCCGAAGCTGAAGGATTTCCCAGCCGAGTTCGGCGGCTCCGGCGAGGTGATGGCGGAGTAGGCTGGCAGCAAGTCAGGCTTGGGGTGAACGCCGCAGCCGGGTGCTCCGGTAAAGGTCGGCCAACGGCGTGCGAAGCCCGATGCTCTCCAGCACGAGGTCGCCTTCCGTGATGACGTCAGGCTCGCGTGGCCAGGTTCCGTCCGGGCCGCGGTGCAGCAGGTCCGCCCTGATCGTGGTGGTCTGGAGCACCAGGATTTCCCGCACGCTCGGGATCGTCGAGTAGGCCCACACGTTGGCCCAGGTTTCCGTCTGGTTGTTGGAAAAAAGGATTTCGGCGATCAGCAAGGGATCGGTCAGCGCGGTTTCTTCGACTTCATAATCCGAGCAGGTCACGGCCAAGTCGGGCACGCGCATGTTGTAGGTCGCCCGGACGTGCGGAACGATCCCTGGCAGCATAACGGCCGAGCAACGGCTGGCTTGGTCCAGCAGATGGTTGCCGATCACAGCGCCCAGCTCTCCTAGCAATGTGCCGTGCGTGCGGTTCGCGGGCGCCATCGCTTGCGGCTCGCCATCCACAAGCTGCCACCTGCGTCCATCGCCGGGGTTCCAGGACAGGAAATCCTGAACCGACATGTCCAGGGAGGTTTCGGTCGGCATGGCCTTGTTCTCCTACGGCCCCAGCGTCACCCCGCGCAGCCGGATCAGCCCGTCCGGCACCTGCACGAACCCCTGCAGCCCGCGCTTCATCCCCACCACGTTCTTCGCCGTCCAAAGATAGATCAGCGGCAGATCCGTCCGCTCCACGTCCCACAGCCTCGCATACAGCGCCCGCCGCGCCGCCACGTCGGACGGGATGCGCGCCTGGTCCATCAGCGCGTCCGCCGCCGGGCTGCTCCAGTGGCCGTAGTTGAAGGTGCCGCCGGTGTGCAACTGCTGCCACACGTTGCCGTCCGGGTCGGACCGGCCGGACCAGCCGATCAGGTAGGCTTGGAACTCCCCGCCGTACCCGGCCTGCAAGGACGACGCGAACTCCATCACCCGCAGCTTGAGGTCGAAGCCCCCCTCGGCCACCATCGCCTGGATCACCTCCGCCGCCTGCTGCATGTCGGGGCTGTTGGGCAGCGTCAGCGTGACAGGCACCGGCGGCGTGACCCCGGCCTCTTTCAGCAAGGCCCGCGCCTGCTCCAGGTCGCGCGGCGGCGGCTGCACCGCCGGCACGAAGAACGGCGAGCTTTGCGGGTTGGCCTGCGCGGTGGGCGAGAACAGCCCGCCATAGACGACCTGGTTCAGGGCAATCCGGTCGATGGCCCGCTCGAACGCCTGCCGCACCAGCCTGTTCTGCCCCAGCGCCGTGTCGGCGGCCGGGCCGTTGTCCGTGTTGAAGGTGATCCCCTGATAGGTCAGGCCGTCCCCGATTGCGATCTTGAGCTTCGGGTCCCGCTGCACCGCCTCCACGTCGCTCGGCAGGATGTACTCGACGAGGTCGAGGCTCCCCGCCTGCAGGTTCGCCAGCCGCACCGAGGAGTTCGGCAGCGGCCGGAACACGATCCGGTCGAAGTGGTAGTTCGCCGCGTCCCAGTGCTGCGGAAACCGCCGCAGCACGATGCTGTCCTGCGCCACCCGGCTCTCGAACGCATACGGCCCGGCGCAGACCGGGTGATTGCCGAAATCCCCGGCTTCCGCCGCCTTGGGCGAGATCATGATTCCTGCCCGGTCCGCCAACTGCGACAAGAGCGGGCTTGACGGCGCTTTCAACACGAGGCGCACCGTCAGCGGGTCCACCACTTCGACCGCAGCGATGGCGTTCACCTCGCCGGCCCGCATGCTGCCCTTGATCGTGGCGTCGCGGTGGAGCTTGTAGCGTACCGCCTCCGCGTTGAACGGCTCGCCGTCGTGGAACACGACGCCGGGCCGCAGGTGCAGGACGAGATGCGTCGGGTCCTCGTATTCCCACGATGTCGCCAGTTGCGGCACGAGGTTCAGCCCGGCGTCGATGTCGATCAGCTTGTCGCACATCGACGCATAAACGATGCGGCTGACGTAGGCGGAGCCGAGCGTCGGGTCCAGCACGTCCGGGTCCTCCCGCAGCCCAATGGTCAGCGTGGACGGCTGGGCGAGGGCACGGGACGCCAGCCCGGCCCATAGGAGCGCGGCCAAAACGCGGCGCCTCACAACGGCCGGCCGTCCCGGGCGATGGCCGCCTCGATCACGCCCCGGTCCAGCGTGCCCCAGGGGTCGGCGCTCCCGGCCAGATGCCGCCGGAACACCGCGTAGCGTTCCAAGCTGACCCGGTGCAGCCGGCGCAGCTCCGCCAGCGGGTCCGGGTGGTCGTCCGCGCGAATGTCGAGGTCGGGGTACGGGTCGGACAGGGCAATTTTCAGCCCGGCGCCCTGCCGCCCCCGCTTGTCGCCGCCCGCGGCTTCCCCGGCCTCCATTGCCGCCAGCAGCCGCTCGGCCAGGCTGCCGCTTGCCGCCATGAACCCGTCCAGCGTCCGCGCCACCACGTCCGGCCCGGCCAGCATGTTGCCCGCCACCGACACCTCCGCGCCCCGTACATGTCCGGCCCAGGACACGCAATCCGGCCCGGTGTGCTGCACGATCCGCCCGGAAGCGTCCAGGATGTGGAACTGCCGCTCCGCCCGGCCCGGGTCCGGCCCGACCAGCGTCGCCAGCACGGCGTCGGGCGCCTCGCCCCCGCGCAGCCGCGGCATGGCGTGCACGGCATACATCGGGTTCACCAGCGCTTGCGTCGCGAGCGCCGCCACGCCCCCTTCCACATGGATGCACAAGCCGCCCACGGCGAAGAACCGCGACGCGACGGCGGCGCCCAGCGCGCCGGTGGCGCTGTCCCGCGCGAGGATGGACCAAGTCATGCCGGCACCCTCCCGCGCCCGGCGCACGCTGGCAACCCTGGACTGTTTTGCTGCAATGCGGCACAACGCCCAGCATGAGCCTCCTGACCTGCACCGGCGTGACGTTGCGCATGGGGGGCCGCACCCTCCTGGACGGCGCCGACCTGGCCGTGGACCCCGGGCGCCGCATCGGCCTCGTGGGCCGCAACGGCGCCGGCAAGTCCACTTTGCTGAAAGCCATCGCCGGCGACATCGCCGTGGACGGCGGCGACATCCGCCTGTCCTCCCGCGCCCGCATGGCCCAGGTCAGGCAGGAAGCGCCCTCCGGCCCCGCCACCCTGCTCGACACCGTGCTGCAAGGCGACCCCGAGCGCCTGGCGTTGCTCGCCGAGGCGGAGCGCGCCGAGCGCGGCGAGCTGCCGCCCGACCGGGTGGCCGCGGTGTTCGAGCGCCTGCACACCATCGGCGCCGACGCCGCCCCGGCCCGCGCGGCCATCATCCTGGCCGGGCTGGGTTTCGATGCGGAGGCGCAGCTCCGTCCGCTGGACTCGTTCTCCGGCGGCTGGCGCATGCGGGTGGCGCTGGCCACCGTGCTGTTCTCCGCCCCCGACCTGCTGCTGCTGGACGAGCCGACCAACCACCTCGACCTTGAAGCGACGCTGTGGCTGGAGGGCTGGCTGGCCCGCTTCCCTGGCGCCGCCCTCGTGGTCTCCCACGACCAGGGCCTGCTGGACCGCTCGGTGCAGGCCATCGCCCACCTCGACGGGCGCAAGCTCAGCCTCACGCCCGGCGGCTACAACGAGTTCGTCCGCATCCGCACCGAGCATGCCATGCAGCAGGCCCGCGCCGCCGAACGCATCACGGCCCAACGCGCCCACATGCAGGCCTTCGTGGACCGCTTCCGCGCCCAGGCCAGCAAGGCCCGGCAGGCGCAGTCCCGCCTGCGCGCGCTGGAGCGGATGCCGGCGATGGATGCGGTGATCGAGGCCGCGCCCACGAGGTTCAACTTCCCCGAGCCGGCCAAGCTCGCCCCCCCGATCCTGGCGCTCGACGGCGTGAGCGTTGGCTACGCCGGCATCCCGGTGCTGGAGGGCTTGTCGATGAGCTTCGGCATGGAAGACCGCATCGCGCTGCTCGGCGCCAACGGCAACGGCAAGAGCACGTTCGCAAAGCTGCTGGCCGGGCGGCTGGAGCCGATGGCAGGCCGCCTGCGCCGCCCCGGCAAGCTGCGCGTCGGCTACTTCGCGCAGCACCAGGAGGCGGAGCTGGTGCCGGGCGACAGCCCCATCGACCACATGGCCCGCGCCTTGCCGCAGGCGGCGCCCACCCAGGTCCGGGCGCAGTTGGCCCGCTTCGGCCTCGACGCCGACCGCGCCAACACGCGGAGCGCCAACCTGTCCGGCGGCGAGCGCGCCCGCCTGCTGCTGGCGCTCGCCACCCGCGACGCGCCGCAACTGCTGATCTTGGACGAGCCGACCAACCACCTCGACATCGACGCCTGCGACGCCCTGGTCCGCGCGCTTGGAGAGTTCCCCGGCGCCGTGCTGCTGATCACCCACGACCCGCATCTGGTGGAGCTGGTGGCCGATCAGCTTTGGCTGGTCGATGGCGGCACCGTGCGCCCGTATGACGGCGACATGGACGAATACCGCGTGCTGCTGGCGAAGAAAGGGAAAGCGCCCAAGCTGGCCGGCGCCGCCAAGGGCGGCAGCAAGAAGGAGGAACGCAAGGCGCGGGCTGCGGCCCGGGCGCAGGCGGCGGCATAGGCTGGCAGGTTTGCTTTGTGCGCAAGGCGTGCGTAAGCTGTATGCGTGTCGTGCGTGGAAGGAGACGAACTATGGCGAACGCAGTGGTTTCCAACTCTTACGACCGCAACGCGCCGCGCCGGGCGGTAAACTTGTCGCTCAACGAAGACCTCGTGGCCCGGGCAAAGAAATCGACCAGGAATCTTTCGGCCACCGTCGAAAAACTTCTGGCCGATTACGTCCAGCAGGAACAAGCGCGTAGGCGGGCAGAAGACGAGAAGCTAGATGAGGTTATCTCGGCCTTGAACGCCTTCCATGAACGCCATGGATTTTTGTCGGATGAGTTTTCGACCCTGTAAGCCGGATGCCGCAATTCGCCGTTTACCGGAATCTCGGGCGCAACGAGGACGTGCCGTTTGTCGTTCAGGTCCAGTCCACCCACCTGGACCGGAGCGTCGGCCGTGTCATCGTTCCGTTGCCCCGCGTCGGCCAGAACGGCGTGAAGGACCATGCGCTGACGCCGCATCTGGTCGTGCTGGACCAGGTCGTGTTTGCCGACGTGCTGAATATTGCGACGCTGCCCAGCGCGCGTCTAACGCGCTCTTTGCTGGTGTTGGATGAAAGCGATCAGGACCGGGTGGTCCAGGCGATCGACGAGATGGTCAGCCGCGCTTAGCGTGAGCCGTCCATCCATGCCCGGCGGCCACACACTGTCCGTCTGCGACGTTCACGCCGCCGGCTACCGGTCCCTGGGGCCGATCCGTTTCCCGGTGGGCGCGCTCACGGTGTTCATCGGGGCCAACGGCGCCGGGAAAACCAACCTTTATCGCGCCCTGCAGCTTCTGCAGGCGGCCGCCCAAGGTACTTTGGCCTACGAACTGGCGTCCGAGGGCGGAATGGCGTCGGCCCTATGGGCGGGGCAGCGCTGCGCCAACCAGCCCGCGCAGATCAGGCTCGCCGCCGGGTTCGCCGATTCCGAAATGGGATCAGGCCCGCTGTTCTCCTACGAAGTGGCCGCGGGGTTCACGACGCCGGTTCCGCCGGGGCCGCGCGGCGCGTTCCCGCTGGAGCCGCAGATCAAGGACGAACTGCTGACGTTCCATCACCGTGGACGTCCGATCAAGCTGCTTGAGCGCCGCGGCCCCGTCGTGTTCGGCCGTGACGCCGGAGGGACGCCGCAAGGAGATCAGCCGGGACCTGATGGCCTCCGAAGCCGCGCTTGGCGCGTTCGACGAGCCGCAGGCCTTTCCGGACATCCATGGCTTGCGCCGGCTCATGCTCGATTGGCGCTTCTACCACAATGTGCGCACGGACCCCGGCTCTCCGCTGCGCCGCCCGTGCCTTGCGGTCACGAGCGCAACGCTGGCCTTGGACGGCTCCAACCTCGCGTCAGTGCTGGCGACCCTGGCCTATATCCGGCGCGACGCCGTCGATCTCAACCGCGCGGTCGAGGACGCATTCCCCGGCAGCAGCCTCTCGGTCCCGCTTCCGGAACGCGAGGCGTCCTTTGGCATGAGGTCACCCATTCCGAACGGCTGGCCATAGCGTTGCAGGAGCACGGCCACGTGCAGCCGAAGACGGTCGTCAAGAGAAACGGCGAAACTTGGATCGAGGGACTGAGGCTGACCGGAAGCTTCGCCTCTGACGAGCCGGGGTAGCGGTCCGCCCGCTTCCGGCAGCGGGTGCAGCGCCCGGGAGCGCCGCGTTCCCTTGCTTCAGCGCAGCCCGAAGAACGACAGCACCGCGATCACCACGACAACCAGCCCGACGATGTAAATGATGTTGTTCACGCCAAATCTCCCTTGCCGCCGTTGCACAAGCACCCTGCTTGCATAGCCGGATTTGAACGCGGCTTGGTCAAAAAAGATTTCGTTCGGCGTCACGGGCATACGCGACGGCGAAGGCCGAGGTTCGCCGGGCAGTGGCCAGGGCCGCGTCAGCCGCGCTGATCGGCCGCTGCGATGGCGCCGGCAAGAAGGACCGGGATCAGTCCGAGGCCGCACAGGAACAGCCATCCGCCGGCGGCCCAAACGGGTCCGACCAGCGACGACAGGACGCCGCCGCCCACGAACATCGCAACGGTGTAGAGCGCGTTCAGACGGGCGCGGATGGTCGGGTCCAGGCGGTAGAGGATGGTGCGCCCCGTGATGTCGGCCACCGTGGCGCCGACATCGAGCAGGACGAGGCCGACCGCCATTCCGGCCAAGCTGTGCCGGCACAAGGCAAGCACGATCCAGCCGAACGCCATGGCCGCGAAGGATAGGGTGCGCGCCGCGTGCGCCCCGGCGATGTCGGCCGCCCAGCCAAGGAAAGGAGCGCCCGATGCGGCGATGGCCCCGATAACCGCCACGGCCCCCACGGCATCGGGCCGCCAGCCGAAGTCCGGTCCCTGAAGGTAGAAGCTCGAACCGAGCCAGAACACGTTGAAGGAGCCGAAGCTCAGGGCCTGGCAGGCCGCCGCGGCCCGCAAGGCCGGAACGGTCCGGAGAAGGCGGAGCATCGACAGCAGCAGGTCGCGATACCCTTGCGGCCCGTCCCACGCCCCGGCGGCGGCCGGCCGTACGAGGCGCCGAACGCTGAGCAGGACGCCCAGCATCACCGCCAACGCCGCGACATACACGGCGCGCCAGCCCAGATAGGTGCCGACCACGCCGGACACCGCCCTGGCGAGCAGGATGCCGACGATGACCCCGCGCGTGAGCAGCCCGGTCATCCGGCCCAGCTCAGCCGGCCTGACCCGCGCGCTGGCGTAGGGCGGCAGGACGTAGGGCGTGATGCCGGAGAAGCCGATCAGCAGGCAAGCCGCCATCAGGGTGATCGCCCGGCCGCTCACTGCTGCGAGCAGCAGGGCGGCCATCTGCGCCGGGATCACCGCCAGCAGCAGGCGCCGGGCCGACAGGACATCCGCGAGCGGCAGCAGGAACAGCACGCCGGCCGCCACGCCCACCTGCGTCATCGCCGGCAGCAGCCCAAGCAGCCGTTCCGGCACTGCGAGGGATGCGCCGATCTCCACCAGCAGCGGTTGGATGTAGTAGCCGTTGGCAACTGAAGCGGCGCACGCAACCGCCATGAGCGCGAGCGCCCGGTTTCCCAGGAGCGCACCATCAGCGGCTTCCCGCGGCGGCGGGGCGGGGCCGCGCGGCGCGTCCCTCACCGCGCGGCGAAGAAGGCCGCGATCTCCGCCGCGGCTCTGTCCGGGTCCTCGCGATGCGGGAAATGGCCGACGCCGGGGAACAAGGCGAGGTCGAGGTCAGGGAACGTCTCGCCGAGGCGGTCCGTCCATTCATAGGCGAACATCGGGTCGTGCTCCGCCCAGCGGACGCAGGTGGGCAGGGTAATCGGCGGGAGCGCGGGCGCCTCGCCCTTCATCGCCGCGACCCGGCCGGCAAAGGACGCCCGGTAATGCGCGAAGCCGCCGGCCAGGTTGCCGGGCTTCTGAAAGTTGGCGACGAACCGGTCCAGCACGTCGTCGAACGCGTCCTTGCGATGGGACCAATGCCGCAGGAAATGCGTGACGTAGATGCGGACCGCCTCGGGCGACGAGCCGAGCAGGGCCGGCGCCAGTTCGGTCGAGTGGAACGCCATGTACCAGGTGTCCTGCAGGCGGTCCGGCGCGCCCATGCGCGCGCCGATGCCCGGGTACACGAAATCGAAGAAGAACAGGCCGGCCAGCCGCTCAGGCGCCATGCGGGCCGCGGCCTGGATCACCGCGCCCCGATGTCGTGGCCGACCAGCCCGGCGCGGCCGAGGCCGAGGGCGTCGAGCATCGCGAGCACGTCCCGCGCCTGGTCCCGCGGGCCGAACGGCCCCGCAGGCTTGTCGCTGTCGCCGAAGCCGCGCAGGTCGGGCGCGATCACCTGGAAGCGGCCGGCAAGCGGGGCCATCACCGGCTCCCAGGTCAGCCAGAACTCCGGCCATCCGTGCAGCAGCACCAGCGGCAGGCCGCGTCCGCACTGGGCGACGTGGATCGTGGCGCCGTTCACGGCGAGGTCGAGGTGCTCAATCATGCTCGTCATCCGGTCACGCTACGCCCGCCCGAAGCTGTGCGTTAGGCGCCCAATGCGCTAAGGACCATGAAGCGAAACTTCATAAATGAGGCACATGCGTCAGAAGGACCCCTTGGAGGGATTGCCGGTGTTCCTGGCGGTCGCGGAGCTGCTCAGCTTCAGCGGCGCCGCGAGACGCCTCGGCATCTCCGCCTCGGCCGCCTCGCAGGCAGTGCGCAAGCTGGAAGCGCGGGTCGGGACGCCGCTGCTGCGGCGGTCAACGCGCAGCATCAGCCTTACCGACACCGGAGCCGAGTACGTGGGCCGCGCAGGGCCCGCGCTGCGCGAACTGCTCCTCGCCACGGAAGACGTGGCCGTCCGGTCCGGGCAGCCGTCCGGCCCCCTTCGGCTCACCATGCCCCGCTCCGCCTTTGACGGCGCCGTGGCCCCGGTCCTGGCCCGGTTCCGCGCAGCCTACCCGGCGGTCGAGGTCGACGTCGAGGGACGGCTCGTGGACGTGGCAGGGCAGGGGTTCGACGCCGGGCTGCGCTACGGCGACATGCTGGCGCGCGACGTGGTCGCGGTGAAGCTGAGGCCCGGGAGCGAGGCGCTGCTCGCGGCCGCCCCGGGCTACCTTCGGCACCGCCCGCCTCTGGAGCACCCTGCGGACCTGCTCGACCACGTGGCGGTCGTGTGCCGGAGCAGGACCACTGGGCTTGTCCGGCCTTGGGCCGTGCAGCGCAACGGGGATGCGGTGCAGGTGTCTCCGCCCACGCGCACGGTCGTCGGCGATTTGATGTCGCAGCTCGACCTGATGGTCCGTGGCCTCGGCGTCGGCCTGGCTGCGGCTGCCAGCCTTTCGCGCCTGCTGGACGCGGGCGCGCTCGTCCAGGTCCTCCCCGGGTGGTCAACCCCCATGGAGCCTCTTTACCTTTACTACCCCGACCGGCGGCGCCAATCGGCGGCGCTGCGGGCGTTCATCGGCTTCTTGCGTGGGAACCTGTCCCACGCAAAGGACGGAGCGGCCGGTTCTCAGCCGTAGAAGGATCACAGCGTCGGTGCCGGCCTGCCGGTAGAACTCGTTGATGAACTGTCGGTCCACGCCCTGACCTGCCGCGACCAAGAGAGAAAAAGCTTCCGTATTCCCTGGCGTGAACAAACGCGGTTTCTGCCGAAGCGGGAATCTTTGCTGGACGCTTCTCTTGAGAGTTGAGGGACGGGGGAGCCATGTTTGGGGCCTCGCCCACGACGCGCCGGACAGGAGACCGCCTCGGCCATGCACCATCCTATTTCGCCTCGCGGCGTCGCCATTCGGCCTCGCGCATGACCGCGGCTTCGTTGTCCGAGACCGCCAAGATGGCCCGCGCCTTGCCGCGTTCCGCCCTGCCGCTCTCGGGGGGGCGGCTGCCGTTCCGCCGGCTCGTCTCACCCCTTGTGCTCGTGCTGATCTGGCAAGCGGCTTCGACGCTCGGGCTGCTGTCGCCCCGCACCCTTGCGTCCCCTGTCCAGATCGTGCTGACCGGCTGGGGCCTGCTCGCGTCCGGCGAGTTGCCCTGGCATCTGGCGGTGTCGCTGGCGCGGGTCTTGGCCGGGCTGGCGATTGGGCTGACGGTGGGCGCGGGGCTGGCGCTGGTGGCCGGGCTGTCCCGGCTTGGCGAGGACATCGTGGACGCGCCGGTGCAGATGCTGCGCACCCTGCCGTTCCTGGCGCTGGTGCCGCTGTTCATCCTGTGGTTCGGCATCGGCGAGACGCCCAAGATCGCGCTCGTGGCGCTCGGCACGGCGTTCCCGATCTACCTGAACCTGTTCGCCGGCATCCGCGGGGTGGCGCCGCGCCTGGCCGAGATGGGCCGGGCGTTCGGCCTGGACCGCGCCGGGCTGCTGCGCCATGTCGTGCTGCCCGGCGCGCTGCCCTCCGCGCTGGTCGGCCTGCGCTACAGCCTGGGCGTCGCCTGGCTGTCGCTGGTGGTGGCGGAGCAGGTCAACGCCACCGCCGGCATCGGCTACCTGATCAACGACGCCCGCGACTTCCTGCGCACGGACGTCATCATGGTCGGGCTGGTGCTGTATGCGCTGCTGGGCCTGCTGGCGGACGGCCTGGTCCGTACCCTGGAACGCCGGCTGCTCGCCTGGCGGCCCGCTTTGGTGAGGAGCTGACCGCCATGGACGCCCCCCATTTCGACGTGCCCGGCTTCAACGCACACGACCGCAGCGGCAGCGCCCACGTCCGCAGCCTGACCCGCCGGTTCGGTCCGGCGGACGTCCGGCCGGTGCTGGACGCGCTCGACCTCGACATCCAGCCCGGCGAGTTCGTGGCGCTGCTCGGCGCCAGCGGTTCGGGCAAGACGACGCTGCTGCGCACGCTGGCTGGGCTGGATCCGGTGCCGGAGGACGCCGTCGTCGCCCTGCCGCGCCCGGTCGCGGTGGCGTTCCAGCAGCCGCTGCTGCTGCCGTGGAAGAGCGTGTGGCGCAACGTGGCGCTCGGCCTCCCGGAAAAAACCCGCGGCGACGCCCGCGCCCGTGCGGAGGCCGCACTGGCCGAGGTCGGGCTGGCGCACCGCCTGGATGCCTGGCCCGCGACGCTGTCAGGCGGCGAGGCGCAGCGGGTGGCGCTGGCCCGCGCCTTGGTGCGCGCGCCGGGCCTGCTGCTGCTGGATGAGCCGTTCGCGGCGCTCGACGCCTTGACCCGGTTGCGCATGCACGCGCTGGTGCTGGATCTTTGGGCGCGGCACCGCCCGGCGACCCTGCTGGTGACGCACGACGTGGACGAGGCGGTGGCGCTCGCCGACCGCGTGCTGGTGCTGGCGGGCGGGCGGATCGTGCTGGACCTGCCGAACGACGCGGCCCGGCCGCGCCGGCGCGACACCGCGTCCTTCGCGGTGATGCGCGACCGCCTGCTCGACCGCCTCGGCGTGCGGGAGCACGCGGCATGAACGCCCGCAGCACCCCGCCGGCATCCCCTTCCCATGGAGGTTTTGCATGACCATCGGCCTGACCCGGCGCGGCCTCGGCGGCGCTGCCCTTGCCTTGTCGCTCCCAAGCCTGGCCCGCGCGGCCGGGCGGGTGCGGATCGGCTACCAGAAGAACGGCTCGCTCGCGATCATGCGCCAGCAGCGCCGGCTCGAAACCCAGGGGCTTGCGGCCGAGTGGGTTGAGTTTTCCTCCGGCCCGCCGTTGCTGGAAGCGCTGAACGCCGGCGCCGTCGATTTCGGCGCGACCGGGGACACGCCGCCGATCTTCGCGCAGGCGGCCGGCGCCGATCTGCTGTATGTCGGCGGCCAGCCGGTCGCCGGCGCGAACCAGGCGGTGCTGGTTCCTGCCTCCAGCCCGATCCGCACGCCCGCCGACCTGCGCGGCAAGCGCGTCGCTTTCACCAAAGGGTCGAGCGCCCACTACATGGCTGTGCAGGTGCTGGCCAGCGCCGGGCTGAAGCCCGCGGATATCCAGGTGGTCAACCTGCAGCCGCCCGATGCCGGCGCCGCGTTCCGCACCGGGGCGCTGGACGCCTGGGCCGTTTGGGACCCGTTCTTCGCCATCGCCGAGCTGGAGCCGACGACACGGGTGCTGACCACGGCGGAGAAGGTGGCCCCCAGCAACTCGTTCTTCCTCGCCAGCCGACGCTTCACCGAGCGGGAGCCGGGCACCATGCTGGCCCTGCTCGACGCGATCAACGCGACGGCCGACTGGGCGCGCGCCAACCCGGAAGCGCTGGCGCAGACGCTTTCCGGCATCACCGGCGTGCCGCTGCCGGCCCAGCGCGTGTCCGCCGCGCGCGGCGTTTACGCCGTGCAGCCGATGGACGAGGCGATCATCGCCCGGCAGCAGTCGGTTGCCGACACCTTCGCCGCCCTGCGCGTGATCCCGTCCCGCGTCGATGTGCGCGCCGCGGTGTGGCGGCCGGAACGCCCGCGCGCAGAGGCACGGCCATGAACGCGCTTTCGCCAGGGCACCCGCTCGACATGATGTGGTTCCTGCCGACCGGCGGGGATGGGCGCTACCTCGGCTCGGCCGCCGGTGCCCGCCCGGTGGACAACCGCTACCTGCGGCAGATCGCCCAGGCGACGGACCAGCTCGGCTTCCATGGCGTGCTGCTGCCGACCGGCGCGGGCTGCGAGGACGCGCTGGTCACGGCGACCTCCCTGCTGCCGTTCACCGAGCGGCTGCGCTTCCTGGTGGCGCTGCGGCCGGGCCTGACGCTGCCGGGGGAGGCGGCGCGGCAGTACTCGGCACTGGACCGCATCGGCGGCGGGCGCACCATGGTGAACCTCGTCTGCGGCGGCAACCCGGCCGACCTCGCGGGCGACGGGCTGACGCTCGGCCACGACGAGCGCTACGCCCAAGCCGCCGAGTTCCTGCAGATCTGGCGCGCGATGATGGCTGGGGAAAAGGTGGAGTTCTCGGGCAAGTACCTGTCCTCCCATGGCGGGAGAATCCTGTTCCCGCCGGTGCAGGCGCCGCATCCGCCGATCTATTTCGGCGGGTCCTCGCCGGCCGGGCACGCCTTGGCGGCGGCGCAGGCCGACACCTACCTGACCTGGGGCGAGCCGCCCGCGCAAGTGGCGGAGAAGATCGCCGACATCCGCAACCGCGCGGCAGTGCACGGGCGGACGCTCCGATACGGCATCCGCCTGCACCTGATCGTCCGGGAAACCGAGGGCGAGGCCTGGGACGCGGCCCGGCGCCTGATCAGCCGCCTGTCCGACGAGACCATCGCCACCGCGCAGCGCAAGCTGGCGACTGAGAGCGACAGCGAGGGCCAACGCCGCATGTCCGCCCTGCACGGCGGCTCGCGCGAACGGCTGGAAGTTGCGCCCAACCTGTGGGCCGGCGTGGGCCTGGTGCGCGGCGGCGCCGGCACCGCCCTGGTCGGCGACCCGGCGACGGTGGCCGAGCGCATCCGCGAGTACCAGGCGCTCGGCATCGACACGGTGATCGCCTCCGGCTACCCGCATCTGGAGGAAGCCTACCGGGTCGCCGAGCTGCTGTTCCCGCTGCTGGACGTGTCCCGCGGCGAGGCGCCGGCCCGCGCGGCGGCGGGTGGCCCGAGCTTGCGGACGGGCGGCGGGTCGTTCATGACGACGGACGACACCGCCGCGCCCCGCGTGCCCGCCACGACATAGGGCGTGGGCTGCCACGGTCTCGTGACCGGACATGACGCCGGCGCCAGCCTCATGATTGGGACGTGAGGCTGGCATCGCGGCCCCCGGACGGCATAGGCTCACCGAGTGCCGTCAGGGGACACGATGACCGAGTATTACGTCGCGGCGCTCGCGCCTGCTCACGTGCAGGGCCTGTTCATCGGCTTCCGCTGCCCCGTGCCCGGCGGGGGCCTGTGCTGGCCGCTTTCCTGGGCGGGAACCTGGCCCGAAGCCGCCGTGATGGAGGCCGCCGCCGAGCTGAACGACGGCGTCGAAGCCGCCGCGGTGCCAAGGGACGCCGTCCACGCCCTCGCAACCGCGCCGCCGCCCGGCAAGATCGACGGCGATGCCGGCCCGGTCGTGCGCAACACCGCCGCGAACCGCCGGGCGCTCGTTTTCGCCGCGCGCCAGGCCGTCGCCCGCTTGGAAGCGTTCGAAATCCCGCGGACGTGCGACCCGGCGCGCGGCGGCGCGGAGGTTGCCAAGGCGCTCGGGGCGCTTCTGCCGCTGCTTGGCCGCGCGGAGAACCTGGAGAGCGACCGGCTGTGGCGCTTGCGGGCGGAGCTGCTGGCCGCCTGGCGCTTGGACGACCGGCGGCGCGGCCAGGAGGCCGTCCAGGCGGTGCGGGAGGCCGTGGGGGCTACTGGGGCGGTCTCGGGGACGCCGCGCCGGCGGCCGGCGCGTCCGCCGCAGGAGCCAGGGCGGGCGGAGGTCGCCATTCTCCGGCTTGCGCCGCAGGCCGCGCCCCCGCAGCCGCCCCCGCCCGATCAGGCGGTGGTCCGCAAGCTGCCGCGCCCGTAATGGACCGGCGCCCGGCGCGATGCCGGCGGGGGTCCGCTTGGCTGGGTGTGCGTGCCACCTTGCTCCAAGCTTCATGACAAAACTCGACGCCGCCGCCCCTGGTGGACGGGCTAGGTTCCGGCGTGGACAACCCTGCCGTAGGCGCCGGACTCTTGAGGATGCTGCGCGGCGTTAAGCGCCGGGCGGAGCCACGCCTGCAGGCGGCAAGCGATGCAGCGATCCCGCGGCAAAGGTGGGATCGGCCTGCTGCCCGGCGATGCCGCCAGCTTCAAGCTGATCAGCGGGACCCTCGGCCACCTTGCCGGCGAGATGCTGGACGTGCCGCCCCCGTCACGGGCGCTCGCGGCGTGGCACCCTGATGGCTTGGCCGCACGCCGTGCGGTCTGAAAGCCGGCACGGCATGCATTCTTGCGGCGGTCCTCACCTTTGCTTTACTAAGCTTGCTGACGCCCTGCATTCGGCCGAACCCGGAAAGCAGCATTGCCGTCGCTTGGGCTGCCGAGTCGGTCCGGTAAGCAAACCTTTCGATCTAGTTCTCCTCATTGGTTGGGCACCATTCTTCTGGTCCACGACGCGCCGGACACCTCCCGATAGGTTGTCGGTTCGAAAGCAGAATGGACAACGGACAGAAATGGTGACAACTCCGGCAGCTTGGGCGCGCAGCCCGGCGCCCCCTCAAGACCTTGGGTCAGCGAAGGCGGCCGTGGCGTCCCATGGAGGGGCCGCCCGGCATGCCCCCGCCAGACGCGACTGGGACCTGCAGAAGACCAAGACGGTCGGCCTGCCGGTGCATGCGCTGCTCACGGCCGATGCGGGCCGGGCAGCCGATGCCGTGCTGGACTTCGTCGAGGCCATGGCCAAGGACGTGGTGCTCGTGACGTTCGCAAACCCCAGCGCCGCCCCGCTGGCGCGCCGTTCCGCATCGTTCCGGCGGTCCCTTCGCGAGTTCGACATCGTGCTGCCGGACGGCATCGGGCTGTGCATGGCGATGCGCTGGCTGCACGGCCTTCCGGCCCAGCGGGTCAGCTTCGACACCACGTCGCTCGCCCCGGCCCTGTTCGCCCGCGCGCGGTTCCGCGGCTTGCGGATCGCGCTTGTCGGCGGTGCTCCGAAGGTCGCGGAACAGGCGCGCACGCAGATCGCAGCACACTTCCCGGGCATCCAGATCATCGCCGCCTGTGACGGCTACGGCGACATGGCGGCCAAGGCCGTCTCCGTTGCCGAGCTTCGGCCTGATATCGTAATCTGCGGCATGGGCAGCGTCCGGCAGGAGGCGTTCCTGCTTGAGCTTAAGCACCAGGGATGGCGCGGGTGGGGCTTCACCTGCGGGGGCTACCTCGATCAGTTGATCGGCGGGATCGCCTACTACCCGCGCTGGATCGATGCGGCCAACCTGCGCTGGGCCTACCGGCTGCTGCGGGAGCCGGGCCGCCTGTGGCGCCGCTACCTCATTGACTACCCGTATTTCGGCGTCCTGGTCCTTGGCGCCAGCCTTCGAAAGCTGAAGGCCCGCCCGTGATGCGGGTCGTTCCTATCGATGTCAAGCAAACGCACGGGCGTTCTTGGTTCCGCATGGCTTTTGCCCAAGCTGAGCGGCGCGGCGAGCACACAGGGCGGAGGACACAAGCGTGAACGTGTTGATCAACGCTGGATCGGATGAGTGGAATGCGGACCAGCGTTCTTCTGCCGGCCGTCTCTACGACCCGGCTCCCGGGGGCAGCCCGCCGGCCTGGGACATCAAGGGCTTCCTGAAGCGCCGCAAAATGCTGATCCTGGTCGTGACCCTGGCCGGGACGGCGCTCGGCACGGGAGTGATCTTGTCCCTTCCCAAGTCGTATCAGGCCACCAGCGCCGTCATCTTCCAAGGGGACCGCGGCGAAGTGGTCCGCCTGGGCGACACGCAGCGCGGCGACCTGCCGTTCGGCCCCGATACGCTGGCGAGCGAGGTTGAGCTGCTCACCTCGGAGGAGCTGCTCCAAGGCGTGGTGACGAAGCTCAACCTTGTCGCGGACCCGGAGTTCAACTCGGCGGCGCCCCGTCCGCAGCCGGCGCGTCCGTCGCCGCTCGATCCCGTGACGAGCTTCCTTTCGACCACCTTCGAGCCTGTCACGCGGGAAGCCGACCGGCTGCTGACCGTGCTGCGGCCCAAGGAGCCTGCCCGCTCTCCGGAAGACGCCGCCCGGCGGGAGCTGAGCTCGACCATCACAGCCGTGCGGTCCAAGCTGGCCGTTTATCCCGTGGGCGTGTCCCGGGTCATCCGCATCGGCTTCACCTCGCAGCGCCCGGAGATGGCGGCGCTGGTCGCGAACACGGTTGCAAGCGTCTATGTGGACACGCAGCTCGCCAGCAAGACGCAGAACACGCAGGAAGCGCACGACTGGATCGACCAGCGCCTCAACGAGCTGCGCGACCGTGCCGCCAAGTCCGCCCAAGCCTATGAGCAGTTCCGGTTCAAGAGCGGCCTGGCCCGCGGCAAGGACAGCACGATCACCCAGGAGCAGATCACTCAGGTCAGCACGGAGCTGACCCTGGCACGCCAGCGCGCGGCGGAGGCGCAGTCGATCTTTGACCAGACCCGCGGCAACGGCCTGGCCGACCTCGACATGCTGGCCAGCGCGACCGGGTCCCAGTTGCTGCCGCGGCTGCGGGAGCAGCTTGCGACGGCGACGGCGCAAGCGGCGGAAAGCGACGTGCGTGACGGCACCGACAACCCGCGGCGGATCGCGCTCCGGGCACGGGTGTCCGACATCAACCGGTCCATCGCGCAGGAACGGGAGCGCATCCGCCAGACGGCGCAAGGCCGGGCGGCAGTCACCAAGAGCAACGAGGACCGGCTCGCCAAGACGCTCGACGAGCTGACGGCCCGCCTCGGCCGGTCGGACGGCGACCTCGCGCGGAGCCAGGCGCTGGAACGCGACGCCGCGGCGGACCGGGAGCTTTACACGAGCTTCATCACGCGCGCCCGGCAGACCGATCCCGCCGTCAACTATCAGGCCGCGAACGCCCGGGTGCTGTCCCGCGCTGCTATCCCGCTGCAGGCGGCGTCCCCGAACAAGAAGGTGCTGCTGCCCGCGGCGCTGGTCCTGTCGCTGGGCTTGGGCGCCGTGGTCGCGTTCATCAAGGACAACGGGCGCCGCGGCCTGACGAGCATGGGCGTGGTCGAGCGGACGATGGGGGTCACGCCGATTGGGTTGATCCCGCTCGTGTCCCGCAGGAACCGCATCTCCAGCCGCACCTTCGAGGACGCGGTCGCGTTCACCCTCGCCCGGGTGACAATCCCGGCCAAGGGCGTCATGCCGCGCAGCCTGCTGGTCACGTCGGCGCTGCCCCAGGAAGGCAAGACCAAGACGTCCATTGCCCTGGCCGCGGCGGCGGCGGCGCGCGGCATGCGGGTGCTGCTCGTCGACGGCGACCTGCGCTCCCGCTCGCTGTCCGCGGCGGCCGGCCTCGACCGCAGCGACCGGACGCTCATCGAGGTCCTGCGCCGTGAGATCGCCATCGAGGACGCGATCCACGACAATGCCGCATGGGGCTTTCCCGTGCTTCCCGCCGGGGCGCTGGCCTCCAGCCCAATGGGGCTGCTGGCCACCGGCGAATGGGAAGGGATCCTGCGGCGGCTCGAGGAGATGTACGACCTGGTGGTGATCGACTCGCCGCCGGTCCTGGTTGCCGGCGACACGTGGCTCATGGCCCGCCATGCGGACACGACCGTCGTGCTGTCGCGGTGGGGCTCGACGCCGATGCCGACGGTGGAGCTTGCCATCAACCAGTTGATCACCGCCCAGGCCAACGTCGCCGGCCTGGTGCTGACGATGGTGCCGCCTCGCGAACACGGCACCTACAACGGCGGGGATGCGGTGGTGTTCTCGCCGCAGATGACACGCTACTACGATGGGACTCGCCGCCTGACGTAACAGGGGCTGTCGACTTCGCATTGGAGCGGCTCGGGTGCGGCGGCTGTCGTTCGGTTTGAAACCGGCGCGGCCGCCGCACTCCATTGTTCCCGCAAGAGGAAACGCCGGCCTCCCCTTCACCTGCTTATTCAGCACTCAAGCTCTGGACGTGGTCATATGAGACAATCCGCTGCGAAGGCGACCTTTTGGGCGGCGATGGAAACCGGGGGCGCCCAGGTATCCTCCTTCGTCTTCTTCGTCGTTTTCGCCCACATCCTGACGCCTGACGAGTTCGGCACGTACGCCCTCGCCATGGCCCTCGTGGGCACCGTCAACATCCTGCTGTTCCAAGGCTTTGGCGACGCGCTGATCCAAGCCGAGCAGCCGGACGAGAGCTACGTCTCGACGGTGTTCTGGACCAACATGCTGTTGGCAGTGGGGATGATCGCCGTGCTGCAGGTGATCGCCTTGCTGGGTCCGATGCTGTTTTCCGAGCCGATGTTCCGCCCGGTCATATCCTGCCTTTCCCTGATCTGCATTCCGCGGGCCATGGTCAGCGTGCATTCGGCGTTGGCCCGGCGCGACCTCGACCTCCGGGTGTTCGCGATCCGCACGATCTCCGGCTACCTGGTCGGCGGCTTGGTCGGCCTGGGGCTTGCGCTCAACGGCTGGGGCGTTTGGGCCTTGGTCGCCTCGACGTTCGTCCAAACCATTGTGATCGTGCTGGTCATGTGGCAGGCGAGCGATTGGCGTCCCAAATGGGTGTTCTCGGTGCCGGCCTTCCGTGACCTGCTGGATTTCAGCAAGCATTTCATGGCCGCCAGCATCATCACCTCCTGCATCGACGACTTCGGCAGCATCCTGATCGGCCTGAGCCTCGACGTCTCCGCAGTGGGGTATTATGCGCTGGCTTTGCGCGTCATCCGTTCGGTCATCATCGTGACCATGACGCCGCTTCAGCTCGTGATGATGCCGGTGCTCAGCCGGATCGCCGACAACCGGGCCAAGTTCGGCGCCTCCTACATCGACATGGTGATCATCGTCAGCACGGTTTGGGTGCCCGCGGTCGCCGGGCTTGGGCTTGTCGCGCGGGATCTGATGCCGATGATCTTCGGCGGCCAATGGCACAATGCCGTGCCGGTGCTGCAAGCCATGTGCCTCGCGTGCCTGACCCTGCCGCTTTGGGCATTCGCGGGCCAAGCGCTTTCGGCGCTCGGCCGTCCCGACGCGTTTGCCAAGATCGCCTTTCGACAGCTTGGGCTTTACTGCCTGGCCTTCCCGGTCGCGGCTCATTTCGGCATCGTCGCGGTCGGCTTCGCCTGGTCGGCGCTTTCCGCGGTCATGGTGCCCATCACCTTGGTCTCGTTGCGGCAGGCTTTCGGCCTGGACGTGCAGCAGCTCCTTCTGAAAATCGCGCGGATCGCGCTGTCCGGCGCGGTGATGGCCTGCGCGGTCCTGCTTGCCAAATCTGTCCTTCCGGTCAGTTTCTGGGCCATAGCGGGCGAGGCTGCGATCGGATCGGTCGTCTATGCCGCGGTGCTGGAGAGCTTGTTCCTGCCCGGCCATCTCGCGCGGATCCTCACGATTGTGCGTGGGGCTATTCCGGCATTTAGTTCTTGATCTGAAAGCAAACGGCCATGATTCCCAAACACATCCATTATGTCTGGGTCGGCGGCCCGCTGCCCGAGGCGCAGCGGGCCTACATCGCGAGTTGGCGTGAGACAAATCCTGATTATGAGTTCACGCTTTGGAACGAAAGCAACATAGACTTTTCCATTGATCTTCTCAGCCAAGCATACAACAAGCGGAAATGGGCGAAGGTCGCAGACATCACTCGGCTCGTCGCCATCCTTCGGCATGGCGGTATTTATCTTGACACCGATATCCAGCTTCATCGGCGCTTGGATCCTTTGCTCCATCATAAATGCTTCTTTGGGTTCCAGGATAAGCAGCCGTCAAAGGACTGGGTGGCGAACGGGGTCATTGGCGCGGAAAAGGGGCACTGGTTCATCGAGCATGCGCTCACGAGCTTGCTCAGTCTCCGGTCGCTGCCGGGCCTTGAACGCCCGACGGCATTCGGGCCGAAGCTCATCACACGGCTGCTGATCGCAGAAGGGCTGCAATCGTACTCGCCTTCCGGCACCGCCGTGAAGGACATCTTCGTTTGTCCGACCGAGTGCTTCTTTCCCTACCCGTTCGGCTCGGAGTTCCACAGCTCCTGCATCACTCCTGACACCTACGGCGTGCACTTCTGGGAGCGGTCCTGGGAGAAAAGCGTGCCGGCTTGGGTCCGCTTCGCCAAGGCGGTCCGTGACCGCGCGTTGCGGCTTTCGAGCCAGGCGGCCTGACCGCCGTGGCGGGCACGATCCAGGTTTCCTCGCGGCCAGTCGCCTGCGGCCAGCCCGGCGCCATCCGCATGACGTCCGGCCGCGACAGGGCCGCGATCCTGTTCGACGGCATCACCGAAGCCTCCGCCCTGGGCAGGATGGCGGTGGAGCTGCTGGCCGATGCCGATATTGCGTTCAGCGGCGGCAAGCCGCCGGAGGCCAAGCCTTGGCGCCAGGCGGTCCGCGGAACCACCCTGCAATGGTGGTCGGATGCTGGCTCCACGGCGCCGCCGGGTGGAGGCGGCGCTTTTGACATGACCGTTGATCTCGGCCGGCGCGCGGCGGGGCAGGGGGGGCGGGGCTGGTGCATTGTTGACGCAACGGGCGCACCCTTGTTCCAGCCGTTTCACGCCCTGCCCGTCTGTTATAGGGAGCCTTACGTCGCGTCGCTGAACCTGATCGAAAGCGTGGACGGCGGCGACACGTGGCAGCTCGTCGCCGATGCCCACGTGTCCAGCGCCAAGCCCTATTCGGAGCTGCTCGATGTCCTGGGGCGCACCGCCATGCGCCTGCTGCGTATGGCACTTCGCGGCGGCACCGCTCCGCGGCGTTCCTGGGTGCCGGAGCCTGTCCGGTCCCGGCCTGGGCAGACGTTGCGGGGGGCGCGGCGTGCGAGCCGCCTCGCTTGGTTTCGGGCGCGCGTCGGCGGCGAGATCTACGGGGTCGCCACCTTGGACCGCCAGCCGGAGGAGTTCCTGCTTGACCAGCGCTGCCCGGCCGCGCAGTGGGTCCAAATCCCGCCATCCCAAGGCTTCATCGCCGACCCGTTCTTCTGGCCCGGGCGGCCCGGCGTGCTGCTATGCGAGACGTACTTGCACCGCACTGGACTGGGCGAGCTCACGGCGCTGTCGATCGACGCCGGGCGGATCGTCGGCTCCGAGCCGCTTCCGCTCGGCGTGGGAGGCCACTTGTCCTATCCCTCGACATGGGTGAAGGGCGAGCGTGTTTTCTGCCTCCCCGAAATGGCCGCCTCACGGCGCCAGGTGCTGTATGAGCTGAAACGGGGCATGGCGCCGGAACCGCTTTGCGTCGTCGCCGAGGATATCGGGATGGCCGATCCGACCTTGATGAAGGTGGATGGCCTGTACTGGATCGCCTACACCGACACCGACATCGGCACGTATGACAATCTATGCCTGCTGTACGCGCCCCGGCTTGAGGGGCCTTGGTCCCCTCACGTCGGGAACCCGGTCAAGATCGATGCTAGATCGTCACGTCCAGGCGGAACGCCGTTCAGGGTCGGGGACAAGCTATATCGGCCGGCACAGGATTGCTCGCGTGAATATGGCGGGGCGCTGACGATCAACCACGTCGTGTCGTGCTCGCCTGACGCCTACCGGGAAGAACCGGTCGCGACGCTGCGGCCCGACCCCAACGGAGCCTTCCCGGACGGGCTGCACACCCTTTCGTTCGGCAACGCCTTGGCTGTCATCGACGGCAAGCGGAATTCCTACCATCCGGCCATCCTCACCCATAAGCTGGGTCGTCGGCTGATTGGCTGGCCGAGAAAACTGTTTGCCAGCAGGTCTTAGGACGTTCACGGCGAAAATGGCATTGGCGGCCATGGAGGGCGAGAGGACGTTGGCTGAGCTGGTGGGGTGTTCGGGTCCGTCCTGCTGGCCGAGGAAAAGGCGCCGACGGCTGATCTGAAAACGCTGCACGCGAAGACCGGCACGCGAAGGTCGGCGAGTTGACGCTGGAGAACGATGTTTTGTCCGGTGCGCCCGGCAAGGCCGGCCTGCTGAGCGCAAAGCGATGATCGGCCGCGATCACGGTTTGCCGCTGCGGCGGCCAGCGGCGGTGCTGCGGCTCAGCCGCAGCGCTCTGTGTCATAAGGCGCACCCGATGCCGGCGGGCGAACTGGCGGTTATGCGGCGGATTGACGAACTGCACCTCGGCTCCCCGTTCGTGGGCAGCCGGATGAGACGTGACTTGCTGCGCGACGAGGGCATCGCGATTGGGCGGAAGCGGGTCGCAGCCATGATGCGGCGGATGGGCATCGAGGCGCTGTATCGCCGGCCCAACACGTCCAAACTCGTCGCTGGCGCAAGTTCTCTCCCTGTCTGCGACGTGCAATCAAAGGCATGTGACCGAACGGTCGCTTCAGATGACCGTCGCAACAGCTTGAGGGAGGGAGTTGCGGTGCAGCCTCGGAAACGGCGTTCGGATCGGGCCGGTCGAAATGCGTTGCCGTCACGGGGGCGGCCCTCGGTGGCGCGGTGTCGCCGGTGGTCGGGGCACGATGGTTCCGGGAGGCGGGCGGCATGCCGGCAGCGACGCTGGCGCCATGATCGAAGCCGCTGTCCGAGCGCTCTGTGTTTTGCAAACCGGGAGGAGATTGGGGTCCTGCGCGCGCCGGGCCATGGGGCGGGGAGATCGCCCGCCGCCTGCGGCTCGACTTCCCCGAAGATGAGGCGACGCGCATCAGCCACGAGGCCATTCATAGCGCTGCGCCGCGAGCTGACCGCTTGCCTGCGCACCGTGCGGGCGTTGCGCGCGCAGCCGCGGACGGGGCGAGCCCTTTGTCGTCCCGGGAGTCATGATCAGCCAGCGCCGGGCGGAGGCGGCAGTCCGGGCGGTGCCGGGCCATTGGGAGGGGGATCTCATTCTCGGCTTGGACAGCTCCGCGGCTGGCACCTTGGCGAAGCGCACGACGCCAGCGAAACCGCATGCGATTTGCGCGGGCTCACGATGTTGCTGCACCTGACCCGCATGCCTAGCCATGGCTGCGGGGCACGCGTGAAGAACGGGGCTGCGCTGGCCAGGCACGGCGCCGAGGCGGTCAGCGGCGCCGTCGCGCGCACGATCACCCCCTTGCCGGAGCAGCTCCGTCGGCCGCTGGCCTGGGATCAGGGAGCGGAGATGAGCCAGCACGCACAATTGCGGATCAATACCGGTATGGGGATTTACTTCTGTGATCCGCACAGCCCGTGGCCGCGCGGCACGAACGAGAACACCAACGGGCTGTTGCGCCAGTGCTGTCCGAAGGGCGCCGGCCTGAGCGTGCACAGCACGGACGACCCCGCGGCGGTGGCCATGGCCCTCAACGCCAGGCCGGCAAGGCCCTTGGCTGGAGAACACCCGCCGAGGCCTTTGGCGAGAGCCTGCGAACGGCTCACACAAGCCGTTGCGACGACTGGTTGAACCCGATTTGGCTCCCCTGGTCACTGTGGTGGACGAGGCCTTCGGTTGCCGTCTCGACTTGTGTGGCAATTGCTTGAGCGGCGTGTCTCCAGCAGGGCGATAGTTGGTTGGATTAGGCGGCGAGGTCAACGGGGACGGGGGCGGCGAGCTTTTCTCCCAAGGTCTGCCATCCGTCCACCTTGCGCACCGTGATCCGGCCTGACGCGAGCAAAGCCCAGAACAGCATGGCGGCGGTTTCGGCCGAGGGCAGCACGGTTTGCGTCTTGATGCGGCGCTTGAACTCCTTCTCTATCCCGGCCCCTTCCGTCAACAGCTCATTGCATTCTCCTCGATGGCTTGATCTTTCCTGCGTTGCAGCGGGCCAGATCGGCCTGCTGATGGTGTCCTCCCGGGGGCAGCCTTCTCTACGAGCTCATGCGAAAACGCCGGCTCAGGATGGGGTATGGGCAGGAGCTGGGGGGTGCCTTCCTCATGGGCGGCGTCTGGTTCCTGCACAAAGCCGGCGCAGGGCGCCAAAGAGTTGCAGCGCACTCTCCCCAACCCCGTCCCCGAGGGGACCTCTCCGGCCGCGCCTGGCGTGCGGCCGATCCGGTGTGGCGGCTAGGCTCGGCTTTCAGCCGGTAGTCCTCGCCCGTCGTCCACATCTTGTGCAGCACCACGGCCAGCTTGCGCGCCAGCGCCACCTTGGCCTTGCTGAGGCTGCGGCGCTTGGCCCCGCGAACGGCCCAGGATTTCAGGGCGCACCAGCCGCGGCTGTGGTGGATCAGCACGTTTGCCGCGTGACACAGCGCGCGCCGCACCCCGGCGTCGCCGGCGCGGCTGATGCCCCCCGACCAGTCCATCTCGCCGGATTGGAACCGTCGCGGCGTCAGGCCGAAATGGGCGCCCACGTTGCGGGAGTCGCTGAACCGTGCGGGGTCGTCCACGCCGGCGGCATACGTCAGGGCCACCAGCGGGCCGACACCCGGCACCGTCACCAGCCGCTTGCAGGCGGCGCTGGCCTTGGCCCGCGCGGCGATCACCTTGTCCAGCCCGGCAACCTGGCTGTCGAGATGCTCGACCACGGCAACAAGCGGCCGCAGCAGCGGCGCCAGCGCCTCGTCATCCAACGACTGCACGACCAAGGCCTGGAACGCCGGGCTGGTCAGCTTCGGCGGCTTCAGCCCCTCGACCTGCAGGATGGACCAGACGACGTTGCGCGTGTCGAGCGACTGCCGCCGGAGCTGCTCGCGGACCGTCAGCAGGGCGCGGTCGCGCTGGGCGGCCACCGACTTCACCGACACGGCCCGGTACTTGTTGACCCGCATCAGGTCGGCGAGGCCGCGGGCGTCGTTCTTGTTGCGGAACCCCGTCTTGAGCGCGACTGCGGCGTGGGTGGCATCGATGACGATCGCCGGCAGCCCGGCCTCCAGCAGCCCCCGCGCGATCCAGGCGGAGTTGATGCCAGCCTCAAGGCCGACCCGCTCAACCCCCCCTCCCGCTTGCCCTGATGGCCGCGGATCTCCCGCACTTCCCGTGCTGTCGTTGCGCGGTCATGCGGCATGGAGGACGCGGGCGCGGAGGAGAGGGAAGCCGGCACGGCCATACATGGTCCGCTTCAGCATCTTGAGCCGGTTGATCTGGCCTTCGGCAGGGCTTGTCGTCCAGGGCAGGTCGAGGGCGGCCTGCACGGCGGCGAGGTCGCGGCGTATGTTGGCCGCGAACTCCGCCAGCGGCGTGGCGGCTGCATCGGCGAGCACTGCATCCAGGCCCTCCTGGCTTTTGCGGTGGAACAACAGGTTGAGCCGCTTCGCAATCGCGACGCCGCTTGCCAGTTCGGGGGCCTGCTGCAGGAGAGCCGAGACGAAGGCCTGCTCCGCCTCGGGCAGCGTGCCGGTGTCGGCCATGAGCAGGCGCGCCAGATGCGGGCTGGACGGCGGCTGTCCGCCGAGCACGCCGGCGCTGGCATGGCCGGCGGCGCTCAGCGGGTCGGCCTTGCGCCGCTTGCCTGCCCAGCTCCGCACGGTCCCATAGCGGCCGGCAAAGCCGAGGCGGACGACTTCGCGCCAGAGCAGGGCGGCGTTGCGGCAGCCCTCTGCCCAGCGCCGTTGGAGGTAGCCGAGATAGGGGGCGAGAACACCCACCCGCGGCGGCTTGCGCCAGAGCGAGGCACCGCCGGCCTGGAGCCAGACCCGGATCGACTTGCGGTCGGCGCCAAGCTGGACGGCAATGCGCGAGATGGAGACCCCGGCCGCACGCAGCCGTGCGGCTTCCTCGTAGCGCGCCTGCAGCCGGGCGCAGGAGGCCTGGCTGCGCCGGGCCGCCGCGGTCGGCTTGGCGCTGTCCGGCGCCGGCGCGGCCACCGTCGGCATGGGTCGCTGTTCGCTGACCTGCTTGGCGACACGCCGGACCACCGCATGCTGACGGTCGACCACGGCGCGGACGGCGTCGCCGAGGTTGCGCAGCAGATGCCAGCGATCCGCCACCTGGACCGCATCCGGCGCACCCTGGCGCACGCCGTCCGCATAAGCGCCGGCCCTGTCACGTGCGACGATCTCGACGCCTGGGTGCCGGCGCAACCACCCGGCCAGGGTCTCGGCTTGCCGGTCAGGCAGGAGATCGACCACCGCGTTGCGCTCCAGGTCGACCAGGATGGTCCCGTAGCGGCGGCCCCGGCGCCAGGCCCAATCGTCGACGGCCAGGACGTGCGGAGTGGGTGGCGGCTCGTTGTCGTTTCCGGCCTGGCGTGTCATCCGCAGCAGCGTGTCCGCGCTGACCGGCATCGCCAGCCGCTCGGCCAAGCGCTGGCCGGCCTCGCCGCCGAGCGCCAGTCCCAGGCAGCCCTGCAGGCTGCCCAGGCGCTCGGTCCGCCGTCCGGCGGCTGGTGCAACACCGGCCAGGCGCTCGGCGAAGGTCTGGCGGGAGCAGGACGGATCGAGGCAGCGGAACCGTCGCGCCTGGACACGCAGCAGAGCCGGGCGGCCTTGCCAAGGCAGGTCGCCCAGGAGCCGCTCGTAGTGGCTGTGGATGCGGCGCGAGATCGTGCCGCAGTCGGGACATGTGGCCGTCGCGGATTGCGGCTGGGTGACGATGGTGACGCGCTCAGGGGCGGGCAGGACCTGCACAACGGCCAGGCCCGCCGGGATCAGGGGCAAAAGGCGCTTGGACAAAACTGGCTTTCAGAAAGGATCTGTGTCCCTCCCATATGCTCATCCGAACCCGCAATGACAGCACGGGAAGTGCGGGAGAACCATGGCCGCCGCGATCGCCTCCGGCGTGCTCGCCACGGACTGCTCGCGGACCACCTGGCCCGCTGCATCCATGATGCACACCGCCGTGCGCGCGACCGAAACGTCCAAACCAACGTAGAACATGCCTGCCTCCTGACCCATGGGCACCCATGCCGGCGTTCAGCGTCAGGCCGCGGTGGCGAAAGATCCACCGCAGGCTTGCTGGCCGGGATATCCCATCTCTTGGAGCCGCTCGATGGCGTTGGTGGTCCGTGCTGACTTCCACTGGCTGGGGGGCAGGCGGAGGAAGGCAAACAAGCGGCCGCCAGCCTCCTCCAGGCTGGCGGCCATTGCGGGGCAGCGTAGCCGCCACTTGCGCAGGAACACTTTGCACCGGGCCTGCACTTCCTTTGCGGTCGCGGCGTAGATCATGGCGGCATCGTCGGCCGAGCCGCGGCAAACCCGGAGGGTTTCCGCGACCTCCTCGTGCAGCGCGTCGGGCGCATGGGCCAACAGGTTGCGATGCTTGTGAACCGTGCAGCGCTGGGCCGGCACGTCAGGCCACAGCGCCGCCAGCGCCCGTTCCAGCCCGGCTCCGCCGTCGATGATCAGGAACTCCGGCGTGCGCAGGCCGCGGGCAATCAAGCCGTCCAGCACGCCGCGCCAGGCCGCCTCGCTCTCGCCGCCCATGTTTTTCACCGCCAGCAGCACCTTCCCGTCACGGTGCACGCCCAGCACCACCAGCAGCGAGATGTTCGTCGCGCGGCGGTCCAGCCGGACCTGCACGACCGTGCCATCGAGAATGAGCCGGACCACGTCCTCCCCGGCCCAGGCGCTTTCGCTGCGCGAAACGCCGAGGTCGCGCCCGTTCCAGGCGTCCCAGTCCGTCTTGACCTTGCGCCATCGCGAAGCGATCCCCCGGAGGGAAGCACCGCGAAGCGGTGCCTGTCCGGCTCACCCAGCGAAATCGCATAGCGATTTGCGCGACGTCCTTGCCGACCGCGCCGCCGAACAGGGCGGCCAGCGCGCGCTTGACGCGCCGCGTGTCGGTGCCCGCAAGGTAGGCGCCCGCGATCAGCGCCTCCACCTGCGCGTCATCCGGGCGTAGCGCGGCAGAGCGGCGCTGCGCCACTCCTGCGTGCCCCCGCCTTCGGCCGCCATCCGCGCCCGAGGCGCGCTGATCTCCACCGGGCCGAACGAGCCGAGCAGTTGGCGCCCGCGCGTCCCGTTTCGGTAGCCCTTCGGCGCTTCTGCATCCCGCTCGTAGCGTTCGCGTCCCAGCGCCGCGTCCAGCTCCTGCCCGATCAGCTCTTCAATAAACCCGCGCACCCGCTCCCGGATGCCCGCCTCGATCGGGTCAAACCAGGCGTCCCCGGCAAACAGCGCCGTGCCGTCCGCTTGCGTCTTCGTGCCATCCTGTCCCATGGCATGGTCTCCACCGGCGCTCGAACGCCGGAAACGGCTCGTTGAACAAGCCAGAGACTACGCCACCAACCTATCTCCACCACCTTCGCGACGGCACCGGCCTGCGGCTGCTGCTGGCCATGGCCCCGCCGACGATCTCAGACTGACGCTCCGCGTCTGGCTTGCGGCGCCAGGCGTCCAGGACGACTGCAAGACACGGGACCCCTGCCGTGGTCGGCACGACCGTCATGTCTGCGGCCCACACCGGGTTTGGCGCCGCGGCCGTGACGGTCCGGGACAAGCGGTCCGGCGCAGGCCGTGCGTCCTTGTCCCGCCTCGTGGCTGTCACCCCGGCACGCCGCCGACTGGCGCCCCAGCCCTGCGGCGTGCATCAGGTTGGCGACGTGTTTGCGCCCGTGCTGGGCTCCGCCGAACCGCAACCCGGCATGCACGCGGGGTGCCCCATACGGTTCGCGCGAGCGGGCGTGGGGGGCCGCACTCGCAACCGGAGCACGCGGGCCGCGGCGGCAACCGGGACGGCGGCTTGGTTGGCGCTCATGAACCCGAAGACCCGGACGGCACGGCCCCGTGGAGGGCTGCGCCGTCCTCCGAGGGAGCACCCTGCGGACGCTTCTCGCGCGCGAACCAGGCCGCCGTTCAAGACAGGATGCCGCGCTCCACGCGCAACGGCTTGGCCCCGCGCCGCAGCCAGGCCAGGCCTTCACGGCAGGCCGCATCCAGGGCAGTCTCAGACCCGGCCGCCACTGCCGGCTTCTCCCGCCGGCCTTCGGCCTGGTCGGCCTGCAGGCCCCCGTTGCGGATCGCCGGGGCAGCGGGCTCGAACTCACGAGCCAAGTCGACCGGATCGCGTCCGGCACGGACCCGCTCGACCCTCTGACGCCGGAACCCCGGCGTGCAGGGCGGGCGTGTCTTGGGCACCAAAGCGTGTCAATCAGCACGGGATCGCCGTGAACCCATTGGACCGCTGTATCGCCTTTTTCAACGCTGTGACGGCCTACGCCCGCAGTGCCTGACGGCCTCCTTGGCAGAGCCGATGGAACCATTTGGCATCGTCGTGGAACAGCTTCGCCTGGTCGGCGTTCAGCAGGGCTGCCGAGAGCGTCCCGAGGGCGCCGCGCCACCGCTGCATCCCTTTGGGACCGCGGTCGATCAGGCTGCCGCAATGATTGATGATTGGAAGGCCGGGAAAGGCCTGCCGGCTCCTCGTGGTGCAGCCCAAGACGGCACAGGCTGCACCGCCTGGATGGCCATGACGATCCGTTCCCATCCATGGCGTTGGCACAATGCCCTTTGCCAGGCCATATGCTTGCAGGCTGCGGGCTTGCGGGTGGCGCGCGACCCTGCGCACCCGTCTTGCATCCACGGCCGCCATTGACCTTGAGCATGAGCGATTCCCATTCGAGCGACGCCCCGCCACAACGCCAACCACCGACGCGGCCGGGCCGCGGCTCGACAGCCGCCCTCGCCTTGACGCGACGGGCTGCCGGCCTCGCCGCTCTTCTCGCCGGGCTGACTTCCCGCGCGCGGGCGCAACGGCCCGTCGAAGGTGATCCGGACCGCTACCGTCCGCTGATCCACTACGCGCCACGCAGCGGGTTCATGAACGACCCCAACGGCTTGATCTTCCACGAGGGCGAATGGCACCTTTTCTTTCAGCTCAATCCCTACGCGCCCAGGGCTGGGCGGGCGCACTGGGGCCATGCCGTCAGCCGCGACCTGCTGCACTGGCGTGACCTCCCCATGGCCCTGGACGAGTCCGCCGACGGCCAGGCGTTCACCGGCAGCGCCGTCTTCGACGCCGGCAACACGAGCGAACTGTTCGCAACGGGCGCGGGCGGCCTGGTCGCCATCTACACGCGCGCCTCGCCCGGGCATCAGCGCCAGGAGATCGCCTTCAGCCGCGACGGGGGCCGCACGTTCACGGAGTATGCCGGCAACCCGGTCCTGGACCGCCATTCGGACTCCTTTCGCGATCCCAAGGTGCTGTGGCATGCGCCGAGCGCGCGCTGGATCATGGCCGTCGCCGCCGCGCGGGAGCGCCGCGTCCTGTTCTACGCCTCGCCCGATCTGAAGACCTGGGCGGAGGTGGGCGCCTTCGGACCTGCCGGCGTGCCCGGCGGGGATTACGAATGTCCGAACCTTGTCCAAGTGCCGGCCGAGGGCGGCGGCGAGCGGTGGGTGCTGTTCGTCTCGACCGACCCCGGCACGCCGCAAGGCGGCGGCGCCGTGCAGTACTTTGTCGGCGCGTTCGACGGCAGCCGCTTCACGCCCGACGACGCGGCGACTCGCTTCGTCGATTTCGGCAAGGACTTCTACGCGCTGCAAAGCTTCGCCGACGCGCCGGACGGACGGCCTGTCGCGATCGCCTGGGCCAGCAACTGGCAGTATGGCAACGACCTTCCCACAGGGGCCTGGCGGGGCATCATGTCGCTGCCGCGATTGCTGTCGCTGCGCCGGGCGGCGGATGGCTGGCGCTTGCTGCAGAGCTTCGCATCGCTGGGGCCTGTCCGCAGCGCCCCGATTCCGATTGAGCTGACGGCCGGCGATCCCGGTCATCTCGCCCATGCGCCGCTGCAGCCCGGCGGCGCCGTGGAGGTGCGGGCGCGGCTGGCGCTGGACCCGGGTGCGGTCGCCGTGCTGCGTTGGACAAACGGCGCCGGGGAAGTGCTGGAGGTCGGCTTTGACCAGGGCACCGCCCAGGTCTTCGTTGACCGGGGCGGCGCCCGCGGCTTCTCCCACCGCTTCTTTACCGACAAGTTCGCCTGCGCCGTCCGACCCGGCACGCGCGAGGTGGATCTGCATCTGGTGTTTGACCGCTGCCTGCTGGAAGTGCTGGGGTTCGGGGGAGAGATGTCCGGCACCTTCCTGCACTTTTTCGCGGCACCGCCGGATCGCCTGGTGGTGGAGGCTGTCGGACCGGTTGCGGTCCGCCTTCTGGAGGTGGTGCGGCTGGCGCCTATGGGTCCGTGATGAACGAGCAGCCTGGTGCACCGCTTTGCGGCAAGACCCTGACATGACCTCCGTCGTTCACCTATCGGCGGTCGAGCTTGTCGAGCCGAGCCTGGACCGGCTGCCCGGCTACGTGGCTGCCCTGGAGGCAGGCTGGTCGCCCAACACGACCCGCGACGTCAGCGGGCAGCATCTCGCGGCCATCCGCGAGGACGCGGGAGCGTTCGTGCGTAACCTGACGCGGCGCGAAGGGGGCGCCGTGACGCTGGGCGACGGCAGCGTGGTCCCGCGCCTGCCCGGCCGGGTGCTCTGGATTTGGCACGGCGAGTTCTGCGGGGCCGTGAACCTCCGCTTCGCCCCGGGAACACTCGATCTGCCGCCGCATGTCTCCGGGCACCTCGGCTATGCGGTCGTGCCCTGGAAACGCCGGCGCGGCTACGCGACGCGGGCGCTCGCTCTGCTGCTGCCGGTCGCCCGCGAACTGGGGCTGCCGCGCGTGCTGGCCACGTGCGACGCAGGCAATGCCGCTTCGCGCCGGGTGATCGAGGCGAATGGTGGCGTCATGGCGGGCAGCGTGCCATACCCGGACGAACCTGACGAGCGTAAGCTGCTGTTCTGGATTGAGACCGTGCCCTGATCGTGTTTCCGGTTAGTCCAGGGGACACTGGCTGAGCCTCTGTTATGATCCAAAACGTGCGTTCAGGGTCGTAACCGACGCTTGCGGCCAGTTCCTTTCCCGTCCTCGTCGCCCAAACCAAATGATCGCGTCCAGCGGAAACGTCATCCACGGCCCTTGCTGCCCTGAGGCCGCAGGCATGAATATTGCTCATCCCTGCTCTGCATTGCCTGTGCGCTGCTGGAACACGCCGGGCGCGCAGGCCGGAGGGCAACGGGTTGGAACCAATACGGATCGCGGCAAAGCGCCTGCTCGGCGCCATTCCCAGCCTGGCTGGCGTGGTGGTCGTCACCTTCCTGCTGTCGCACGCGCTGCCGGGCGACCCCGCAGTCCTGTTTGCCGGACCGGCCGCGAACGCAGACTCGGTGGCGCAAGTACGGGCGCATCTCGGGCTGGACCGCAGCCTGCCGGTGCAGTTTCTCGGCTATGTCGGCGACATGCTGCATGGGAACCTCGGCCAGTCGCTGACCACGGGCCAGCCGGTGCTGACCGACCTGGTGCAGCGCCTGCCGGCCTCGCTTGAGCTGACCGCGGCGGCCATCCTGTTCGCGGTGGCCGTGGCGGTGCCGCTCGGCGTGCTGGCGGCGACGCGGGAAGGCTCGTTCGTCGATCATCTGTGCCGAAGCACCGTCACCCTCGCCGCGGCGTTCCCGACGTTCTTCGTCGCCTTGCTGCTGGTCTATGTCTTCTACTACCTGCTGCGCATCGCGCCGGAGCCGCTGGGCCGGCTGAACGACGTGTATTTCGAGGCGCCGGAAACCGTCACCGGGTTCTACCTGATCGACTCGGCGATGGCCGGCCAGTGGACGACGTTCGGCGGCGCGCTGGCGCAGATGGCGCTGCCGGCGGTCTCGCTCGGCCTGTTCGCGTTGGCGCCCATTGCCCGCATCACCCGCGCGGCCATGCTGACGGCGCTGGGCAGCGACTTCGTCCGCACCGCCCGCGCCTGCGGCCTGTCGCGCCGCCGGGTGCTGGCGACGTACGCCATGCGCAATGCCATGCTGCCGGTGGTCAACGTGCTCGGCATGGTGTTCTCCTTCGTGCTCGGCGCCAACGTGCTGATCGAGGACGTGTTCGGCTGGCCCGGCGTCGGCGCCTATGCGGTCAAGGCGGTGATCCAATCCGACTACGCCGCCGTGCAGGGCTTCATCCTGATGATGGCGGGCGTTTACATCCTGCTCAATCTCCTCGTGGACCTGCTCAGCATCGCGGCAGACCCGCGCGTGCGGATGGAGGCCTGACCAGTGGCTGTTCTCGCGCCGCCCCAGGCTTCCCGCCCGTTCGCCCTGCTGCGCGCCGCCCGCTACACCCTGGCGCAGAACCGCCTGACCCTTGTGGCAAGCGGGCTGTTCGCCCTGCTGCTGTTTTGCGCCGTGCTCGGCCCCGCCATCGCGCCGTTCGATCCGCTGGCCACGGACACGACGGCCCGGCTGCACCCGCCGAGCGTCGCGCACCTGTTCGGCACGGACGCGCTCGGCCGGGATATCCTGAGCCGGGTGATCGTGGCGGCGCGGCTCGACCTCGGCATGGCGGTCTCCGCGGTCGCCGTCTCGTTCCTGATCGGCACCGCCTCCGGTGCGGCGGCCGGCTACCTGGGCGGGGTGGCCGACGCGCTGTTCGGCCGGCTGATGGACACGATCATGGCGTTCCCGCTGTTCGTGCTGGCCATGGGCATCGTCGCAGCGCTCGGCAACAGCGTGCTCAACATCATCCTGGCGACGGCGGTGATCAACCTGCCGTTCTATGGCCGCTTCGCCCGCGCGGAGGTGAGCGTGCGGCGCGACCTCGCCTATGTCGAGGCGGCGCGGATGGGCGGCAACGGCGCGGCCCGCATCCTGTTCGGGCACATCGTGCGCAACATCCTGCCGACCATGGCGGTGCAGGCGTCGCTGAACATGGGCTGGGCGATCCTGAACGCCGCCGGCCTGTCCTTCATCGGATTGGGCGTGCGCCCGCCCACCCCGGAATGGGGCATCATGGTGTCGGAGGGCGCCAGCTACATCATCTCCGGCGAGTGGTGGACCTTCGTGTTCCCCGGCGCCGCGCTGATGCTCGCGGTGTTCTGCTTCAACCTGCTGGGCGACGGGCTGCGCGACGCGCTTGACCCGCGCAGGCGCACATGACCGCGCTTGCCGCGAAGCAGGCGCTTGCGGACCGCGCGCCCCCGGGCGCCGGGTCGCCGGGTCGCCGCCGCTGCTGGCGGTCGAGGGCCTGACGCTTGAGTTCCGCACGCGCCAAGGCGCCGTGCACGCCCTCGACGGCGTGTCGTTCGACGTGTTCCGCGGCGAGATCGTGGGCGTGGTGGGGGAGAGCGGCTCGGGCAAGTCGGTGCTGGCCTACGCCGTCATGGGCCTGACCGACGCCGCCGGGCGCGTCCGGTCCGGCCGCATCGCCTTTGCCGGACGCGACATGCTGGGCGAAACCCCGGCGCAGCTCTCGGACACGCTCGGACGGGAGGTCTCGATGATCTTCCAAAGCCCGCGCACGGCGCTGAACCCGATCCGCCGCGTCGGCCTGCAGATCGCCGACGTGCTGCTCCGCCACGGCAACATGACCCGGCGCGCGGCGGTGGACGCCGACCGAGGAGGCGCACGGCTCGATCTCGCAGCCTTTCCTTCGCGTGCTGGTCTTCTGGCTCATGGTCGTGTTCGCGAGCTTCGGCCTTTACGCACCGCGCAACGGCATGGTCCTGGTCGCCATTGCCCTGTGCGCCGTCTGCCTGACCAGCGCGATCTTCGTCATCTTGGACATGAACCTCTTTTATGGCGGGCTGTTCGGCATCTCCAGCCAGTCCATGCGCGGCGCGCTGGCGCACATGCTCGAATGACGGGCAGCCAGGAAGCGCGGATGCTGCAACCTCTTTGCAGGCCCGAACGCTGCGCCATACTCTCCGCGATAAACCGCCCAGAGCTGAAGCAGGTTGCCGGGCCGATCAAGGGCGCAGGCTCCTCCGTGCTGATCAAGATGTCCACTTTCGACAGCCCGCTGCTGCTCAGCAACGCCAACTCACGGGCGGCGATGGCCCGGTTCATCGACGACGCCCGGCATACGCTGCTCGTCCAGCATCCAAAATACTCGGATGTAGGCATCCTGGACCGGCTGCTCGCAGCGCGGGGCTTCCACTGGCTCCCGGGAGCCAAGCTCAGGCCCGGGTCGCCTCGCGCTGCAGCAGGTGATCGGCGTAGCGCGCCCTGAGTGCGAGCTTGTTGAGCTTGCCCGTCGCCGTGTGCGGCAGCTCGTCCACGACCACCACGTCGTCAGGACGCCACCAACTCGCGACGGCGCCGTCATACAGAGCCAGGATGCTGCGGGGATCGGGCGTGCATCCCGCCCGCGGCACCACAAGCAGCAACGGACGTTCCATCCATTTCGGGTGGCGCGCGGCGATGATCGCGGCCTCCGCCACGTCCGGGTGCGAGACCGCGACGTTCTCAAGCTGGATGGAGCTGATCCACTCGCCCCCGGACTTGATGACGTCCTTCGAGCGGTCGACCATCTCCGCGTAGCCGTGGGGATCGATGGTCGCGACGTCCCCGGTGTTGAACCAGCCTTCGGCGTCGGCGGCCCCATCCTCGCCACGGTTGAGGTAGGCGTGGCAGACCCAGTGGCCGCGGGCCTGGAGGTCGCCGAAGGCCACCCCGTTCCAGGGCAGCTCGGCCCCGGCGCCATCCACGACGCGGATATCGGTCCCGCACACGGCGCGGCCCTGCTTGAGGCGGAGCCGTATCGCGTCCTCGGGCGGCAGGTGCGCCGTCGCAGGGACCGGCGTGTTATAGGTGACGACGGGGCTGGTTTCGGTCATGCCCCAGGCGTGCTGCACCTCCACCCCGTACTCGCCCAGCGCCTCGATCAGCAACTGCGGACAGGCCGAGCCGCCGATGGCCAGGCGTTTCAGCGTCCGCAGCCGCTCTCCGCTGGTCCGCAACTGCTGGAGCAGGCCGAGCCAAACCGTCGGCACCCCTGCGGAGAAGGTGACGCGCTCCTCGTTCAGCATCCGGACCAGGCTGGCTCCGTCCAGATGGCGGCCCGGCAGGATCAGAGCCGCGCCGGCCATCGGCGCACAGTACGGCAATGCCCATCCGGTGGCGTGGAACATCGGCGCGGCCGCCAACACGCGGTCCGTCGCGCGCAGGCCGAAGACGTCCGCCATGTTCGCGGCATAGGCGTGCAGCATCGCGGACCGATGGCTGTAGAGCACGCCCTTCGGCCGCCCCGTGGTGCCTGAGGTGTAGCAGAGGACGCTTGCCGTGTTCTCGTCGAAGCTCGGCCAGGCATAATCCTCTGTGGCCTCTGCCATCAGTGCCTCGTAGCCCGCCAGCGTCACGCCTGCGGGAAGCGGCAGGTCCGGGGCCTGCCCGTCGCCGCCCATCGCGACCACCGCGCGCAGGCTCGGGACGCGGGGAGCAAGGCCGGCGGCCAGCCCGGCGAAGTCCAGGTCGGCGAACAGCACGCAGTCTCCGGCGTCGCGCATGACGAGGGCGATGTCGTCCGGCGCCAGCCGCGGGTTCACGGTATGGCAGACCGCCCCCATGCCGCAGACCGCGTAGAAAAGCTCAAGGTGCCTGCAGCCGTTCCACGCGAGCGTCGCGACGCGGTCGCCGGGCTGCACGCCCAACCCCTGCAGGACGCGCGCGAGGCGGCGTGCCCGCCGCTCCACCTCGGCGTACGTGCTGCGGTGCAGGCTGCCGTCCATCATCGAGACGACCTCGCCGCCGCCGTGATGGCGCGCGGCGTGCGCGATGATGGATGAGAGCAGGAGCGGCCGCGGCTGCATGAGTCCCAACATGACGCCTCCCACGACCGGCAGCATCGCGCGGCTGCGTGTCGCCTGCGCGCGTCGGACCCGGCCTGCATCGACGACGTTAAGTCTGGATTGGATGGTTTTCCAGGACAATCTTTGTCTGGAAGGCCTGGCGTTGTTTGGAAGGCCTGGCTGCTCCTGGCGCGTGCCGGCCGGGCAGTTCCGTCCCGGCGTCATGGCGAGGCTTGCTCCCCAACCATGCCTGACGCAGGGTGGCGGCGCGGGACCGCCCGCAGCATATTCGAACCAAGCCGCAACGAGCTTGGGACAGGAGGGATCGCATGCAGGCATTTGTTCAGCCGTTTCCGCGGCGCACGCTTCTCAAGGCAGGGGGAGCAGGGCTTGCCGGAACGGCCCTCGCCGGCCTGGGCCGGCCCGCGGCGGCGCAGGGGAAGGCCAAGATCGCCCTCTCCAACTCCTACATCGGCAACAAGTGGCGGCTTGAGATGGAGAACGTGTTCAAGGCCGCCTTGCAGATGGAGCCTTACAAGTCCGAGGTCGAGGGCAGCGTCTTCAACGCGGACAACGATGTCAGCAAGCAGTCGCAGCAACTGTCCAACCTGATCTCGCAGAAGCCCGATGCGATCATCATCAACGCGGCGTCGCCCACCGGGCTGAACGGCATCATCAACCAGGGCGCCGCGCGGGGCATCCTGATGATCGCCTTCGACAACACCGTGACCACGGCGAAGTGCCTGAAGGTGAACACGAGCCAGTACGAGATGGGCCGGGCCTGGGCCGATTTCCTGGTGCATAAGCTGGGCGGCCAGGGCAACGTCATCATGGTGACGGGGGTCGCCGGGACGGAGGTGGACCAGGAGCGCAACAAGGGCGCCGACGACGTGTTTGGCAAGGCGCCCGGCATCAAGGTGGTGAACCGCTACACCGGCATGTGGGACAGCTCCACCGCCGAGCGCAACACGGCGTCCATCCTGCCGTCGCTTCCGCCCATCGACGGCATCTGGTGCCAGGGCGGCACGGACGGCGTCATCAAGGCGTTCATCAACGCGAACCGCAAGCTGCCCCCGGTGGCCGGAGAGGGCGAGAACGGGTTCCGCCGTTTCATGGTCGGCTACAACGGGCACAAGGTGGACGGGCTGTCCATCGGCCAGCCGCCGTACCTGTCGGTCATCTCGCTGGAGCTGGCCCGGCGCATCCTTGCGGGCAAGCACCCGAGGCAGGACCTGGCCGTGCCGCTGGCGCCCTTGACCAGCGACCAGGTGAAGCTCGGCGAGACCGCGTTCGAGGACCAGCCCGACAGCTTCTTCGCCGATTTCACCGACGGGGGCGCCAGCCCCATCCTGAAGCTGTGCGTGGACGCGGCGCTCAACGGCACGGCCTGCGCCGGGCGGCTTGAGGTCAACCTGCCCGCCGCATGACAGTCCATCCCGGCGCCGCCCCCCTCCGCCCGGCGGTGGAGGCGGTCGGCCTGACAAAATCCTTCGGCGGCGTGCGGGCGCTGGGAGGGGCCTCGCTCGCAGCGGTGGCGGGCCAGGTGCATGCCTTGGTGGGCGAGAACGGGGCGGGCAAGAGCACGCTCATCAAGGCGCTGGGCGGGCGCGTGCGGCCCGATGCCGGGGCGATCCGGATCGACGGGCAGCCGGTGCGCCTGCCGGGGCCGCCCGCCGCGCATGCGCTCGGCATATGGACGGTGTTCCAGGAACTGACGCTGCTGCCGGGCATGAGCGTGGCCGAGAACCTGCTGCTCGCGCGGGAGCCGCGGGGCCGGTGGGGGCTGATCGACCGGAGCCGCCTGGCCGCCCGGGCGGAGGAGGTCCTGGCCGGGCAGGGGGTGCACCACATCGACCCGCGGGCGCTGGTCGAGGACATCCCGCTTGCCGAGCGCCAGATCATCGAGATCGCCCGCGCCGTCAGCCACGACCCTCGCATCCTGCTGCTGGACGAGCCGACCTCCTCGCTCGTGGAGCGGGAGGTCGCGTGGCTGTTCGGCCAGATCGCCCGGCTGCGCCGGGCCGGCGCCTGCATCGTGTTCACCTCGCACCGCTGGAACGAGATCCGCTCGATTGCCGACCGCATCACCGTGTTCCGCGGCGGGCGCGATGTCGGCAGTTTTTCCGAATTGTCGGAGGACGAGGCGGTGACGCTGATGACGGGGAGCCGCGTCGATACCCTGTATCCCCCGCTGCCGCCCTTGCCGGCCCGGCCCGGCGCCGCGCCGGCGCTGGAAACCCGCGCCCTGTCCGGGCCGCGCCTCGCGCCCACGGGCCTCGCGGCCGCGGCGGGCGAGGTGCTCGGCGTGGGCGGCCTGGCCGGGCATGGGCACCGCGAGCTGTTCTTCACCCTGTTCGGCGCTGGCGGCGCGGCGGGTGGCGAGGTCCTGCTGGGCGGGCGTCCGGTCCGGCTGCGCAGCCCGCGCGACGCCGTGCGCGTCGGCATCGCGCTGGTGCCGGAGGACCGCAAGACCGAGGGGCTGCTGCTGCCCATGAGCGTGCGGGACAACCTTTCGCTCGCCGTGTTGCGCCGGGTCAGTCGTGCGGGCGTGCTGCGGCGCGGGCTGGAGCAGCGCCTGGCCCAGGGGGAGGCCGCGCGCCTCAAGGTGCGGACCGCGAGCCTTTCCACCCGGGTCGGCGCGCTCAGCGGCGGCAACCAGCAGAAGGTGCTGCTCGGGCGCTGGCTGCTGACGGAGCCGCGGGTGCTGCTGCTGTACGACGTGACGCGCGGCGTCGATGTCGCGACCAAGCACGAGATCTACGAGCTGGTGATGCGCCTGGCGGCGGAGGGCCGCGCGATCCTGTTCTATTCCAGCGACGCGGAGGAGCTGGCGCATCTGTGCCACCGCGTGCTGGTGATGCGGGAGGGCCGGGTGGTCGCGGAGCTGCGGGCGCCGGGCATCACGGCGGAGCACGTCGTGTCCGCGGCGGTGCGCGATGCCGCCTGATGTTTCAGCGGCCCCGCCCGTCCGTGCCCGGCGCCCGCGGCTCGCCCATGCCCTCGCGCAGAACCTGGGCCTTTTGCTCGCCGCCGCCATGCTCGTCGCAAGCCTCGCGGCCTATTGCGCCATCTACTACGGCGCGCAGGGCACGATGCCCGGCGAGTTCGAGCTGACCTCCACCGTCAACAACACCATGCCGCTCGTGCTGGCCGCGGTGGCGCAGACGCTGGTGGTGCTGACCCGCGGCATCGACCTGTCGGTAGGCGGGGTGCTCGACCTTTCGAATGCCGTCGCCGCGATCAGCTTGGGCGACACGGCGGCCGGCATGGCCGGCGGCTCGCTCTTGGTGCTGCTGATCGGCGCGGCGTGCGGGCTGCTCAACGGCGTGCTGGTGGCGTATGGGCGGCTGCAGCCGATCCTGGTGACGCTGGCAACCCTGTCCATCTTCCAGGGGCTGGCGATCCGGGTGCTGCCGCAGCCGGGCGGGCAGGTGCCGGAAAGCTACACGGCGGCGCTGGCCAACCCGTCCGGCCCGGCGTCGCTGGCCTACGTGGCGCTGCTCGTGCTGCTGTGGCGGGTGCTGCGGCGGACCCGGCTGGGCGTGGGCCTGTACGCCATCGGCAACGACGAGGGCGCGGCGGCCGCCAACGGCATCGACCCCCGGCGCATCAAGGTGCTGACCTACATGCTGGCCGGCACCTGCTCCGCCGCCGCCGGGCTGTTCCTTGCGGCCAATGCCACGGCGGGGGATGCGACGACGGGCAACGGCTACACCCTGACCTCCATCGTCGCCGTGGTGCTGGGCGGGGTGAGCCTGTTCGGCGGGCGCGGCAGCGCGGTGGGCGCGGTCATGGGGGCGTTCGTCACGACGATGATCGTGAACATCCTGTTCTTCGCCCGCATCGACCCGCTCTACCAGTCGTTCTACGAGGGCCTCTTTCTGGTCGCGGCCGTGCTCGGAGCCAGCGCTACGGGGTTCACACATTTGACTGGGCAGCGAGGGTGAAGCCGGCGGCCATGGCGGCGAACTGTCCCCAACCGGCGCGCATGGTTTTGGGTCCGGGTGGCTTGTAGTAGCA